>Ga0228536_1000158_pt1 | contig 179023 bp, 167 predicted proteins | sample SJ1Smetagenome_FD_168611 | JGI IMG/M metagenome (GOLD analysis project Ga0228536, IMG submission 168611) | Enriched culture of PCE-dechlorinating microbial communities from Ithaca, New York, USA - SJ1.S | ecosystem: Engineered > Modeled > Simulated communities (microbial... > Unclassified... | reverse complement strand
CCAAAATACTTAGAATCAAATACCCTTTGAAAATAACTCCCAAAGATCTCTTCCGTAAGGTAACCGTAAGATTATTCAAGACCAGTTTATAACATTTTCACGGACTTGGTTATCGCACCCCCCTACACCATCGTTCCGGCATTTATGTTGATTCCTTTCTGGTTTTTGTTCCTGTTAATCTCGTAAACGGTACCACCCGATACCGCTAGAGCCTGATGTCTACCAAAGACAAGTCTTCGGCCAATAATGTCTTTTACTTCATTCATCGAAGGGCGATCGATTGGTCTTACTGACAAAGTGCGGTCAAGAACGGACAAGACATCGTTCGGAAGGCCGAAAGGAAGACTCGCGAAGGGTTTTTCGTCTGGTTGCGGTGGAGCCTCAAGAAGATTGTCAGGCAAGGTGCCAAACCAAGCAAAAAGCGCGGTAGCTCCGAAAGCATAAGTATCCACGGCTTTCGTAAAAGTGACCGGGGGCGGCGCGAAAAGTTCAGGCGCTGCAAAGCCGGGGGTTCCAACGTTCCCAATCGTAATTGCCTCGTCTTCAGGTTTGGTTAGCCCGAAATCAAATATCTTGATGAATCCTTCGTCATCGTATTTCATATTGTTTGGCTTAATGTCTCTATGTATTTCTCCCTGCTCATGAATATCACCAATCCCAGAGGCAATCTGATAGAGTATCTTCAGATAAGCACCCTGCTCTATCTTTCCGGAAATCGCCAGCAAATCGCGACCGGGAAGAAATTCTGTTATTATTGCTACCTCGTCCTCACCTTTACCGAAAATGAGATCGTAAACCTCAACGACATGTTTCGATCTTATCCGTTGGAGCGCAGCAATCTCATCCAATAGTCGACTCAAGTCTTTAATGTTTCTTGCGAATTTTACGGCAACCAGCCTGTCTAGATTGGTATCTTTACAGACCAGTACGTCCCCAAAACCCCCGCTCATCCTCTTGCCGGTGGGTCTGTACCTATCTGGTATCTTGAAGTACATGGTTATTTGTCCGTGTCGAATATGTAGTCTATTTTTACTTCAGGCTTTGCTCCGGTTCTGTCTGCCGATTCCTTACGTTGTTTGTTGCTGGCCGCCTGCTTGAAAGAGTTCTTTCTGTTCTTCTTCCTGTCCGCTCCTGTCCTGCGTTTGTCGCTCGCCTGCACGCCTGATTGCTCTGTGGTAGGCTCTTCCTTCCGCTCTCTGGGCGATTCATCTGGAAGTACTGCTTGTGGCTGTCGTAAATCCAACAATTCCAACTGCCCAACGGAATCCCACACGTCGATACCCTCATCCACCACTGGCATAAATGCAATAGGAGTCAAGTTTCTCGTCATCAAGCAAATGACGCTGGCATTGTCTTTCCCTCCGATCCATTCCGAGACCGAAATCATCCTCTCTACAACAGTTTTGGGCGTCTTTGCCTGAGCGGCAATAGCTTCAAAAAAGTCTTTGCTGACTGTATGAGCACCGTCTGAGGTAATGATAATCCCTTCTATCCCTGCGGCGGGTCGAATAACATGCGGCTGAAGACCTTCTCCCATCCCCACATATTGAAGGAGATGCGTATACTCAGGTGGATAGTGGGCGTGACCGTTGGAATTAGGCAACTGGCCCGCCAAGGTGTCATCAACCGTGGCCTGCTCGATCTTTTTTTCTCCCCAGATCTGCCAGATTCTGCTGTCCCCAACATTCACGCCATGAGCGTGTCCACCGCTCGTTAAGACCACCGCAGAAAGAGTTGCGCCGCCATCTCCACGAAACTTTTCAAATACTGCCACATTAGCGGCCATCACCGCTCCTTCAAGCCTCGTATCCCAAGAACCTGGCGTGGCTAGTAATGCGGATAGGAAAGAGGAGGCAGCCAGCGAAGCACACGCAGCTCCTTGACTCATCCCACCCATGCCATCACAAAGGACAGCTACAAAAAAGGGGAGGCTTGACGCTTGAGCCGGAACCCTTACAAAGGCAAGGACATCCTCGTTTTCCTTCCGAACAAGTCCTACTGACGTACCCAAAGCTACGCTGCCTCCGAACAGCTGCGCAATGGCTTTCTTTGGCACATTTGGACGAGAAAGCCATTTTTCAATGGATCGCTGGAATGCCGCATTCAATTGCCTGTACATAAAATATCCTTATGATGATCTAGTTATTAGTCGAGTATAAGAAAGCATTGTCCTACTGTCAATCAATAAGTTTCGATTGGATGGGCATCGACATGGATACCGCTCTGAGGGAACCAGGGCGACACCTTCAGAAAGCCTGGGCCTATCCATTTTCTCGCCCGAACTGTTGAAGCATCATTGAAGAATGGGCTAGTTTTTTAAGACATTTCCTGCCTCGTTCTTATCGCTCAAGGCACAAGTCTGCTCTCTCCGTATCTCTTTGCTCCTCGGACTTTTGATGACGATGCGAAGTCTATTGACATGCTCTCGCTCACGACCTTCCGCTGGAACTAACAGAATACCTCATCTCCTCTCGGCTTCATCTTCCAAAATTGTATTCCAGTCCAAGCGACTTGGCGAGGCTCTTGTAGGCACCGTTCGTCATTTCGCTGATAGTCTTCTCGGCCATTGGCATCGTATTGCCCGTATTTCTGCGTGCTCGTTTGAGATGAAAAAACCCCTGAGCTTGAAATCGCAAGAGAAGTGCAAGTACAAAGACAGACGAGTCAACCCAATCGACCGCTTTGGAGAAACCAATTGCACCGACCGCTCCTGCGGCTTTTCTGAATGATCTGACATTCTCTCCTACTTCACAAGCATCGAGAACAAACACGGTCCTACTTAGCAGTCCAGATATCCTCTTAATCTCAGCACTTATATTGACATCCCCATCAAAGGCTTGAAGCTCTCTTCGATGCCTGTCTGTGCCGGTCCTTAGCACAAGACTATGGTTTCCGTGCGCGGACAGCACGACAACGTTGGGACCCCGTTCATTACACTTAAGAGAGACAAATTGCTTTATGTCTTCTAAGTAAGTGGTCGAGACGAGGGGCCGTTGGATGATTCTGATAGGCTCATTGTGTATCGACAAGAGAGTCTCCGCGGACGAATATATTTCTCTTGTGGCACGTGTATCAGCGATATTGGATGACCATGGTGCTTCAAGAATCAATATCTTCTCATTTGCCATAATGTCCTCCCACATAGAATATGCTGCCAATAATTGCATCTCCGTTCACAACGCCTCCCTCCCAGTTCGGCTGATAGCAGGCCATAGCTGTCCGGGGATGACTAGGGCCAACTCTTTGTTTTCGAATACCAAGCCCTCTTTCCAGTTCCCAGATCCGGCACGTGGGCTGCAGAAATGATATTGTAACGCTCAAGCCCGTCCCTCTCCCGTCCTATCCTTCCCACTCTACAGGTAATCGTGGAACCCACTATAAATCTGCGCTAGTCGAAAGATATGATCGCACATCCCTTATGCTCACAAGGTCTTTCTTCGTTTGATAGTATTCATTCACAATGCTGAATTGCGCACCATAGCGCTCTTTGAAACTCGCCCCTAACTTAGCGTTCCCATTGAGTATTGACTCAAGACGTCTCCTGCTATTCAAGAACTTCTCTGTGTGCTTGGTGCCAACAACATATAGTTCGCGCAGTCTCGATGTCTCTGCTTCGGCGAGAAAATAGAAGTCCTTAAATACCTTGTTCTGTCTAATAACCTCTGGACCTCCCTGCCATTGAATGAATGTGAATTCCGCAATGCGCTTGTTTGTCTCAAGATCGAATCCTTTGCCTGTATTTCCGGCAGCCAGAGATAATGAGTCCACACGCTCTCCTTTGTCCAGGATCTTCGGAAGTGCCAAAAGTATGCCAAGCGTATGAACAATCTCATCAATCTGGCTGGCATTTCGTTTGATCAGAAAAGCGGCGGCGAGGAGGTCGTCATCTACCTGTCTTTCCCCAAGCAAACGTACCGCAGAGGTGGCGTCTGCACCAGCAAACAGCTTCTCAATGTTCGAAACAGTATTGGGGAACGATTTCCCTCTGAATGACTTGAGTAGTTCGCTTGCCTCGACAAGATCGTTCATGCTAGTTCGCTATCGTACGGTTAAGCGGCCAAACCGCCTAGCCTCCCAGAAGCAGAAAGTTATCATAAGCCTTCATCAAAATAGTCCGAGTCGAGTTTCTTAACGGGATATAGGGATATTGTTGATACGCCTACGTCGTTGTCGATCATTAGTTGGGCTAGGCGTTCACCGTCAATCAGGACTATTTTGCTGCCTATTTGAGCGACGTAGTTTCGGGCTTCCTCGGTGAATTTTGATGTTGTTATGAAGATTCCCTTGTTGGCCTTCTGGGCTTGGAGGGCGCCGGCGAATTGCATTACGTCGGGGCGGCCGACGGAGTTGGCGTCCCAGCGTTTGGCCTGGATGTAAACTACGTCGAGGCCCAGCTTGTCTTCTTTGATGATGCCGTCTATACCGCCGTCACCGCTTCGGCCTATCGCTTTGCCAGCATCGGCCCGGGAGCCACCGTACCCCATTTTCACGAGGAGCTCTACCACGATGCGCTCGAAGAATGTGGGGGTTACCTGTTTCAGTTTCTTGATGAGTTCATCGGCAAGGGTGCTGCGGAGAATTTCGTATGCCTTTTCAAGGGCTTCGGATGGGGTAACGGCGTCAGAATCAAATCGCCTGTCATTCTCCTTTGTTTTGTCTCCGCTACGCGTTCCTCTGAGGTTTTGAAATTCCTGGAACTCGGGGTATTGCGTCAGGAGCTTTACGTCTATCTTATCCGGCTTCTTCTTAATCACGTCAAGGCCGCGCTGCGTGATGCGGTAGAAACCACGGCGGGTTGCCTCCAGAAGTCCCGCCTTCTTCATATATGTAGCAGCCCATCCCACGCGATTAATGAAGGTTGGTGAGATGCCGCTTGGTAGCATCTGCTTGAGATCCTCTTCCGACAGACCGAGAGAAACGGCCAGCGCATCGGCGGCTTCACCCGTCGAGAGTTCGTTATTTCGACTTGCCGCGTATTCAAGAAGCGGAAGCATCACACTTTGATAATCAGGAACGGCCATTCAACCCCCCTAAGAGCAAATACGCATCACGAAATCAATCATCGAATGTGAGATCATATAACCGATAAACCAGCTGGTCAATCTCGGCTACGCGTTATGGAACTAGAGGATGCTACAACGTATAGTGATCTCCATTAGTTTCGAGCCACGTTTCGATCTCGCGATATTCCGGTATAGCACGCCCTAGTCGTTCATAGAACGCGGGGCTGTGATTGTGCTCATGAAGATGGACAAGTTCATGAAGAAGAATATACCGGAGCACGCGAGGTGGCAACAGCATGACCCGCCAGTGGAAATACATGTCGCCGTCGGCATTGCACGATCCCCAGCGGAACTTGAGGTCCCGAATTAGTACAGACCTCGGCTCCGCCGACACACGTTCCTTGAGGGGAAGAATCTTGTCGGCGATCCATGCCTGCCCTTGGCGGGTGTACCAACGGATGAAGTGGTCGCGACCTCTACTTGCATTCGAACGGACCAACCAGAATCGCCCGTTGATTAGCCGGAGCGGCGGAACCGGTGTCGTCGCGTCCGGCTCGAACAGCTTCAACCGGTACTTCTTGCCGAGGTAGTAGAACCCCTCACCCGTGATGTACTCCTTGTTCCCGCTGGCACTGAGAACGATCTCCTTCTGCCCGACCTTGGTGTAAATCCACTCCCGCTTCCGCCGGACGATACTCTCGATCTCAGCGCGGGGTAAAGTCTGAGGGACGTTGATGACCAAGTCGCCAAAGCGGTCGACTATGAGGTCGACCGTCCGTCGCCGCGGGCTTCGCCGGACTTCCACCTTCAGATCATCTAATTCCACGACTTCGTTCATGCCACCAAGAACCTATGTCTGCTCTTCGCCAGGTCCACAAACCTGATCGCCAGTTCCTGAGCCTGAGCCTCCGGGACCAACCGGGACCGGCGCAGAGACCGGTACACCCAGTTCTCCAACCGTTGACGACTAGGCGGATCGCGCCAAAAACCCACCATCGCGATCTCGGTTTTGATGTAATCCACGATCTCGATGGTCTTTGTCACTGCAGTGCGGAAGTTCTCGCCCTCCGGGCTTTGGCCCGATGACGTCTCTATCGCGTCCTTCAGTAGGCCGAAAAACGGGGCCTGCACCTTCGGGTCAAGCCCTTCGATCTCCTTTTCCCGGCCCTGCTTGAGCTCCTCTTCAATGAACCGCTGAAGCTCCCTCTCCAGCTCGGTCCAGTTGTCCTTCAAGTCTTGGAGAATCTGCTCCAGCTTCTCGCTCAGCGTGGTGAAAAACGTTGGGTCCTCATGCAGATGGATGCTTATGTGATGTCGGGCAGCGTGAAGCATTCGAGATGCGCGGGCCTTGGCGGATTTCCCGGTGTTCACGTGGTCCGCGAAGTTCACGTCCAGAATTTCGATTGGTGGTATCTTCGGGTCGATCCCGTTAGCGGCGATGTATTCATCGATCAGTTGCTTGACCTTGTGCTTCACGCCAAAGAGATTCAGCTGATCGTCATAATAGATATTCGCCGCGACCTTCGCGATAAAGCCGAGCATTTTGGCATCCTTAAGATACGGCATTGCCTCGGGCCTAGGCATGACGATTCCGAGGCTCTCCAGGAAGAGGCGCAGCTTGTTGATGAACTCGGCCCGAATCTTCACGTCCGCCAACAGGTCGACACATGCCTCGATGTTCCGGATGGTTGAAATACCGCGCGTGACGAAGACGTCCACGACGCGCTTGTGCCGATCCCGCAACTTCGGCACCTCGTCTCGGACGTCGATCATGGGGTCGTGCGTCTCGTCGTCATAATCGCCAAGGGCGTCATGCAGGTGCCGGGCAACGCCGATGTAATCGACGATGTAGCCGCAATCCTTGCTGCGCGTCCGGCGATTCACGCGGGCGATGGTCTGGAGAAGTTCATGAGCCACGACCTTGCGGTCGAGGTAAAGCACTTGTTCCACCGGCGCGTCGAATCCCGTGGTCAACATGCTCTTGACGCACAAGAAGGCTAACCCGTCCTGTTTTGTCGGGTCCTGATGGACGAGCGGCTTCTTGAACCGGGCGATGTTGGCGTCTTGCTTCGCCTTGTCTGTCCAGTCGCGCCAGGACGGAGGATCGTTGTGATTGTGGGAGACAACGGCCGCGAACTCCAGCCGCCGGATGGTATCGAGGTTCTTCGCCGCGCCGATCAGGAACTGTGTGTATTCGTCTTCTTGCTCCAGTTCTTCGCCGGATAGGCGGAGCTTGCCCGGATCGAGCGCCTCGATCTCCTGAACGATCAGGTTGCGGGCAGCCTCGAACGCCTCGCGGTAGCGGATGGCCGCCAGCCGCGACACCGACACGACCTGCGCCTTGAAACCGTTCGGAAGCACAGCCCGAATGTAGTGACGAAGCATGTCCGCCGACTTTTCGGCGATGAGCTTTGGTGCTTCGAGGACGTCTCCCTCGGCGGCGTACTTGTTCTTAATGACCTGCTTCTCAGTCTCGGAGTAGTCGCGGAAGAGGTCCTCGAACTTCCGGTCGAGCAGGTCCGTGTGCTCCACGAGCCCGTCAGCAGTGCGGCCCTCATAAACGATCTTGACAGTCGCCTCGTCGTCCACGGCTTCGTTCAGTCGATACTTGTCGATGAACTCCCCGAAGATCGTCTGTGTCGTGGCCTGATCGCAACGCATGATCGGCGTGCCGGTAAACCCGATCTTCGCAGCGTTCGGCAGCGCCTTCATCATGTTCGCGTGGAAGGTCTTCGTGTGGGAACGGTGCGCCTCGTCGATCAGAATCAAGATGTTAGGGGACTCGTTCAGAACCTCGAACTCCTGATCCCTAACGGTGAGCCTCAGCGTTTTGGTCTTCGCCTGGTGTTCGAGTCGCTCCTCGCCTTCTATCGGCTTTCTCTCTTTCACCGGCACTTCGTACTCGAAGACCTCCGCTTCGCCCTTACGTTCCAGGTACTTCTGGATCATGGCAAAAACGATGTCCGGGCTATCCTCGCGCAGGATTGACTTGAGCGTCTCCGTGGCCGAGGTGCGCCGCTTCTCGTCCTGGTGGTCTGGCCGGATGACCTCACCGGTGAGTGCCGCGGTCTCTCTGAGCTGATTCTCCAGGTCGGTCCGGTCGGTCACCACAACCGCCTTGAACGAACGCAGTTTCGGTATCGTCCGCATCTTGCGGACAAGGTAGACCATCGTGATGCTTTTACCCGAGCCCTGCGTGTGCCAGATGATGCCGCCGCGCCGGTCCTGGTCCTTGTCGTCCTGCTGGCGCGTGTTGCCGGTGAGCAGCCGGTCGACGGCCAGATGGACCGCACGGTACTGTTGGTAGCGCGGGGCAACCTTAATCAGCTTGCCGTCCTCTGTCTTGAAGAGGATAAAATTCCGCAGGATGTCGATCAGGCGTTCCGGGAGAAGCGCCCCAGCCGCCAGCAGCTCCTGACTCTTGAGCTTGTCCGGGGCTTTGCCCAGTTCCTCGGCCACCTGCTCGTGGGTAAGCGGGGACGGGTCCTTCCACTCCATGTAGTGCTCGTGATATGCCCCGAGCGTGCCGAGCCGCGCTTTATAGAAGCAGGAAACCACCATGAGCTGATTAAAGAGGAAAAGATCTTCAATCCCCTCGTCCTCATCCACCCAATAGCGGTTGTTTGAGTAGCGGAAAAGTTGGTCGAGCCCCTCTCCGATGGGGTCGGTTATGCTGGGACTCTTGCACTCGATGACAACCAGCGGAAGTCCATTCACGAAAAGCACTACGTCCGGGATGACGAAGGTCCCCCGGCCGGGAAGGTCCACGCGGAACTGGTTCACGGCCAGGAAGTCGTTTCGGTCCTGCTTGTCCGGGTCGAACTCGATGAAGCGAATCCAGCGTTGCCGCTGCGCCCCGGGCTCCGTGGACTCAACCGGAACGCCCTTGATGAGCCTTTCCGTGATGATCCGGTTCTTTTCCAGGATCGCTTGGCCGCCTGTGGCCTCTAAGGCGCGAATAGCGCGATCCACTGTCAGGTCATCCACCGGGCCGTCGTCAGCGTTGATGCGCTTGATGGCCTCCCTGAGCCTTCCATAGAGCACGACCTGGCGGAAAGTTTCCCTTTCGGTCAGATCCGGCACATCGATATCACCGAGCATGTATTGCCAACCCATCCGGGCAAGATGCAGAAGCAGGGGGCGCTCGACCTCGGACCACTCGGTCGGGGTACTGGTGGGGGGCTGGAGTTCGGGGATACTATTCGGCATCTTCCGCCTCCGGCTTTGCTCCGCCAACGGCTGCCGCCGTATCAACAATCGAACCGTCAATGCCGTAGTGATCCCAGAGCCGTTTCAGGACGAGAGCGTGGTTCGCCTTGAGTTCGACCGGCGTCCATTTCTCGTTGCGGAGAACACGTAACGAATTGGGACAAGTGTCGATACACTTCTCAAAATACTTGGTTTTCTTCGCTTTGTAATCGAGCCTCCCCTGGGAGGAGTTCTTGCGCCGGGTGATGAGCACCAAGTTTCCGATCTTGTCAGTCCACTCAGCCCGATCATCCGAAGAAAAATCCTTCGCCCATTGGCTTGTATCCTGGGGTGTTTGGGGAAGAACGTGTTCAACCGAAAGCGTCTCAAAATGCATACGCTGATCATGGTTCTGAAAGATAAAATCTAGTTTCAGTAAGATGTAGCGGGCAAACCGACGGCCATACACAGGCCCGCCAAGGACGCGCACCAGCGAGGCGTTGTCACAATCGAAACAGCCGGAGGTGAACACATCATCAATGGTTTTAGCCTCATCAATGACCCGAATAATTTTGTTCATCGCCTCGATGCGATCCGTGGGCGAGTATTGACCGATCCAGTCCGCCGAAAATTTGTTGTCGAGAAGCTTCAAGAACTCCAAGAGCCGCTCGTACTTGAACCTGTCGAAATACCTGAGCAAAGGCGGGACCCAGTCTGTGGCTGGCAGGCCGGTCAACATGACCTTCACGAGGTTGTCGAACTCGAAATTACCGGTTTCGTCGTAATTCTGGCCGCCCAGGAGCGTGCGATAATGCTCCAGGTACTTTTCAATCAGAACAAACGTGTCGCGGCCCTTACGCAGAAGCACGGGTTTCTTTTGACCCGTCGCCTTGTCTCGCTCCTTGGGTTCGTAAATCTTATCCTCGAATTCCTGGAGCAGATTCAGCCTTGGCTTATCCTTTACCAGCACTGTCCGTACATGGTTGAGGAAACGGTCAAAGTCGTCTCCGAGTTCACCTTCCGCTTCCTCCCACATCTTGGCGTACCTGACCTTCTCGGCCTGGGTGGTCAACGCCCCGAGATTCATCGACTTGAGGATATCGCTGTTGCGCAGGGGAATGCCGCGATTATTAAGGATCGTGAAGAGGCGGAAAGCATCCTCCAAGTCTTCCGTTGACACATAGATAAGGAGAACCCGATTGAGTAGAAACTGAAGGAGGCCTTCCGGTGTGACGCTTGGGGTGTCACGGAAGAATCGACGCATTTCAATAACCGCCTTCGCCATGTTCTGGACAGACAGATCGTCATCGTTTGAGCCCAACTTGGCCAGATCGTCCTCGCGCGCCGTTCCATTCTCGGCCTTGATGTAAGCGTCTATGAAATCCTGGACCGCTTCCCGAATCGCGAAAACAAGCCGCGTCCTCTCCGGAACCTTCCTGTACTGGCTGGCCTCCTGATAGATGCACTCCTGACAATCTTTTTTAGCCTTGTTATCCTGGGCAAGGTCGCGAAGTACCGCGAAAAGCATGAGAAGCGTTGCCATGCGCTGCTGGCCATCCAGCAGGTCGTTTTCGTCGAATTCCTGTCCTTTCTCCGGGGCAGCCGCCTTGGACTGAAACACAAAGGAACCCAGGAAGTATTCGAAGTCCGGCTTTTCGGTCATCGCGAAGGTGAGATCATCGAGCAACTCACCGACCTCGTCCGCGCCCCATACATAAGGCCGCTGGTATTCGGGAATGCGAAACCACATGCGGGAGAAGATATCCTTCACTAGCAGCTTGTCGCTCTTGATTTCACCTCTGGACGGCATAGTCATCTCTCCTTGATCCATGCTTCAGCGTTCACCCGCACGCGACCCGTGAGCAGGTCCTGCATCAGGCCCTTCTTGATGCACTTCAGCTTGGACAAATATCTCTGTTCTGCCCGTATCCTCGATTCCGCTGATTCAATCCTGGCCGCAAGCGCGGTCCGCTCGTTTCTGTCCTTGGGCCAAGGGACGGAGAAAGAGCGCAACTGGCGGTAATTCAGCCCCTGGCGGTTGCTGCCTGCGTTCAGGCGGTCGATCTGGTTCTGTCCGATATACGAGCCAAGGATGGCTGACAGGAATACAGCATCCTCCCGGCGCGGTTCCGCAATGCGGATGGCGCACACGTGTTGGTTGACGTTCGCCAAGCCGAGCCATTCTGGGACCGCGCAGCACCGCCCAATAGATGCGCCAGTAATGTTGAGAAGAACGTCATGGGCAAAAATCTCACTGCGGGCCATCATCCGGTGAGTGCGCTCGTCGATATAGGCCACATCGTCGAGAAGAAGACCTTCGAAGGTAACGTTCTGACTGCGTATGAATAGGATACCTTCGCGCTTGTAGACGTTGCTCCCGCCGGTCGGCGTTATTCCACTCCCAACATGCACGGCGAGATCACTAATTGTCGGCACGTCCCAAGCGATGGGGAAACGGCCAGGGAGCGTCGTCTTAAACTGCTCCGGGTGTTTCTCCGGGTCGCGGAGTTCCCCGTTGTCGTCGAGGCCGCGGGTCAGGAGGTCATGCAGGAGGCCCTGCTTGATGGCCTTGAGCTTGGCGATCAGCGCCTCGGTTTTCGAAATCGCCTCGTAAGCGGCGTCGAGTACGCGCGCCGCGAAGCTTTGCGCATCTTCGTCAAGTCGAGGTATGCGGAAATGATCAAAGAAGTCCGTCTGAACGCGCTGCTGACCCGCCGAGCCGATCATGAAGGCTTCGGCCTTCTTTCTCACTTCATCAGTGACCGACCAGAAGTAGAGGAACCTGTCATTTGTGCCAGGCTTGGCTCGCAGCACGTGAAATTCGGTGGAGCCATAACCAACCCCATTCACCAGCCCCAGAGCGTGGCATCCCTTGCCGTTCTCCATGCATGGTGTGATCTTGGCGAAAAGGATGTCACGCTCTTCGAATGGCGTGTATCCAACCGCCACCTCGCGTTGTCTGCGCGTCTGCCGACCTGTCAGTTGGCCAGTATCGCTTACATCGGCCATGGGGATGAAGGAAACTTCCTGATCGGGGGCAACAGCCTTGGTCAGGGGAGGATTGACATGAGCCACTTCCGAAATCGCTTGGAGAATCGGTTCACCTGCCATAACCGAGTCCCCCAATCATCTTGTCAAGCTGCTTCGCGGCCTTGTCCCTTTCCTTCTCCGTGTCCTGCATCGGCACCGCGTATTTGTCCCACCAGTCTTCTGCGACAGCCACAACCTGCTGCCGGTGGGCCACGACGTAACGCTCTAGGTGGCGGGCCATGCCTTCTCGGATGAGGTCGAGCACGATCTCCTTGTCGTCCTTAGCCGACAATTTTGCCCGAGCCTCCTCCAGCCGTTTCACGAGCGCGGCCTTGAGCACTTTGTACTTCTTGCGGGCAGCGGCGAGGTCTTTCTTGATCTGCTTGTAGGGGCCGACGAGCTGCTGGGCCTCCATCATCTCCTCGACGATGATCTCCAGTTCCGAGATGTTTTCCTGCACGGCTTTGGCCGCCGCTTTGGTCTTGGATAGGTTATCCAGGAACTGGGTCGCGCTCATTTCACCGTTATCCCCGTCCAAGGCCGGTATGCGCACACGGCCGATCTTCTCTACCAGCCGTCCTTTCAGGTCCTTTATGCGGTCCTCAAGCTCCTTCCCATAGTTGCGGTCCTTGCCATCGTATTCCTCATCGCTGTCCTCCAGGTGCTCGCCGCGCTCGAAGGCTTCCTTCTCGGCCTTGATACGCTCGATCTCGGCCTCGGCCTCCACGAGCTCCTGGAGATATTCGGGGATTAACTTGGTGACGATTTTGTGCTCCAACGGCTTGAAGTCGTCGTCCTGGGTATCGTCCTCGCCCTCGATGAAATCCTTGATGGTCTGCACCCAGCCGTCGATCAGGCCCGTGAAGCCTTGAGCCACGATGGTCTTCAGCTCGTCGTAGGCGTGGTTCCACCAAGAGGCTATCACGCCCGCGATCTTGAAGCGGTCGAGCAGGCCGACTGGCGCAAGAGTCTCCTCGAAGGTGGCCAGGTAGTCGGCCCGGACTTTCATGACGTTGTTGTTTCCGGGCAGCCGTTCGAGTTTTCCCTTATGCGTGATCCACCACTCCGCGAAGGCATCGCGCAGCTTCTTCTCCTTACGCTGCACTCCCGCGTTCTCCTCGATGGTCTTCTTGATGGCGGCGCGTTCGGTAATCGCGGAAGCGAAGTCAAAGTACTTCTCGTCCCGCTCCACGAAGAGCACGTCCGGCTTGAGGCCGTGAGAGGCCAGGAAGTCCTTCTTAGCCGCGACCTCGGTCTTGGGGATGCCGCCCACGAGGTGGGCGCGGACATCGTGCGGCTCGGGCGGCGGGGCATTGTCCGCGTAGCGGCGGATGTTCAGGTTGTAGTCGTTGGCTATGATTTCATCTAGGTCCACCACGCGGGAATAGCCGGGGATGGTCTCGTAGTTTTCGAAGGTGCGGACGATCTTCTCCGCGTGCTCGGGACGCAGGTAGTTCTGGGCGCGGCCGGGCTCGTAGTCCTGGTCGGCGTTGATGAAAAGAATCTTGCCCTGGCGGTCCTTGGGCTTGGCCTTGCCGTTCTGCCGCATGACGAGGATGCAGGCCGGAATCTGCGTCCCGTAGAAAAGGCTCGGCCCCAGACCGATCACGGCCTCGATCAGGTCCTCGTCGAGGAAGCCCTTGCGAATCTGGCCTTCCTTGCCGCCCCGGAAGAGGACTCCGTGGGGCGCGACCGTGGCGAGCATGCCGTTGGGACGCAACACCGCCAGCATGTGCTGGATGAACATTAGCTCGGCCTTCTTGCCCGACTCCGGGCAGAAGCCGAAGCGGAAGCGTTCCCTGTATTCCATCCCCTCGCGCGTGTAGTTGATCCCGAAGGGTGGATTGGTGATTACCCGGTCGAAGCGACGCAGTTCGCCATGTTCGAGGTGTTTGGGATGGGCGAGCGTGTCCTCGTTGTGGATTTCAGCCTTCTCGCGGATGCCGTGCAGGATCATGTTCATCTTGCAGACGACCCACGCCGATCCACTGGAGTCCTGACCGTAGAGGAACAGGTTGTTGCCGTCGCCGCCGTGTTCTTCAACGTACCGCTTCGAGAAGATGAGCATGCCGCCCGACCCACAGCAGGGGTCGTAGATTTCCATCTTCTCCTTCGGCTTGATCAGACGAACCATCATGCGCACGACGTCGCGAGGCGTGTAGAAATCGCCCCCCTTGCGTCCGCCGGACTCGGCGAACATATAGATCAGATACTCGTAGGCAGAACCGAGCAGGTCTGTGTGTTCAAAGTCCGAATTGCGCAGGCGATACTTGTTGAAGTGCTTGATGAGGGCCCGCAGCTTGTTGTCCGGCAGGGAACTGTCGCCGACCTTGCGGGTGAAGTCGATATGATCCATCACTCCGGAGAGGACGAGATTTACCTCGGCAAGATCGCCGAGAGCCTTGTTGAGACCATCTCCGACGTTGGCGTGCAGGTTATCCCGTATTTCTGACCATCGAGCGCGCTTAGGTACGAAGAAGAGGTCGTAATTGCGCGAGTCCTCGGCCGCATCTTCGGCTTCCTCCTTGGCCGCGCCGGACTTCATTTCCTCGTGGATCACGCGCTCGCGTTCCTCCTCAAACACATCCGAGCAACGCTTCAGGAATAGCATCCCGAAAATAAAGTCTCGGAACTCGGCATGGTCCATTTTGCCGCGCAAAATATCAGCGGCACCGTAAAGGTGCCTCTCTAATCTGGGTAGGGTCAGTTTAGCCAATGAATTACCCCTCTCTTCCGCCACCAAAATACTGTTCCAGGAGACCGACGCCGGCCTTACCCATCTTGCCAAGCAACTCCGCGGTCTTATGTGTAGGGCCTGTGGTTTTAGATCTCTATTTTTGACAACTCCAGCATTTCACATCTATCAACTGCACTTTGCATCTCTCTTCCCCAGCATCGAAGAAATCGCAACGGGACGTAGTCTGTCAATAATGAAGACTTGATTCTAGATTTACCCTGATAGGCGCTGATACCGTAACGCTTCATCGGAAACCATCAACCCCCTATGAAGGCTCAGATGCTTATCCTACGCTGAAATAACTGGCGAGTTAAAAACAACAACCGTGTTAAGTTTCAAGTTTTAGGTTTTAAGTAACAGCAAAGCCTTGTGCAAAATCCCCACGTTAAGAACTGCTTTGCAGATACCCTTTGTACCCTGAAATGCTTCACAAACCCCAAAACCCTCAAACTGTCTTTACCTTACCTTTTTACCCCGTTTCTCCTAGTGTTGCAAGGGAAAAGGCAGATAAGAAGAACAAAAGGCGGGTGATGGGTAATAGGTGATAGGTAATCGGAAAAGCCTTGCGTTTCTTCCCATAACCCATGACCCCTGACCTGTCTCATTTATTTTCCCATCTTCTTGTGACAACAGGATGGCAGACAAACCGAACGAAATGGTTGGAACCGTTGGAATCGTTGGAACCGTTAGAGCCGAAAGAACAGGATTGAAGGGCTTGAGTCGAAGGCGGGTGATGGGTGATAGGCCATAGGTGATAGGAGAGGCCTTTCGTTTCTTCCCATAACCCATAACCCATTACCTATCACCTATCCCTATTCCTTGTGGGCGGGTGGGGGTTTCGCGAGATGCGTATCGAGTACGGTTTGGGACCCGCTTTGACTTGGAAGGAGCGTCCCGGAGGGCAAGGGGTGCTGTCTCAAGGAGCCTTGGAGGCGACGAGTTCACCTGTTGAGCGACGCCGGGTCAATTAGAGGGTAAACCGCACGCAGCTCAGCAGGGCGCGAAGGCGCCGCCCGCCCATCACGGGATAAACGCGAGATAGGTTCTTTGCATCCGCCACAAATAAATTGACGGTGATTCGAATTGCAAGTAGAATTGCTGATTAAGGAGCATCGGTTGGCAACGAAAGATGACACGATCGAGAAGATCAGAACGCAGTATGACTTCCTTGTCTCCGAGTTTGGTGTCAGGAGGATAGGGCTTTTCGGCTCTGTTTCCATGGGGACGGATACGGAAAAGAGCGATATTGACCTGCTCGTGGAATTCAATCGCCCCATCGGGCTTCGGTTCATCAACCTTGTGGACTACCTGGAAAACCTGCTGGGAAGAAAGGTGGATGTTGTGACCAGGGATGGCCTGGAAAACATCCGCTTAAAGAAGGTCGCCGAAGACATCCGCCGGACCGTGATCTATGTCTAGAGGCGGTCGCGCTCATCCTCAACTACCGGGAATTCATCGGCAGTTGAGGCCTCTTCCGGTTCTCCCTCCTCTAAACCTCTCGAATTCGGTAGGGTTAAACCGCCGAAAGCGTTGTTTCCTTCCCTTTGACGTGGGACATGTGACATAGGACCTGCAACCGCTATCAGACTGAATGCGGGGCGGCGTTCGGAAAACTTCCTTGAAAAATCATATCTCTGGTTTGATATTTCAAGGTTCATCTACAGAAACCCGGCTTTTCGGTTCTAACGGTTCTAACGGATCCAACCATTCTCGTTCGGCTTCAACGGTTCTAACTGTTCTAACTGTCTTTACCGCTTAAGCCGCCCGGCAGGGCAAACGATAACTCTTTTAACGGCGGAAAAGAATGACTGAGCATGAAGACGGGCTGAGTGTGCTTGCCCCCAATGAGATTGAGGAACTGGAAGAAAAGATTCGCTTCTTCACGACCCGGCTGGGGTCGAGGCTGGCGTTCCATGAGTATGGGGAGCCTGAGGGGCGGCCTGTTTTCTTCTACCATGGCACGGGCTCCCATGTGCATGCCATGCTCCTTCATAAGCCTGCTCTCAGGTATGGCTTCAGGATCATCTCGCCGGACCGTCCCGGGGTTGCCCGGTCTGATTTCCGTCCTGGCTGGACCGTTCTTGAGTATGCGCGGGATATGGCCGACCTTGCCGATCATCTCGGGATCGGTTCCTTCGGCGCTGTCGGTATCTCCGGCGGCGGGCCTACCCTTCTTGCCAGCGCCTTTGCCATCCCCGAGCGCCTCCGCTGCGTCGTCGACCTTGCCTGCGCGAAACCGGTCTATGGAGACCCGGAGATGTTAAAGCCCCTCGGCACGATGGACCGCTTCTATGCCAGGCTGGGAACCAGACTGCCGCTCGCCGCTTTCAGGGCGCCCTTCTGGGTGCTCGGGATGATGCAGAAGGTGCTGAAAAGCCCGAAGTCATTCGCGAAGATGTTCGATTCCAGCCTCTGCCCGGCCGACAAGGAGATCTTCAAGGTACCCGAATTCCAGTACGTCATCATGCGCGACCAGCAGGAACTCTTCCGCCACGGATCGAAAGGCCCCGCCTACGACGCCCAGACGGTCTACAAAGAGTGGGGATTCGATCTTTCGGACATAAAGATCCACATCGAGGTCATCCACGGCACCGCGGACAAGTTCATCCCCAGGGAGTTCAGCGAATACCTGGCAAGGCACGCCAAAGACGTCCACATCAATTTCCTGGAAAACCAGGGCCACTTCCACCATCTCGCCTACGGGTACGAGACGATGAAGAAGGTCGAGGAAGTGTACCGCTGAAAAAGACGGCTTGAACCGCTTGAATAGTTTGAACCGCTTGAACGGGAAAGGCGATTATTCTTTGGATGATGGAGAAGAAGGCAATCTTTTCTTTCATTGCATCTCTTCGTGCCCTCTGGGAACTCGATCCCGTCTGCGACGGGAGGGCGTGAGATATGTCTTCCCCTGTTGACTTTACACATTGCATTGTGTAGTATTGTGTAGCATAGGAGGTATGATATGGCTACCAATCTTGCTTTGGACGATGATCTTCTGGCTCTCGCCCAGAAAGTCGGGGGCTTGAAAACAAAGAAAGCTACCGTCAACACAGCCTTGAAGGAATTCATACAGCGCCGCCGACAGGAAGAGATATCGAAACTCTTCGGCACCGTTGATTACGACCCGGCGTATGACTACAAGGAGCTGCGGAAGAAACGATGAAGGTCCTCGTTGATACCTCCGTCTGGTCCCTCGCATTGAGAAAGAGCAAAAAGAACGAGGAAGACACCCGGATAGTCAAGGAGCTTCAAGAGCTTATTCGCGAGTTGCGGGTGGTTATGATCGGCCCGATCCGCCAGGAATTGCTCTCGGGCATCTCAGACGCCGCAAGATTCCGCCGGCTCCGCGAGAAACTGAGGGCATTCGATGACGTGGATCTGAACTCCGCCGATTACGAGACGGCCGCGGAGTTCTCCAACAGATGCAGAAGAAATGGAATTCAGGGCTCACACACTGATTTCCTCATATGCTCATTCAGCATGAACAACAACTGCCCGATCTTCACCCTCGACAAGGATTTCGACCTTTACAGGAAGCATATCCCCTTATCGCTCCACTACATCCGGGAAGAATTCAAAGAATAAGAAAGGCAGGTGACGGGTCCAGGATTATAGTGTGTGCTTGAGCGCAGCGGGCGTGAGATGAAAGTTTTTCGTTTCTATTGCGCCGGGGGTCAATGCCGCTTTGCGCTGATGCGCCGCACAGGCTTCTTGCCGGTTTTCATCACCATCTCAAGGATATTGAACTCCGCGTCGAGGTCATTCCAAGCCTTTCTGAATTCCGGCTCCTTCATCTTTTGAGAGATGTGTTCCTGCAGTGTTCTACCCTTTATCATCGGACAACTCCACCCGCGCTACACCGGCTTCAGGCCGGGCCTTGAGAGACTCATCGAGATAGGCAAATTCTTTCTCCAGACGGTCGTATTCTTTCTTCACATCCGGCCGTTCAAGAGCCCTGGATTTCAGTTCTTTGTGAGATAATGGGGTCACATCAACCTTATTGTTTACTTCCGAACCCTTTCTTTAAAGCACGTTCACCCGCCGCTATCAGGTGGTATTTTTGTAGTCGGCGACCGGGTCGGCGACTGGGTCGGCGATCCAGTGGAACTGCCCGAATCCCGGGCTACGGGAATCTTCGGGTCTATCGTTTCGGGCCGGTACAATACGGTCCGGAAAAACCCGTAGATGTGTTCCTGCAGAATTTTCCGTGTCACCCTCCGAACACCTCTGCGTGCGTCTTTACTTTGCCTGATCTGTAATCCGCCCGGGCCTCTCTTATGCTGGCGAGATACTCGGGAGACGTGGCTGCCAGAAGGTCCACCTTGAGGTCGCAGTCGAGTATCCTGGCCAGAGAGACCATTGTCTTGATGGTAAGGTTGGGATTGCCGTTCAGGAGTTTGGTGACGAATGCCTTGGAGACGTTCAGGCGCCTCGCGAGTTCGGCCCTGGTGATCCCGTTCTTCTCCATGTGGGAAACAAGTTGTTCCGTGAAACCAAGGATCGCTTTCTCCGTCAGGAAATCGACGTCATCCTTGAACTTGTCGAGTTTCTCCTTGAACCATTCTTCAGAATTCATGCTCTCTCTTAACTTCTCAGTCCTGAGAATTCAAGGGAATTGTGCCGAATGAGGGTCGAAAGATGACCGGAGCGGCGGGAAGGCGTGAGATTGTCTCTGGTTTGCGGAGATTATCAGTGATTGGGCAGAGCCAATAGCGAGCGGGCTTGTGCTCGTATCATCCTGCAAAGCTTTAATGCATCCTTCCCGGTCGTTTTGTCCGCCGACTCGCCGGGGTATCTGACCTCCACCGCATAGCCATTCAGTATCTGCAATTGCGGTCTCATCCCTTCCCAGAAAGGTTCCAGGGGGATTCATACAGGACTTTGCCCTTGTTCATCACTTCATGCAGGAAATAGTCGTTGAGCGCGAGCCTGGTCTTGACCTGCTCGGGCGTGCGGACCAGAAGTTCCACCGGTATACGAGGCTTGGTCTTTCTTAGTATCTCAGAAGCCTTCCTGATGGGTTTGCCCTCGAAAGGCAGGATGACAAGAAGATCCACATCGGAATCATCATTCGCGGTGCCCTGCGTGTACGAACCGAAAAGGATGATCTTCTCGGGACGAAACTTCCGCGCGATCTGGGAACTGAAATCGTATATGCTTTTCTCATCCACCATAGCCCAGGCACTCCGGTTGCCTACATGCTAGCAAACGACCCAATGGCTGTCAAGCGGAGGAAACCCCGGGGACATCGGGGCTGGGGGGAGCGACGGTGACACCTTCGGGACAAGACTCAGCATATTTCCCCCGAACGAATCCTTTCGGAAAGCCTGACAGTTTGTACTCGGGACGAAGTTCGTCTTTATCCTTCCTGCTAACCTTCTTCATATACCTTTATATCACGGCTCCATTCAGTGTTAAACAGGCAGCGTTTCTGGACGGCCTGTTTCGGGGATAATACTTCCGAAGGGGCAAAACGAGAGCGCAAAAGTTCAACCGCAGCGAAAACCATGCTTTACCCTCCCGTCGAAGACGGGATGCGAAGGCTGCCAGATCCTGGGAGGCTCCGGGATCTGGCAGCAATCTTCTCTCTGCGCCCTCTCCTTGCCTTTCTCTGTGCCCTCAAGCGAAGCGGGCGTGAGACATATCTTTGTTTTGGCTTGCCGGGAGGCCTTCCTTGAAAAATCATATCTTGGGTTTGATATTTCAAGGCTCATCTACAGAAGCCCGCTTTTCCGGTTCCAACGGCCCTAACGGTTCCAACGGTTCTAACGATTTTTTATTTCCTTTTCCACGTATCGGACGCCTTCGATGTCCTTGAAATGCGCGTCCTGAGTCCAGACGGTCGCGTTGTGGACGCGGGCTGTGGCGAGGATGATGCTGTCGGCGAGGGGCATTTTTAGCTCCGTCCCGATCTTCGCGGCGGAAAGGGCCAGGGGAGAAGCCAGGTCAACGATGAGCCCCTGGTGCATCAACGCGACGGCCTGCAAGGCCGGGGCCTCGCCGCGCTGCTGCAATATTTTCCTGAAGACCTCGTAGATGCATATCACGGGGACGATGAGGTTATCGGTATCCTCGATGGCGCCGGCGTAAAAGTCCGCGTTGGGACCGTCCGCGTAGTACTCGAGCCAACCGCATGAGTCGACAAGGTTCATGCCCTGTCGTCCTCCTCCCGCTTAACCGTGGTATCGATCCCTTTTACGAAGCCTCTCATCTTAGCCGGGCTCTTGACGGGAATAAGCTCGATGCGATTCTCGTACAGGAGGACCTGCACCTTTGTACCGGGTCTGATATCCATGGTCTCCCTGATCTCCCTTGGAATGACCACCTGATACTTCGGAGACACCTTCACCGCCTTCATGCCAACCTCCATCGATAACAGTTACGTTATACGATACCGTCATCGACATCGTAAGTCAAGAAGATGATTAGAAACGAGAAAGATGGTTGCAACCGCTTGAGCGAAGCGGGCGTGAGATACATCTTCAAGCCGTTCTTTTCATTCCCAGATGACGATCTTTGTTCTCTTGTCCTTCACCGCTCCGAAGTGTCTTCTGTCTTTCGTGTGGATCTCGTTGCATCCGTTCTCGAGGAAGGACGCGATGATGATGGAATCGATATAGGGGGTGCCGTGCCCTCCCTTGAGAGCGGCGGCCTTTTCGACCACCGCCTTGTTGACGTCAAGGATGGCGCATGTTTTTTCTATGCCCTCGACCATTTTCCTGCCCTGCTGCGGTTTCCCTATCCGTATGGTGAGGTAGAGGATCTCACCCAGGGTCAGAACGGACACGCAGGGCGCGGTCTCTTTTCCCTTCAGGTCTTCCCAGTGCCCGATGATGCCCTTGTCCCCGAGCATCATCCCCATGAAATAACCCGTGTCGAGGCCTACCATCGATCGGCATCCCTGTCGGCGTGCCAGGACCTTACCGCATCCTCGAGGCCACCGCTCCGCCCTATCTCCGCAGCGGCCGCCGCGACATCGTCGTAGCCCGACCTGTCCTTACCTGCCTGCATGACAAGCCGTATAGCCTTCTGCACGACCTGGCTTGCGCCTTCCTTCTGGGCATTGATGAAATTGATCTGATCGTCAGGCAGATACACGGATATATTCTTCCCCATTCCGCACCTCCTGTATTATCCTATAACATATTATATCTAATAGTCCACAACGAAAGATCGGGGTCCAGAAAGCACCGACAGGAAACGACCGCTCGTCGGTGGAAAGCTCGACAGCACCTTTCGTATCGCACTTTTCGGGCATTATCCCTTGTGTGTTTTCTGCCGCGACAGGGCTCTTCCTGGACCCCGGCCTTCGCCGGGGTGACGGACTGGGAACGGTGGAGTGACGGACTGGGAAAGGTTCCAACTGACCCCTGATGTCAATAATGGACATCAGGGGTCAGAGGTCACACGTTTCTAACGCTCAAGCGGTTTAAGCGGCTCAAGCGGTTCAAGCTGTCTGTTCTACCTGCAGTTATAGAACTCCGGTTCGCCGAAGATGATCTTCTCCGCCTTGTCGTGGTTGATTCTGAGCTCCGAGCGGACGTGCACCCTTCTCAAGCCCGTGACCTCCACATCGACGTCCACCGTCTGACCGGGATAGACCGTCACGCTTTTCAGGACCTCACCGTTCCTGTCGTTGTTTCTGAAAACGAAGGTCATGGGTGCCTTTATGCCCCTGTCGATGTAGATGCTTGTCCCGAAGTACCTGTACCTGCCCTCGGGCTTCACGTAGAAGGTGTAGTAGGCCATGGACAGGGGGGTCTTTGAGTTCTTTATGCCCCAGCGGTAGTTCTTGGCCGGAGTGGCAAGCGCCGCCGCGTCGGTCGTTATCATTGTCCCGTAGTCATCGTTGTACTGCGCGTTCGTCCGCACCGACACAACGTTCCTCTTCTCGCAGGCAAACGCCGGCTGCTGGGGAACGGGCTGCTGAACCGGCTGCCGAGCGGGCCCCATGGTCTCGCAGGCACAAAGACACAACGCAAGCACAAAAACTGCCAACAACGTGAATCGTTTCATTGCAATTCCTCCTCTTCTTTTGTTCCCACCTTCGAATGTATGCTGTACATTCATTTTCCACGAATCGGCAATGTAATGCAATAGAAAACATTGAGAGGATGGTTGCAGCCGCTTGAGCAGCTCGAACCGCTTGAGCGTTAGAGGCGAAAAACTGGCCAAAAACCCTACATCCCGCCATCAACGGAATGAGGAAGAATGTCTTGTCCGTTAACGTTCGAGCGGTTCAAACGGCTCAAGCGGTTCAAGCCGTCTTTCACCCCTCTTCCTCGTAGTACAGCGGACACAGTTCCGATGAGCCGGGGATGTAGCTGCGGCATACTCCGGGGCGGGTTTCGTAGATCTCGCAGAAGCAGGTTGTGCCGTTCCAGCCGAGGTAGACGCAGGTTGTCACCTTCGCGCCGGAAGGGTCGATGAGCCGGTCGCCGGCCCAGATGACCTCGTTGCGGCCGAGCCGGGCGATGATGTCCTGACGTCCCTCGCTTTCCCACCTGGCGATGTCCTCGGAGGTGACGTAAGCGACCATGTCCACCTGGCAGCAATTACCGCACTGGCGGCAGGCCTTGTTGGCGTTGTCCTTCACTTCACTACCGCGCGGCCGCCTTCGGCCTCTTTCCGGCCGGATATTTACCCAACCGCGGCCACTGCCATCATTATACCCCTCCGGCCTTCACGGAACCAGGGATTTTTCGGCGACCAGTCGGACACAACGGTTCAAGCGGCTGCAACCGTCTTTCCTACCTTCTTCTCCGGAGATAGTCCTCGATGACCACCCTGCCAAGGTCGCCGGGTCGGGCGAAGAAGACCCTGCCTGTGTTGCGCCTCGCCAGGACGGAGGCGAACTCGGAGAGGTGTTTCGCTTCGTCGAGCATGACGATGTTCAGCGTGATGCCGGCAAGGCGGCAGTAGTGGGCCTCTTCGAGGACCCCCGCGACGGCGCGCTCGAAGCCGATGTATTGCCCGTTTTCGCTGTTCGGGGCCGTGTCGGTTATGAGGTAGGCCTGCTTGTCGCCACGGAAGGACTGCGTCCGCGTCCTGAACTTCTTGAGGGCGCCCCTCATGTCGGTGATGGTGCCCGAGAACCTGCGGTTCGGTATCTCCCAGTAGGGGACCTCTTCGACGGTGTTGGAAAAGACGTAGATCTTCAGGGTGTCCCGGGCGCTCCTGCCGATGAGCTCCGTCAGGGCCAGCGAGATGTCCATGGCGGCGTGGAGTTTGTCTCCCTCCATGCTCCCGCTTGCGTCGATGATAAGGCCATTCACTATGCGGGACATGACGACGGTCTCGCGGACGCGGACGTCCTTCTCCTCGAAGCGGACGGGGCAGGCGCCGGGGCTTCTTTCCAGGGCGGCAAGGAGCGTCGCCTGCGTGTCTATCCGGGCAAACTCGTCGCCGAACTCGTACCTGCGCGTGACGAAGCCCTCGCTCGTGCCTAACCCTTCGTCCCCGGTGGGGTTCGGTCCCGAGGGTCCCGTGCGAACGTTCTCCATGATCCTCCTCAGGATGTGGCCCGCAAGCCGCCGGCAGCCCCTGGGGGTCAGGCGGTAGGCGCCGTCTACAACGTCGATGAGCCGCGCGTCGACGAAGGCGGAGAGGGCCTCGATAACGTCCTTTTCCTCGACGTATTGCCGCGACATGTCCTCGTGGGCCACCCGCTCCTCCAGGGCGTGACGGGAGGCGTCGTTGAGGTAGCCGTCGATGAGCCCCCCTGCGCCTCCGCCCCGGGAGATCTCGTCGAGAAGCTCGTCGAAGAGGTCGTCCCGCATGCGGGAGAGGCTCCTGCGGTCTTCCCGGGACGACTGTCTCTGCGCCTCCTTCCGTCGGCTCGCGGCATCCCGCACCTTCTCGAAAAAGCCGTCGGCCTGGTGGCGGCCGAGACCGGCGAGGGTCCTTACATCCTTGTCATGCATGTGGGCCATATCGTAGAGAATCCTCTCCAGGCCGTCGTCGGAGCGGACGCACAGGCTGCAGCGCCGCCGGCGGTTCATGAGCGTCCTTTTGCCCAGGAGACCTCGCGCGGGACGTGGATGTCGGCCCCGGCGGGGGCGGTAAGCGAACCGCTGGCGATGAGGATGTTGGCGATGAACTCGGCGCAGGCCCCGAGGTATTCCCTCCGAACCCCCTTTCGCCGCCCCGCGAGCTTGACGATCACGGCGTCGTCGGGAAAGGTCCTTCCGCCGTCCGTCCGCCCGCCTGCCCTTTCAAGCTGCCCGATGATGTCGCGGACGGCCGGGGCGCCCTGCGCTATCCTGTCAGCCCACGCGCTGCGCGGAAGGGGAATGATGTCCGTCAGCTCCCGCGCGGCCTCAGGCACCATCCATGACGGGGTCATCTCCGCCGCCATGGAGATGAGCGCCCCTCTCATGAGGTCGTCGGAGAGTTCGTCGACCCTCAGGAAGGTCTCGCCGGGGTCTTCCGGTTCGACGAGGTCCTGCCTGAGGTGCATCCTGCCCCGAAGGGCAAGCTTGACGCCGCGCGCGGCGTCCCCCACCGACGCCACCTGCGAGCCGCGCATCAACGCCGTGGAGTACGTGTGGTCGAGGGAATGCGTCGTCCCCCGTATGCTGGAGCTGCGTTCCAGCCACCTGCAGACCCTGCTTTGCCTCACAGACCTGTTGATGAGGGCAAGGAGCCACCAGGGGGCGAATGTGTCGCGCTTCGCCGAGTCTTCCGGCGGCATGTCGAAGGGGGGCCGGGGCGCTTCGATGACAGGACTGCGGCTACCGCTCCGGGAAGCCCTGCCCATCATGATACCCAGTTCCACGTCCTCCTCGGGAAGGTCGAGATAGATGGTCTCGAGTCTGTCGATGAGCGGCCTCGGCACCTCGTTGACGTGGGAGAAACCCTCGGGGTTCCCCGTCGCCATGACGCAGAGGTCGAGGGGATACTCCCAGCCGTACTCCTCGAGGACGGTCTTCTGCTCCTCCAGGATCGGGTGAAGCAGGACCTGCACCTTCGTCCTGATGGCGGGCAGCTCATCGACGAAGAGGATCCCCCTGTTGGCGCGGAAGACCCCCGTGCCGGTGAACGTCCGGGGGTCGTCAGGGCTCATCCCCGAGGCGATCGCCTGGATGTCCTTGAGGCCGAGGAGCTTCGCCTCGTTGGTGTACTCGTTCCCCTGGACGCGGGAGAAACGCTCCGCGCCCGTCACCCACTCGATGCCGAACTCCTTTGCCGGGTCAGAGACGGAGGCGCAGCGCGGGCAGAGCCTGTGCCTGTCCCAGGCCGGGTCGTCGTTGTAGGGGCAGCCCGCGATGCGCGGCACCGGCGGCAGGAGTTCCACTATCGACCGTACGAGCCGCGTCTTGCCCGTGCCTTCCTCGGAGACAAGGTAGGGGTGCGCCCGGGAAAGCAGCGCCCGTATCACGTCCTCTTTCGCCCCGGCACGCCCCTCGATGAGAGGGATGACGTCCTCGCCCCTTTTCATCCGGTTGAGAATGGCGTATCTTAATTGGTGGAACAGGGAAGAAGGGCGATAGCCTTCCATCAGTTCGGCTGTCTTCGTATGTGAGAAGGTAAGGACCATGACCGTGAGCGATTCTTATATCATAGCGGAACATCGGAGGTTGCGCAACCCGTGAGCACCTTCGAGATGCTCCTTTCCATGCCCGCCGTCCCCGCGATCATGGCGGCCCTCGTCGAGAACCCCGGGGGGGTGGAGGAATCGTCCATCACGCCTGCCGGGGACAACCCGGACAGGATTGAAGAGGCCCTCGGCGCCCTGGCGGAGCGGGGCCTCATCGTGAGGCGCGCGGGGGTCGTCTGCCTGCCGCCCGGAGAGAAAGCGCTCACGGTGGCCCGGAAGATCGTCGCCGCCTTTCACGATCTCCGGTCCCTCACGGAGGCGTCCTTCATGATCCGCGGGGTGCTCACCGCCACCGAGTATTACCGGTGCCTCGTCCACAGGGACACGATGTTCGCCATCCTTGCCGAAGACGGGGCCGACAAAGAACAACTCGGCAAGGTCCTCGCGGCCGAAGAAAGGCAGGGATACGTCGAGAACATCGACATCGCCTACCGCGTGCGGGACGGCCTGAAGGAGAAATTCTTCCCCTTCATCCCCCACCACCATTACGACGATTTCGTCTACATGCACTCCCGGGCCGGGCAGAGCGGACAGGGCCTTCCCGGAGGCCCCGCCACATCCATCGTCGAGGAGCGCTACATCCTCGCCAACCACCCCCCATCCATAGCCGAACAGGCCCGCCGCTACATGCGCGAGAACAAACCCCACATCCTGAGCAGGGTCCGCAACGAGGCCTTCGATATTATCTGGTGGTACGACAGGTATTAGAGGCGGCTTGAATAGCTTGAGTCGCTTGAATCGCTTGAGGGTTAAAGACTGAAGAATCTCCTCTATAGCAGGGTCCGCAACGAGGTCTTTGATGCTATCTGGCGGTATGACAGGTATTAGAGGCGGCTTGAATGGCTTGAATGGCTTGAGTCGCTTGAGGGTTAAAGGCTGAAGAATCTCCTCTATAGCAGGGTCCGCAACGAGATCGTTGATGTCCATTATTGACATCAGGGGTCAGACTGAAGAACTTCTTCTATTGAAGAAAATGTCTCTAACTCTCAAACTATTCAAGCGACTCAAGCGATTCAAGCCGCCTTTTGTTTGACTTTCCGTCGGGGATTAAGTTAGATTAGCTATTAGTCAAAAAGGTAACGGGAATATGTACGGGATAGCATATATACTTCCACAATCAGGCTGAGGGACATATCGGGAGCCCGGGTGGCTTTCCGTTGTGACCGAGTTCGCAGTTTCTCCGCCTTAACCTCGCAATTTGCCTCTCCAAGGGTCCGGCGCAGAAGTCTGCGGCCGGATCTTTTGTTTCAGGGGAGGTCTCCATGCCGGATACGTCCACGGACGTGGTCGGGTCCGGACCCGGATCTCAAGAACAATGACGTGCTTCCAGCCGGCCCTTTCGGTGTTCGCCGGGATGTGTCTCTTTCCCGGGGGCAACCGGCAGGAAGGTGTGAAATCCGGGGCGCCCGCGCGCGGTCCGGACCTTTGTCGAACATAACCCGGGTCTTACGGGCACAATATTCTTGTATGAGGTGACAGACGTGGAAAAAGAACTCTTGGAAAAAGGACAGGGCAGTTTCGGTGACGTCATGATCGTCGGGGGCGGCATCAGCGGCATACAGGCCGCGCTCGACCTCGGCACCGCAGGATTCAAGGTGTACTTTGTGGAGAAATCGCCGACCGTCGGCGGCAAGATGGCGCACCTCGACAAGACATTCCCCACCAACGACTGTTCCATGTGCATCGAATCCCCCAAGTTCGTTGAATGCAAGAGGCATCCCAACATAGAGATGCTCACCTACTCCGAGGTGGAGAAGGTCGAGGGGGAAGCGGGGGATTTCACGGTGACCGTCGTCAGGAAACCGCGGTACGTGGACGAGACCAAGTGCACAGGCTGCACCGTCTGCGTGGAGTACTGCCCCGTCAAGTACCCCGACCAGTTCAACCAGGGCATCTCGAACAACAAGGCCATCCATATCTATTTCGCACAGGCGATCCCTCTGGTGACCTACGTGGACGAAAGCTGCCTCTATCTCAAGGAAGGGAAGTGCCGCATCTGCGAGGCGGCCTGCAAGACGAACGCGATAGACTTCGACCAGAAACCGGAAAGGCTGGAGATAAAGGTGGGTGCCATCATCCTCTCGCCTGGCATCGAGCCCTTCGACGCGCGCCTCAGGGAGGAATACCACTACGGAGACTTCGTGAACGTCGTCAACGCCCTCGACTACGAGAGGCTCCTGTGCGCCACGGGGCCCTACGAGGGGGAGATACTGCGGGCATCCGACAAAAAACATCCCCACAACATAGCGTGGATACACTGCGTCGGTTCCCGGCAGGTCACGGAGGGGGGCAACAGCTACTGTTCGGCGGTATGCTGCACCTACACCCAGAAGCAGGTGATCCTCACGAAGGACCATGACGACGGTGCCAGGTGCACCATATTCCACAACGACATCCGTTCCTACGGCAAGGACTTCGAGCGGTTCTACCAGAGGACGGAGAACCTCCCCGGTATCAGGTTCATCAGGAGCTACGTGTCCATAGAGCGCGAAGACCCGGTGACGAAGAACGTGACGGTACGGTATTCCACTCCCGACGACGGGGTGAAGGAAGAGGAGTTCGACATGGTGGTGCTCTCCGTCGGCCTCGCGCCGCCCGCCAATCTTAAAGGCATCGCGGACGCCTTCGGCATCGAGCTCAACTCCCATGGATTCTGCAAAACGAATCCTGCGAATCCCCTGCTGACCACCCGCCCGGGTATATTCGTCAGCGGCGCCTTCCAGGGACCCATGGACATACCCGAATCGGTCCTGAGCGCGAGCGGCGCCGGGTCCCTCTGCGGTGAGATCCTCTCCTACAGGCGGGGCAACCTCTCGAAGGAGAGGGTCTATCCCGAAGAGCGGGACGTCTCCGGCGAGGAGCCGAAGATAGGCGTCTACGTCTGCCACTGCGGCGCCAATATCGGAAGGATAGTGAACGTGCCCGACACGGTGGCGTATTCCCTTACGCTGCCCAACGTCGTCCACGCCGAGGAGAGTCTTTTCATCTGTTCCACGGAGGCTGCGGCGATGCTCGCGAAGGATATCGAGGAGCGGGGTCTCAACAGGGTCATAGTCGCCGCCTGCACCCCGAGGACGCACGAGCCTCTCTTCAGGGACACCCTGCGCGAGGCGGGGATCAACCAGTACTACTACGACATGGCGAACATCAGGGAGCATTGCTCCTGGGTCCATTCGAAGGAAAAAGAGGCGGCCACGCAGAAAGCGAAGGATATCATCAGGATGTCCGTGGCGAGGTCCTGCCACCTTGAGCCCCTTCAAGAGTTCGACCTGCCCGTCGACAAGAGGGCCCTTGTGGTGGGAGGCGGTATCTCGGGCATGACGAGCGCCCTGTCCATCGCGAAGCAGGGGCACGAGGTCTGGTTGGTGGAAAAGGAAAAGGAGCTGGGCGGGATGGTGCGCAAGCTCCACTACACCCTTGAGGGGCTCGACGTTCAGGCATTCCTCAAGGACCTTGTCGCGAAGGTCTACAGCCACCCCATGATACACGTCTACACCGGCGCCACCATCCCGGAGGCCACCGGCTACGTCGGCAACTTCACAACGAAGATAGAGTCGAGGCGCGGGACCGTCGAGATAAGGCACGGCGCCATCGTCGTCGCGATCGGCGCGGACCTCTACACACCGACGGAGTACCTCTACGGGGAAGACGACAGGGTGATGAACCACCTGGAGCTGGAGGAAAAGATCGCCGCGGGGGACGAAAAGGTCCTCGGCGCGAAGAGCGCCGTCATGATACAGTGCGTCGGCTGCCGGAACGAGGAGCGCAACTACTGCAGCAGAATATGCTGCAGCGAGTCCATCAAGAACGCTCTTCTCCTGAAGGAAAGAAACCCGGACATGGATGTCTGCGTCCTTTTCCGGGACATGCGGACATACGGGTTCAAGGAGGACTATTACCGGGAGGCGGCGGGGAAAGGTGTCAGGTTCATCCGCTACGAGCCCGATAACAAGCCGCTCGTGGAGCCCGGCAAGGCGGAGGACGGCCGGGACGTCCTCAAGGTAACGGCGCCGGATTACGTCCTCGAGAAAGGGATCGAGCTCGACGCCGACCTTGTCGTGCTGGCGGCCGCCATCATCCCCTCGGCGGGAAGCCAGGAGGTCTCCAAGCTCTTCAAGGTGGCCTTGGGGCCCGACGGCTTCTGCCAGGAGGCCCATGTGAAGCTGAGGCCCGTCGATTTCGCCGCTGAAGGGGTCTATCTCTGCGGCACGGCCCACTACCCCAAGCTCATGTCCGAGGCGATAAGCCAGGCTTACGGGGCCGCGGGGCGCGCCCTGACGCTTCTCGCGAACGATACCGTGGTGGCCTCCGGCTCTGTCTGCGCCGTCAACGAAAAACAGTGCATGGGATGCGGCGCCTGCGCGCCGGCCTGCACGTACAACGCGATCGAGCTTCGCGAGACAAAGCAGGGAAGGAAGGCCGAGGTCATCCCCGTTCTCTGCAAGGGATGCGGCCTGTGCAACTCGAAGTGCCCGACGGGAGCGATCCAGCTCAAACATTACACCGACGAGGAGATCTTCAGCCAGATACTCGCGGGGCTCCGCAAGGGCGACATCGTGGAACAGAAAGATGCGGCGGTCGGCAATGCCTAACAGCGCATATCTGCGTACCGCTGGAATACAGGATAAGAGATCAGGGAGGTAAGAAGGAATGAGTTCAGAAGGCCAATTCAAACCGAAGATGCTGGGAATAATATGCAACTGGTGCTGTTACGGCGGGGCGGACCTTTGCGGGGTCTCCCGCTTTCAATATCCCACGTACATACGACTGATACGGGTGATGTGCTCCGGACGGGTCGACCTCAAGCACATACTCCTCGCTTTCGCGAACTCAGTGGACGCGATGTTCGTCGGCGGATGTCACATCAATGACTGTCACTACAACCCTGAAGGCAATTACGACGCCATGAGCATGGTGAACCTCTGCAAGAAGCTCCTCGAACACATCGGCATAAACCCGAAGAGGCTTCGGCTCGAATGGGTCTCAGCCGGCGAGGGGATCCGTTTCGCCAACATCATGAACGAGTTCGCCAGGGAGATAGAGGAACTCGGGCCTCTCGGAAAGAGCGAGGGACTGGAGACGGCGGAACTGAACGCTCGGATCGAGAGGATCGCGAAACTCGTTCCCTATATAAAACTGGAGAAGATGAAAAAGCTTGCCCTCCACAACATAAACGAGGACTACACGAAGCTCTACACCTCCGAGGAGATAGACGGCCTTATCCGGGAGGCACCGTCGTACTGGATCGATCCGGACAAGTGCCAGGCGTGCACGACCTGCGCCCGGAGATGTCCGGCGGACGCGGTCATCAGCGCGAAGAACCAGGTCCACGTGATCGACCAGGACAAATGCATACGGTGCGGGACGTGCCTTGCCGCCTGTCCGGAGAGGTTCGGCGCCGTGACAAAGATCGTCGGCGAACCAGTTCCCCCGCCTCTTCCCGAGGAGAAGAGGGCCATAGTGAGAAAGGGCAAGGAAGGCGCCGGGGAAAGTAGTCCGGTGGCCAGGTAGAATACAATCGGGGTGCGCACGACGACTGACGCTGCAGACGTGGAAGGTCTGGACTGCGCACAGTGCTTGACATCGCGAAGGCTATTCAGTTACATTATTTCACAAATTGCCTGAAAGACTATGTGTAGAAGAGCAAATATTTTCATCCCATTGGGCTGAGCGGTTTACAGGGAACCCGGGCGGTTTCCCGTCACAACCGTGCCCGCGGTTTCCCCGCCTTAGGTTATCAATTGCCTCCTCAAAAGGTCCGGCGCGGATATCCGCGGCCGGATCCTTATTCTTCAGGAGATTTTCATGTCAGATTACACACAGATGTGGTCGGATCTCGATCTTCATCCCGTTGCGGCGTTCCTGGAGAGGATCCATCGGTGATGAGGGCCGCCGGTCTCGATATCGGTTCACGGACCGTGAAACTCGTGGTCATCGAGGGGAGCGAGACGGTCCTCACGCGCAAGGACCTCACCTCGCACGACCCCCTGGAGGCGGCCCGCGCCCTGATGAGCGGGGTTGAATACGACGTGATCGTGGCGACCGGATATGGTCGTCACCTCCTGAAAGGGCACCTCGATTGCCCTGTTATAAGCGAGATCAAAGCCTTCGCCCTGGGGGCAAAGGCCATTCACCCGCCCTGCAGGGCTATCCTCGACATTGGCGGGCAGGACACAAAGGCCATCTGCCTCAACGAGGCCGGCGAGATGAGCAAGTTCGAGATGAACGACAAGTGCGCCGCGGGTACGGGCCGCTTTCTGGAGATCATGGCGGCCGCCCTCGGCTACGCCCTGGAGGAGTTCTCGAAAGCGGCGCTGTCGGCGGATCGGTTCGAGAAGATAAACAGCATGTGCACGGTCTTCGCGGAATCGGAGGTCATCTCGCTCACGGCAAAGGGGGCCGCGCGCTCCGAAGTGGCCCTCGGCATCCACAAGGCCATCGTGAGCCGCTCGACGGCGCTGCTCAGGCGGATAGCACCTTCGGGCGAGGTCTTCTTCGCCGGGGGAGTGGCATTGAACAGGTGCGTCGAGACGCTGATAGCACAAGACCTCAAGCGGCCCGTCTTCGTGCCGCCGGACCCGCAGAGCGTCGGCGCCCTCGGCGCTGCGCTACAGGCGCTTAAAAGCTAAGGACCGCGAAGACGCTGCCCGATGACAGTGGAGGGAATAGAAGATGAACAGAACCGTAGAACCTCTTATCAACGACGAATACACGGGCGGGCCGCCTACGAAGAGGGTCCTTGCCCGTCTGCAGGAGAAGCGCAAGGATGGGAGAAAGGTCGCCGGGGTCTACTGCGGGTATGCGCCGACGGAGCTGATCCTGGCCATGGGCATCTCGCCCGCCACGCTCTGCGCCTTCTCCAACACGACCATAGAGGCCGCGGAAACGGTCCTGCCCGCCAACCTCTGCCCCCTGATCAAATCGAGCTACGGCTTCATAATCACCGACACATGCCCCTTCTACGGCCTGTCCGACGCCGTGATAGGTGAAACAACCTGCGACGGCAAGAAGAAGATGTTCGAACTGATAACGGCCCTGAAGCCTACCCATATCATGGACCTGCCCCAGGTTCCGGACCAGGAGGAGGCCATAGCCAACTGGACGGCCATGATCCGTAAGCTGGAGGGGTTCCTCGAAACCACCTTCGGGGCCCATGCAACGGATGAGGAGATCGAGGAGTCCATCAGGGACATCAATCGCAGAAACGCGATGATGCGGGAGGTCTTCGAGTTCGCGGCGCTCGCGCCCGCCGTTGTGGGTTGGCGGGAGCTGTATGATCTCACCTTTCTGGCCCAGGGGTCATCGGGGAAAGACATGGAGCCTGTCCTCGCGGAGGCTCTGGCGAAACTGGAAAAACGACGCAGCGACGGATACCGTTACGGCCCGGCCGGCGCTCCGCGCGTCATGGTCACCGGCTGTCCCGTCGGGGGGGATGCCGAGAAGGTCTTCGCCATCATCGAGGAGGCGGGCGGCGTGATCGTCGCCCTTGATGCCTGCTCCGGGTTCAAACCCTATATGACGGATACCGCTGAAGGGACGGGTGACCCCGTGCGGGCGCTCAGCGAGCGTTATCTCAAGATACCCTGCTCCTGCATGACCCCCAACGCGCGGCGCCTCACAGAAATGACGCGCCTCATAGAGAAGTTCAGGCCCGACGCCGTCATCGACGTCGTGCTTCAGGCGTGCCATTCCTTCAACATAGAATCCCACAAGGTAGGAGAGCACGTCGGGAAGGTCCACGGCCTGCCGTTCCTCAAGATCGTGACGGACTTCTCACTGGGCGACGTCGAGCAGATACGCACCCGCGTGGAGGCCCTGCTGGAGTCCTGCTGAAGGAGGAGGCACGCCCTCGTAGATTCCGCGGGGGCATAAGGAACCTGCGGCGCAGGAATATCACATTATAAGGAGGCTCAGACATTTATGTTCAGGAATTTTAGAACCACGCTTCTCTTTGCGGCCCTTGCGGTCCTTTTCATCATTTCGGGCGCATCCGCCGCCGACGTTCCCACTGTGAAGGTGGGATACATCTTCACGACCCACCATACTCCGCTCATCGTCGCCGCCCAGAAAGGCGAGGCCCTCAAGGAAATGGGCGTCTACCTTAGGCCCGTCGTCGAGAAGGATAAGTATGAACTGGTGGCAGGCGGCAAGCCGATAGCCGTTTTGCAGTTCATCGTAACGAAGAGCGGGAGCGAGACGGCCGCACTTTTCGCGCGCAATCAGCTCGACATCGGAATGGCATCGGTCACCGCCATCATGTCCGCGATCGACAAAAAAACGCCAATGAAAATCCTGAGCCCCCTGCAGACGGAAGGGATGGGGCTCGTGGTGCCGAAGGATTCTCCTCTCAAGGACTGGGATTCCTTCCTTGCGCACCTGAAGAGCACGAAAAAGCCCGTCAAGATCGGGTATCACTCCCCCACCAGCGCGCCCCGGATCGTCCTTGAGGGAGCGCTGAAGCAGGCCGGTATCAGGGTGACGGAGGATCCCAATGACCAGTCGGCGCAGGCCCTCCTTGCCGACCTCAAGGAGACGACGAACATGATCCCCGCCCTGGCAAGCAAACAGGTCGATGCCATCGTTGGGCCGTCCCCCTTTCCCGAGGTGGCCGTCAGCCGCGGCGTGGGCAGGATCATCGTCGACCTCAGGGACCTGCCGCCGAAGGGCTACTGGCATGACTTCCCCTGCTGCATCACCGCGGCGAGCGATCAGATGATCGCGAGGCATCCCGAGGTGGTGGAAAAATTCGTGGAGCTCATCGCGAAGACCAATGCCTGGTGCAACAAGAACAGGGTCGAGGCCGGCACCCTGACGGCTCAGTGGATAGGCCTTCCCGCCGACACGGCGAAATCGTCCATGCTCGTCTTCCTGCCGAAGTTCACACCGAGCTGGATGAAGGGCGCGGACAAGCTCATGGGTATTCTCAACGGCATGGGCAACTTTAAGGGACAGCTGAAAGGAAAGACCATCGAAGAGGTGAAACCCATCCTCTTTGACACGCGTTTCATCGATAAAGTGAAGATGTAGGATGGTGGTGAAGACGATTTTCGTCAGGGCCGCCGTCTATCTCCTGGTGCCCTGTCTTTTTCTCGCATTCTGGGCCTTTATGGCCCGGCACCTTGACAATGAGGTCATCCTGCCCGGTATCGGGCAGGTGGCCGAGTTGTTCACACAGCCGACGGATAGCCTCATCGCCATGGGGTCCCTTCTCAGGAACGTCGCCATCAGCCTCGTCAGGGTGCTCGCGGGCTACCTTCTGGCGGTGTTTCTCGCCGTCCCCCTGGGTATCCTCATGGGCTACTACGGAACCGTCTTCAGGCTCTTAAACGGCTTTGTCGCCCTCTTCCGGCCCATCCCGCCGCTCGCCTGGGTTCCCCTCGTGCTTGCCTGGTTCGGGGTGACAAGCCTGGCGACGCTCTTTAACGTGGAGAAGGGGACGGCGTACCTCTATCTCAACAATCTCAAGTTCTCCATGGTGTTCATCATCTTCATCGGGGCCTTCTACCCCATCCTGACAAGCACCATCCACGGCGTTTCGAGCGTGCGGAGCACGCTTCTCGATTCGGCCCGGGTGCTGGGGGCAAGCGAAAGGGACATCTTCCGGAAGATCCTCCTGCCCGCCTCCTCCCCATCCATAGTCAACGGCATGCGGATCGGGCTGGGGGTCGCATGGATGTGTCTCGTTTCCGCGGAGATGCTTCCCGGAAGCCTCTCCGGCGTCGGCTACCTCATCACCCACGCCTACACACTGGCGAGGACGGACATCGTCATCGCCGGCATGATCAGCATCGCCGTGATCGGGGCCTTCCTCGACCTTTTCTTCCGCATCATCGAAAAGCGCAAGTTCGCGTGGACGAGGCTGACACGATGACGGCCGCGCCCATTCTCCACATCAAGGCCCTGCGCAAGGACTTCCGGACAAACAACGGAACCGCCGTTGAGGCGGTGGCCGAGGTGACCTTCGACATCCCCGAGAACGATTTCGTGTGCATCGTCGGGCCGTCGGGGTGCGGCAAGTCGACGCTGCTGAGGATGATAGCGGGCCTCGAGACAGCCACCGCGGGCAGTATAGACTACCGGGGCGAGACGATATCCAGGCCCCGCAAGGAGATCGGGATGGTCTTCCAGGAGTATTCGCTTCTGCCATGGCGCCACGTCCTCGACAACGTCTCCCTCGGCCCGGAGTTCCTGGGCCTGCCGCGGGCCGAGCGGGAGGCGAAGGCCATGGAGTACCTGCGCCTCGTGGGAATGGAGGATTTCTCACGGGCCTTTCCCCACGAGCTCTCGGGGGGCATGAGGCAGCGCGTCGCCATCGTCCGGGCCCTTGCCAACGACCCCGATGTCCTTCTCATGGACGAGCCCTTTGGCGCCCTGGACGCCCACACGCGCATCCTCCTCCAGAAGGAACTCCTTCGCATCTGGGAGCACCATCGCAAAACGATCCTCTTCGTGACGCACGGCGTCGACGAGGCCATCTACCTCGCCGACCGCATCCTGGTCATGTCCGCGCGCCCCGGCAGGATACTCGACGTCATCGACGTCGCCATGGAGCGGCCCCGGCACCGCTCTCACCCCTCCTACGGCCCCCTCGCCGAGAGGATCCTCACCATCCTCGAACAGGAGGCCGCCGCATCCTTTCGCGACACAGCCGCGGCTCAACACGGGGAAGAGTAAGAAACGGTTCAAGAGTTCAAGAGTTCAAAGTTAAGAGACATCGAGAACGGAGCCGTCCTGTCCTGTTCTTTTACCCTTGAACCTTTGAACTTTTGAACCCTTGATCTTTCTTTTTACTTGGCTGGCGATTCTGGATTAAACTAGCGGCGGGCGTGTCCGGCGGATGCGCACGATCACAGGGAGGCAGGTAAAAGCTATGGCAAGGCATTCCCATCTTTTCGTCGAGGACTTCGACGGCTTTCTCGGTTACGGCATGGACAGGAAGACCGACGAGAACACAGTGCAGGTCTACCTCCAGAAATTCTCAGATGACGACCTCATGAAGACCATCCTCCAGAGGATGTCCGACGATGACCTCACAGAGGTCTTCGAGGTAATCGGCAAGATGCTCAAAAAACACCTCACCGAACCCGAGTACCACGAACTTTTTTTGAAAGAAGACAGGTGACGGGAGAAGATCTTCTCTTCCCATGACCCATAACCCATTACCTATCGCCTGCCTTCTTCAACTCTTCCGCCAACGTCCTCGCTTCTTCCTTCGTCAGCTCCAGGCGGGACTTGCCGCCGCCGGGGTGGGCTGTGGTGAGGGTTACGGTGTTGCCGGAAGGGGTGATCTCCCATTTTTTGCCTTCCGGGAACCTCAAAGGCTCCACGAGGAACTCCTCGGGATGGAACTCGGCTATCTGGATGAGGACACCGAAGGCATCGCGGGGGTGGATGAAGAGTTCCTTCCAGTCGCCCTCGGTGCTGTAGCCGAAGGTGGGAACTCTCTTTTCGTCGAGGTACTCCTTCGCCTTCACGATGTCGAGGGTCTGGAAGCACAGGTGGTGGACACCCTCGCGGTCGGCAAGGAACCTGTCGAGGAAACTCCCCGGGCCCGTGGGCGTTATCATCTCGATCCTCGTCAGGTCGCCGGCCGAGAAGACCTGCCCCAGGTACTTCATATCCTCGATCGCGGACCATGTGCACGGGACAAGGCCGAGGATGTCGCAGAAGAATTCCTTCGCCCTTTCCAGGTCCTTCACCGCGAGAGATATATGGTCGATCCTTTCAAGCATGGCAGCCTCACTGTAACCCGCAGGTCGATTGGGATGGGGAAGCGGTATTCGCGTCTTTCTATGTTAAGCACGGAAGCGTCTTCAAGGCAAGGAAATGTTTAAAGAAGCGAGCTGTTTGTCCGATAACCCTCACAGGCACCGGCACAGTGCCCGTACCAAAGGAGGTCCAGGCAATTGCCCCGAAACACCGGCAGGAGTCGAAAGTACATTCTTGCGGTTCTTGTTCTGTTCACCATCATTCCACCCCTGATCTGCCCGGTCATCGACGCCGCCGAGAGGCAGCCGCGATCGATTCGGGTCGTCATGGACAACAATTACCCTCCTTTCGCCTTCTCTGACGTCAAGGGAAGGCTGCGGGGGATACTTGTCGACCAATGGGCGCTCTGGGAGAAGAAGACGGGGATCAGGGCCGAGCTTTACGGCATGGACTGGGCCCTGGCCCTCGCAAGCATGGAGGAGGGCGCCTTCGACGTCATCGACACCATCTTCTTCAACGAGAAGCGGGCGAAGATATTCGATTTTACCAAACCCTACCAGGAGATCGAGGTGCCCATCTTCTTTCATCAGGATATATCGGGGATAACGGACGTCCGGTCCTTGCGAGGTTTTCCCGTGGCTGTGAAGAAGGGTGACACCGCCGTGGATTTCCTGAAGGCCCGGGGCGTCAATCACCTTGTCGAATACGCGAGCTACGAGGCCATCATCCGCGCCGCCAGGGACTTGAGCATCGGCGTCTTCGTCGTCGATAAACCTCCCGCGCTCTACTACCTGTACAAGGAAGGGATACAAGGGCAATTCAAATCCTCCCGGCCCCTCTACAAAGGGGCCTTCCATCGCGCCGTAAAGAAAGGCGATTCCGCCCTCCTCGGCATTGTGGAGGAAGGGTTTGCCAGGATAACGGCAGAGGAACACCGGGCAATAGACCAGAAATGGCACGGTTCCCGGGAGTTGCCGACACGTTACCTCCGGTACGCGGCCCTCGCCGCCGGACTCGTTGCAGCCATCCTTTTCGGCCTCGCAATGTGGAACCGGGCATTGCGCCGGGCCGTCCGCCGCAAGACGGCGGAGCTGAAGAAGGAAATGAGCTTGAGCGAAGAAAGGGCCGAGGCCCTCCGGGAAAGCGAGGAACGCTTCGCCCTTTTCCTGGAACACTGCCCCATCCTGGTCTTCCTGAAAGATGAGGACAATCGCGCCGTCGCCCTGAGCCGAAGCTTCGAAAGACTTCTCGGACGCCCTCTAAGCGATATGCTGGGAAAGACGTCGGAGGACCTCTTTCCACCGGAGTTCGCCCGGAACATCCGTGCCGACGACGAAGAGGTCCTGCGCACGGGAAATCTCCGAACCGTCGAGGAGGTATTCGAGGGACACAGCTACATAACCTGCAAGTTCCCCCTGTACCGGCCCGACAGGACCGCCCTGCTCGGGGGCTTCACCATTGAGATCACGGACCGCAAGAAATTCGAAGAGGCCCTGAGGAAGAGCGAACAGCAATACAGGGACGTGGTGAACAACGCCAACAGCATCATCCTGCGCTGGGACAGGGCCGGCACTATCCTCTTCATGAACCCCTTCGGCCTTGCATTCTTCGGGTACCGGGAGGAGGAGCTGATTGGAAGGAACGTGGTCGGAACCATCGTCCCTGAACTTGAATCGACAAGCTCCCGGGACCTCGCGTCCCTCATGGATGAGATACAGCGGAATCCCGATGCCTTCAAGAGCAACGAGAATGAGAACATCAGGAAGGACGGGGAACGCGTCTGGGTCTCCTGGACGAACAAGGCCGTCGCGAACGAGGCGGGTGAGTGCATGGAGATACTGAGCATCGGCAAGGACGTGACGGAGAAGAGACTCCTTGAGACACAGCTCCTCCAGGCGCAGAAGATGGAGGCCATCGGGACCCTTGCCGGCGGCATCGCCCATGACTTCAACAACCTCCTCATGGGCATCATGGGCTACACGTCGGTCATGCTCCTCACGGCGAACCCGGAGGAGCCGAATTACGAAAAGCTGAAGAGCATCGAACAGCAGATAAGGAACGGCGCCGACCTCACAAGGCAGCTTCTCGGTTTTGCCCGGCGCGGGAAGTACGAGGTAAAACCGACGGACCTGAGGGACCTCATCGAGCGCTGCGTCGACATGTTCGGGCACACCAACAGGGGGATCACGATACACGAAAGGTTTTCTGAAGACCTCTTCGCCGCCGAGGTGGACCGCAGCCAGATTGAACAGGTCTTCCTCAACCTTTTCGTCAACGCCTCGCATGCTATGCCGCTTGGCGGCGACCTCTTTGTTGATGCGCGTAATGCTTCGTTCCAGGACACCCGGATCGTCCCGAAGGAAGGGCTCTACGCCAGGATATCCGTTACCGACACGGGCGTCGGCATGGATGAGGCAACGAAGGCGCGTATATTCGACCCCTTCTTCACGACCAAGGACCTCGGCATGGGGTCCGGCCTTGGCCTGGCATCGGCGTACGGGATTGTAAGGAACCATCAGGGGGCCATAACCGTCGACAGCAAACCCGGTAAAGGTACCCGGTTCGACATCTACATACCGGCATCACAGAAACCCGTGAAGAAGGAGGAGCCTCACGCCGCCCACGTGGTGCGGGGAGCGGGAACGGTGCTTCTCATCGAAGACCAGCCGGCGGTAGCCGAGACGGCACAGGAGATGCTGGAGGCCCTGGGCTACGACGTCCACGTGGCGGGAAGCGGCAGTGATGCCCTCAGACTCTTTGCCAGGCACAGGGAAGAAGTGAGTCTCGTGATCCTCGATATGATCATGCCGGGATTGAGCGGAGGCGAAACCTACGACAGGCTGAAAGAGATGGACCCGGGCATCAAGGTTATCCTCTCCAGCGGATACAGCATAGAAGGCCAGGCGGCAAAGATACTCGAAAGGGGCTGCAATGCCTTCATCCAGAAACCCTTTACGGTCACCGAGCTGTCGGAAAAACTGAAGGAAGTCCTGGGCAGGGGCTAGTTAAGGATATTGAAGCTTGCCGGGATCTTGCGCTTGCATATGGGGCAGACCGGCTCGATGAGTGTGTACGTCTTCCCGAAAACGTCGATGCTCTTGAAGAATACTCCAGGAGCATCGCAGAGATTCTTTTCACTGAATATCTTGCCGCATTCACACACGGGATATTCCTGGCGTATCGTCGTACCCCTGAATGCCTCGTCAGCGTATCTGGTAACCAATTTTTGTTCTTCCGTCGTCATGGCTTTAATATAATCTCCTTGTCCCTTTTTGGCAACCCTGCCCCTGATGCCGCGGTATTCCCGGCGCTGTTTCGAACGCGCCGTCCTATAGATATGTTCGGTATGGGGAGGAGAAACTTAAAGAGGCCCGTTCCAGGTTCCAGGTTCCAGGTTCCAGGTTGAAAAGCCAGAGGAGATCGATCGCTGTTTGGAGGGGGGCGGGAGGGTGTGCATTCCTGTGGAATTTTCCGGGGAATCCATATATCATATCCTTGCCATTCAAGACACGTTATCGACAAGAGATCAGGATGCCGCCAGGGAGGGCGCATGAGCGGAGTTTTCGGCATAGTATCAAAGAAAAATTGCGCGAGCAGCCTGCTCTACGGTACTGACTATCACTCCCATATGGGAACGGAATATGGGGGGATGGCCGTACTGGGAGACCGGTTTCACCGCAGCATACACGACATCAGCAAATCTCAGTTCAAATCGAAGTTCTTCGAGGAATACAAGGAAATGAAGGGCGATTCGGGCATCGGGGTCATCAGCGACCGGGATACCCAGCCCCTTATCATAGGCTCCAAGTTCGGCACCTTCGCCATCGTTTCCTCGGGTATCGTGGAGAACACGGGCGAGCTCGCCAAGGAGCTTCTCGACAGCGGCGAGACATTCAGCGAGATGTCCGGCGGCCGCATCAACTCCGTCGAGCTCATCGCGAAGCTCATCACCCAGGGAAAAACCCTCATCGAGGGCATCAGGGGCGTCTACGAACGCATCGAAGGCTCCGCCTCCATTCTGCTGCTCAAGGAAGACGGGTTGTACGCGGCCAGAGACTGTCTGGGACGAACCCCCCTTGTCATTGGCGAGAAGGACGGCGACTACGCCGTGGCTACCGAGGATTGCTCCTTCCTGAACCTGGGGTTCCGGCGGGTCAGGTTCATCGAGCCCGGGGAGATCGTGAGCATCCGCCCCTCGGGTATGCAGAGCGAGCTTGCGGGCGGCGACCGGAACCAGATATGCGCCTTCCTCTGGATATACACGGGGTATCCCGCCTCCAGTTACGAAGGGATCAATGTGGAGGTGGTCCGCGAGCGCTCGGGAAGAGCTCTCGCCAGGGGCGACAACGTCGATGCCGACCTCGTTGCCGGCGTCCCCGACTCGGGCGTCGGCCATGCCATCGGCTACTCCATGGAATCCGGACTCCCCTACCGCAGACCGCTCGTCAAGTACACACCGGGGTACGGCAGGAGCTACACGCCGCCCTCCCAGGAGATACGGGACCTCGTGGCCACAATGAAGCTCATACCCGTCCGGGACGTGATCGCCGGCAACCGCATCGTCCTGTGCGAGGACTCCATCGTGCGGGGCACGCAGCTCAAGAATTTCACCGTCGTCAAGCTCTGGGATTCGGGAGCGAAGGAGATACACATCCGGCCGGCCTGTCCGCCCCTCATGTACCACTGCAAATTCGCCCTCTCCACCCGGTCCGTCGACGAGCTCGTCGCTCGCCGCGCCATAAATGCCCTTGAAGGCAGGCGCACGGACAATATCACCGAATATCTCGATGAAACTTCGGAAAAATACCGAAAGATGGTCGACTGGATCGCGCGGGAAATTAACGTCACCACGCTCAAGTTCCAGAAGATCGACGATATGATAGAGGCCATCGGCCTGCCCCGGGAGAAGCTCTGTCTGCACTGCTGGATCGGGGAGGGCAGCCCGGCCTGCTGTACGCGATAGACGGTTCACGCGAGGTGACATGAGGGGAGACGAACTCTTTCGGCGGCTTGCCGTGCGGGAACCATTCACCGGCATGCATCCCTCCGTGGGGGCCTTCTTCCGGGACTACCTTTCCGGCGAGAAGGCGGTCAGCTTCGGGGACCGCTTCGTCATCAATACCCACTTCCCTCCTTTTCCGAGCGGAGCCTTCGACAACCTCGCCGAGCACTTCGGCGCTCTCGGGCAGCGGGACAACCGCAGACTCTATTCCGTAACCTTTGGCGTCACCAACCGCTGCGGGTACCGGTGCTGGCACTGCTACAATGCCGGCAGGCAGCAGCAGGACATGACCCTTGACGAAGTGCGGCGCATCGCCCGCCAGCTTTCCGATCTCGGCAGCGTGATGGTCACCCTGTCGGGGGGCGAACCACTCCTCAGGAAGGACCTCGAAAAGATAGCGGGCCTTTTCGATGACAGGTCCTGCCTTATGCTCAATACTACCGGATCGGGCCTGACGCAGAAGCGAGCAAGCGACCTGAAGAAGGCAGGCCTTTTTGCTGTCGGCGTCAGCGTCGACTCCCTCGACCCCGAAGAGCATGACAGGAAACGCGGAAAAAGGGGGGCCTTCCGCACGGCCCTTCGCGCCCTCGCGCTCGCATCTGATGCCGGTCTCTATCCCTACATTGTTACGGTGGCGAGCCGGGAACTCCTCGCGCAGGGAAACTTCACGAGGTTCATGGAGTTCGCCGGTGCCTCCCACGCGCGGGAGGTCCACCTCCTCGAGCCCTGCCCCACGGGAAGGCTTGCGGGCAGGGACGACATCGTGCTCGGGTCCGCCGAGCGCAAACGGATACTTGAGTACCAGCGGGACGTGGCGTCGCGGACGGATCTGCCCGCACTCTCCACCTTTCTCTATCTCGAGTCCCCGAAGGCATTCGGCTGCGGAGCCGGACTCACCTACCTTTACATCGACGGCAGCGGCGAGGTATGCCCCTGCAATCTCATACCACTGAGTTTCGGGAACGCCATCAGGGAACCCCTCGTGGAGATACTCGATCGCATGGGAAGATATTTCGCAAAACCCCGGATATCCTGCGCGGGACACACGCTGGCAGGACACATCCCCGCAGGGGCGATGCCGGTGCCGCGGGAAGTCTCAGAAAGCGTGTGCTCCGAGAACCTCCCCCGCAGGCACAGACTGCCCCGGTTCTTCACCGTGAAGGCAGGGGCGAGGGCGACCGTCGGCAGTGCCGAGCTCAAGGATGCTTACGACAGGATCTTCAACGATTACGACCGGCACTGGCTCAGCGAAGCAGGCAAGCCTGTCCGGAAGCTTATCGGGAAGATCGGGCACTTCCCGGCACGAACGATATTCGAGGCAGGGTGCGGAAGCGGGTACGCCACGGCCCTGCTCGCGGAGAAGTTCGGCCCAAACTGCCTGATAACGGCCGCCGACATATCACGGGAGATGATCGGCCTCGCCCGGAAGCGCATCCGCGACGCTGGCCACGGCAACGTCAGGTTCGTCCGGCAGGATGCCCTGAGGGCGCTTGCGCGTCCTGGCCCTTTCGATGTTGTCTTCTCAAGCTGGGTCCTGGGATACATCCCGCTCAAGCCCTTCCTTGAGACCGTCTCGGCATCGCTCGTCGAGGGGGGATATCTCGCCTTCGTCGTCCACCGGCAGAACTCTCCGGCCCGGGAACTGGAGATATTCCGCGAACTCGTCGCGGAGGACCCCTCGGTGTTGAAGAAGCGTGTCCACTTCGATTTTCCCGATGACGGCCACCACGTGGAGAGGCTCCTCGCGGAAGCGGCCCTTGTCCCCGACGAGTTGTCCGAGGGTCGCATCACGTTCAGGTGCGGCTCTCCCGAGGGAGTTATGGAACATCTCCTAGGGTCCGGCGCGGGAACTGCCTTTTACGACGCCCTGGACCCGCTCCGCAGACAGGAGATGGAAGACCGGTTCAAGAGGGTGCTCGGCCGCAGAACGGGAAGGAAAGGCACCTGCGACGTGTCGCATGAATACGTCCTGTGCGTCGCGCATAAGCCCGATTGAGCCTGCGGGACGCGTGGCGCGAAGAGGAGGGAAACCATGAAGAACATCATCGCCGTCGACATAGGGGGAACCAACAGCCGCTTCGCCCATTTCACCGTTGAACACAGCGGGAACCTGTCGTGCGTCGGCAGGCTGACACTGAAGACCGCGAGTGCCTCGTCCCTCGACGACCTCATCATGAGGGCCCTCAGTCTGGGGTCCATACCGGCCGGAGCGTCCTGGGATATCGCGGTCCTTGCCGTTCCGGGGGCTGTCAAGGAGAACACCTGCGCCTCGCTGGCCAACGTCCCCTGGGGCGTGGACGTCTCGGGCCTGCGCGCGCGCTTTGCCGGCACGAGAATATTCCTCATCAACGACTTCGTCGCACAGGCCTTCGCCTGTCCCCTGGCGAAGAAACTGGAGATACAGACGGTGCAGACGGGAATGCCCGAACCCGGCGCGGCCATGGCGGTGGTGGGCGCCGGAACGGGCCTCGGGCACTGTGCCCTCCTGACCACGGACGAGGGAGGCTTCCTGCCCCTGCCTTCGGAGGCCGGTCACGCCGCATTCCCCTTCTACGGAAAGACGGAAACGGCATACCGTGATTTCCTCATGGGAAGGACGGGGGCGGAGTATCCCTATGGCGACATCGTCGTTAGCGGACCGGGCCTCACGCACCTGCATGCATTCCTGACAGGACGGGAACTGTCCCCGAAAGACATCGTCGCCGAGATCACCCCGGATTCGGAAACGACGGTTCTCTTCGCACGCTTCTACGCCCGAGCCTGCCGAAATTACGCGCTGACGGTCCTCGCGCTGGGAGGGCTCTTCATCGCCGGGGGCGTCGCCATAAAGAACCCTTTCCTCGTCGTGAACGACCATTTCAGGGAGGAATTCACCGAATCCGGGCACTACGGCCCGATGCTCGGACAGATCCCCGTATCCCTCATAGTGAGCGAGGACAGCGGCCTGTGGGGGGCGGCGAATTACGGAATGATCAAAGGCAAGGGCGGGCAACGAACGGGTAATAGGTAATGGGTCATGGGTCATGGGAAAAGAAGAAGGGCCAGGGGCGGGTAATAGCCGACTGGCGGGAAAGATAGCTTCAAGTTTCAGGTTTCAAGGGAAAGACAAATACCAAAGGAGGGTGCTGATGGCGGGTGCCAGGGAGATCAAGGCGAAGGGGATGAACGTGAAGAAGTTCATCGAGGAAAAGGCCGCGGAGATACAGGCGGCCGTTGGCAAGGGTGTGGCGATCAACGCCCTGTCGGGCGGGGTCGACTCATCGGTAGTCACCATGCTCGGCCACAAGGCGCTGGGTGAGAGGCTGAAAACCTATTTCATCGACACCGGCCTGATGCGGAAGGACGAGCCGCAGCGGATACAGGCGATCTTCAGGGGTCTTGGCGTCACCATAAAGATCGTCGACGCGAAGGCGAAGTTCTTCAGGGCGCTCAAGGGGTTGACGGACCCGGAGGAAAAACGCGAGGCCATCACCCAGACGTTCTACAAGGATGTCTTCGGCAAGCTCGTTACCAGGAGCAAGGCGAAGTATCTCCTCCAGGGAACGATCCTCACCGACATCGACGAAACGGTCGCGGGCATCAAGAGGCAGCACAATGTCTTCGAACAGCTCGGCATAGACCCCAAAAAGACCTTCGGCTATCATATCCTGGAACCCCTCGTGCAGCTTCGGAAGGACGGCGTGAGAAAGGTCGGGTCGGCCCTGGGTCTTCCCGCATCCATGTACAAGAGAATACCCTTCCCGGGTCCGGCGCTCGCCGCCCGCGTCGTCGGGGAGGTCACGCCGGAAAAGGTGGAGATCGTGAGGCTCGCGACTGTCGTCGTCGAGGAGGAACTCGCGAAGGTGAAGGCCTTCCAGTACCTGGCGATCCTTCACGAGGACAGGATGACAGGCATGCGCGACGGCAGGAGGGATTTCGGCCGCCAGATCGAGGTCAGGTGCTGGGATTCCGTGGACGCACGCAAGGCCACGCCGACAAACCTCCCTTACTCGAAGCTCACACGGATAGCTTCGAGGATCTGCAAGGAAGTGCCCGGCGTCGTGAGCGTGACATACAACATCGCAACAAAGCCGCCTTCAACGATAGAGGCGATATAAAGAAAGTTCACGGTTCCAGGTTCAAAGGTTGAAGGGCGAGGAGAAGGAACGGATGGTCGACCGGGGATTTGTCATCAGGCGGATGACGCTCGAGGATGTTGAGGTTGCCGTGGAATGGGCGGCGGAGGAAGGGTGGAACCCGGGACTCACCGACGCCGCCTGTTTTTACCACGCGGACCCCGATGGTTTCTTCATCGGGGAAGTGGACGGACGGCCGGTGGGGTGCATCTCGGCCGTGTCCTACGGTGAATCCTTCGGTTTCATAGGCTTCTACATCGTCCGCAAGGAACTGCGCGGAAAATGGTACGGTGTTGAGCTTGGAAGATGGGCGATGAGCCGTCTCGGCGACCGGAACATCGGCATCGACGGAGTGGTGGCAAAGATCAGGAACTATGAGAAGTTCGGTTTCACCCTCGCCCACAGGAACATCCGCTACAAGGGCCGGGGAAGAGGGGCATCGAACCCCGCGGGGATCGTCGATCTCACAACTCTCCCCTTCGATGCCGTCGTCTCCTACGATTCGGGCATCTTCCCCGCGCGACGGGCAAGGTTCCTCGAAAAGTGGATCATCCGCCCCGACGGGGCGGCCCTGGGTCTTGCCGAAGACGGCAGGATCAAAGGCTACGGTGTCATACGCCCCTGCAGGACGGGGTTCAAAATTGGGCCTCTTTTCGCCGATTCTCCCGATATCGCCGAACAGTTGTTCGACGCGCTGACAGGAAACGTGCCGGAGCGGGCGCCGGTGTTCCTGGACATCCCGGCAAACAATCCGGCGGCGGTCGCCTTCGCGCGGGACCACGGCATGACATCCGTGTTCGAAACAGGCAGGATGTACAGCAGGGAGGCTCCCGCCGTTCCCACAGAGAAGGTCTTCGGCATCACGAGTTTCGAGCTCGGCTGAGGGAGCCGGAGATCCCTTAACAATTCCCTCGAAAAGCGGCTATACTTGAATCAGGCAGAGATCATACACAAAGGGGATACGCGAGAGTATCCTGGCACCGCCAGGCATGCAAAAGGGGGTGTGCCGATGTATACGCGACTGATTCTGGTCAACTTCGGGCCGGGGATGCATTCAACAGGGGAGATGGTTGCCGACACGTTTGCCCCCATTTACAGGACGATGAAGGGATTCAAGGGGGCCACATTCTTTGCCGACCGTGATACGGGAGAATGCGGCGCGTTGAGCCTCTGGGAATCGAAGGAAGATGCCGAAGCCGCCACAGTGAGCCTGTGGCCGAAGCTGCAGCAGGTCGCGGGCGGCCTGCTAAAAGGGCCTCCCCTGGTGCGGACCTTTGAGCTGTACGAACCGAAGGAACTGCCGCCCGAATAACACTTGACAGAAGAAGAAGATGTGCTATTACTGTACTATATAGGGCGGATAGGCCCAGGCAACGAGTAAATGAAGGGATTATCTGAGTCGAAGGAGTCCAACTTCGAACCTCTTCATTGAAAGTCGAAAACAGGATTCAAACGCGCGTGAACCTGTCGCAGCCTGGATATCCACCCTCTTTTTTTGCGGCTTTCACGGTCCCTGCAGATCAAGGGCGCCGGGGCGACGATTAGGGGTGCCGCCCGGTACCCATCACCATGCCATGCGCGGGCCGCTGACAGCCTCGGGGGGGGGAGCATCAGATCAAACGGGCTGGCTTTTGACACCCAGATGCTTTTATGTTAACTTTGTTCATGTCCGACACGTCGACAAACCGTTTCCGTTCCGTCTTCCATCTTCCCGTGGACATTCCCGGGCTCGCCTTCAAGAAAGCTCTTTAATACCGGATATTGGGCGCATCACCGGGGCAGGAAGCCGCAAGCTCTCTTTCCTCTGATGCTGACCATGATGCCTTCAGGGCATCTGATACGATGGGCAGAGGGAACAACGGGACGAACAAAGACATGATCGGGATGATGAAGGGAACCTCCTTCATTAAAGAACATACAGGGGGTGACGTTATGAAGACCGGCGAGATCTACATAACAGAGCACGACATGAACAGACTTCGGGCGTTGATCGAGATATACGGCGGGAGGGATACGCCTTATCTGGACCGCCTGGAGGAGGAACTCGATAAGGCGAAGGTGGTGGGCCCCAGGGAGGTCCCCGCCGACGTCGTCACGATGAACTCTGTCGTCCGCATCAGGGACCTCGATACCGGCGAGGAGAGGTCTTTTGCCCTGGTATTCCCCAACAAGGCCGCCCTGGGTGAAAAAACCGTCTCCATCCTGGCGCCCATCGGGACCGCCCTCATCGGTTGCCGCGAAGGTGACAGCCTCGACTGGGAGGTTCCGGCAGGGACAAGGAGAATGCAGATAACGCAGATCGTCTATCAACCCGAAAGGATCGGCAACTATGACCTGTAGCCGAAGTGGAAAGCGCCCCCGGCCTATGCTACATTCTTCCCGAAGGAGATGGTATGGATGCGGAATCTGCCATATGTAACCTGGACGTAGTCCTCTTTGATTTCGGCGGCGTACTCGCCGACGAAGGGTTTGCGAACGGCCTCAAGGCTATCGCGCAGAAGCACGGGCGCGACGAAATGGAGTTCATCAAACTCGCCCGCGACCTCATCCACAGCACAGGCTACATTACAGGCCACGGCCGGGAACCCGCATACTGGCAGGCGATCCGCAGGGCGACAGGGATCACCGGCGACGATTCCATCCTGCGCAACGAGATCCTCTCCCGGTTCACCCCCCGGCCCTGGATGCTCAACATCGTCAAGAGACTACGAACGGGGGGTATCCGCGTCGTCATCCTCAGCGATCAGACCAACTGGCTCGACGAACTCAACGAACTGCACCGCTTCTTCAAGCACTTCAACATCGTCTACAACAGCTACCATATCGGCAAGAGCAAGGCCGACCCCACACATTTCACCGATACCGTCTCAAATCTCCGGGCCGTCCCGGAGCGCATGCTCTTCATCGACGACGACGAAGGCCACTGTGAAAGAGCCCGCCTGGCAGGCATGAACGCCATCCGCTTCACCGGCCGTGAGCAATTCCTGATAGACCTCTCCCAATACTGTCCCGGCGACTGGACGGAACAACGGGAAGACCCGGCCTGAAAGACTTGTCTCACGCCCGCTTCGCTTGAGAGAGGAGCGCAAGCGACGAACGGGCGTGAGACAACGTCTTTGTCTTTCCCCTACCCCGCCTGTTCTATCGCCACCGCCACAGAGACGGTCGCGCCGACCATGGGGTTGTTGCCCATGCCGAGGAATCCCATCATCTCGACGTGTGCCGGGACCGATGACGAGCCCGCGAACTGCGCGTCCGAATGCATCCGGCCCATCGTGTCCGTCATGCCGTATGATGCCGGACCCGCTGCCATGTTGTCGGGGTGGAGCGTCCGGCCCGTCCCGCCTCCCGACGCTACGGAGAAGTACTTCCGGCCGGCCTCATTGCATTCCTTCTTGTACGTGCCGGCGACGGGATGCTGGAAACGTGTGGGGTTCGTCGAGTTTCCGGTAATGGAGACATCCACCTTCTCGTGCTGCATGATGGCCACGCCTTCCCTCACGTCATCGGCACCGTAACACCTCACCGCTGCCCTTTCGCCCTTTGAATAAGGCCGGCTTTCCACGATCTCCAGCTTTCCCGAATGGTAGTCGAACTTCGTCCGCACGTATGTGAACCCGTTTATCCGGGAAATGATCTGGGCCGCGTCCTTTCCGAGACCATTGAGGACGACCTGCAGGGGCTCATTTCTGACCTTGTTCGCCGACCTGGCGATACCGATGGCCCCTTCCGCGGCAGCAAAGGATTCATGTCCCGCGACGAAGGCAAAACATTTCGTATCCTCCCTCAGAAGCATGGCAGCAAGATTCCCGTGTCCCAGTCCCACCTTCCGGTCATCGGCGACGGAACCGGGAATACAGAAGGCCTGCAGGCCCTCGCCTATTGCCTCGGCGGCATCCGCCGCCTTCACGCGGCCCTTCTTTATCGCGATGGCCGCGCCAACAATGTACGCCCACCCGGCGTTCTCGAAACATATCGGTTGCGTTTCCTTCGCTATCCTGTAAGGATCTATGCCCTTCGCGTCACAGATAGCCTTCGCGTCCTCTATCGACTTTATCCCGTATTTACTCAACACGGCGTTGATCTGCCCGATCCTTCTATCGTAGTTCTCGAAAAGTGCCATATCGTCATCCCTCCTTATTCATGCCTGGGGTCGATGAGCTTCACCGCTTCGTCGACCCTTCCGTACTTCCCGGAAGCCTTCTGAAGGGCCTCGTTGGCGTCCATGCCCTTCGCTATCATCTCCATCATCCTACCCAGGCTCACGAATTCGTAACCGATTATCTCGTTGTTCTCGTCGAGGGCTATCTTTCGTACGTAACCCTCGGTCATCTCAAGGTACCGGGGTCCTTTTGCCACGGTGCCGTACATGGTGGCCACCTGGCTGCGCAGGCCCTTCCCCAGGTCCTCGAGCCCGGCGCCTATCGCGAGTCCGCCCTCGGAGAATGCCGACTGGCTCCTGCCGTACACGATCTGCAGAAAAAGCTCCCTCATCGCCGTGTTGATCGCGTCGCACACGAGGTCGGTGTTCAGCGCCTCGAGTATGGTCTTGCCCGGCAGTATCTCGGCGGCCATGGCAGCCGAATGGGTCATGCCCGAACACCCGAGGGCCTCAACCAGCGCCTCCTCGATGATCCCGTCCTTGACGTTGAGCGTCAACTTGCACGTCCCCTGCTGGGGCGCGCACCAGCCTATACCATGCGTAAACGCGCATATATCCTTAATTTCCTTTACCTGTGTCCACTTGCCTTCCTGGGGTATCGGCGCAGGGCCGTGGTTCGCCCCTTTTGTTACGGAGCACATCTTCTCAACTTCCTGAGAGTACATCATGAGCGTATATCCTCCTTGGTTGGTTTTTTGCGGTGTGTCGTGTCGGGTACAACCGGTAAAACGTGGCTATATTATACTACCTCGGGGATACAGATGTCATGAAGGAAAGATGGCTTGAGCCGCTTGAACGGCTTGAGCCGCTTGAACGGAAAAAGACGGACCGAAGGGCAAAACCGCCTCAACCGATGAAGCGGAGAGAGACCCCATGAACAATTGTCATCGGGAGAATCGTCTTTAGTTTTTATGCGTTCAAGCGGTTCAAGCGGTTCAAGCCGTCTTTTTCTTGTTCTTCTTCTCCGCCCTGGCTTCTTTTTCCTGTTCGTAGATGTCCTCGGTGAGAGTGGCGACGCGTTCGCGCCAGCGGGGGTCGTTCTTGTTTAGCTCAACCTCTTCGTAGAAGTCCGATATGCTGTGATTCAGGAGCTTGTAAGGGTTGTCGTCGGACTCTATGTCAAAGAAGGTGTGCCGCAGTTCATGGCGCAATATCTTGACCCTGTCGAGGTCAGTGATGTTGTCCCAGCATTTCTTGTCGAGAGTGATGATGTAATCGTACCCTTCGATGACATCGACACCGTCTTTGGTGAGGTGGCGCATGAGGTCGTTCGTCTTTATGATCCGTGCGAGGACAACCATGCCGCCCGATTTTCTCTTTTTCAGGTCGAAGAGCACCTTTATCTTTGCATTCACCAATTCTGGAAAATCCTGTGACCTCACCTCTTTGAGCAGGGCAAGAGCGTGATCGTTCACCTCGTCGTAGCGCAATCCCATAGTGCCTCCTGAAAAAGATGCGAATTTTAAGCGGACGGGGAAGATTACCATGAGGGGCCGTCAAAAAGCAAGGGGCCGAGCCTTAAGGGTACCCATCCTTGACATGAAACGGGCGGAACCGGTATAACGAACATGGCGGGCGTGAGGAGCCGGCAAAAGGAGGTCATGATGGGTCGTTTGAGAACGCGGGGCAGGACAGGTATTCCAAGGGCCTCGACGGTATGTCTCATCCTTCTCGCCGCCCTGTGCCTTGCCGCGTGCTCCGCCCCCGACACCCTTACGGAGCGTGAGGGGTTCGTCGAGGTCACCGGGGGCAAGGTATGGTACCGTATCGTCGGCTCCGGCAGAGCCACTCCCGTCGTTGTCCTCCACGGCGGGCCGGGCGCCGCAAGCGACTACCTCAAGCCCCTTGAAAAGCTCGCCGCGGACAGGCCGGTCATCTTCTACGACCAGCTCGGCTGCGGCAGGTCGGACCGCCCGGCCATGAGGTCGCTCTGGCGCATCGAAAGGTTCGTCGAGGAGCTCTGGCAGCTGCGCGCGGCGCTTAAGCTCGAGGAGATCCACCTCTACGGGCATTCCTGGGGGACAATGCTCGCCGTGGATTACATGCTGACAAAGCCTTCCGGCGTAAAGAGCCTTATCCTCGCGAGTCCGTGCCTCAGCGCAAAGCGATGGGTCGAAGACGCGGATCTCCTCATCGCGCAGCTTCCGCCCGAGACGCAGGAGGTGATCCGCCGCCACGAGAAAGCGGGCACCACGGACTCGAAGGAATACGACGCGGCTGTTACGGAATACCTCAAACGGCACCTGTGCCGCATCGACCCCTGGCCGGAGGACCTGACACGGTCACTTGCCGCATCCAACATGGATATCTACAAGCAGATGTGGGGACCGAGCGAATTTCGACCCACGGGCGACCTCAAGACATACGACAGGGTTGACCGGCTCCGCGAGATCACGGTGCCAACCCTCTTCACCGCGGGCGGCCACGACGAGGCGACCCCCGGCGCGACAACCTGGTACAGCTCCAACCTTCCCGGCTCCACCCTCAGGATCTTCGAAAAAAGCTCCCACCTGGCAATGTTCGAGGAACAGGAAGAATATCTGACGACGTTAAGGGAATTCATGAAAAGAATGGAAGGCAGGTGATGGGAAAGGCCACCCCTATCCTTCTGTGCCCATCACCAATGACCTATGACCTATTGCCTGCCCTCATTTCTTGTACCAGTTCTTCCCCTTTTCCTTCACGTAGAACCGGGCGACGGTACCGCAATCGTCACAGACATCGGCATAGAAGGGCTCGGTGCCGATAACCACGAATTTGGTCTTATAGGCGAGCCCTATCCTGCCCGCATCCGCCGTCTGGTCAACCCTCACGCCGCCAACGATGTTGCCGCCCCCGCAATGAGGGCATTTACCGGTCTTCTCGTCCATAGCGCCTCCGCACTCTCCGTCCAGTCCCGTGATATGGGGAGTTGAAACAGCCTAGAACTTCAGCGCAAGCATGTCAAGCTCAACAAAGCAGAAATCCTCTTCAAGACCCCTCAATCGTACAGAATCCAGCCCTGTTCTCCCTGAGAAGGTTGACCCCTGTCTGATTTCGTCTATCAGGTCCTCATCACTTGGGACAACAATCGTTTCGTATCGGTTCTCCCGTCCGGGCACTCTTCTTTCATTCCTCCTCTCCACCTCCATCATTCCCCAGACTATGGTGTCTTATATCACCAGCTACCGCCTCTTCGAGGACGAGGATCTCGTTCCTTTTCCGCTTCTCCATTCGTCTCAGGAACACCTCAATGTTCTCGACTAGTTGGGTTGCCGTGATCCTGCCCGAGGTGTACTCTTCTTTTTGTGATGCAATGCAGGAGGCGAGATCAACAGCGACTATCTTCTGCGCGAGGAAGAGGTCGTAGGCGGCAACAACGGCGACCGAGCAGACGATCGACGTGGTGATAACGATGGCAAACCCTTTCAAGCCGAGATGTCTCCTGTCAGTTCCTCCCGTCGGCACAGACTCCCTCCTTTCCCCCGGTTTCCTCCGCGGCGCTCTTTATCATGATCCTGACGTTGAGAAGCTTCGCCGCTGTGGCAACGTTGGCACCCCCTTTCCCGACAAAGAAACCGCAATACCGGGGATCGACCCTCACGATGGCCTCCCGCGCTCCCCGTGAATAGAGCACCTCCACCACCTTGTCCGCCGGAGCCGGAACAAGGGAGTTGACTATGTACTCCTCAATGTCCGCGCTGTAACGGACAATGGTGATGGTATCCGGTGTATACTCCTTCACCCTGTCGAGGTAGGGCAGTGATGCCATGAGCGGGTCCACTTCCCCGAGGCCCTCGACGGAAACCTTGGCGAATTGACCGTTGACCACGCTTGCCGCCCTTCGCACCCGAACTCTGCCGTCGCGTATGATGGGCGACAGGGCCTCCTCCGTGATCCGGCGAAAATACTGCGGCGACCTCTGGCTCAGAAAGATCCTGCCCTTTCCCATCATGAACACCGCGGCCACTGCTTCCTCCCCCTGCCTGTACTCCCTGCCGGCAAACCGCTTCGGAAGGTATGCCAGAAGGTCGGTCCCCGTCACAAGAACAAGGTAGGCATCCCTGTCGGCAAGGTCCTTCACGATAGCGCAGCGCACAAGGCGCCCTATCCTGATCGTCGTCATCATCATCTCCCCCCTGAGATATACTGACTGCCCAGAGGTATTACTTTCAGAAGAGGAAAAAAGACCGAAAAAAAAGCAGAGGCGGGTCATGGGTAACGAGGAACGATGGCTCCAACGGTTCTAACGGCTCTAACGGTTCCAACCCGTTTCTCTTCCTGTTACCCGTAACCCATCACCCATGACCCGCTTTTCGTAACCTTGAAACTACGGGGTCTTCCCTATATACTGTTCGTCAAATATCCGCGTGAGGTGAATGAGATGGAATGCACGATAGAGAAGAACAAGGCGGCCTGCGCCTGTACCTACGATACCTGCGGGCGCAAGGGGAAATGCTGCGAATGCGTCGCCTACCACCGGGCCAAGAAACAGCTCCCCGGCTGTTTCTTTTCAAAGGAAGGTGAGGCCTCCTACGACCGGTCCTACAGGCGGTTTGTGATGGAAAATAGTTAGAAAAACGGTCTTTCCTAGTCTTCCAGCTCCCCGATCACTTCCTGGGCCTTTATGCGGACTTCTTTTATCTTGTGGGCCATGGCGGCGATGGAGATCTTCCGCTTCGCGTCCTCCTTCTGGCGCGGCGGGAACGATGTGTAGAGTTCCCGGAGTCTGTCGAGGGTGGCACCACACACATCGGCATCCTTCAGGTCCAGAAAAAGGATAAGCGTCGGCGCATCGTCGGGCAGGCCGTATTTTGCCATGTATTTCTCTGCTTGTTTTGCGAAGGCCTCCGAACCGTAGGCGTTATGCAGTCTGGCGAAGAGCTTGTCGTGCTCGGGGGTTCCCTTATCGCCCTTGAAGAGCCTGCTGAGGGCGTCCTTCACCCTTCCCTGCTGCCATCGGTCCTTCGGGGCTTCCTTCTTCTTTCCCGCCCCTTTCTCCTGCCTTCCGTAAAAAGTGCTCCTGTCCCGGCGGCGGTCCAGTTCCCGCCAATCGGGCCTTTCATCGTCGTAATCTCCCATTGCTACCTCATCCAGGGTTTTTTTCATAATTATACCCCTTCCCCACCCAAATTCCACCCCTTTCTCCGACAAGACCACCGGAGCCAAAGGAACCACGCCTGCCTCCCACGACAGTCGCAACGCAAAGGGATACGGGACTTTCAAGCGATTCAAGCGATTAGCCGTCTCCAAATCCCTTGACAAATCCGAGCGCACCATGATGAGATTGTCTGAAACGAGAGTCAAGGAGCGGCCATGTTCGTATGGCTTTTTCACCGGATAAGCGGTGTTTCCCTTATTGTTCTTTTCGGCGTCAAGATACTCACCAGCTACTTCCTCTTTACGCAGGACAAGAAACCCGATTGGGCGCTGAGCCTCCACCGTCAGCCCGTTCTCGACGTGCTCATTCTCGTTCTCTTCACCTTCCACAGCATCTACGGCGTCCGCACGATCGTCATGGACCTCGGCTACAGGAACGAAAAGAGGCTCTTCGTCGCCTCCAACGTGGTCGCCACAGTTGTTTCGGTGGTCCTCGTGTACCTCTATCTCGTGATCTCATGACGGCCCTGTCCCACGATGTGCTCATAGTCGGCGGAGGACTCGCGGGATTGCGGGCGGCAGTGGGGCTTTGCGACAGATACGATGTGGCCCTCCTCTCCAAGGTCCATCCCATCCGGTCCCATTCGATCGCGGCGCAGGGCGGCATCAACGCAGCACTGGCCAATAACCCCGACAGCAGGGACGACACGTGGGAGAAGCACGCCTTCGACACGATCAAGGGCAGCGACTACCTTGCCGACCAGGATGCCGTCGAGGTCATGTGCCGCGAGGCGCCGGGCATCGTCTACGAAATGGAGCACTGGGGCTGCCCCTTCAGCCGCTTTCCCGACGGCTCCATAGCCCAGCGGCCCTTCGGGGGAGCGGGGTACCCGAGGACCTGTTACTCCACGGACCTCACGGGCCACGTGCTCCTCAACACCCTCTATGAACGTGCGGTCATGAAGGGCGTCAGGGTCTACCCCGAATGGTACGTGACGGCCCTCGCGACCGATGACGGAGTCTGCCACGGCGTGGCGGCCTTCGACCTCATGAACGGCGAGATCGTGCCCATCACCGCGAAGGCGACGGTCTTCGCCACGGGCGGGTACGGCCGGGTCTACTTCTATTCAACGAACGCCCTCATCAACACGGGAAGCGGCATCGGCATCGCCTACAAGGCGGGCGTGCCCCTGAAGGATATGGAGTTCGTGCAGTTCCACCCCACGGGGCTCATCGGCACAAACATCCTCATGACGGAGGCCTGCCGCGGGGAAGGCGGCTACCTTGTCAACAACAGGGGCGAGCGCTTCATGGAGAGATACGCCCCGAAGGCGATGGAGCTCGCGCTGAGGGACATCGTATCGCGAAGCATCCAGACGGAGATCAATGAAGGCAGGGGCTTCGATCACCCGCTCGGCACGTACATCAAGCTCGACCTCACACACCTGGGAGAGAAGAAAGTCCTTGCCAAACTCCCGGGCATACGGAAGATCTGCATCGATTTCATCGGCATCGACCCCATCAGGGAGCCCATACCCATCATGCCCTGCCAGCACTACTCCATGGGAGGCATCGATACGAACGCGAGAACCGGGACCGAGGTACGGGGGTTCTTTGCCGCCGGCGAATGTGCATGTGTCAGCGTCCACGGGGGCAACAGGCTCGGCGGGAATTCCCTCCTGGAGACGATCGTGTTCGGGAAGATAGCCGCAGGCGCCGTGGATGAATACCTGTCTCGGGAAGCAGTGTCGCCGAAGGATGAGATCGTCCTTCGCGCGGCACGGGAGACGGACAGGAAGATGGCCGCTCTCGTTGCGGGGGGAAAGGAGAAGACCTTCTCCCTTCACGGCGAGCTCGCCAGAACGATGAGCACGAATGTGGGGATCTTCCGTGAACGGGCGGAGATGGAAAGGGCCCTCGAAGAGATCGGCCGCATCAGGGAACGCTACCGGGAGGTCGGGGTGTCGTCTCCCGACAGGCACATGAACTATGAGCTCATGAACGCCCTCGAACTTGAATACATGATCGAGGTGGCCCACACGATAGCCCGCGGAGCGCTCCTGAGGGAGGAGAGCCGCGGGGCGCATTCCCGCAGGGACTTCCCGAAACGCGACGACGAGAAGTGGCTCAAGCACACCATCGCCCGCACAATAGGTGACGGGACCTGCGACACCTCCTTCCGGGACGTCACCATCACCCGGTACCAGCCCATGGAGAGGGTCTATTGATAACCGCCGCCGCGTATACCTTCAAGATACTCCGCAGTGACAGGAAAAAGCCGAGCGAACGCCCGCGTTTCCAAGCATACAGGGTAAAGGTGATCCCGGGACTCACGGTCCTTGCCGTCCTCATGAGGATCCGTGATGAGATCGACGGCACCCTCTCCTTCCGTTCATCCTGCAGGTCCGCCGTGTGCGGTTCCTGCGCCATGGTCATCAACGGCAGGATCGACCTCGCCTGCAGGACACAGGTGGCCTCCTTCGGCACGAATACGATCATCCTCGAACCGCTTCCCAACATGGAGATCATCAAGGATCTCATCGTGGACATGGCACCCTTCTGGCGCATGTACGAGAAGGTGAGGCCCTGGCTCATACGGCAGACGGAAGATCCGGAGAAGGAGATAGAACAGAGCGAGGAGGAAAGAAGCCGCATCGACCAGTTCGTCAACTGCATCCTCTGCGCCTCCTGCTACGGGGCCTGCCCCGTCATAGCCCGCGACCCGGAATACCTGGGACCCGCGGCCCTGGCAAAGCTGGAGCGTTTCATCCTCGATTCACGGGACGAGCGACCCGATGACTTTCTCGATACCGTGAACGATGAAAAGGGCGTGTGGGGATGCGACACCGTGCTTCGGTGCATAGAGGCCTGTCCGAAAGACGTGCGTCCCACCGACTCCATCGTGGGCCTCAGGAAGGCCCTCGTAAAAGAGAAGGCAAGACAACTCCTGGGGATGAAGAAATGAAGCTCGACTATTCAGCGGTGACGCGAAGGACATTTCTCAACACCCTCCTCGCCGTATGGACCGCGGCCGTCGCCTCCGGCAGCCTCTGGGCCCTCATCAAGTTCGCCTTCCCGACCCTCGGGAAAGAGCCTGACTTCGTCGTCCTCAAGAGGGCCGACTTCGAGGGCATCCCGCTCAACTCCGTAAAGCCCTTCGCGTGGGGAGGCAAACTGGGCCTCTACTTCAAGAAACAGAATGGCGCCGTCGAGGCCCTCAAGGGCGTCTGCACCCACATGGAATGCAACATCACCTACAGGCCGGATGAGAGGAAGTTCTACTGCGCCTGCCACAAGGGGTGGTTCGACGAGAACGGCAGGAACATAGAGGGGCCTCCGCCCAGGCCTCTCGAGATCTTCGATATCACCATCGAGGGCGACAGGCTCATCATAGCGAAAAAGGGTGTGAAGGTTGAGCTGCCGAAGGCTTAAAGACTGGTTCGGAGAACGATACGACATGGATGCCCTGGGGGCCCTTGCCCGCTTGAAGACCGTGCCGTCCCACCGGTTCGATGCCTTGTACCTCGCCGGAGGGCTCACACTCTTCCTCTTCGTCTTCCAGTTCATAACAGGGATGGCCCTCGCCCTGTACTACATCCCCCATGCGGAGCACGCCCACAAGAGCATCATCGACATTGTCACCAAGCTCAACATGGGATGGCTTTTCCGTTCCCTCCATCACTGGGGGGCACAGCTCGCCATACTCGTCCTCTTCATTCACGTCTTCAGCACACTCCTTCTCAAGGCCTACCGGAAACCGCGGGAGCTGGTCTGGTTCACCGGTTTCGTGATGCTCGCCATATCCATCTTCTTCGGTCTCAGCGGGTACTTTCTCCTCTGGGACGAGAGGGCCTTCGCCGCGGTGCGCGTGGCAACAGGCGGAGCGGGCGGCCTTCCCCTCGTCGGCGGCTTGATAAAGGGTTTCCTGCGCGGCGGGATTGATGTGACGGGCGAGACGCTGACACGCTTCTACGCATTCCACGTCGCCATCCTGCCCCTTGTCACCATCGTCGTGACGGGGCTCCACATCCTCCTCGTCCAACTCCATGGAATGAGCGTCCCTCTCTCGCAGGAAGAGAAGCAAGGAAGACCCGAACCCTTCTTCCCCGACCTCTTTTACAAGGACCTCATCGTGTGGCTTATCTGTCTCGGGGTCCTCGTCACGCTTGCCGTCGTCTTTCCGCCCGAGATCGGCAGGAAGGCGGACCTCCTCGCGCCGGCGCCGGAGAATATCAAGCCCGAATGGTACTTCCTCTTCCTCTTCCAGACGCTCAAGCTCTTTCCCGGCGAGATGCTGGGCATGAACGGCGAGACAATCGCCATCACACTCATTTCCGCGGCCATACTCTTCTTCTTTCTCATCCCCATCTTCGACAGGAGGTCGGCAGCGGGCCGGAGAAGCCCTCTTTTCACGTGGATCGGCGCGTTCTATCTTATCTATTTCACGGTCATGACCATCATCGGTTTTCTAACATAGGGGTGACGGCAATGCTCAGGGCGTTTCTCATCGTCGTCTTCTTCTTCCTCATCGGGGAAACGGTGCTCTGCGGCGGCGCCGAGCCGAAGGTCGAGGCCTTCCCTTCGGCGCCGTACGACAGGCACATCATCTACCAGGTCCTTGTCTTTTTCTGGATAGGCATCATCGGCCTTGTCGTCATCATCACGATGAAGCTGAGGGAAATAAAACGCGTCCGGAAAATGGGCATCGACGAAGAGGAAGAGGACGCTCCTTTCCTTGACTAAGCAGGCTCAAACCTTTATTATGTAGCATCAATCCTATGCAGACGATTGTCCGTAACTCCCTCATTTCCCGCCGAGGGCTCCAACAAATCCTCAGCCTTCCCGAGGAGGATGTCGTCTATGTCTCCCTCCTCGAGATTCTCGCGAAGTTCCAGGACATAAAGCAGTTCGCAAGCGAGATACACACCGAGATCCATCTCATCAAGCCCATTCTCAAGATACTCGGCTATGCCTATGAATCGAAACCGAAGTATTTCAATGATTCCATCAAAGGTCCCGATGTAGCCCTCTTCGCGACCGAGGCCGACCGGGACAGGACGTCTCCCCTGTGGGGAACGCCGGAATATTACATGAACACGATGGGCGTCCTTCTTCTCAAGCGCTTCGGGAGAAACCTGGAAGAGGGGATCAGCGGTTTCTATCTCGAGTTCGAGAACCGCATTCCCCTGTACCAGCTTTTCTATTTCCTGAAGAACACCAAGACCCCCTGGGGCATCCTCACCAACGGCAAACAGTGGATGCTCATGAAAAAACCCCTGGCCTGCGAGACGCGGGTATTCTCCGTGGACCTCGAGGAAGCCATCGAGACGAACGACAGGGACACGCTCCATCTTTTCTGCAAGGTCTTCTCCGTCAACGGACTGTCGACAGTTCTCCCCGAGCTCCTGGAAACCGAGCGGCAGTCCCTCGTCGACAGGCTTATGGAGAAGAAGGCATCCCTGCGCAACGCAACGACGGGCTTCAAGAAGAAAACGGAGGTCTTTCCCAGGATCGTCGGAGGTCTTTCCGATTTCTTTGCCGAAGATGTCTTTGCCGCGACGAGGGCATACCTGACAGAGAACGACGTGTATGTCGCCAAGAGGACCACGCCTCCCGACGTTGTCGACGAATTCAACATCGCCGACATCACATCATATCTTCTCAATAAGCAAGGCTCTTCCCCCGTCATAGATCCCGAAAGGATATTCCTCCAGGCAAGGCCGGAAGGTTTGACGAAAGACGATCTCCTGGAGATGAAGATACTCGATATGACACCCGGCTTCGGCAATGTCGCGACACAACTCGTGGACGGCATCGCCTATCTCTCCTTCATCCTTCCCTATCGTGACAGGAACACCTTCGTGGCACAGTGGGAGAATGAGAAAACGCTCAAGCGGTATATCCTTCAGCGGATTCTCCACGGGATCGAGAAATCGCATGTCGCATGCGATATCCTGCAGTACGCGATGAAACACCGTTATGGCGTTGAAGCCGCCAACCATCGGTTCGGTAACCCCCTTATCGGGATGTCGCTCGCCGACATCGCGCCCCACGTAGACACACGGAACCAAATGGGGCTCTTCTCGAAGAACCCTCTCGACGTCCTCAAGGACGTGAGGTCAATGTACCGCCATTATTTCTCCCTTTCCGACAAGATCAAGGAAGACATGGTCGTAAAGGAGGAGTTGGCTTCACGGCTCGGCATCTACTATGAACGCATACGGGACCTCATGGACCTCATAACGGCCACCTATTTCAGCAAGGCCGTCGACGAGCGAAAGATCCAGGAGACTCTCGCCATGCTCGATTCGGAGAATGCATCCTGGAGCTCCCTCGTGTCCCGCGACTGGTTTGTCGAGGCAAAGCGCATCGCCAGACGCAACGGTTTCTTTCACCTCGAGATCGAGTTTCCCTTCCTCGTCGACGGGGCCTTCGATTACATCTTCGTCCAGCCTTCGCTCACACACATATGGGAAGAGCCCTTCCCGCTCCCCGAGGTCACGAAGGCCCACATCAAGCGGGGGATGACCTACCTCAAGCCCGAAGGCACGATGGTCCTCATCCTCGACCGCCCCGACGAAGGTCTCCTCGCCGAGCTCTCCCGCTCCAAACGCTACGACACCCGCGCGGAAGAGAACCTGATCCTGCTCAGGAAGAAAAAGATGGCTTGAGCCGCTTGAGCCGCTTGAGCCGCTTGAGCCGCTTGAACGGTGAAGACAAAAGACATGCCTTCCTTTGTCCGACAGGGTGAAGCGATCGTATTCGCACCAGCACACAGATACAAGCAGTAGTATTTCTCTATTCTGTAACGTTCAAGCGGTTCAAGCGGTTCAAGCGGTCTTTAGAAAACCAGGGTTTTGAGCAGGCGGTAGGACCTGAAGTCTACGTCTATGTGGTAGGCGAGGAAGCTTTCCATCAGCTCCTGGGCTTCTCGTTCGAGGGCGTGTGTGGCGAAACCACCCTGCATCGCCTTTGCCGAGAGGAAGCCGGGGATTAGCCCCTCAGCGCATCTTCTGTGCGGGAGGGATCTCGCGCAGGCCGCGCAGAGGATGCCGCCGCGCTCACGGGAGAAGTGAAGCCTTTCGGTCTGCTCCATGGCGGCGCCGCAGTAGACGCAGGTGTCGAAGTTTGGGTGGTAGCCGAGGATATCGAGCATGAGAAGCTCATAATGAAGGATGTCGGCGTAGACGGGATCTTGCGTACGGGCAAGGTCGATAAACTCCTTCAGAGCGGTGAAGAGCGTGCCGTGGGGCTCTCTCTCCCGTGTCAGCCGGTCCACGAATTCGGCAAAGAAGGAGGCGCTGCAGGCCCTTCTCATGCTCACCTCTATGCCGCTGTTTGGTCCCAGGAGATCTGCGTTCTCTATCCGCACCATCCCCCGGCCCTGCTTTTCGAAATACTCGAGGCGGATGTGGTTGAAAGGCTCCAGGGTGTTCATGAACCTCTTCTGGCTCTTGCCGGCACCCTTCGCGAAGGCCGACACCTTGCCCGCCTCACGGGTGAAGAGATGGATGATCCTGTCGGATTCACCGTAGGCGCGCTTGGAAAGAACGATGGCCTCATCCTTGTGAAGGGACATCGGGCCTCCAGAGGCAGGTTGCAACCGCTTGAACCGCTTGAGCCGCTTGAGCCGCTTGAACCGCTTGAGCCGCTTGAGCCGCTTGAGCCGCTTGAATCGGTTGAGCCGCTTGAACCGCTTGAATCGTTAGAGCCGTTGGAACCGTTGGAACCGTTGGAACCGTTGGAATCGTTAGAATCGTTAGAATCGTTGGAACCGTTGGAGCTGTTAGAACCGTTGGGGTCGGTTGAGAAGTCGGGGGGCTTACCGTGTTCGTCATCCCGGCGAAGGCCGGGATCCAGGGAAAATGGCGGTATGGAGAAAGCTTCAGGTCCCGGATCAGGTCCGGGATGACGGTGCGGTGAGCATTGTTTTCGGGTGGCATCGAAGGAGAAGGAAGAACGCTGAGTTCTCCGGAATCGCGGAAATGAGGGTTCATGAGATGTCTCTTCCGGGGATGCGTGAGGTTATGAATTGGGCTATGGTCGCTATGTCGTCGCGGGAAAAGCGGGGCAGCGGGGTGTCCACATTCTCGTCTGTGATGATGGCCATGTATGTTTCGTCGCCGGAGAGGCATAAGGGCGGTTCGCCGCGGTCGGCGGTGAAGACCTCTATCTTCGACAGCCTTTCGTGCTTGAACCCTTCCACGATGACCATGTCGCAGTCCGTGGCATAGCGGGAGATGATGTCGGCGAGAGGGGGTTCGTTTACGAAGTCCTTCACGATCCCCAGCCCTGTCCGGGATACGAGAACGGAGGTCACCGCTCCCGCCCGCTTGAAACGGTAAGAATCCTTTCCGGGAACGTCGAAATCGAGGTCGTGATGAGTATGCTTGATAACGGCGACCTTGAGACCCTCTCCTTTCAACAGGGGAAGGAGTCTCTCGATGAGGGTGGTCTTGCCGCTGCCCGACCTGCCCGCGACACCCAGCACGAAGACCCCTTGAGACGTCGTACTCATGGAGAACAGAGTTTCTTCATGAAATAGAAATGAAACGCGACTATCACGAGGGAGTGGTTTATGCCGCCGCCTGCTATGATGGATGGTATCTCGTCGGCCGACATGAGTACCACCTCTATATCCTCGTCGGGGTCAAGGGCCTTCTCCGATATCTCCCGTGCGTTCTCTATGAGGTACGTGTGGCAGCGGTTGTTGAATATGGCGGGGTTCGGGTTGACGAACCCGAGAAGCTCGACCCCGTCCCCGGCGTATCCCGTCTCCTCGAGCAACTCCCGTTCAGCCGCCTCGCGTGGGTCTTCCTCATCCACGAGCCCGCCCGGTATCTCGAGCGTCACCTCTTTGGACCCGTGCCGGTACTGCTTGATCATCACTATCCGGCCCTCGGGTGTGACGGGGATGACGTTGACCCAGTCGCGGGTGTCGATGGTGTAGAACTTGCCTACCTTCTTCGTTCTCGGGGACATGGCAAGCTCCGACTGTATGCGGAACACGCGATAGTCCCTGTCTACTCTCGATTCAAGAAGTTCCCATTCTTCGATCATGACGAATAACAAAATACCACGGCGGGCGAGGCAAATGCAACAAGAGGAAAAAAGGGGGCCGTCGGACCCGGCCCCTTTTTTCACGTCCCCCTTGTTCAGGGTTTCAGGAGAATGGCGACTGTTACCGATGCTTCTTTCCCGTCACCGGTCGCCGCGAACTTAAGCTGTTTCAGGAGTGTCTCTATGCACCTCTCCAGGGAATTGTTCCTCCCATCCTTGAACTTTACATCCTTCACCGTACCGTCGGCATTCACGGTCAGGGTAACGACATGACTGACAGGGCTCGTTATGCCGGAGAAACATGCCGCGATGTCCCCCTCGATCCTCTGTATGGTCTCAAGCGTTGCCTGCTTCACCATCCCGCCGGAGACTGTCGCGTCACCGAGGGAGACCGTGGGGCCGGCGGGGGCCTTTCGCTTTCCGTTGTCCTTCATCGGGGCCTCTTCAGCGCGCGCCATTCCCATGTAGCCCTGCCGGGGGTATGGGGCCAGGGGAGGCGGGGCCAGAGCCATGGTCTTCATCATACCGGACCCGCCGACGGCATAGTCGGAGACACCTTCGGGCAGCGGCAGCGGCTGGTTCACCGTCTCGGGCTTGTCCCCGGTGTTCCTCACCTGGTTATCGACGGCCACGAAGGATGTGTAGGCCGTAAGGAGGTTATATGCGAGGCCGAGCTCGGTCACTTCCTTGACGCGCTTGTCGCTGGAATGGAGCTTGTTGTAGTCGGAGAGGAGCGTGATCCGGTGGCGCGCCCAGAGGTACCGCAGCGCGACGTTCTCCTTGAGCGGTTTCGCGGCCGCCACGTTGATGGACTCAGTGAACTTCCCGCTCCCCGAAACACCCGTCACCGTTATGGTCCCTTTGGGTTCCCCCTTGTACTTGCCGAAGACCATGACGGGGCGGTCGGCGAGGACATCGGGGATGGAAACAGGTTCCACATCATAGGTGGAGAACCCTTTGAAGCTCACCTTGACCTTCGTCAGGACAGGCGATTCTATCATCGCCCGGAAACGGTCCGCCTGGGCCGGTGCATCAGCAGGCTTCGTGATGACGAAGGGCTCGCCCATGCCCACACGGGCCATACCCTCGATGATGTGACGGTTCACGGAGCTGCCGATCCCGAAGGCGAACACGTTGGCGTCGTTGAGGTGGGTGCGGATGAGGTCGAACACCTCCTCTTCGACCATGACGTAACCGTCGGTGACGATGATGATGCTTCGGGAGTAGTTATCAAGTTTCGGGAGCGTAAGAACGCGATTGAGCGCCGGGAGAAGCTCCGTGCCGCCGCCGCCGCGCTGCCGGTCGATGACGTTGATGGCGTTGTCCACGTTCTCTTTTGTTGCCGGGAGGGACTTTTCGGACATGAGCTTCGACCCGCCCGAGAAGAGCAGGACGTTGAAGGTGTCCGTCGAACGGAGGTTGCCGATAAGGCTCTTGAGAACCCTCTTCGATATGTCGAGAGGAAAGCCGTGCATGGACCCGGAGACGTCGACAACGAAGATGTACTCCCTGCCGGGTATCTGCGCGCTCTTCACCTTCTTCGGGGGCTGCAGCATGCAGAGGAAGAAATTCTCCTTTTCGCCCTCATACAGAAGAAGTCCGGACTGTATCTTGTCCCCGGCGAGGCGCCAGCGGAGTATGTAGTCCTTGTTGCCACCCGACTTCTCGGACCTGTCGAGGGTCACCTTCGCGTTCGCGGGGCCGTCAAAGGAGGTATTAACCTTGTGGGAGGCGGAAGCCAGCTCCTTGATGGGCATACCGCCCGTGACGTTGACCGTCATGTCGAAGGTGTACGTCGCCTTCTCTTTTTCCCGCAGATAGGGGTTCCGGACCCATTTCTCGGAAGGCAGCGCGCCGTCGGCGGGCTTGTTCGAATAGCGGGGGCCGACAACCGTGGGATAGACGAACTCGTATATCCTGTCCGTCGGGACGAGAACCTCCGTGTATTTCAGCTCCACCCGTATCTCATCACCGGGCATGATGTTCGCCACGTTCATCTGGAAAACGTTCGGTCTTTGCTGTTCCAGAAGGGATGCGCTCCTGCCCTGCTTTTTTGCGTCTTCGTAGTCCTTGCGGGCCTCGTCGCGCTTCTTGATCTTCGCTTCGATGACGCGCTTGCCGATGACCATCTTCATACCGTATACGGCGGCCCGGGTGGAGGCAGGAAAGATATAGATCGCCTCGAGCGCCTTCTTGCCCTCATTCTTATACACCTGGGTCACAACAACGTCCGCGATGACACCGGAGATGTTCGCGACCGCGGACGTGGACTTGAGCGGCAACTGGTCGAGCTCGGGACCGTCGCTTTTCACGAAGAAATAGGGAGACAGCGTCTTGTCGCCGTCCTCCGGCTTCTGTGTGTGCGAAAGCCCCGGCAGAAACAGAATCGAACAGATAGCGGCAAAGAGAAGAACAAAGACCGAAACACCTTTCATGGACAACCTCCTTGGAATCGCTGTTTTCATTCTTTCTGGTGAGACACGGGAGGGTGCGAAAAAGTTCCAAACAGTGCTCACGCGTCGGCACTTCGGGCCTAATGGGTCGGCGCTCATGCGCCTAACGAGTGGACGGGTCTGCCCTTCGGGCAAACGGGCGGACGGGGCAAAGATGAAGAAAAACATATGGACGAGGTATTCCCGCGTATGCCCGTTAGGTGCGCGAGCACCGACCCGTTAGGCCCGAAGTGCCGACTCGTCCACGGATTTACCAGACTATCTTTCTGGCCATGAGGATCCCCTGGGCGCGGGGGTTGCCGAGACGGGCGGCTGCCTGGTAGTCCATCACGGCCTGATCGCCTTTCCCTTTCGCCTCCCACGCCTGGGCGCGATTGAAATAGGCGTCGTTGTTGCGCGGGTCCAACTCGATGGCCGTCGAGTAGTCCAGTATCGCCTTATCCTGGTCCCCTTTCAGGGTATAGGCAAGGCCCCGCATGAGATAGAGCTCGTCGTCAGTGGGGTCGAGCTCAATGGCCTTCGCGTAATCGGCAATGGCTTCGTCATGCCTGCCCATCTTCTGATAGAGATACGCGCGTGACGCCCGGGGCACGGGATCTCTCGGCGCGTAACGGATGGCTTTCGTGAGGTCCTCTACGGCCTCCTCGTAGTTCCCCTGGTGTGCATCGAACTCGGCGAACTTCTCGAGGTAGGCAACGTTGCAGGCACAAAGGAGAAAGAGCGAGGCCAGCACAGCACATGAGGCGGAGTAAAGCAGCGTGCTGCGCGTTCTTCGTTTTCGGATAGCCATATCGTTCTCTCCTGTCTGACAGTATTTAAGCCCGATTATATCACGGGGTCCCCGGTTTTTCACCAGCAAAAGGGAGAGGCGGTCTGGATAGGACCTATAGGAGTTATAGGACCAGGAGGACATATCGGACCTATAGGACACTATAGGACTGATAGGACACTGTAGGACTGATAGGACAGTCCAGGTCCTATGGGTCTTATAGGTCTTATAGGTCCTATTCGTCCTGTCAGCTGCTCTCTGTGAGGGTCTTTAGCCTGGAACCTGGAACTTTGAACCTTGAACCTTTTTTCAGGTTGTCAGCAGTTTCTCCATTTCCACGATCTCCTCGTCGACCGCTTCTAGGTCGCAAAGGAGCTTGAAGACATCCACGTTCGCGATGGTGGGCGCGATGGTGTAGAGGACCCGGAAGGCCTCCGTTTCCTCGAGGACGATGCCGCTTCTGTCACCACCGAAACCGAAGTACCTCACCCGCGCCAGTTCGTCGGCGAGGGCGCACACGGCAACTGTCGGGCGTGTCTCTTCGGGACACAGGGTAATGGCGTGATGATATTTTGCCACGTCGGCGAGGGCGAAGGGGAATTTCCACCTCTCCATGATCATCCCGCCGATGGTGTCGTGCGACTCACCGACGATCCTCTTTTCGGCCTCGATCATGGGAAGGCATTCCTCGTGCGTGATCTGGATGACGATCTTGTACATGTCGTGGGCAAAACGGTCCAGGACCACCTTGCCGATATCGTGGAGGAGGCCGCCGAAGTATATTGTGTTCTTGTCGCCGACGGCAAGCTCCGCGCAGACCTTTTTCGCAATCACACCGGTGGCGACGGAGTGTTTCCAGAACTCGTTGATGTTGAAAGACTCAGTGTCCGCCGGCGGCTTGAGTGCCTGATACGCTCCGCAGGAAACGCAGATCATTCCCAGTTCTTTCACGCCGAGCATCCGCACGGCATGCTCCACGGTGGCAACCTTGTTCGTAAGACGATAGAAGGCAGAGTTGGCCACCTTGAGAACGTTCATGCTCATAGGCGGATCCTTCGCGATTATCCTCGCGATGTCGTTCATGTTCGCGTTCTCATCGTTGAGCGCCTTCAGGAGTTCGATGATAACAGCCGGAATGGGGGGGATGAAATTGACGACCGTCTCAAGCTTCTTCGCGAAATCTGTTATCACAGACCCACAACCTCCAAAGATTCCAGCAGAACCATTTCTGCCGGTAATAGTATCATCGGACAAAGAGCATCATCCCTTAAGGATTCCCATGCCTTTCGCCCCGGAGCCAGTCTTTTTTCTTTGCAATCTACATCGTGGTGCTGTAAAACATCAGAAAAATCTGACTCATCGCGTCTCGGCCGAATGGATAATATCGCACTCATATGGCACAGCATGACACACCTGATAGCCGGGGACGGAACAAAACCATCCGCAAGGCTGTCTCATACGATGGAAGGACGGCGCGAGGACATTGATGAAGACGCCCGGTATGTCGCTCTGTGCCAGAAAGGGGAGCCGACGGCTTTCGAGGTCCTGGTGAGGAGGCATCAGAAAAGGATGTTCAACATCGCGTATCGCATGACGGGAAACTACGAGGACGCAGGTGACGTCGTGCAGGAAGCGTTCCTCTCCGCGTACAGAACGATAAAGCGCTTTCGCGGAGAGGCCCGGTTCTCGACCTGGCTCTACGGCATCGTGGCGAACCATGCGAAGAACCGCATGCGTCAGGCAGGCAGCAAAGCGTACCATGAACCGGTAAGTCTCGACGATCCGCCCGTCGGGGTGGAAGGCGGCCCCGCTTTCGATCCACCCTCGCGAGAAACACCCGCCCCCGACGTCCTTGAACGGAAGGAGACACAGGAAAAGATACAGGGCTGCATCAACGGCCTTGAAAAGGAACACCGGGAGGTCATAGTACTCCGGGACATAGAGGGGTTCTCCTACGAGGAGATCGCCGTGATGCTCGGCATACCGGACGGCACCGTCAAATCCCGGCTTTCGAGAGCGCGCAACGCTCTCAAGGAAAGCCTGAAGAAAGTGCTCGGTGACCTATGAGAAAATGCCGCGACATGGAGGATCGGTTCACGGCTTATCTTGACGGTTATCTCGAGACCGCGGAGCGCGAGGTCGTCGAGGAGCATCTTTCCGCGTGCCCCGACTGCCTTCATAAGATCGAAGAGTTGAAGAAGATGCGGGCGATACTTGCCGGCCTCGACGAGATCGATCCGCCGCCGGGACTGACGGAAAGGATAATGTCCCGGATCCACGAAGAGGAGGAAAGGAAGCCGGGCCTCTTCCGCAGACTCTTCTTCCCTCTCCACATAAAGGTCCCCGTGCAGGCGCTGGCGACGGTATTCGTCGTGGTCCTGGCCGTTTATGTCTTCAGGTCCACCCTGCACGAAACGACAAACATCGAGAGGCCTTCCACGCCCCCTCCTGCCGCGGAGACAATGCCGCACGCCGTGAAGAAGGAAGCTCCGGCCAAGACACGTCCCGAATCCGCCTCTCCCAAACCCGTCGTACCCCCGCCGGCACAGGCCCTGAAGAAGGAAGCCGCCGGTCCGACGACGGCGCCCGCCCCCGGCGTGGTCGCCGAGGCATCGCCGCCGCTTCAGGCTTACAAAGCCCTCCCGCAGGGAGCCGGGATTTCGGAGAAGGTTTCAATTCCCGAAGGACACACCGATGACACCGTGTCGTTTTCGACGGTTGCACCACCGGCGGAGGAGAGGCGGGCAAGGATGAGAGGCAGGATGATGGAAGAGAAGAGCAAGGCACCGGAATCGGTGCCCGTCCCGTCCCTCCGCGCCGGATCGTCCTCTGTCCGAAGCCACGTCGCCATGATGTCGAAGGACCCCCGTCGGACCGCGATCCTGGCGAAAGCGATCATGCGTGACCTGGGAGCGACGCGGATCGAGGAAAGCACTACAGACAACGTCGCGACGGTCTCGGGATGGATAGACACAACAGTCCTCAAGGAACTCATGGCCCGGCTGACGGAGATCGCCCAGGTGGATGAACCGAACAGTTTCCTCGCGTCCGGTCCGAAGTCTTCCTTCATCGAGATCACCATCCGGGAACATGCAAACAGCGACGGGGCGAAACCTGCCGACAGGTAGCGTCCCTCCCGCGGTGACCCCGCTCGCGACACGATGCACGGTACATGGTGCGGCCCTTTCGGTTGGTCCTTCAAATCCCTTTCTTTCCCAACCCTCCATATCGAAAAACGGCTGCGTAGAATACGGTATTACGGGCGTCACAATGCAGATGGGCAGACTCGTGTATTTCCTGTTGACAACTTTTCGAACAGCCATGTAAGGTATGGGCGAGTCGGGGCGGCTCCCAGTCACTGCCGGGATCACACAGCATCACAGGCTTCAACATGAGTGTCGGCAAGACCGGTCGTGGCGACGCCCCGATGTTGGGTACAGTTAAGATGGAAGGCAACCGGTCGGTTATACATAACAGGAGTCTTCACCCGAAGATCGATCTTTCTGAGACACCGGCAAGGCTCCGGGTGACGGCTCTCTCCATACAGGAAACCGTGAGATCCTGGGTCCCCTCGGAGTGCAGCAAGTACGACAGGAATGAAAAGGTCGATGAGCTGTATCGTCGATGGTCACAATCGCCGGCCGGCCGGCATGAAGACCGGTACAAGAACGTCGTCCTTCTCTTCTGGGAACTCTACAGGCCAAGGATCATGGCGATAGCAAGAAGGTACAGGGATCTGAGCCCCGTCTTCGACGACGACGATCTCCAGCAAACGGGGCTTCTCGGAATCTTCCAGGCATTGACAAAATACGACCATGCCGAACGCATCGACATGCGATTCTCCACATATCTCGAATGGTCCGTGCGCAATGTCTTCCAGCGCACCATAGGTTACACGGACAAGTTCGTCGAGATCTACGACAGGGACAACAGCTTCCTGCGTGTCATCAGTTACCGGGAATTCCTGGTGAAGAAAAAGACCCTTATGTCGGAGGGGATGAGGTATATCATCAGGTCGAGACAATGTTACCTTTCAGACATGCATCATCTTTCCGACGGCAGCCCGTATGACACGTCTGTCCATCGGGCTTTGTCCGGACATGCTGAAGGGGGTGACGAAGGCGATGATCGGTCCTGAGAGGCGGAGGTTCGATGGATAGAACAGGAAGCGAAGACATGGGGGAACGGGTCACGAGCGCGGTGAAGACGTGCGACGGCGGCGCAGCCGCAGCCGGCGACCTCGAAAGCATCAGGGAAAGGGCCCTGGAGATCCTCGCCAATTACAGGAAGACAAAGGCCGTTATCAGGAAAGAGGTCAGGAAGGAATATGCAAACGAGATCCGTCATCTCGAGAATGAGCGTTCGCAAAGGGAAACGGTCATCAAGCAGAAGATGGTGGAGATCGACCGGCTGCATGAAAAAATAGAATCACTCAACAACGAAGTCTTCGGGCTCCGGTCAAAGAGCAAGTTGTGGGAACATGAATGCGCGAGGATATCGGACACCTATCACAGGACGGTCCTGTACTACTCTAATCCCGGGCTCGTGGAAGTGCAGCTCCAGGTCATCTCCGAATACATCGACGCTCTCGCCAGGTTCGTCAGCGCACACAAATGGGACCGGAACACCATGGCCATGGCGGAGACATACCGCGACTCCATTCACGCAAGACTGCATGAGGTCATCCGTGGGATCGACATGAATTCCAAAGATGATGCGTCTCTCATCTCGGCACGAATGAACATTGACGCAGTGCCGGCAGATAATGAAACGAAAATATAGCTGACGGGATCTGGAGCTTTACTTCTTTAACGCCTGCATCGGCTTCGAGCAACATACAAGATCGCAGACCCCGACACAGTTGCATGCGGTATCCACGGAAACGACAAGCCCGCACACGCCGCACAAATACCTGGCCCCCTTCTTCCCGGCCGGTTTCGCCACTGCGGGTCTCGCCTTTGCGGGAACGGCTGCAACTTTCGCTCCTCCCGCTTTCTTCACGGGCTTTGCCGCTGCCGGTTTCGCCTTCGCGGGAGCGGCTTTCTTCACTGCGGGTTTGGGTTTTGCGGCTACACCTTTCGTCGCCATGGATACCCCCCTCTTTTTTTACTTTTTAGCGGGTGCCTTTTTTGCCGCGGGTTTCTTCGCTACGGGTTTTTTTGTCGTCGTTGTTGAAGCCGCGGGTTTCGCCTTCGCCGCGGTCGCCTTTTTTGCCGGTGCCTTCTTTGCGGCTGGTTTCGCCTTCGCGGGAGCTGCTTTCTTCACTGCGGGTTTCGCCTTCGCGGGAGCTGCTTTCTTCACTGCGGGTTTCGCCTTCGCGGGAGCTGCTTTCTTCACTGCGGGTTTCGCTGCCGCGGGTTTCGCCTTCGCGGGAGCTGCTTTCTTCACTGCGGGTTTCGCTGCCGCGGGTTTCGCCTTCGCGGGAGCTGCTTTCTTCACAGGCGCTTTCACCGTCTTCTTTGTTTCAACCTTTGCTGCCGTTGCCGCCTTACTCTTTCTCGTCGAGCATCTTGTCGCCATGATTCCCCCTCACTTTAGGTTTTTGTAACGCAAATCTATTTGTTTATTTTTATTGTATATCAATAAAACATTCTGTCAAGAAAGAATGTGAAAAAAAGCCATTTATTTCAGACTACTTCCGGCGAAGGAAGACACGTGTCCTGCGGACTGCCCTGACGAGCTTCCTGATCAGGAATCCCCTGGCCAGATAGAGAACGAAAGTGAGGACAACGCTCAGGGAAAGAAGAACGAAGAAGAGGCGGTATTGCTGGGAGTACACGGCCGTACCCTGCATGGTGAGCATTAGTGTTCCCGGCAATCTTCCGAAGACATTCATTATAATGAAGTCGGTAAGCCTGATGCGCGTCAATCCCAACAGATAGCACAGCGAGTCTTTTGGAAAGCCGGGAATGAGGAAGAGAATGAAGGAAACGTTGAGCCCCTTGTGGGTGACGAAGAAGTTGAACTTGTCTATGTACGCCTTCTTCACGACCTTCTCCACGAACCGCAATCCAAGCACCCTCGATATCGTGAAGGCTCCGAGCGAGCCAAGGGTGAGGCCGATCGTGGAGAGGATCGTTCCCCAGACATTGCCGAAGACAAGGCCTCCGACGAATCCTGTTATCTCACCCGGTACCGGAGCGAAGACAACCTGGAGGCACTGAATTATGACAAAGGCAATCCACGCGAAGGGTCCGAAAGACAGGATGAAGAGACGCAGCTTCTTGTAGTCGAAGAAGAAACGATAGTAGGCGACGATCTCTTGCCAGGCACCCTCCTGGTAAGCATAAAAGACGAGGAAAATGAGGAGCATCGTGAAGAATGCGAGGACGGAACGCAGAATGCGGGAAACGGTCTTTGATTTGACGAGAGACGTCCGGATCAATTCTGGACCGCGACCGTTCGGAGGACTTCATCAACAGTTGTCAGCCCTTCATTGAGAAGGACGAGACAGTACTCCTTCAGGGACTTCATGCCGCTTCTTAACGCCGCGTCCCGGATGGCCAGAGTGTCGGCCCCTTCCGCTATGAGATGCCTGAGTTCCTCGTTGACGATAAGGACCTCGTACACTCCGACCCTTCCTTTGTATCCCGTCCCCCCGCACACGTCACAGCCCTTTCCCTTGTACAGCGTGGTGTTCTCGTCCAGATCGAGGTACTTCAGGATCGTGGGGTCAGGCTGGTAGGCTTCCTTGCACTTGCCGCAGATCCTTCGCACGAGACGCTGGGCAATGATGCCGATGACAGAGGTGGAGATGAGAAACGGCTCGATGCCCATTTCGGAGAGACGCATGAAGGTGCTCGGGGCATCGTTCGCGTGGAGGGTCGTGAAGACAAGGTGACCTGTGAGCGCCGCCTCGACGGCGATCTTCGCGGTCTCCGTGTCTCGTGTCTCGCCGACGAGAATGATGTCCGGGTCCTGCCTCAGGAAGGCCCTCAGGACGCGCGCAAAGTCGAGCCCGATGTCGGAGTTGACCTGCACCTGGTTGACACCCTCGAGATCGTACTCGACAGGATCTTCGACGGTGGATATGTTGACGCCTATATCGTTGATCTCGGCGAGAGAACTATAGAGCGTCGTGCTCTTTCCAGACCCTGTCGGGCCCGTTACGTAGATGATACCGTAGGGCTTCTTGATCATGTCGCGGACAAGATCGAGGACGGGCACGTGGGAGATAAGCTTGTCGAGGCCCATCGTGGTGTTCGTCTTATCGAGGATCCTCGTACAGATCTTCTCGCCGAACTTCGTCGGCACCGTGGAGACACGGAAATCGACGGACTTGCTGCCGAGCTTGATGGTGATCCTGCCGTCCTGGGGAAGACGGCGCTCGGTGATGTCCAGTCTCGATATGATCTTCACCCTGCTGATGAGCGGCAACTGTACTTTCTTGGGGAGCATCATCTCTTCGCGCAGTACGCCGTCGATGCGGTACCGCACGCGCAACCCGCGCTCCATGGGTTCGATGTGGATGTCGCTGGCGCCCTTTTTCAGGGCCATGGCGATGATGTTGTTCGTAAGCCTGATAATGGGGGCGCCCTCGGCCTCGCGCGCGAGATCGGTGATGCCCGAATCGTCCTCCTGGCCTTCGTCGAACTCGACGTCCTTCATGATGTCAGACTGGATGTGGTCCATGGAGTCGAGGAAATCGTCGAGGTTGACCTCGGGCTTCTCCTCGACGAGGGGCTTCGTGATGCTCTTGTACTCGCCTTCCATGAACTGTCCGAAGTCTTCCTCGGTCACGATGACCTGATCGAGGGCCACGCTTTTCGTGAACTTCGCCTTGACCAGCCTGCGCGCCTCATCGAGGGCAAGTATGTCCTGGGGGTTCACCATGGCAATGGTCAGGCTCCCGTTGCCGTACGAGGTGGCCAGCATCTTGTACTTCAATGCCTGCGCCTCGGGTATGACGGTGATGAAATCGGGATCGATCTTGAGCGTCTGCATGGAAACGACACCCATAGTCTTCTGCGTGTTCATCTCCTCGATGCGTTCCGCGACTATCTTGTTGATGGATATGGAGATGCTGGGATGCTCGAGGAGCAGCGCGTCGAAATCCTTCTTCTCGAGAACGAAAAGCTCCGTCGCAGCGATGGCCATGACCGTGGCGGAGCGGGGCTTGCCGGTCAAAAGGGCCATCTCGCCGAAACATGCCCCCATACCGAGCGTCGCTATGGTGAGGTCGACGCCGAGGTTCTGCTCCCTTTTCTTTACCTCGACCTGCCCATTCTTGATGATGAACATGGCATCGCCGGAAGCACCTTCGCGGACAATGGCAGTATTCGGAGGATAGACCCTCTCCCGCAATTTCGTCGAGAGCTTTTCCAGATCGCCATCCTCAAGAGCCCGGAACAGTTCCGTGTTCTTGAGCGATGAAACCCTGTCCATTGCAGCGCTCACCGTGACTTCCTCCAGGGTCCTGAACCCCGATCGTTCATCTGTCCCTTAAGCTCCACCGGGATAGTAAAGTCTTTGAGGCCGGCTTGAGGCCGGCCTGCCGAAAATTATAAAGGATATTCTCAAAAATAGTAATAGTTATTTTTGCCCGCGCCACTGCCCCGGCGAGCGTCCTCCAACACGGGGATACCTACTGATGGAGAAGGTTCTTCGTCTTCGACGTCAACGCCTTTATCGCATCCTTCAGGCCGTCGATGGTAAGCTCGTACATGGGAAAGATCTTGCCGATAGTGTCGACTGTGTAGTGTCCCCAGAAGTTCTTGTGTGTCGGGTTGAGCCATACCGAGTGCGGGAAATGATCGCGTATCCTCGTCAGCCAGTCGAGGCCGGGCTTGTCGTTCGTCGAGAAATAGTCGATGCAGCCGTTGACCTCGAAGAGCTCCGAATAGGCCATCCTGGCATCGCCGACGAGTATGAGCTTGTAGTTCTTGTTGAAGAGGGAGAAGAGCTTCTCCGTCGGCACGTTCTTGTAATTGGCCATATCCTCGTACAGATCCTGGTAGATGCAATTGTGGAAGAAAAAGTGGCGGAACTCTTTGAAGTGGTTCGCCTGGGTGGCCGCGGAGAAGAGTTTCTCGCACAACTCCGTGTACGGAAGCATCGATCCCCCGGTGTCCATGAGAAGGATGATGCGCACCGAGTTCTCCCGGGACTTGCTGAAGACAAGCTCGATCTCGCCGCCTTCCTTGGCCGTCTTGTCGATGGTTTCTTCTATGTCCAGTTCTTCCTCGGTGCCCTCGCGCTTAAGCTCGCGCAGCTTCTTGAGGGCCATCTTCGTCTGCCGCACGTCGAGGATGATGTCGTTGCGGTAGTTGCGAAACCTGCGCTCCGTGGCCACCTTGGAGGCTGACTGCATCCACGACTCTCCTCCGACCCGGATCCCGCCGGGATGATACCCGTAGGCACCGAAGGGAGACTTGCCTCCCGTACCGACCCATTTACTCCCGCCGTCGTGGCGCTCTTTCTGTTCTTTCAGGCGTTCCCTGAACTGCCTCATCAGCTCCTCGAGATCGTGGGTGCGCTTGAACTCCTCCATCTGCCTCTGAAACTCCATTATCTCCTCGGGGCTCATTTTCGGCAGGCGGTTGAGAGGGTTCTCGAGCCATCCCAGCACCTTGTCGAGTTCGACATCCGCGGTGGCGATGCCGCCGAAGAACTCCTGGAAGGCAAGGTCATAGGCATCGTAATACGCCTCGCTCTTGACGAGAAAGGCCCTGCCGATGTGGTAGAGATGGTTGAGGCTCGATTGAAAATGACCTTCGTACAAGGCCTCGATGAAGGACATCCATTCCTTGATGGAAACGGGAACGCCCTTCCTTCGCATCATAAAGAAAAAATCTATGAACATGTCTACCTTCTTCTGAATCCAAATCCACCCTGATTCGTGGAGACACGCACGAATCTGTCCGTATCCTGTTCGTTCTTGAGGAGCGTCCCGAGAAAGGGGATCTCGTTGTTGATCTTCTCGATCTTGATGCCGCCCAGGGCGAGGGCCTTTATCCAGTCGAGAAGCTCGCTTGTGGACGGCCTCTTCTTCAGTCCTTCCATCTCCCGTATCCAGTAGAACTTCTTCAAGGCCTCCCTGACCAGCTTGTCCTCTATGTCGGGATAATGGACCTTGATGATCTTCTCCATCATATCGCCGTCGGGGAATTCGATGTAGTAGAAGAGACATCTCCTCAAGAACGCGTCGGGGAGCTCCTTCTCCGAATTGCTCGTTATGATGACGATGGGCCTGTGCTTCGCCGTCACCTCCTCGTCGAGTTCGTTGATGTGAAAGCTCATCTCGTCGAGCTCGTTGAGCAGATCATTGGGAAACTCGATGTCGGCCTTGTCGATCTCATCGATGAGGAGGATGACCTGCTCGTCACTGGAGAACGACTGACCCAGCTTTCCCATCTTGATGTACTGCCTGATGTCGCTGATGTCCTTGTCCTTGAACCGCGCGTCGTTGAGCCTTTGTACGGTGTCATACACGTACAGGCCGTCGCGGGCCTTGGTGGTCGATTTTATGTTCCAGATGAGGAGTTTCTTGTCGAGCGCCCGGGCGATGCTGTGGGCGAGAAGCGTCTTCCCCGTACCCGGCTCTCCCTTCACCACGAGTGGCTTCCTGAGTATCACCGCCACATTGACAATCTCCATGAGTGCTTTCGATGCTATGTAATCGTCGCTTCCGCTGTATCCCTGTAAACCGCCTGCCATATGTGGCCTCCTTACGAAAGTTAAAAATTCCGGTATATTATAAGGTCTCAGCCGACCGATGTCAATGTATTAGCCCCTCCCCGCCAGCCCGTCCGGCTTATCGTGCTCCCGCTCTCGCGCGTCGGGCCTCATCGCCTCCATCTTTTTCTTGACAAAAACCTCACCGTGATCTTTAATGTTCAAATGGTGAAGTTCATTACCACTTTCTTTTACTTTTTCTTCTTTAGGAGCTCGCACCCGGGCATAGCTTTGCGCTAGAAAGCAAAGGGCCATGGGTGCAAGGACCCATGGCTTTTTTCATAAGAAGCCATGGGCCGAAAGGACCCATGGCTTTTTTCATTAAAAGGAGAACTGATGATCGTTTCAGGACAGATTCAGAAATTGATAGCCGACCAGGAAGGGTGGACGAGGAGGATGTTCGAGGAGGGGATCAAGATAAAGAAACTCTACGGCGAAGATAATGTCTATGACTTTTCGCTGGGAAATCCCGATACGGAACCTCCCCGGGAGTTGCAGAAGATGATCGCCGAGACGCTCCTCAATCCCGTGAAAGGCATGCACCGTTACATGACGAACAGCGGCTACGAGGACGTGCGCGCCGAGATCGCCGGGTATCTCGAGGAAACACACGGCCTTCCCTTTACGGCATCCCACGTCTTCATGACGAACGGAAGCGCCGGGGGGCTGAACATCCTTCTCAAGAGCATGCTCAACAGGGGCGACGAGGTCATCGTTCCGACACCTTTCTTCTGGGAGTTCAAGAACTACGTCGTGAACCACGGCGGCAAGCTCAAGACCGTCAGGTCGATGGACGATTTCCAGCTTGATGTCGACAGGATGGCCGCTGCCATCACCCCCAGGACAAGAGCGGTCCTCCTCAACAGCCCGAACAACCCGACGGGGGCCGTGTATTCACAGAAAAGCATCTCAGACCTCGTCGCGCTCCTCAACGCCAGGCGCTCCCGGGGTCAGGACATATACCTTATAGCCGATGACGCGTACCGGAAACTCGTCTATGACGGCATTAACCTGCCCAACCTCTTCAAGGCCTACGATCTGACTTTCTCCATAAATTCCCATTCGAAGGATCTCGCCCTGCCCGGGGAAAGGATCGGTTACATCGCCATCTCTCCGCGAATTGCCGAAGCAGATCTCCTTGTCTCGGGCCTCATGATTACACAGAGAACGTTGGGTTTCGTGAACGCCCCCGCCTTGTTCCAGCGAGTCGCTGCGAGGTTCCAGCGCACCTCCGTGGATATCGGAGAGTATCAGCGAAAGAGAGACGTCCTCTACAACGCACTGATGGAGGGCGGCTTCGAATGCGTCAAGCCGGAAGGGGCATTCTACATGTTCCCCCGCTCTCCCATCGCCGACGAGCTCGTCTTCGTCAGGATGCTGCAACAGGACGAGCGGATCATGGTCGTCCCCGGGAGGGGTTTCGGAAGGAAGGGTCATTTCAGGATCGCCTACTGCGTCCCCATGGAAACCATCCGGAAAAGCGTGGAGGGATTCATCAGGATAGGAAAACGTTTCATAAAGAGGTAAGCGAAGATGGGCATATCGAAAGCTATCAGCAAATCCATGAGAGACTCTTCCTGGATACGGGCCATGTTCGAGGAAGGGGAGAAGATGAAGAAGATACACGGGCCCGAGAACATACTCGACTTCACCCTCGGTAACCCCGTGATGGAGCCCCCAGCCCGCTTGAAAGAGGAGCTTGTACGCCTCGTCACGTCTGACGATCCTGGCATGCACCGCTACATGACGAACAGCGGTTACGAGGACGTGCGCGCCGAGATCGCCGGGTTTCACAGTCAAAGGACGGGGCTGCCCTTCACCAGGGACCACATCGTCATGACCGTCGGGTCCGCGGGCGGGATGAACGTTGTCTTGAAGTCCCTCCTCGATCCCGGCAACGAGGTCATCGTGCTCACCCCCTTCTTCGTGGAGTTCAAGTTCTACATCGAAAACCATGGCGGGGTGATGAAGCTCGTGCCGACAACGGAGGATTTCCACCTCGACGTCGGAAAGATCGAGGCGGCCATAACGAGAAAGACCAAGGCCATCATCATCAACTCCCCGAACAACCCCACCGGGGCCGTCTACAGCGAGAAGGAACTCCTCGACCTGGCAGACCTTCTCCGCAGGCGCAGGGAAAAAGGCCATCGCATCTTCCTTCTATCCGACGAGGCCTACAGGAAGATCCTTTACGACGGCGTCGTCCTTCCCGACGTCTTCAGCATCTACGAGGACACCATATCCGTTACATCTCACTCAAAGGACCTCGCGCTGCCGGGAGAACGCATAGGCTACATAACCGCCTCTCCCCGAATCACCAACCTGAAGCCTCTCATGGACGCGATGATCTTCTCCAACAGGATACTGGGGTTCATCAACGCCCCTGCTCTCATGCAGCGCCTCGTCAGCAGGTTCCAGAAGAACAGCGTCGACATCCTCGACTACCAGAAGAAGCGTGACGCGCTCTACAACATCCTCGTCGAGGCGGGCCTGTCCGTCGTCAAGCCTATGGGGGCCTTCTACATCTTTCCCAAATCTCCCATCCCCGACGACATCGCCTTCGTGAGGGAACTCCAGAGGCACCGTATCCTTGCGGTCCCCGGCGTCGGTTTCGGCACCCCCGGCCACTTCCGCCTCGCCTACTGTATCCCCATGGACGTCATAGAACGCTCGAGGAAGCACTTCCTGGAACTGGGGCTCAGGAACGGGAAGAAGTAAGGTCTTTTTAGCCTTCGAATACGCTGCAATCGATGTTTCTTGCCAGGAGGTCCGCGAGGCGTTGCCTGTCCACACCTTTCTCGAAGAGGTCCGGCGTGTGGGGAAAGACCCCCAGAAGGGGGACGTCGAGGTATTTTCTCAGCATGGCGGGGTTCGTTTGCGAGGCTATGTCGCCCGCGCCCTCTGTGTCGTTGAGGATAACACCGAGTACCTTCGCGCCGATGGACCTTAAGTGGCTGCAGGTCAGGAGGGTATGATTGATGGTCCCCAGCGTGAGTCTCGACACGACGATGACCGGAGCGTTCCAGGCGCGGATGAGGTCGGCGTAGAAGAACCCTTCCGTGATGGGCACGAGCAATCCCCCCGCTCCCTCGACAATTACCACGTCATGACGGGCCGTGAGACGGGTGTACACGGACGTGACGAAATCGATGTCGATGGACGCGTTCTCTTGAGCGGCCGCCGCCTCGGGTGCCAGCGGTGCCTTGAAAAGGTAAGGGTTTATCTCGTTGACGGCATCGGCGGAGCCCGACGCCTTCTTCAGGGTCCACGTGTCGTCGAGACCCCTGTCGCCCGTCGGTTCGATACCGCTCTCGAAAGGCTTCATGACCCCCACATCGAGGTCTCTTGCCGTTGAGAGGTAGGCGGCAATGGATGAGGAGACGATGGTCTTCCCCACGCCGGTATCGGTACCCGTTACAAAAATGCTCTTCATCATCTCACTATGGCGGAAAGAAGGATCGCAAGACCCGCGAACAGGGACGCGCAGATGAGCGCCAGCGCGACGTTGTTCTCTTCGGAGATCTTCTTTTCAAAATCGGTGGTGAAGGTGGCGCCGATCACTTTCACGGCGACGAGGGCGAGTATGATATACACCGCCGCATAGATGAGCATCTCCACCGCATTTGCCAGCACCTTCCACATGGTCGCCCCTGGTTAGTTCGACAAATAATATACCAGATTGTCCAGTGCAGATGTGAAGAAAAGATTTCTCAGCTTCACGTCCCCCGAGGCCCTGACGGGCGCCGGCGAGAAATTGAGGATGCCCTTGATCTTCGCCTCGGTGAGCAGATCAGCGACCTTCTGCGCCTCCTGGGGAGGCGTCGTTATGATGCCGATCTCTATATTGCGGGCCTGCACAACCTCTTTGAGGCGGTTGATATTAAGTATCTCCACCGGTTTGCCCACGCGCTCGGAGATACGTCCGATCACCTGTTCCGGGTAGAGGTCGAAGGCAGCGACTATCTTGTAGTTCTGCTTCAGAAAATCCTTGTAGACCAGAAGCGCGCTTCCCATATTGCCCACACCGACAACGGCTATGCGCCATTCCCGGTTGATCCCCAGTATCTCTTTGATGTGGCGCTTCAGGTCCTTCACGTTGTATCCCATGCCACGGATGCCGAATTCTCCGAAGTAGGCGAAATCTTTTCGTACCTGCGCCGCGTTAACATTGCAGATACTGGCGATGACGGCGCTGGAGGCAACCTTTTCGCTCTTACCCTCGAGGTCGACCATGCACTTGAGATAGCTCGAAAGCCTTCGTATGGTCGCTTCGGGGATCTTTGAGAATTTTGCCATTATCATTTACCTTTTCTGTCTGAATTTTCCCTTTTGTTTCATATATGTAACAGTTCCATGGGTGTTTTGCAAGAGAAATATTTAACAAGCACGCTTCTCTCGCCTACACCCGCGTTATACCTGATTTTACAAAGGGTTAAAGTTTCAGGTTACAAGTTTTAAACGTTAGGCCAAAAGACCTCGGGCATCGGCACGCCGCCCCCTGTCACACAACCCGTGCCATACAATGTCTCCAAGAACTCAAAACATAACACTTAAAACTTAACACTTTTTTTCACAGCCCCAGGACGTCCTTCATGGAGTAGACGCCCGGGGGTTGGTTGATGAGCCATTTGGCCGCGATGAGCGCTCCCCTGGCGAAGTTGTCGCGCGACCAGGCCTTGTGGGTCAGCTCGAGCCGCTCGCCGATACCGGCAAAATAGAGCGTGTGCTCCCCGACGATGTCCCCGCCGCGGATGCTCATGACACCGATCTCGTCCTTTTTGCGCTCGCCCGTGATCCCCTCGCGCCCGAAGACCTCTGTAAAGTCGCGGGCCTTCTGCCCCGCCTCGACGGCGTCCTTGATCCTCAGGGCGGACCCGCTGGGAGCATCCTTCTTCCAGCGATGGTGAAGCTCGACGATCTCCGCGTCGTAGGCGTCCCCCAGGATGGAGGAGACCCTTTGCGCCAGGTCGAAGAGGATGTTCATGCCGATGCTCATATTGGGAGAGACAACGACCCGGGCGCCTTTCGTCTCCCTGATCGTCCTTAAGTCGTCCTCCTTAAGACCCGTCGTGCCGATGACGTGGGCCACACCTTTGCCGGCGGCCATCCTGAAATGATCCATGGTGGCTCCCGCCTCGGTGAAATCGACGACTACGTCCGCCCCGGTCAGAATCTGCGGCAGGTCGTCACTGATAAAGGGGGACTTCCCGCCCATGAGGTCGTGAGCCCGTCCCGCCATGGGGTGACCTTTCATCTCGACGAGGCCGGCTATTTCAAAGCCCGGGTCCTCAAGGGCTAGCTTGAGAATGGCCCGCCCCATCTTTCCGCATGCACCTGTTACAACGATCCCTGCCATATCACGCACCTCGTTTGTCTCAGGCCCGGCCTTTCTTCCCGCTTTTCGCGATGAGGCCGTACCCGGCCAGAAGGTCGCCCAGAAAAGCGGCGTTTCTGTCGCTCATGGGGCAAAGGGGCAGGCGATATTCGCGCGCGATCATACCCATCCTGTAGACGGCCTCCTTGACGGGTATGGGGTTCGTTTCCACGAACATTCCCTGGAAGAGTGGCATCAGCTTTGTGTGGATCCTGATGGACTTCGCTATGTTCTTTTCCACAATGAATGCCTTGTACAGGCTCTTGAGCTCCTTCGGCATGATATTGGAGATGACCGATATGACACCCACCGCCCCGACGCTCATCATGGGGAGGAAGAGGTTGTCGTCACCGGAAAGGATGGCGAATCTACCTTTTGTCAGACGATAGATCTCCGAGACCTGCGTCAATGACCCCGCAGCCTCCTTGATACCGACAATGTTGTGTACCTTCGCCAGCTCGGCTATCGTTTCCGGGGTCATGTTTATGCCCGTACGGCCCGGTATATTGTAGAGAACAAGGGGGATCCGGGTCTTTTCCGCTATCGTAGTGAAGTGGGCCAGAAGACCGGCCTGCGTCGGCTTGTTGTAGTACGGCGTGGTAAGGAGGCAGGCGTCCGCGCCGAGCTTCTTTGCAGACATGGTAAGCTCTATGGCCTCGGCGGTGCTGTTGGAACCGGTACCCGCGATGACGGGCACCTTTCCCCCGGTGTACTTTATGGCAAGCTCTATGACCTTCTCGTGTTCCTCGTAGGAAAGCGTGGGGGCCTCACCCGTCGTTCCGCAGGGCACGATGCCGTCGACACCCCCCGCTATCTGGAACCGGATGAGCTTCTTCAATGCCTTTTCGTCGAGAGCGCCGTCGCGAAAAGGCGTGACAAGCGCCGTGTAAATACCTTTCAATTCCATGGCTTCTCCTTTCACAAAAGTGCTTCCTCGTGCAGCTCGCCCTTGTAGACAAACCTCGCGTCGCCTTCGAGATGGACCTCGTCGTCGATGTATATCTTCAGCACCTCGCCGCCTTTCGTGTGTATATTGACGGGGCTCGTGACGAGTGCCTTCCGGGCAAGGATGACACCGGTGGCAACCGCACCCGTTCCGCAGGCGAAGGTCTCCCCTTCCACTCCCCTCTCGTAGGTGCGGAGCCTGGCGTTCCCCCTGTCCATGACCTTAACGAAATCGACGTTCGTCCCTTTCGTCCCGAACGCCTTGTGGTACCTGATGGCCCTGCCCAGGTCATCGACGGGCACGAGGTCGACATCATCGACAAGGAGGACCGCGTGGGGCACACCCGTATTGACGCTGCTGAGGAAGAGTTCCCTGTCGTCAAGGGCGACCGCATAGTCGAGCTTGATGTCCGTGGGCCGTGTCAGCTGCAACTTCACCGTCCGGCCATTGACCTCGGCCCTGATGACGCCGGCGATGGTCTCAAAGGACATCTTCTCGCCCGCTATGCCGTTCATGAAGGCAAATCGGGCGGCACAACGTCCCCCGTTGCCGCACATCTCGGCCTCGGAGCCGTCGGCGTTGAAGAAGCGCCAGCGAAAATCGTGGTCCCCGGAAGCCTCGATGAGTATCACGCCGTCGGCACCCACGGAATGGTGGAACCTGCATATCCTCGCAACAAATTCGACAACATCGGGAAACCCGTCGTAAACCTTCCCGTCGCGATTGTCCACGATCACGAAATCGTTCCCGCTGGCACTCATCTTCGAAAACTCAAGCCGCCTCACTGTGCTCACACCTCCAGAAAATGCGGGATGATCTCGCCGCGCCTGAGATCCTTGTATGTCTCGCGCCTGCGGATCACAAAAAACTCATCTCCCTTCACAAGGACCTCAGCGGCCCTGCGGCGGGAATTGTAGTTCGACGACATGGCGAAACCGTAGGCGCCGGCCCCCTTTATGGCGACGAGGTCTCCTCCCTTGAGGGAGGCAAGCTCCCGGTCCTTCGCGAAGAAGTCGCCGGATTCGCAGATGGGCCCCACGAGGTCGACAATCTCGGTCTTCGTCTTGCGGTCCTCAACGGGCAGGATCTCGTGGTACGCGTTGTACAGCGAAGGCCGGACGAGATCGTTCATTGCGCCGTCCACGATGTAGAACGTCTTTCCCGCTGTCCCTTTCACGTAGAGCAGCTTCGTGACGAAGATCCCGCTGTTGCCGACGATGACCCTGCCGGGTTCGAGAATAAGCGTCACACCCGTATCCCCAAGGTTCTCCATGATCGCCCGGGCATATCGGGCGGGATCGGGCGGAAGCTCGTCCTTGTATGTTATCCCCAATCCTCCGCCGATATCCAGCATCTCTACGGCGATCCCCAGTCCTTTGAGCTCAAGTATCATCGACTTCAGGGACATCACGGCCTCGATGAAGGGGCCGAGCTCAAGTATCTGGGAGCCGATGTGCGACGAGATGCCGATGGGAGCGAGATACTCCTCGGCCGCCATCTCGCGGTAAAGCCGCAGAGCATCCACCCAGAGGACCCCGAACTTGTTCTTCCTGAGGCCCGTCGTGATGTAGGGATGGGTCTTCGGGTCGATCTCGGGATTGACCCGGATCGAGACGGGAACCCTCTTCTTCATCTTCCGGGAAAGCTCCGCGAGCAGGCGAAGCTCGCCCTCGGATTCGATATTGATCATGCGGATGCCGGCGTCAATGGCGTAACGGAGTTCCTCCCTGCTCTTTCCCACGCCGGAATAGACGATCTTCTCCGGTGGTATCCCGGCCTCGACCGCCCGGTAAAGCTCACCGCCGGACACTATGTCGGCGCCGCCGCCCAGCCTGGCGATGGTTCTCAGGAGTGCGCCATTGGGGTTCGCCTTGAGGGAATAGCAGACAATGTGGGGCATGTCTCCGAAGGCCCCGTCGAAGACCCGGAAATGTCTTTCAAAGGTCCCGTAGCTATAGAGGTAAAAAGGCGTCCCCGCCTTTCTGGCCACTGCCTTTACGGGGACATCCTCACAAAACAGTTCTCCATTGCGATATTCAAAATAGTCCATGGTCTCACTCTTTCTGGATGATCGATTCCTGCGATGGTTCGCTCTCGTTCCCTTCGGTATCCACGGCGGTGACATGGTAGGCGACAAAGCGAAAGTCCGGAGCTGCGGTATCGAGGAATCCGATCTCCTTCAGGGGCGTGCTGTTGAGTTTTACGGCCTGCGCACCCATGATGCGATACACGTTGTACCCGGCCAGATCTCCCTCCAGGTTCGCCTGCCAGGTAATCGCTATCGCCTTTCCCTTCCTTTCCGCCTTAACACCCATCGGGGCTCCCGGAGGCGTCCTGTCCCTCGGCGTGGCGGTCCCCTTCAAGCCTTCTCCCTCCAGCGGGATAAGGCCCGGTGAGACCTTTCTCACCTCGTAGGTATAGGTCCGGCCGTTCGTCAACCCCGCATCCATGTAAAGCATCGTGGAGACGGGCCGCGGGTTGAGCGGCACCACCGGATACCTGCCGTCATCGTAACGGTAGATATTATAGAGGTACTCCTCCTCTTTCGTCCAGGCAATCTCCACCCGCGCATCGCCCTCCACGATCTTGAGGGGACCCTCGGGAGGACCGGGGGGTTCCTTCCATTTTATGACAAAGGAGTTCGAAGCCTCCCCGGTCGTGCCCCTTTCCGTGACGGGGTAAACCCTGTAGGCGTAGCTGTCACCGGGCACGAGGTCGTCGTCGTAGAAGTAGAGGCGGTTCCCCGCCAGGGTATATCCTCTCCTCTCGTTGAGGACAATCGTGCGCAGCGGCTGAAGGTCGGAAAGACACGTACCGCAGCCCCTGACCACCTTGAAGCTCGCTATCGTCGGCTCTTCCGTGTCACCCTTTGCCTCTTTGCGGCCAAGGCTCGCCGGGGGCGTGAAGGAGAGAAAGAGAACACCGTCCCTGACCTCTCCCTTAAGGTCGTTTATCATCCCCGCCCTCACCACGGGGATGGGCACGGGGCTCCCCTTCTTCCCGCAGGAAGAAAAGGCGAGCGTGAGACACAGTGCGGCAAGAATGACGCTACAGGCCGAGATATTTCTTTTCAGCATCGATGACCTTCATCACCTCCCCGAAGGAGGCGCTTCCCGTGGACTTTCTCATGCGCAGGGCGCTGCGCGGCTTTATGTAGTCAAAGACGTCCCTTTCAAAGAGAGGAGACAGCTTCCTCAATTCCCTGAGCGGCATGTCTCCAAGGAGCCTGCCTTTGTCCTCGCAGAGGCGGACGGCCGCCCCGGCAACACCGTGGGCCTCCCGGAAGGGCATGCCCTTCATGGTGAGGTATTCGGCCATCTCCACGGCGGGCATGAAGCTCTCCTCGGCCGCCTTTTCCATGTTCTCCTTCCTCACCTTCAAGCCCTCGACACAGAGCGCCATAATCGAAAGGGCATCCTTCACCGTGCTCACGGCATGAAACAGGGGCTCCTTGTCTTCCTGGAGGTCGCGGTTGTACGTAAAAGGCAGGCCCTTCAGTATGGTGAGCATGGCGAAGAGGTCCGAGAGGACCCTGCCGGTCTTCCCGCGGATGAGCTCCAGCGCGTCGGGGTTCTTCTTGTGGGGCATCAGGCTCGAACCGGTGCAGAGCTCGTCGGGCAGGGATATGAACGCGAATTCCTGCGTCGCGAAAAGGATGAGGTCCTCGGAAAGCCTGCTCAGGTGCACCATGATGACACAGGCGGCGTAGATGGCGTCGATGACGAAGTCCCTGTCGGCGACGGTATCCATACTGTTCTCCGAGACGCGGGAGAAACCGAGGCGACCCCTGACCCACTCCCTGTCGAGAGGTATCGTCGAACCGGCAAGCGCGCCGCTGCCGAGCGGCAGGACATCGGCCATGGCAAGCGCACCCGTCAGCCTCGTCCTGTCACGCTTAAGGGCATAGTAGTGGCCGAGAAGGTAATGGGAAAAAGGAACGACCTGGGCCCTCTGAAGGTGCGTGTAGCCGGGCATGATGACCTTCTTTTCCCTTTCCGCTTTCCTGACAAGCGCCCCCAGAAGGGCGATGAGGCAGCCATCAACGGCCTTGAGCTCCTCCTTCAGGAACAGACGCATGTCGAGGGATACCTGATCGTTGCGGCTGCGTCCCGTGTGGAGCTTTTTACCCGCCTCGCCCGTCTTTTCGATGAGCCGTGCCTCGATGTGCATGTGGATGTCTTCGAGGGCGTCGGTGAACGTGAAGGAACCGGAGGCTATCTCCTTTTCTATCTCGTCGAGACCTTTCAGGACCTTCTTCTTCTCCGCGGCGGTGAGGACCCCGATCCTGGCGAGCATCTCCGCCTGGGCCCTGCTGCCTTCGATGTCCTGACGATAGAGCCGGCGGTCGACGTCAATGGACGCGCTGAACCTCTCGAGAAGCGGGTCGGTGCCTCCCTTGAACCTTCCACCCCATGGTTTCATCGTCTCTCCCCGAACAGTGCCGTGCCTATCCTCACCATGGTCGCTCCTTCCTCGACAGCCACCTCGAAATCGGAGGACATACCCATGGACAATTCCTTCATGGCAAGGCCGAACTCGGCGTTCATCGTCTCAAGGGTCGTCCTCAGCTGCCCGAATACGCCGCGCACCTCTTCGGGGTCTTCCACGTAAGGAGGCATTGTCATGAGACCCGCTGGTTTGAGGTGCACGAGCGACGAAGCTCTCTCCAGGATCCGCCTCAAGCCCTCCACGTCGGTCCCGCTCTTCGTCGCCTGTCCCGCAAGGTTCACCTCGAAGAGGACGTCCATGTCTTTCCCGCGCTTCTCCAGTCCCTCCAGCAAGGCGATACTGTCGACGGTGTGGACACAGTCGAAAAGGGCCGGGATGTATTTCACCTTGTTGCTCTGGATGTGCCCTATCATGTGCCAGCGGGCACGCCCGGGGCCGATCGCCTCCATTTTTCCCTTTGCTTCCTGCACGTAATTCTCGCCGATGTCCGCCACGCCCGCCTCGATCGCTTCGACCACCCGGGAGGCGTCGACGGTCTTCGTCACCGCCACGAGGGTCACCTCGCCCGGGTCCCTTCCCGCGATGGTGCAGGCCCTGTCTATTCTCTCGCGCACGGCCTCGATGGCGTGCCGGATGTCACTCATGAAAGGATGCCCAGCGAGAGAAGGACCTCCGCGACTTCGCAGATCGGGAGCCCCACAACGTTCGAGTAGGAGCCCTTTATCTCCTTCACCATGTAGCCGCCCTTTCCCTGGACCGCATAGGATCCGGCCTTGTCAAGAGGCTCCGAGGTGCGGATATAGTTCATTATCTCCTCGTCGACAAGGTCCTTCATGAAGACCCTCGTCTCCACGGCGTCGTGGCAGGTGATCTCCCTGTCCACGTTCAGGACGCAGAACCCGGTGATGACCTTGTGCCATTTCCCTTTCAGGAGCTGGAGCGTCTTGAAGGCCTCATTCTCGTTCACGGGTTTGCCGAGGATCCTGTTCTTGTAGACCACTATCGTATCGGCCCCGATGACCCATTTGTCGGGAAAATGTCTTCCCACCTTGTGCGCCTTCTCGTAGGAGACCCTCAGAACGTATTCCCGCGGCGTCTCTTCGAGCTTCCTCGTTTCGTCTATGTCGGGCGGGATTATGGAGAAGGGGATTCCCAGGGTCCGCAGGATGTCGACCCTCCGCGTCGATTCGCTTGCGAGTATGATTGCGTTTCCGTCGTTTATCTGAAACATGGCGACCTCAAAGTGCTGTACTGCATGCAAAAGCTATTGTAGCATAGAAAAATATAGGAAATCTCCCATATTTTCAAGTTAAATTGTGCGCACGAGGCCGCCTGCGCACCCTTATGCGGGCGGGACCCGCCATGCAAGGAGGAAGACATGCCCGACATCATCCAGATAGTGACAACCATCGATGACAGGGAGGCGGCCGCGCGGCTGGGAAGACATCTTGTCGACGAAAGACTTGTCGCCTGCTGCCAGGTCGTCGGCCCGATCCGGAGCATCTACCGGTGGAAGGAAAACGTGGAAGAGGCCGACGAATGGTACTGCGTCATGAAGACGATGCCGTCCCTCTACCGCCAGGTGGAAGAGGCGATACGGCGTCTTCACCCTTACGAGGTTCCGGAGATCGTGGCCACCCCCGTGAGCGCCGCCCTGCCCGACTATGCGCGGTGGGTTCAGACACAGACGTCGTGACGGGCGGCGGCTTCTCTCCCGCTCTCGCGGCGCATCCTCCGCGGAATGCCCGTCCGCCCTTGTTTTAGAGGGGTTATGGCGTCCCATAACTTACCTTGACAATAATGGTGAACCTTCATATAATGAGTGAAATTTTTCATCATTTTCATCATTTTTGGAGGGGTTATGTGGGAAAGCTTAAATCTGAAGGATGTTGTTGCACTCGCGCGGGATCCGTATCCTTCCATCCGACAATGGGCTAGAGATACAGGAAAGAAAGTAGTCGGGAGTACCATCGCTGATGTTCCTGAAGAGGTGATCTATGCATTCGATCTCCTCCCCGTGACAATTCTTGGTACTCATAAACCCTTAAAAAAGGCGCCCAGTCACCTTCCGGACAATGCCTGTTCGCTGGCTCGGAGCAATCTCGAACTCGCACTGAGTTACGAGGGCGATCTTTTCAGCGGTTTTGTTCTGCCTCAGGTCTGTGACACCACACAGCACCTTTCGGACATATGGCGGATCAATTTTCCCGACAAGTTCGTCACGAGCTACCTCGCACCGCGCCAGGCCGACAGGCCGAGTGCCCGGTACTGGGTCAAGGAGGAGATAGAGCGCCTCATCGATTCCCTCAGCGGCTGGCTTGGAAAGAAACTGGACAACGGCGCCCTCATGAACTCGATCGCCCTGCACAACGAGAACAAGGCCATGCTGAAAGAGCTTTACGAGATCAAGAGGAATTTTCCCGGCACCATCACAAACAAGCAGTTCTTTGCCATGATGAAGGTCTCGCAGCAGCTGGACAAGGCCGAGTTCAACAAGAGTCTCAAGGCCATCAAGGACGGCCTCAAGATGAAAAAGGGCAAGAACTACACCGATGTGATCATGGTGGGCATCACCTGTGACCCGCCCGAGATCTTCGATATCTTCGACGACCTTCGCGTCAATATCGTCGGAGACACGCTGGTCACCGGCACGCGCTACCTGCAGGGGACCCCGGCCCTGAACGGCGACGCCATCGACGCGCTGGCCGACAGGCATTTCAAGCGGGGGTTCTTCTCACCCATTCACGACAACGTTTACAAGAATTTCGAAGAGGTCAGACAACTCTACAAGGAAACGAAGGCGAAGGCGGTCATCTACGTGCACATCGAATTCTGCGAGTCCCAGGAATACGACCTTCCCGATCTGAAGGACATGATCAAGAAGGAAGGGATACCGATGCACGTCCTTGACACGGAATACCAGACGACGTCCTTGTCTCATGTCCTTACACGGGCGCAGGCATTCTTCGAATCACTCAAGGGGGGCTCACTATGAACGATAAGCTGACATCGAAGCAACTTTCCAAGAAGATCACCGACGAATACATGGAAGACGCCTTCCATGCCCATGACAACAACAAGCTCGTCGGGTACACGACGGCGATCTCCCCCGTGGAGATCTTCGTTGCCCACGACATCGTACCCATCTATCCCGAGAACCACGCCGTCGCGAACCTGACGGCGAAGAAGGGCGTGGAGCTCTGCTCGGTCGTCGAAGGTATGGGCTACACGAGCCACCTGTGCGCCTACGCCCGAAGCGACCTGGGCTACCGCAAGACCGGTGTCACCGTGACAAGGGGCATCCCCGACCCGGACCTCTTCCTTGCCTGCAACGCCCAGTGCTTCACCCTGACCAAGTGGTTCCAGGTGCTGGCGCGCAGGGGCGACCTTCCCGTCTTCGTCTTCGATACTCCGGAGCACATCCTGGACAAGAACGCCCGCAGGGAGATCGTGAAATACTGTGTGCTCCAGCTCAAGGAACTCATAAGCTTCCTCGAAAAGGTGACGAAGAGGAAATTCGATTACGACCGCCTCAAAGAGGTGATGAAGTACTCCGCAGCCTCGAGCATCCTCTACAAGAAGTTTCTCGACATGGCGCAGTACAAACCGTCGCCCATCAGCATCTTCGACGCCCTCATCGGCATGGCCATCGCCGTTTACCGCCGGGGCACACAGGAGTGCGTCGACTACTACCAGACACTCTGCGATGAGATCCAGGCAAAGGTGGACCAGGGCATCGGCGTTTTGCCGAAGGACCAGGAGAAATACCGCCTCTACTGGGAGAACCTGCCGGTGTGGTTCAAGTTCAGCGACCATGCGAAGCTTCTCGGCTCCTACGGCGGCGTGATCCTCACCTCTCTGTACGTGCACGCCTGGAGCTTCGATTTCGACCTCAACAAGGACCCGCTGGAAACCCTGGCCGAGAACTACGTGAACCGCTTCTCCAACTCCACCATCGAGGACAGGGCCGATATGGCCATGGATCTTTTCAAGAAGTACTCCATGAACGGCATGATCATGTTCATGAACAGGAGCTGCAAGGCCGTATCCTTCGCCGTGCCGACCCTGAAGGACATCCTCACGAAGAGAACGGGCATCCCCGCCCTCGTCTTCGAGAGCGACATGGGCGATCAGCGCTTCTACGCCGAATCCCAGGTCCGCACAAGGATCGAGGCATATTTCGAGACCCTTGACAGGCTGGGTCTCGCGCAAAAGACCGCGGCAGCCTGAACACTGCCACCAATCGAATAACCGGCCCCGGACGACACATCGTCCGGGGTTTTTCTGTTCCCCAAAAAACCGCTTGACAGAATTAAATCAGATTTAATAAAATAAATAAGATTTAATCACTTTTGTCAGGTATGGATATGGACATAGGAAAGAAAATCAAAGAGTTCCGGGAAGAGAAGAACCTGAATATCAAGCAACTTGCGGAGATCGTCGAGTGCACACCCTCTTTGATATCCCAGCTGGAACGGGGGAAGGCAGACCCTTCCATATCGATGCTCAAGAGAATCGCCGAAGCCCTCAACGTGAATATCGTCGATTTCTTCATGAAGAGGGCCAACGATGATGACGTCGTGATGCGCGAGAACTCGCGCATTGTCATTCAACTGAACAGATGGGACGCCAGGATACAGTCCCTCGTGAGGAATACGGCCAACAAGAAGATGCAGCCTTTCTATACCGTTATCAAGCCCGGCGGCGGCTCTCACGGCATGTATTCGCATGATGGAGACGAGTTTGGCTATGTGGTCCAGGGAGAAATGGACCTTATGCTCGATAACAAACTGCACAAGATCCGTAAGGACGAGAGCTTCTACTTTTCATCCGCCGTCCCGCACGACTGGGGGAACAGCGGAACGGAAGACGTGATCGTCATATGGGTCATAACCCCCCCAACATTCTAGGAGCGCCAATTTTTTAAGGAGGAATCGTAATGGCACTACTGAAAGAAGTAAACAAAAACTACGGCAAACTGGATCTGCACATAAATGGGAAGTGGGTAAAGCCGCAAACAGGAAAGTACTTCGATGCTACGAACCCCGCGACGGGTAAGGTGATAGCAAAAGCCCCGGTGGCCGGTCCTGACGACGTGGAAAAAGCCATAGCCGCGGCCCATGCCGCCTTCGGCAAGTGGAGAAACGTCCCCTTCAGGGACAGGGCGAAACTCATATTCAACCTCAGGGACACCTTCATGAAAAACCACGAGGAACTCTCACGGATCCTCGTCCAGGACCACGGTTGCACCATCAGCGACGGAAGGGGCACAATCTCCCGGTGCATCGAGAACATCGAGGCGGCGGGCAGCTCCATGTACGGTTTCTATAAAGGCGAACATGTCGAGCAGCTTGCGAACGGGATAGACTGCTACCTGATCCACGAACCTGTCGGCGTCTTCCTCATCATCACCCCCGGCAACATCCCCATGCACGCCTGGTCGTCTTTCGTCCCCTACGCACTCGCCTGCGGCTGCACGGTCATCGTGAAGCCGAGCCGCCAGTGCCCGGTGGCCGCGGACGCCATGTCCAAAATGATCGATGAGGCGGGATTCCCTCCCGGCGTCGTCAACCTCCTCCACATGGGACCGGAGCGGGAACTGAACAAGGTCATCCTCTCCGACCCCAGGGTACAGGGCGTAGGGCTCATAGGTTCGACGCGGGTCAGCAAGGAACTCTTCGAGATATGCGGCAAGTACGGAAAGCGCTCATCCTTGAACGGCAACGGCAAGAACGCTATCGTCATCATGCCCGACGCCGACCTCGACCAGTCCGTCAATTACATCCTCAGGGGCTGCTTCGGCATGAGCGGCCAGCGCTGCCTCGGATCGGACAACGTCGTCGTCCTCGGAGACAACAAGCTCTATAAGACCCTGAAGGACAAGCTGATCGCCGCCTCAAAGGCCATGAAGATGGGCTACGGCCTCGACGAGAGTGTGGAACTCGGACCCATGACAACGCTGAACGGACGGGAGCAGGTGGTCGGCTTCATCGAATCGGGACTGCGGTCGGGGGCAAAACTTCTTCTCGACGGCCGCAACGCAAAGGTCAAAGGCTACGAAGAGGGGTATTTCATGGGCCCCAACATCTTCGAAAATGTCTCCCCCGAGATGCACATAGCAAAGGAAGAGGCCTTCGGACCCCTGTGCAATCTCATAAGAATGGACAACCTCGACGAGACCATCAGCTTCATAAACTCCACGAACTACGGCCACAGCGCCTGCATCGTCACGGAGAGCGGAAAGGCCGCCCGCAAGTTCATACGGGAATGCGAGGTGGGCAATGTCGGGGTCAACGCCGGCATACCCCAGCCTTACGCCTTCTTCGGCCTCGGGTCCAAGAAGGACTCCTTCTTCGGGAACTCGAAATCAAGAATGGATTCCGTCAAGATGTTCCTCGACGAGAAGACGGTAACTCTTAGATGGGTTTGATATTCATGGAGTTATAGCGCCCGGCAGGAATTACGGTACTTTGTATAGTTGCAGCAACGGCACACGGAGAACGGGTAACAGGAACCGGAGATTGTGAGAGAATGATCAAATAGCGCGAATTCGAACTGAGGAGACATAAGACATGACCACCCTGACATGGAAAGAGTACTGGCACGACAAGCCGGCAATCAGAAAACTTGCATCGATCGTGGGGGTGGTCCTGTCTGTCTTCCAGCTCTACACGGCTCTCTTCGGGTCCCTGGACGCCCTCATGCAGAGATCGATCCACCTGGGTCTCGGTCTCTTGCTCGTTTTCATGGTGTATGACGCAAAGGGTCGTCAGTGGGGCAGGAAATCCAGGCTCGACACCATTCCCTTCATCGCAGTCTTATTCGTCATCGGCTACATACTGTGGAATTACGAGTGGATCACCGTTGAACGCTACTCTCTGATCTCGCCCCTTGCCTGGTACGAAAAGGTCCTCGGCATCGCCTGCATACTGCTCGTCCTGGAGGCGGCCCGGCGCGTGGTCAGCCCGGGTCTTCTCTACGTAGCGATCGGCTTCATCTTCTATCCCTTCGTCGCACCTTTTCTCCCCGGCCTTTTGCGTGCGGCGCCTACCGACTGGACCGCGATCATCGATTTCAACTTCCTTTCCATGGGCGGCGTGTTCGGCATCCCCCTCGGGGTATCCGCTACGGAAATAGCACTTTTCATCATCTTTGGATCAATTCTCCTGCGGTGCGGCGGCACCCTTCTGATCAGCAACCTGGCCTTCTCCCTTGCAGGCAGAACTACGGGGGGGCCGGCGAAGGTGGCCGTCGTGGGAAGCACCCTTTTCGGGATGATAAGCGGCACCGCCACGGGCAACGTCGCAACCATAGGGAGCGTCACCATCCCCATGATGAAGAAGGCGGGGTACAACCCGAACTTCGCCGCAGCGGTGGAGGCTTCGGCGTCCACCGGCGGACAGATAATGCCTCCGGTCATGGGGGCTGCGGCCTTCGTCATGTCGGCTTTCAGCGGCATCCCCTATTCGATGATTCTCAAGTATGCCATCTTCCCTGCCGCTCTTTTCTACATGAGCCTTTTCTTCATCGTAGACCTTGAAGCGAGGAGGCTCAAGCTCCAGCCTGTGCTATCGGACATCACCGTCAGGGAGACCGTCAAAGAGTACGGTCACATGGTCATTCCCATCATCGCCCTGATATACATGCTTGTCGCCGGGTTCACGCCGCGGCTGGCGGGCGGAATAGGGTGTGTGACCGCCCTCGTCGTGGCGCAGTTCCGAAGATCGACGAGGATGAACCTGCCGGTGATTCTGACCGCACTGGAAGACGGGGCGGTGCGCATGCTTATCGTCATGATCGCCTGTGCCACGGCAGGCATCATCGTGGGAACAGTGGATATGACGGGCCTCGGTCACCGGCTTGGAAGCGCGTTTATCTATCTTGCCCATGGCAACCTGCTTCTGGGCCTTGTCCTCGGCTGTATCGTGGCGTTTATCCTGGGCATGGGATTGCCCACCACGCCCGCTTATATCATCCAGGCCGCGACGGTCATCCCGGCGCTCATCGGCCTTGGTCTCTCGGTGCCTGCGGCCCACCTTTTCGCCTTCTACTTCTCCTGTCTTGCGATGATCACTCCGCCCGACGCCTCCGCGGCCTTCACCGCCGCGGCAATAGCGGACTCCGACGCGTGGAAGACGGGATGGACCGCCACGCGTCTTGCCCTCGTGGCGTTCATCGTGCCCTTCATGTTCGCGTATGATCCCGGTCTCCTCCTCATGGGCTCCACGGGGCAGATAATCATCTCCGTGGTGACCGCATGCATCGGCGTGTTCTGCCTTGCCATCGCGATCAGCGGTTATTTCAGGCGTACCCTGGGGGTCACGGAGAGGGTGATCGCCCTTCTGGCCGCTTTTGCCCTCATCGCCCCGGGCCTCATCATGATGTCCATCGGCGCGTGTCTGATAATAATCTTCGCCCTCTTCCAGTTGAGGGGACGAAAGGCCACAACGGAACTCGCACCGAGGTAGCAGGGGAGCGGGAAAGGATCGTGCAGGGAATAATCCGGTGACTCAATTCAATAATCCAAAGGAGGTCAGGCAATGCTTGGCAGAAAACAGATCGGTTTGGTAATGTCAGTGGCGGTTCTTGCCGTATGCGTCGTCTTTGCCGCAGGCCCGAGGGCCATGGCGGCGGGACCGGTTGATCTCAAGTGGGGAACTGCTCCCGCGGGAGGTCTCTGGCAGGTGATCGGGACGGCCATGCTCGAAGACGTCCTGAAAAGAAACCCCAACATCAAGGGCTCCAGCGTGCCGGTGGGCGGCTATGCGAACGTCATAGGCGTGGCCGGAGGCAAGCTCAACATCGCCTTCTCCTTTTCCGACGTCGTGAACGACGCCTGGGAAGGCACCGGGCCCTTCCAGGGCAAGAAGCTCCGCAACATTCGCGTACTGGGAACCCTCTTCGCGGAGCCCATGCAGTTCGCTGTTTTTGCGGACTCGGGAATAACGAGCGTCGAGCAGCTCAAAGGGAAGAAGATCACCCCCGGGCCCAAAGGCTCCGCGGTGGAGCTCGTCACCAGGCGGATACTGGAACAGTATGGCATCACGTACAAGGACGTTCACGCACAGATGGTCAGTTTCGAGGACGGCGCACAGCTCATGATCGACAACCACGTAAATGCCATCCTCTACGGCGCCATGGTGTATCCCGCACCCACCCTGACGAACGTCAACTCCTTCCGGCAGATACGGCTTCTTTCCATTTCCGACGACATCATCAAGAAACTCGTGAAGGAGCACAAAGGGCTCGAACCCTACACCCTTCCCGCCAATTCCTACAAGGGAGTGACCTATCCCGTGAAAGGGGTTGCCTCATTCTGCAACATCATCGTCAGTGAAGACCTGCCCGATGACGTCGTCTACAGCATCACGAAGAGCATGGCCGAGAACTACGATCGTTACGTGAAAATGGCAAAGGCCATGTCCCTCGGAAAACTGAAGGATATGCCCAAGGAACCGGGCATCCCCATCCATCCGGGAGCGCTCAAATACTACAAGGAAAGAGGCTGGGTGAAGTAAAGGAGTCAACGATGGCAGCCGGGAAATACAAGGTGTCCTTCACCCTCAACAATAAAGCTGCAGAGGCCCTGGTGAGCCCCGACGAGGTCCTTGTCGACCTGTTGCGGGAAACCTTCGGGCTCACGGGCACCAAGAAGGGCTGCGGCATAGGGGAGTGCGGTGCCTGCACCGTGCTCCTCGACGGCAGGCCGGTGAATTCCTGCCTCGTTCTGGCTGCCTCGGTTGACGGCAAAAGCGTTGTGACCATAGAAGGTCTGGAGGGGGACAACGTACGACCCCTCCAGGATGCCTTCGTAAGCGAAGGCGCCGTACAATGCGGATACTGCACACCCGGCATGGTCATTTCGGCAAAGGCCCTCCTCGACAGCAGGGATAGGCCCTCCGACGATGAGATAAGGAAGGCAATATCGGGAAACATCTGCCGCTGCACAGGTTACCACAGGATCGTCGCCGCGATCAGGAAGGCGGCGGACGCTCCCGGGACCGACCACGAGAAGGATTGAAATGGTACAGGATGACATAATAGGCGGGAGTTTTCCCAAACCCGATGCCGGGGCAAAGATGTCCGGGCGCGCTCTGTACGCGGGGGACATGGTCCGCCCGGGAATGCTCCATGGAAAGATACTGCGCAGCCCCCACGCCCACGCCAGGGTCCTTGCCATAGATACCGAAGAGGCCCGGGCGATGCCGGGCGTGAAAGCGGTCCTGACCTCCGCTGACATACCCGGCCAGAACCGCATCGGTATGACGGGGGCCAAGGACCAGCGGGTGCTCGCCGACGACAAGGTGAGGTTCTGCGGCGAGGCGGTGGCAGCCGTGGCCGCTGAAACGAAAGAGATCGCTGAAGAAGCTATCGGGAAGATCAGGGTCACCTACGAGCAGTTGCCTGTCCTCGAGACCACGGACCGGGCCCTCGAGCCCGATGCGCCGCAGGTGGCCGATGCGGCCGGGAACGTGTGTATCCACAGAAAGATCGTAAAGGGCGACTGGCAGAAAGGGCTGGAAGAGGCCGACGTCGTCGTCCGCGGCGAATACCGGACGGCGCCGGTGGAACACGCGTATCTGGAACCCGAGGCAGTCCTTGCCGAACCCGCCAGGGACGGGGTCTTCTTCTGGAGCACCACAAAGAGCGTCCATCTTGACCAGCGCGAGGTGGCGAGGGTGCTGGGCTGGCCCGTTGAACGGGTCAATGCCGCGGCTGCGGAGATCGGGGGCAGTTTCGGAGGCAAATCCGACATCGCGCTCAATGCCATCGCAGCTCTCCTCTGCGTCACGGCCGGCATGCCCGTCTCCATCACGTACACCCGGGAAGAGAGCATTCAGGTCTCCACGAAGAGGCATCCCTGCGTGATCAGGTACATCCACGGCGCAAGGAAGGACGGCACCCTCACGTCGGTAAGGCTTGAGATAGAGGCCGACTCCGGCGCTTATACCGACTACACGTCAACGGTACTGCCAAGGATGATCATTGCCGGCGCCGGGCCTTACAGGGTCCCCAACGTCCTGCTCGAGGTACGGGGAGTGCATACGAACAATCCCATAAGCGGTGCCATGAGGGGTTTCGGTCAGCCCCAGGTCGCCTTTGCCTGTGAACGGCAGATGGACCGGCTCGCCGAGGCCCTCGGAATGGACCCGATAGACCTGCGCCTCAAGAATGCCCTTGTCGACGGAGACGCCTCGGCAACGGGACAGGTGCTCTCGGGTGTCACCCTCCGCCGGATCCTCACGATCGCGCGGGAACGGATCGCGCGGGATGAAGAGGAAAGACCGGAAGAACCCCTGCGGCCCTATGAGAAGAGGGGTTGGGGAATCGCCGCCTTCTTCTACGGAAACGGACGGACGGGAATGCCCAATCCGGGAGCGGCGCGGGCGAACCTCAACCGGCACGGCCTTGTGGACCTCGCCGTGGGGACGCCCGACATAGGCCAGGGCTCGAACACCACCTACTCGCAGATTGCCGCGGCCGCCATCGGCGTCGAGCCCGAGTACGTCCGCGTGAAAAGCGCCGACACGCGATGCACCCCCGATTCGGGGACCACGTCGGGCACGCGCAACACCTCGATCGTGGGAAAAGCGGTACAGGTCGTCGCGGAGAAGCTGCGCCGGGCCATCCTCACGAAAGCGGCCGCCTTTTACTCCTTCAACGAGAAAGAGGCGGAAATACGACGTGCGGACGGAGGCTTCGCAATCGTCGTACCCGGCCGCCACCCCATCGCCTTCGCCCGCGTGGCGACGGACCTGGAAGGGAAGCTCCACGTTGAAGGGGAGTACGATCCACCCGTGACACCCCTCGATGAGAACGGCCAGGGCAACCCCTATGCCTTCTACACCTACGGGGTCCAATGCGCGAGGGTGCGCGTGAACGCGTACACCGGGAAGGTGACCGTCGAGAAGGTACTGGCGGTCTACGATGTGGGGACGGTAATCAACCCCACGTTGTTCGCCGGCCAGATAGAGGGCGGCATCGGAATGGCCGTCGGCTACGCGCTGACGGAAGAGATCAAGCTTTCGCGGGGGGTGGTGCAGAACAACAATTTTGACAGCTACATTCTCCCCACCAGCATGGATGTGCCGGCCGTCGAGATCATAACCGTACCGCTGCCCGACAAAGAAGGGCCTTTCGGTGCGAAGGGTGTCGGCGAACCCGCCCTTGTCCCCGGCGCGGCGGCCATCGCGAACGCCGTATCGCATGCCACCGGGGCCGATTTCCACAGCTTGCCGCTCACCCTTGAAGAGGTGACAAAGGCACTAGAGCAAAAGGAGGCTCAACAATGAAACTGGTATTCATCACCTGCGAGCGATGCGGGAAGACGTTCTACTGTGAGACGCTCCTTACGGACAACCGGCTGCCCCTGCATTGCCCGGGGTGCGACACTTACATAGACCACGCGGATTATATCGGGCAGGTCGGCCCTTCCGTCTCATCGGCCCTCACCAGGATCCGCAAGCCCCTCAATGAGGCGACCATTCCTGAAATACTCTACATGCCGGAAAAGAAAGGATAAGGTGCACCATGGCAAAAGATCTGCGTCAATGGCTCTCACATGTGGAACAGAACTTCCCCGGTGAACTCGTCCGCACGTCACAGGAGGTAACGCCATCGAAGTTCGAGGCGTCGGCGGTGATGGAATGCCTGGAGCGGCAGTCGAAGTACCCGGCCGTGCTTTTCGAACGGGCGCGGGATATCGAAGGAAACCCCACCTCTTACCGGCTTCTCATGAACACCTTCGCCACGGTCCCGAAGATCGGCTCGGCCTTCGACCTGGCACAGCCAACGAGGGTGGAGGTGATGGAGCGCTACATGAAGATGCAGTCCTCCCCGAAGGATATGGTGGTGGTGGACAAGAGCGCGGCTCCCGTCAAGGAGGTCATCTCCACGGGGTCCGACGTCAACCTGGAAAAGCTTCCCATACCCAGGACCAACGAGATGGACGGGGGACCCTACCTCACACCCATCATCGTCGCCCGTCACCACAGGACGGGGCGATACAACATCTCCTGGAACAGGTGCATGGTCATAGACAGGAACCATCTCGGCATATGGATGTCCCCGCGGCATCTCTGGACATATTTCATGGCCGCCGAGGAAGAGGGAAAGTCGCTGCCGATAGCCATCGTCCTCGGACACCATCCCGCGTTCTTCCTGGTGGGGGCGGGACTTACGAAGCTCGATCAGGACGAGTACCGGGTGGCCGGCGGCGTTATGGGCGAAGGCCTTGAGGTAACCCCGTCCGAGACCCTGGGCTCGGAACTCCTCGTGCCGGCCAACGCTGAGATAGTGCTCGAAGGCGAGATCGTCCGCGACCGGCGGACCATCGAAGGACCCTTCGGCGAGTTTACCGGCTACAGCGGACCCCAGCGCCTCTCGTGGCTCGTCGAGGTGACGGCGATAACCGCCCGCCGTGACGGCATCATCGTCGGCGTCTTCGGAGGTCACCAGGAAAACCTCTACGCCCACTACCCCATCCAGGCTGATATCTATGCCAACATCAAGGCCGTCATCCCCAACGTCATGGATATAAGCTGGGTCGACTCCGGCGGCCCCCTCAACATGATCATAAGCCTGAAGAAGAAGACGGAAGGCGAACAGCTGCGTGCGGCCATGGCTGCATTCAGCCAGAGCAATTTCATCAAGCACGTGATCCTCGTGGACGACGACATCGACCCGGGCAACCTGAAACAGGTCATGTGGGCCGTGGCGACGCGGGTGCAGTCGGACCGTGACGTGAACATTCTCAAGGGTATGCAGGGGCAGGTGCTCGATCCCTCCCTGGAACACGAGATACGCGGCGCCGGCCTCGTCATAGACGCGACAAAGCCCACGGACCGCGCATACGCGATCAAGGCCCAGCCGCCCGAGGAGATCGTGCGGAAGGTGGACCTTGAAAAGATCTTTTCCCCGGCCCCCTGACGGGCCTTAAGGCAAGCCACATGAACATCGAAGGACTTGAATATCACAAAACCCGGACGATGGAGGAGGTGCATGACCTCCTTGAAAGATTCGGGGAAAAGGCCGCCATCCTTGCAGGCGGTACCGACCTCGTCGTTTCCATACGACAGGGCGAGAAGAGGCCGTCGGCGATAATCGACGTCTCGGGCATTGCGGAACTCAGACGTCTGGAAGCGACGGCGGACGGGCTCCACATCGGGAGCACGGTCACCTTTTCCGAGCTGTCTGCCTCGCACGAGGCAGGCGAACATGCACCGGCCCTTACGGCCGCGGTCTCCGAGATAGGCTCGCCCCAGATACGCAATGCGGGCACGATCGGCGGCAATATCGCCACGGCGTCCCCGGCCGGAGACACTCTTCCCGCCCTCGTTGCGCACGAGGCGCTCGTCGTCCTCTCCTCGAAAACAGGTGAGAGAATCCTCCCGGTACGGCAATTCCTGGAAGAAAGGAATGGGCGACCCGTCGTGGGCGAGATCATCAAGGAGGTCGTAATCCCCGTCCGGCCGGGCTCCGTCACAGGTTCATTCGCGAAACTGGGCAGGCGCAACGCCCTTGCCATAGCGCGGCTCAATGCCGCCGTCGTGATACGGCGGGACCCCGCGGGTGTGATCGATAAGGCGAGCCTCGTCCTCGGAACGCTGGGCAAGGCCCCGGTAAGCGTGGACAGGGCGGCGCCCATCATCTCCCGGGGCACGCTGACCGGGGACGAGCGGGACCGGATAGCACAGTGCGCCTCCGAGACGGTCCGCGACAGCATCCCCGGCAGGCCGACCATGGAGTACAAGGCCCGGGCAGTGAAGGGGGTCGTCCACCTGGCGCTGGAAAGGATATCCCATGGCTGACAGGTGCGAGATCACGGTCCTCGTTGACAACTACGTGGACATCTTCCTCCCGTCGACGGATGTGGTCGAGTACCCCGGTCCCGGAAAGGGATCCCGGCTCTGGGCCGAACAGGGCCTCTCCATGTTCATCACGGTATATGAGGGTGATCGCGTCCTTAATGTGCTCTACGACTTCGGACGAAGTCCGGAGGTGATGCACCACAACATGGAGCTTCTTGGCATCGACCCGGGACAGGTCGACTACCTCGTGCTGAGCCACGGCCACGTGGACCACTTCTGCAACCTGGCACCGATGCTCGAAGCTACGTCTGAGCATTCCAGGCTAGTCATCCACCCCGAGGCCTCGGGAAGGGAGCGGTTTATCAAGACCGGCGCATCCACCTATGTCGGCCCCTGGGTCATAGATGAGGAACTCATCCGGACCTACGAGATGAGGACCATCAGGAGTGCCGGCCCCGTGGACCTTGGCCTCGGCGTCCGCGTCTCGGGGCAGATCGAACGGACCGTCGCCTACGAAAAGGGAATGCCCAACGCCTTCGTCGGCACGGCAGGCGGCATGGTCCATGACGACATACGGGACGACCAGTCGATCTTCGTGGAACTTGACGGCTGTGGTATCATTATACTTACGGGCTGTTGCCACGCGGGGCTCGTCAACACGATGCGGGCAGCGGAAAAGCAGTTCCCCGGACAGGCGATCCATGCCGTGGTCGGGGGCTTGCACCTTAACAACGCGGCGGAGCCGCAGCTCGTCGGCACCATCGGGGAACTGAGGAAAAGGAACGTGCAATGGCTCTCCGCAATGCATTGCACGGGCTATCGCGCGGGGCGGCGGCTCATGGAGAAGTTCGGCAACAGGTGGATACCGGGCACGGTCGGTGCGAAGATCACCTTCGGGCCACGAGGAGACAGGGAAGGATGAAGCGGATCATAGTAGCCATCACCGGCGCGACGGGTGTCATCTACGGCATCAGACTCCTCGAAGCCCTCGGCGACTTAGGCGTCGAGACCCATCTCATCCTCTCGGGTCAGGGCGCCGAGAACATCGTGCACGAGACGGAGCGCACCGTTGAGGACGTGAAAGGTCTTGCAACGGTGGTCCACGACGAGCACAATCTCGCGGCGTCGATATCGAGCGGCTCCTACAGGACAGACGGGATGGTCGTGGCACCGTGCACGGTCAAGACCCTCTCGGCGATAGCCAACTCTTACAACGACAACCTGATCTCAAGGGCGGCGGACGTCGTGCTGAAGGAGCGAAGAAGGCTCATACTCGCCGTCCGGGAAACACCTCTGCACAAGGGGCACCTCGACCTCATGTCACGGGTCGCGGACATGGGAGGGATCATCCTGCCGCCTGTGCCTGCTTTCTATTTCAATCCAGGGACCATCGGGGAGCTCATAGACCACTCCGTGGGCAAGATACTCGACCTCATGGACATCGATCACTCCCTGTTCCGAAGATGGCAGGGAAAGTACGAAACAGAACCGCTCAAGAAGGCCCCCAACCGGTATTAAGGAGAGACACCGTTGTTTCCTATGACCACCTCGGCACACTTCACGACGCACGTTCAAGGGGTTTTCATCCCGAAATATTCCTTGACACGATTAAATAGAATTTAATAAAATTAATATGATTTAATGGCTTCACCGGTATTCGCTTCTGGTACCACTATGGACATGAACAGCAGAAATAGCGGAACTATCGAACAACTCAGGGATTTCTCGGAGGAAACAAGGCTGCATCAGGTGTGGTCACTCTCCCGGGCAAGGAAGGTTCCGGTGTACCCTGCGGTCGGGGTGGCAACGCGATTGGAGTCATAGGACAATAAAACGTAGAAGGAGGAGATCCCATGTGTGAGGAATGTAAGAAGATTTCCAGGAGAACTTTTCTGAAGGGGGCCGCGGTCGTAGGGGCGGCGGCAGGTTTGGGCGTGTTCGACAGCAATCTTCTGCACGCGCAGAGCGCCAATCTCAAGTTCAGTACCTGGCACCCGCCGGTAAGCCGCGAGGTCAGGACGGTCTGGACGCCGATGATGGAAGAGGTAAAGAAAAGAAGCGGCGGGCAACTGGCCTACACGATGTACGCCGGTGCAGCTCTGGGCAAGGGCCCCGAGCACTTCGACATCGTTGCGAAGGGTCTGTCCGACCTCGGCTACTTCACCGCCACGTGGACGCCCGGCCGGTTCCCTCTGACCGACGTCCTTTCCCTTGCTGTCTGGGTTGACGGCAAGGACACCGCGGCGGACATCGGCAACGCCGTCTACAACAGGGCGCTCAAGGATGAGTTCAAGAACGTCAAGGTCCTCGAGCTCAATGGGTGCATCCAGTCCTTCATCTGGACGAAAAAGCCCATCTCCAAGCTCAGCGACCTCAAGGGCGTTAAACTGAGGTCGCCCGGCGGGCACCAGACGAACTACATCAAGGCCCTCGGCGCCGAGCCGGTCTTCATGCCTCTCGGCGACGTCTATATGGCGATGGAGACGGGCACCGTCGACGGCATCGTCACCTGCGCGCCGCTCGTCCTCGCGTACAAGCTCGGCGAGGTCGCGAAGTACGGCACGGTGCTCACATTCGGCTGCGTGTCCGAAGGCACCGTCATGAACATGAGGTCCTGGAACAAGCTGCCCGCGGACCAGAAGAAGGTCATCGAGGACGTCTGCACGAACCCCTTCAAGGTGACGGGCGGACTCGGCAAGGACGACTACAAGAACATAATGGCGGACATCCAGAAAATGGGCGTCAAGATGATCGACCTTCCCAAGGCGGAACAGGAGCAGTGGTACAAAAGGTTCCAGGACGTGACCCGCAAGTGGGTTTCCGACATGGAGGCGAAAAAACTGGACGCGAAGAAGGTCGTCGCGATCATGAACGAAGAATGCGAGAAGAGAAACGTCCACCTCGTTTCCTGCCCGCCTGAATTCAAGAAGGTCTGATGAAAGAGGCTTAGAGAATGCCATGAAAGCGCTGGAAGGTTTCCAAAAGGGGATACACAGGACGACGTACGCGATCTGCTCTGTCGGCATGTTCCTTGCCATTCCCCTCATGCTGATCACCACTTTTGACGTGCTCGGGAGGGCCATCTTCAACAAGCCCCTCCCGGGCACCCTTGAGCTCTCGGAATACATGCTGTCCATCATCATCCTGCTGGGTGCCGCGTACACCCAGCAGGTCAAGGGCCATGTGGCCGTCGACTTCCTTACGTCGAGATTTCCCGTGAAAGGGCAGCTGGTTTGCAAGATTATAACCGACATACTGTGCCTTTTCGTCATCACGATCATGACGATATACGGCTGGATCGAGGGAATCTCCGAAACAGCGGTGACGGACCAGCTCAGGGTGCCCATGTGGCCCTTCAAGACACTCGTCGCCGTGTGCGGGCTCATGCTCTGGGCGGAGTTTCTCACTGACCTCATAGCATCCATTGTGAGCCTGGGAAGGAGGAAATAATGGACCCTGTTACCGTTGGTATTTTAGGCTGCGTGCTCCTCGTGATCCTCCTCTTCCTCGGCATGCCCATCGCCTTCGTGATGATGTTTGTGGGTTTCACCGGGCTCTGGGCGTTGTCCTCACTCGATGCGGCCCTGCCAAAGCTGGCGGAGACCGTCTGGGGTGTCGCCAACAACTACCCCTATACCATCATTCCCCTCTTCATCCTCATGGGAAGCTTTGCAGGCTCCGGAGGGATAACGAGGGAGCTCTATAACACCTTTGACAAGTGGGCCCGCAGGCTCCCCGGCGGGCTGGGAATAGCCACCATCGGTGCCTGTGCGGCCTTTGGCGCCGTGAGCGGGTCTTCCGTGGCCGCCGCAGCCGCCATGGGGAATGTCGCCCTGCCGGAGATGCGCAGATTCGGATACGATCCCAAGCTCGGCTGCGGGGTCATCGCGGCGGGTGGGACCCTGAGCTTTCTCATACCGCCCAGCCTGGGATTCGTCGTCTACGGCATGCTCACGGAGCAGTCCATCGGAAAGCTCCTCATATCCGGAATCCTGCCGGGAGCGCTCATGGCCGGCGCGTTCATCGCATGCGTCGTAGTCCTCGTGGCCATAAACCCGAAGCTCGCGCCGCGCAGCACTGAAAAGGTCACCTTCAAGGACAAGATCATCGCTCTGAAGGGTGTGTGGGAAGTCCTGCTTGTCTTCTGCATCGTTATGGGCGGCATCTACCTGGGCTTCATTAACCCCACGGAGGCCGGAGCTATCGGCGCCACCGCCCTTTTCATCATCGTCATCATCAAGAGGAAGCTGACCAAAGAAAATCTTTTCGTCGCCCTCCTTGAGATGGCGAGGATCTCGATCATGGTGCTCTTCCTCGTCGCAGGCGCGACCCTTTTCAGCTATTTTCTCGCGCTGTCGACGATACCGACGGCTGTCTCGACATGGATCGCAGGGCTTGGCGTGTCGAAGTACATCATTCTCGTCATCATCGTGGCCATATACTTTCTCCTCGGATGCTTCCTCGATTCCGTTTCCATGATGGTCCTCACCCTGCCCGTTATCTTCCCGGTGGTCGTCGCCATCGGGTTCGATCCCATATGGTTCGGGGTCCTCCTGGTGCTCATGATGGAGGCGGGGCTCATCACACCGCCGGTGGGACTCAATATCTACACCATCGCGGGAATCGCCAAGGACGTGCCCATGGGGACCATATTCAGGGGGGCAATGCCCTTCCTCCTGTCCGTCATAGCCACGGCCATAATTCTCACCCTGTTTCCACAGATAGCCACGTACCTGCCGAGCCTCATGGGCAGATGAACGAAGCATGAACGAGTAACGGGAAAAAGAAATGAAGACCATAGACTTCACGCTCAACGGAAAGAAGACCTCGGTCGGGGTGGAGGACAACGAAACTCTCCTCAGCACCCTCAGGGAAAGACTCGGCATCACGAGCGTCAAGGAGGGGTGCGGCATCGGGGAATGTGGGACATGCACCGTCCTTGTCGATGACGAACCATACTATTCATGCCTGACGCTGGCGTCGAAGGCGAACGGCCGGGACATCAAGACCGTCGAATACCTCTCCTCTTCCGGCGTGCTCCACCCGTTGCAGGAGGCCTTCATCAGGTCCGGTGCCGTCCAGTGCGGGTACTGCACGCCGGGGATGCTCCTTAGCGCTTACAGCCTTCTTCTCAAGAACGCCGACCCCGACGCCCACGACATCAAGGAGGCCATCAGCGGCAACCTGTGCCGCTGCACCGGGTACATTCAGATCGAAGAGGCCATAAAGAATGCTGCCGAAATTTGTAAGTGTAACAGCCAGGACTAAGGACGAGGCCCTCTCCTGGCTCTCCTCCCTCAAGAACCCGAAGATCATCGCGGGAGGGACGGACCTCATGGTCAAGATGAGGGCCGGCAAACAATATAGTCATATCATCGACGTGGCCGGCATCTCCGAGCTCCTCGGCGTGACGGAAACGGACGGCAGGATATCCATCGGATCGGCCATGACGCACGCACGGCTCAGTTCCGATGGCTCCATCGTCCGGAACGCCCGGAGCCTCGCGCTGGCGTGCGGGCTCGTCGGCTCTCCACAGATACGCAACATGGGCACCATAGGGGGCAATCTGGCAAACGCCTCCCCCGCGGCGGATTCCATACCTCCCCTGCTCATACACGATGCGGTCCTGACCCTGGAAGTGAGGGACGCGCGCCGGAAGGTTCCACTGGAAGAAGCCATTGTCGCACCTTACGCAACATCCATTGACGGGAAGGAACTTATCACTTCCATAGAGATAGGTCCCCTGCGGGGATACCGGGAAGGCTACCGCAGGGTCGCCAAAAGAGCGACCTGGGCGATCTCCCGCCTCGGCGTCGCCTTCGCCGTCAGGGAAGAGAACGGCAGGTTTCTGGACGTGAAACTGGCTATCGGCTCATGCACACCCATGCCCTTCCGGGCAAAGAAGGTGGAAGACCTGCTCAAGGGAGCGCCGAAGAACGAGGCCACCATATCGGAGGCGATACGGATGGCCCTGGAGGAGATAAAGCTCATCTCGGGGATCAGGCCCTCGTACGCCTACAAGCTCCCCGTCCTGCAGGGCATTCTTGCAGAAGCGCTCAGAGGTTGAGGAACTATGTTCATAGGACAGGATATAACACGTGTTGACGCCCTCGACAAGGTCCTGGGAACGGCGGCATTCGCCCATGACCTCAGAAAGGACGGCATGCTCTTCGCCCGGGTGGTCCGCAGCTCCCGCCCCCACGCGGTGATAAAAACGATCGACGTCTCGGCCGCCCGTGCCCTCGATGGAGTCGTAAAGATCCTCTCCCATGAGGACATACCCGGAGAGAACCTCTTCGGCGCGATCAGGAAGGACCAGCCTTTTCTCGCCGCGGGGCGCGTCCGCTGCAAGGGCGAGGCCATACTTGTCGTCGTTGCGGCCACCGAAGAGGTGGCACAGAGGGCCTCGGACCTCGTCAGGATCGAATACGAAGATCTCGAGAACATATCGGATCCTTTCCTTTCCATACAATCCCCCGTCCTCATCCATGACGGGGGAAACCTCCTCAGCCACCGCAAGGTCATAAAAGGCGACGCCGCGAAGGGTTTCGAATCCTCCGACGTTATCGTGGAAAACACCTACAGCACGACCTGGATAGACCATGCCTACATGGAGACCGAGGCGGGGCTCGGTTACCTCGACGACAGGGGAAGGGTGGTCGTCGCCTCCTCCACACAGAACATCCACTACAAGATGAAGGAGATATCGAGGCTGCTCGCCATTGCCCCGGAGGAGATCCGGGTGGTCCAGGCCACGACCGGCGGGGGTTTCGGCGGCAAGCTCGACGTTACCGTCGAGGGCTACCTGGCGCTTGCCGTCTGGCACACGAAGAGGCCCGTCTTCATGAGGTACACGAGAGAGGAAAGTCTCCTGGTCCAGACGAAAAGACATCCCCTCTACATCGTGTACAAGACGGGGGCAAGAAAGGATGGCAGTCTCACCGCCGTCGAGGTGAACATCGTCGGCGATACGGGGCCCTACAATTCCTACGGCGAAACGGTCTGCCTGAGGGCCGCCGTTCATGCCACGGGCCCCTACGAGGTCCCCAACGTTCTCGTCAACTCGCGCGTGTACTACACCAATAACCCGGTGGCAGGCGCCATGAGGGGTTTCGGCGTGCCCCAGCTCGCCCTCGCCCACGAATCCCAGCTCGACGAGATAGCGGAGAAGATCGGCATGGACCCCCTCGACATACGGATGAAGAACGCCCTGAAGAGGGGTTCGCTGACCGCCACCTCCCAGGTATTGAACCACAGCGCGGGACTCCTTGAGACTTTGAAGGCCGTGGAGCCTTTTTGGAGGGAGCGGCGCAAAGAGGGATCCGGCAGCGGCTTCGGCCTGGGATGCATGTACTACGGCATAGGCAACACGGGGATATCGAACCCCTCGAGCTGCTACCTCACCCTCACCCCCGAGGGCAGGGTGGAGATGCACTCCGGGGTCTGCGACATCGGCCAGGGGTCTGACACGGCCCTTCTGCAGATACTCTGCGACGCCCTGGGCATGGAAGAGATGGGCATCGACCTCGTGCGGGGCGATACGGACACGTCGTACGACGCCGGCTCCACCTCGGCCAGCCGCCAGACCTACATATCGGGGATGGCCGTCTGCAACGCCGCCCAGAAGTTGAAGAAATACCTGAAGGAACAGGGTTATTACGAAGGCAAGTCCTTGAAGGACATCTACCGCGCCGCCGCCGACAGCGGCATCCCGATCTTTGATGGCCATTTTGACCCACCCACAACGGCGCCGGACCCCGAGACGTCACAGGGCGCCCCCTACGCGACGTACGGCTTTGCCACGCATATGACCGAGATCGACGTCGACGAGGTGACGGGCGTCTGCAAGGCCGTCAGGGTGCACGCGGCCCATGACGTGGGAAGGGCCATCAACGTGAGCAACGTCAGAGGACAGATCTACGGGGGCGTGGCCATGGGGGTCGGCCTTGCGCTCATGGAGGAGTTCATTCCGGGCAAAAGTGAATCCTTCGACAATTACTATCTCCCCACATCGATGGATATGCCCGAGGTCGAGGCGATAATCGTGGAAGACCGCGAACCCACGGGCCCCTTCGGGGCCAAAGGGGTCGGCGAACCGGCGCTCATACCCCAGGCCGCGGCCATCGTGAACGCGATATATGACGCGACGGGGGTCCGAATGCGCCGGCTGCCCTGCGACATAGAGAGGCTCAAGCTGGCACTGGAAAAGAATAAGGAAGAGAACAAACGATGAACCGAGTGAAAGGAGGAAGCGCATGAGCACGCTCGTTATAAGGAATGTGGGAAAGATCTTTACAGGGGACATTGAAAAGCCTGTCGTAGACGGCCCTGTCTCCATCCTTATCGAGGACGGGAGGATCAAGGCCATCGAAAGCACGGAACCGAAGGCCGACAGGGTCATCGATGCCAACGGCATGACGGTCTGTCCGGGGTTCATCGACTCCCATGTCCACTTCGTGTTCGGCGATTTCACCCCTCGCCAGAGCCAGCTCGGCTATATCGAAAGCAGCCTCCACGGCGGCGTGACCTCGATGATATCCGCCGGAGAGGTCCACCTGCCCGGCAGGCCGACGGACCCCAAGGGGACGAAGGCGTTGGCCCTTCTGGCCCAGAAATCCTTCGCGAAGCTGAGGCCGGCGGGCGTCAAGACATACGGCGGGGGCCTCATACTCGAGAAGGGCCTCGTCGAAGCGGATTTCAAGGAGCTCGCCGAAGACGGTGTATGGCTTGTCGGCGAGATCGGACTCGGGAGCATAAAGGCGGCCGAAGAGGCGCGGCAGATGGTCGAGTGGGCGAAGAAGTACGGCATGAAGGTCCTCATGCACGTCGGCGGCACGTCGGTGCCGGGAAGCTCCACCGTGACCTGTGACGACGTCCTCGTGGCGAAGCCGACGGTGGCCTGCCATTTGAACGGCGGGCCCACGAGCATCCCCGTCCCCGAGGTGAAGCGGGTCATCGAGCAGACGGACTGTGCCATCGAGGTCGTCCACTGCGGCAACCCCCTGTCGGCCCTCGAGATCGGCAGGTTCATGAAGGAAAAGGGAACGTTGAAAAGACTTATCCTCGGCAACGACGCCCCCTCCGGAACGGGTGTCATCCCCCTCGGAATATGGAGGATGGTCAACTTCATGTCCTCTCTCTGCGGCATACCCGCTGAGACGGCGGTCTGCTTCGCCACGGGGAACACGAAGAGCGTCTTCGGACTCACCCAGGGCATCGTGGCGCCCGGCTGTGACGCCGACCTCCAGATCATCGATGCCCCCATGGGCTCTGCCGGCAAGGACGCGAAGGAAGCTATCGAGGTCGGGGACATACCGGGCATCGGGATGGTCCTCATCGACGGGGCGGTAAAAACACAGGTCAGCAGGAACACCCCGCCTCCTGTCAGGAAAACGGCGTAAGAGAAAAACCCGGGGTGTCATATGAAGATAGATATTGATAAATGCAAAGGCTGCGGGCTCTGCGAAGAGGTGTGCCCGTTGGGCGTGATAACCCTCAAAGACAGGAAGGCCGGCATCGGTCCCGGCTGCGTCGAGTGCAAGACCTGCATGAAGGTGTGCCCCGAGGGCGCCTTTACGCCTGAGACCCCCGCGGGTGAGCCCATGTGCACCTCGTGCCCCATCATGTGCAGGATCCCCGAGGGCGGGCACGGTGCCTGCATGAGATATTTCAACGAAAAGGGGGAGATAGTCCGCCACGGCCGGGTCCACTCCTATGAAGAGGTGATGGACCTCGTGCGCGAAGGAACTGGCGCGGGACCCATCGGCACGCCCCTTATCACCGGGATAGGCTCGGGCACCACATACCCCGACTTCAGGCCCTCGCCCTTCATCGTGAGCGGAGTCAAGGACGGCGTCGACATCGTCACCGTCGTCACCGAGGCCCCCTTGAGCTACAGCGGCCTCAAGCTGAAGGTCGACACGGACCTCCACGTGGGGGAGGAAGGCAAGAAGATATACGTCCGCAGAAAGGGCAAACGCCACATCGGCCACCTCTGCACGGAGGAGTACGGGTCGAAGATACTCTCCCTCGGCGGCGTGAACATCCTCACATCAAAGGACGGCCTCTTTGCCGCGAAGGTCCTTAACGAGTTCCTTCAGGGCAAGAAGATAAAGGTCGAGGTCGAGGACGGCACGAAGCTGGAACTCGCCCTCGGGCAGGAACCCGAGATCGGCGGGATCGTGGAAGAGCGCATGCGCGTGGGCTGCGGAAGCGCCACGACGGGGCTCTTCGCGCCCTACATGTTCGATGCCGCCGACGAGGTGATCGTCCTCGACGGCCACATCACCGGGCTCTTCAGCGAGCACCCCTCGGGCAGATACCTTAACAAGCCCCGCTCCCCCATACAGCTCACGGGGCAGAAAAGCACCGAGGGGCGGTATTTTCTCAACAAGGGCAGCGGCTGGGGCGGAACGGACATCGTGAACCCCTTGGACGTCATAAAGGACGTGGACAAAAGCAGGTGTTTTGACGGCATGACGCTCCTCATCACGGAGACGACGGGCAGGAAGTCCGCGTTTTATCGCTGGCAAAAGGACAGCTTCGTGGAAGACGCGCCGACCCCGAAGGCGGTCGCGTTCCTTAACGTCCTCAAGGATTCCTGCGAGCTGTCGCGCGTAAGCGCGGTGTTCGCGGCCGGTGTCGGCGGCTCGGCCCGGGCGGGCGTGACCAGGAACCCCATCAGGCTCACGAGGGCCGTCCACGAAGGCAAGGTGTCCGTCACCGTCGGCGGCGCGCGGCCTTTCATATTCCCCGGAGGGGGCATCAATTTCCTCGTCGACGTGGAAAAGATAAAACACGGGAGCATCTACGTCTCACCGACCCCTTCTTTCATACTCCCCGTCGAGTACACCATGACGCTCGAGACCTTCAAGGAGATCGGGGGACATATCGAAGCCGTCAGACCCGTCGAAGAGGCGTTGGAGAAGAAGGACAAGGACCGCTAGGTGGACCGATGTACGTTGAGGTCGGACCCGCCAGCCTTGTGATACGAGGCGAAAAGAACGGCAGGGCCCACGCGTTCCTCAGACAGGACGTGGAGAGTCTCGTCGCCGTCTTCCTGCGGGACATACGCGAGTATCTCCCCGTCCTGAGACAGAAGGCCCACAGGATCAGGAACGTGTCCGCCCTCCCCGAGGTGGCGAAACGAATGATAGCGGCGGCGAAGACGGTCAGCGAAACGACATTGACACCCATGGCGGCCGTCGCCGGCGCCGTGGCGGACATGGTGAAGGAGTATTTCGCGGCGCAAGACCTCGACCTTCTCATGGTGAATAACGGCGGCGACCTATCCATATTCAACGCGACGGGGAGGGTTCTCACGGTCGGCATCGGTGACATCATGACGGGGCGGGCAACGCCTTACGTGATTCGCCTCACGAACATGCGCGAGGTCGGGATGGCGACAAGCGGTTTCGGCGGCAGGAGCCTGACGGCCGGCATCGCCGACACGGTGACGGCCGTTGCGGGAACGGGCGCCGTCGCTGACGCGGCGGCAACGTACATCTGCAACCGTACCGCCATCGAGGCCGGCTCCGTAGTCCGCAAGGCAGCCGCGCTCATCGATCCCGAGACGGACATACCCGATGAGCATGTGACCGTGGAGGTAGGCCCCCTGACGGATGCCCTCGTCGGCGAGGCGCTTGGCAGAGGACTCGAAGCCGCGCGGGACCTCAGGGACAGGAGCATTATCGACTACGCCGTCATGGCGCTGAGAGGCAGCATCGTCACGACAGATACAGGCAATGATACCAACAATAATATAACCCTGGAGGTGCAGGATGGAAATCAGGAAGATCGTCACCATCGTTGAAGATACGCTCATCGACGGAGAGAAAAAGGCCGCGAAGCCCATCAGGAAGGCCGCGTGCATCGCCGTCATCAAGAACCCTTACGCCGGGAAGTATGAGGACGACCTCACGCCCCTCATCGATTTCAGCGACGAGATAGGAAAGGTGATATCGGAGCGCGCCGTCGAGGCGCTCGGTGCCGACAGAAAACCCGAGAGCTACGGCAAGGCCGCCATCGTCGGCGAGAAGGGAGAACTGGAACACGCCGCTGCCCTTCTCCACCCGAAACTCGGCACTCCGCTGCGCAACGCCGTCGGCGGAGGCAAATCGATCATCCCCTCGGCGAAGAAGATGGGCAAGATGGGCGACACCATCGACATCCCCGTCCACTTCAAGGACGCTGCCTTCGTCAGGTCCCATTTCGACGCCATGACGGTCTCCGTCAGCGATTCCCCCCGGTCCGACGAGATCCTCCTCGCCGTAGCCGTCACCGACGGCGGCAGACCCAACCCCCGAATCGGCGGCCTGAAGAAAGAAGAAGCGAAGTGCGAGGATGGACTCAGGTAAAGACGGCTTGAGCCGCTTGAACCGCTTGAACCGCTTGAGCGGAAAAGACTGAAAAACATGGTTGCAACCGCTTAAGCCGCTTGAACCGTTTAAACGTCTGGAAATGATATGGGATTTGCTTCTGTGCTCTGTTCGGGATAGGGTACGGGGGCAAAAAGACCTGTATTCGGGATCAATGTTCGCGGATCAGATCCTGTTTCCAACGTTCAAGCGGCTCAAGCGGCTGCAACCGTTTCTAAGCGCCCCTGCGCCTGGGATCGAAGACGTCCCTTAAGCCTTCGCCGAGGAGGTTGTAGCCCATGACGGTGAGGAAGATGGCGAGGCCGGGGTAGACGGAGAGCCACCAGGCCACCTCTATGTTGTCCTTCGCCTGGGTAAGGATGTTGCCCCAGCTTGGTGTCGGGGGCTGGACGCCGATACCGAGAAAGGACAGCGCCGATTCCGTCAGGATGGCCCCGCCGATGCCCAGCGTAGCGACGACGTAGACGGGGGTAACGGCGTTGGGCAGGACGTGGCGGAAGATGATCCTGAGTGAATTGAACCCCTGCGCCTTCGCGGCCATGACGTATTCCTTGCTCTTGATACTCAGTATCTCCGCCCGCACGAGGCGCGCCGTACCCATCCAACTCGTCAGTCCGATGACGATCATGATGTTCCAGATGCTGGGCTCCAGGATGGCGATGACGGCGAGGATGAGGAAAAACGTGGGAAAGCACATCATGAGATCGACGAAGCGCATGATGACCTCGTCCACCATCCCCCCGAAATAACCCGATACGGCACCCAGGATGAGTCCGATGAGGATGGCGATCCCCACGGAAACGAATCCCACAAGGAGGGATATCCTCGTCCCGTAAAGAACCCGGGAGAAGACGTCCCTGCCCAGCGTGTCCGTGCCGAAGGGATGGGAGAGGCTCGGCGCCGAGAGGATGTTCTTTATGTCCGGCTCGATGGGGTCGTGAGGGGAGATGACGGGCGCAAAGAGGGCGCAGAAGAACATGGGCACGAGGATGATGAGCCCCACGAGCGCGAGATGATGCCGTATTGTCCTCTTCAGGATGTCCTTCATGTCACCTCATATTAATAGCCGGGAGCGGCAAAATCAAGCAAAAGTCGGCCCCGTCAGAGAGTCTCGAGCAAAGAGACGGGAATCTCTTTGATACCTGCCAGCAATCGATCGTTCGTAAGAAGGACATCGGCGCCATGAACTATGGCAGTTGCTGCAATAATGGCGTCAGGCATCTTGAAATTATAGACCGCCCGGACACGTGCCGCCTCCTCCGCGACCACTTCGTCCATGGGACAAACGGTGAGATTCGGCATCTGAAACATGAGCTTGATCTGGTCGAGGGCGGCCCAATTCCCCTCCCGGTAAGGAAGCACCGCACATTCGGAGAAAGACAGGACGGACGCGATGAATTTGTGGGTTCTCTTGTTGGCGACAGCATCAATTATGGGCACAACTTTCTCCCCCAGCGGCTCCCGGGCAAACACTGAAATGAGTATGTTCGTATCGATCGCTATTGTCCTGTATTGGGCCAGAAAATCCTTTACCCCCACGTTTCACGCTCTTTCTTGAGATATTCCAAAGGGTTGTCGCCCCAGGCCCCCTTGCAGCAGCCGAAAGACGCCTTTGCCCAGTCTATTGGCTTCTTCATGAGAGAGATGCGTCCATTTCTATCGCTCGTCATGATCAGAACGTCACCGGGGTTCACCTTCACGCTGTTACGGATCCGGGCGGGAATAACGATCTGGCTCTTTACCCCGACCTTTACCTCTTCTGTCACACCGAACATAATCGCCTCCTACGTATTCCTATTATAGCCAAACGTAGGAAATATGTCAACTACGTAATACCATGGCAGAAAAACGGTGCGTGGTTGGATGTGAAGTAGGGGGGCTGGCGTTTTACGATCTCCCGGATGGCGGGATGCCGCGTGAATTCCCGGTCGAGAAAGCGCCTCACCTTCTTGCGGTCCCATCCTTTCGGATGAACGAAGTCCGTGTAGAAAGAGAGGTCGCCGCCGTAGAAGGGCTTCGCCTCGAGGCCGGCGGCATCGGGGCTTGAGTGGGGAAGATTGAAGACGGCGAGGTTGACGAACCCTATGGACGCATGGTGCTCCACGATGAAATCCATGGTCCTTTGCGCCGCCTCCTCATCCTCTCCGGGGGTCCCGAAAAGGAGGTAGACGTAGGTGCCGATGCCCGCCCGCGCAAGTGCCTTCAAGGCCTTCGACACGTCGGAGACTTCGATCCCTTTGCGCATGCCGTCGAGGATATCCTGATCCCCCGACTCGACGCCTATCTTGAGCAGGACGCAGCCGGAAGTCCTGAGGTCCCTGCAGAAACCCTCGTCCGTCAGTTCCTTCGTCACCCGGGCGAAGCCGTACCAGGGGACTCCGGGCGGTTCATTGACGAGCGCCTTGAGGACGGAAGGGCTTATCGCGTTGTCGACGATGTGCACCAGGGCGGGGCGGTATCTTGCCGCAAGCCCGGCGATGCCGGTTGCGGCCGAAGGCGGAGCGAGTTGCACGTATCCCGTACCCTCCGCCGTTTCGGGGCAGAAGGAGCATTTGCCGTAGTAACATCCCGTCGATGTGCTGTAGGGCATGATCATCCCCGGCGACAGGTAATCCTTCAAAGGGAACGCATCATAGGAATAGGAGGCGGAGATCCTTCTGCCTCCCGCCTCAGGCGGCGATCCGAGAAGTCCGAGGAGAAAGGTCTCTCCCGGGCCCGCAACTGCGTGATCGACGAGACCGCAGAAATTGTCCTTCCACGCCGGTGCGCTCATCCATGACGTCACCAGCCCCCCGCCGAGGATGATCCTCGCCTTCGGAAACTCGCTCCTCACGAAACCCATCATCGCGAAGGCGGCAAGGGCCTGGCTGAGGTAGGTGAGCGAGAATCCCACCAGACCATCCCCGCCCCGCCCCAATTCCTCCCTGAGACGCTCTGCGAAATGATCGTGAAAAGGGCTGTCCTCGGGGTGACGGGCCGCTTCCAGGAGGTCCTCGCTTCTGACCGGCGACAGGCACCGATCCTCGTAGTCGGACAGGCTGAGCCTGGTGTTCTCCCCCCCGGCAGAGGAAAAGAGCCGGTTGATATCGTTCACGCATCTCTTGTAGCGGTCGAAATTGCGGTACATCCTTTCGTCCCTGAGGGCATCGAGGTTCCGGGAAAGGTTCCGGGCGGCCCTCTGCGACCATCTGTCGTCACCGGGGACCGCTTTGGAAAGAAGCCGGAGCATACCTTCAACGTTCATGTCGAGGACCCTCACGGGGTGGCCGGCATCGGCAAGGGCGCCGGCAAGACGCGTGAGGCCCGCAGGAGGTTCGCAGGGTTTGGCTACCGGGGGATTGATAAGGAGCACGTTCTTTCTTTCAGACAGGATGGGGCGGCATCGAGATCTACCTGATGCTTTCCTCCATCTTTTTCAAGTGTTCGTTCTCGGGAAAATCGGCCTTCAGGGTCTTGATCTCGGCACGCGCCAGATCGTTCAGGTTGTTGTCAACGAGGAAGAATACGCAGGAGAGCCTGAAGGAAAGGTCCTCCTTGTGCTCTTTGAAGGCGGCCATCTTCCGGCCGAACTCCTCAGCCTCCGCCTCGGAGGGCAGGGAAAAGACGCCTCCCGAGACATTGTTCGCCTTGCCGGAATCCACGATCCACCGGTATTCATTGCCAAAGGCCAGTACCTTATCAGGGACCTTGAGGGAGTTGCCCTCGCTCGCGGCGCTGTACACGACGGTGTCGCCGGAGATTATCTTCACCGTCACCTTCCTGTCGCCGGGGCATCTGTTCTCCCATGAGAGCACCGGAGCCGGGTCGAGTATTGTCGTGCTCACCGGTGACAGAGCCCTGATGCAGGGTCTGACGCCGCGCACGACGAAACCGCCCATGGACCCCGGGGAGGCGCTTCCCGGGGCATGAAGACCCGTAAGCTCCGAGATCTTTCCCCTGACGGCCACCATCCCGCCCGGCTTCGCCACGCCCTCCGAGTTATCGCCGATCTCGTAGCCCTTACTCTCCTTCAGGGAGGCGATGACCACCCTGCCCTTTTCCACGCTGACCCTGTCCCCTTCCCTGACGGCATAGAGGATGTGTTCGCTCCGCTTAAGGGCGATCGTCTTTCCCCCGGCGCTCTTGAGGTAGGCCGTCCCCTTAATGTCGAAGATGTACCCTGCCTGAGCGGCCGCCCCGACCTCACCGGCCCCGGGAAAGATGGCAGCGGCCCAGAAGATAAGGAGAAGGGCCATAGATATCTTTTTCATGTCATTTTCCTCCCGTTGGAGATGATTCCCTCGCCTTTCCCGCGCACACCTACATCACATCACGTCTCCTCGACGGTGTAAAGGGAAATGGGGCGCTCAACCCCCTTGACGGCAAATTCTCCCGCATCCCTCCACGGAAAGGCATCCCCCGCGGCGGCGCGCGCATCGCTGCTGACGAGAAGGGCCGCGCCGGCCTCCTTCGTCAGCCCCTCGACGCGGGAGGCGATGTTCACGTGCTCACCGATGATGGTGAAATCCATCTTCCTCTGAGAGCCTATATTGCCGAGGATGACCTCGCCGTGATGTATTCCGATACCGACACCCACCTGCCAATCGCCGATGGACTCCCTGAGCCGTCCTTCATCATTGAGGCGCCTCGTTTCGTCGAGAATGGAGAGGGCAGCCGATACCGCGTCGGCGGCGGGGTTCTGTCCGGTCATGAAGAAGGCCAGCAGGCCGTCGCCGATAAACTTGTTCACGAAACCGCCGCGTTCCTGTATCCTTTCCGTGACGGCGCCGAAGAAGGAATTGAGGAAACGCACCACCTGGCGAGCCTCTCTCTGCGTCGAAAGGACCGTAAAGTTGCGGATATCGAGAAACAGGATGGAAACAGCCCGCGTCTCGCCCGCAAGGAGAGCCTCCGGGTCCGTGTCGATGAGCCTGTCGAGAACACTCCTGTCCATGTAGTAACCGAAGACCTTCTCCACCTTGCGCCGTGCCCTTTCCTCGGCAAGGTACCGGTAGGGATAGACGAGGACGGCAACGACAAAGGGCGCGACCGCCTGGGGAAAGACATGGACGTAGCTCCCCGCGGCAAAAAAGAAGAGGTTGACGGCAAGAAAGAGGACCGTAAGGCCGGCGAGCGCGGCTATCGCCCGAAGGGGCTTCATGAGGGATATGGCCGCGAGCGACATGCCAGCCAGGACAACGAGGACGGCGATATTGACGGCAAGGGGCGCCTCCGTCAGAGAGGTGCCCGTCAGCATGGTCTCCGTTATTATGCCGTGGATCAGGGGACCGGGCATCCTGCCGCTTACCGTCTGCCCGGTGGAGGCGCCGCGCTTCACAGGGTCCGCCGGAAGGATGCCCCCCGTAAGGGGCGTCGCGTGGACGTCCTCGTATCCGCTGATGTAACCGAGGATGACCGTCTTTCCCGAAAATGCTGTCCCGGGAATCCTGCCTTCCATAACGTCGTCAAGGCGGTGGAAGGGAATGGAGCGCGTCAGCGTGTAGTTCAGAAAGACCGGGCCCCGGCTGTATTGCCGTCCCGTGGAGAGCCGGTAGAGGGCCGAGGCAAAGGACGGACTGCCGCCACCCCCGGGCACCTGCTTGCGGATAACTCCGTCGTTCCCGGCAAGCCCGCCGTCGGTGAGGGCGGCGTCGGCGATAACCATGTTCTTTATAAACGGGCTCACCCCGTAGTAGAAGGGGACCATGTCCCCATGGACGACCTGCACGATGTTCATGCGCTCCGAGACATCCATGATCGGGCCCAGTACCGACCGGTCCAGGCTCTCGCCCACCTCTTCCATGACCCGGATCATGTCTGCCCTCGTACCGTCCGGGCTGCCGGCCATCAGCGCGGCCGCGGCATCCTTGAGCTTGTCGCCCTGTCTGTGGACGAGGATGAGGTCAAGGCCCACCGTCCTCGCACCGTATTCATCCATCCGCCGCAGGAACCGGCCTATGTCGTCGTAGACGAAAAGGAGGGGCTTCCTCCTCATGAAGGACCTCTCATCGATGCCGACAACAACGATCTGCCCGCTCGGTGCGTCCTTTCTGAGGCCGAGGACATCGACAGCCTGGACACGTCTGTCGTAGCCTTTTCCCTCCAGGCCCCTGTGCAGCCCGGCCCCGTATATGCCGAGGCAAGTAAGGACCGCAATGACCGTTATAACGACCGTGATGACAGGATTTCTTCGATTTCTCACCGGTGTCCGTCCCTGAAAGATCCTCCCTATTATACACCACCCTCCAAACGTGGACGACCTATTTCGCGAGCCCTCTTTTACGCCACGCCACAAGTATGAGATCCCGGCACAAAGCTACCCGGGGACACGGTCCTTCCCCAGCCTGCCCGTGAGGTACACGAGCACCGCCCCGGGTAGACCCGCCGTCTTTACCATTCGCCCGCTACCATGGTATAAAGTATGCCACAGCAGAGGCTAAACATGAAAAACAGGGCAATTCTGATTGCCGTCTTCTTCTTCCTTCTCCTGCCACGAATGTCCTCAGGGGAGGATGCGCTCATTTCGAGGCCCGTCCTTCGCATCGAGACAGGCGGCCACATGGCGCGCATCTTCAAGATGGACACAGACCGCCGCAACCGCTTCCTGGTGACGGGCGGCGAGGACAAGACGGTGCGACTCTGGGAGCTGCCTTCGGGAAAGGCCCTCAGGGTTCTCAGGCCCCCCATCGGACCCGGCAATTCCGGGGTCATTCGCGCCGTCGCCATGTCCCCTGACGGCGGCACAATTGCCTGTGGCGGCGTGACGCGCGGGAGCGACGGGTACAACATTTACATCTTCAACCGCGAGTCGGGCCGGATGGTAAACGTCATCGCCGGACTCAAAGAGCCCGTGCTTCATCTTTCCTTTTCGAAGAACGGCAGGTTTCTGACCGCTTGCCAGACGGGAAATGCCGGGATAGAGGTCTTCAAGGTGCCGGAGTTCACGGCGGCAGCCGTCTCGAAGGGCGGCTACAAAGGCATGTCGACGGGCGCCGATTTCGACTGGTCGGGGCGTCTCGTCACCGTGGCATTCGACGGCCTTGTCCGCCTCTACGACAGTTCCTTCACCATCATCGGCAAGGCGCCCCTTTCCGGCGGAAGGATGCCATCGTCGGTGAAGTTCAGCCCTGACGGCTCGAAGATTGCCGTCAGTTTCCATGATTCTCCCCACATCGACATCCTTTCGGCGAACAGCCTTACCCCCGTGATGTCCCGGTCGCTTCCCGGCGAGATGGTCCTTTCCATCGCCTGGTCGACCGACGGGAGATACCTTTATGCCTCGAACGGGGGTAGGAAGGGGCCCTTTGTCCTTACGCGCTTCGGCGACACAGGCAAGGGACAAATGGAGGAAGTGGCGGTACAGCGGGGCTCCAACCGGTCGACACGCAGCACGACGACCGCCTTCTTGCCCCTTGCGAACGGGGGCCTTGTCTTCGCCAACATGGAACCCGTCTTGGGCATCGTGACGGGGAACGGCCGAACCCTTCTCTACAGGGACGCGGCCGCACTCTGGTTTGCGGGCGACGACAGTCTTCTTGTCTCGGCCGACGGGACCGAGCTCCAGCTCAATGTACTCGGCAACGGGAAAAGCACGATCCGCTTTTCTCTTCCCGACAGGCGGCTTGACGAGATACGCGGCAACGGCTACAAAAAGATGGAGCTTTTCAAGGCCGACCCCGGCATACCAGCCATCCGCATCACGGACTGGAGGTCTTCGGAATCGCCGAAGCTGAACGGCAGGCCCATAAAGCTGCGCCGCGGGGAGTATTCGGTGGCGAGAGCGGTGGCCGCGAAGGGCAAGAGCTTCGCCCTGGGAACGAATTTCGCCGTGTATCTTTTCGGCCCTGATGGCTCCGAGATCTGGAAACAGCCCTTTCCCGGGATACGCAGCGTCAGCATCCCTCCGGAGGGCCGCACCGTTATTGCCGCATCATCGGACGGCACCATCCGCTGGCACAGCATCGATGACGGCAGAGTTCTTCTCACGCTCTTTCCCTCCGTCGACATGAAGCGCTGGGTCGTCTGGACGCCGTCGGGTTTCTATGACGCCGCTCCGGGGGCCGAAGAGCTCGTCGGCTGGCACATCAACCGCAACGGCGCCCTCGCCGCCGATTTCTTCCCCGTCTCCCGTTTCAGGTCCATTTACTACCGGCCCGACGTCGTGGCGAAGACCCTGGAGCTTGGAGATGAGATGAAGGCCCTTACCGCCGCCGACAGGGAATCGGGCCGGGCCGGGCCGGATATTGTCCTCGAAAAGGTCCTGCCTCCCGTCGTATCCATCGCCCATCCGCCGGACGGGGCTGAGGTGCAGGAAACGGAGATAAACGTCCAATTCACCGTGCGCTCGCCATCGGGCGACCCCATAACCGGCATCAGGGTGCTCGTCGACGGCAGGCCCGCCCTGCGCATCCGCGGGGTGGCGGCACAGGGCGAGGAGATGAGGAGTATATCGGTCACGATACCTGAAAAGGATTCGGAGATCTCCGTCCTTGCCGCCAACAGGAACTCCGTGAGCGAACCTTCCACAGTGCGCATCAGGTGGTCCGGCCCGACCGGGGGGTCAAAGGATGGGCCATCCCCGCCCGCACAGTATGAAAAGGCACAACAGGACATGATGCAAAAGGCCGGGGGCTCCCCGGGGAGCGCTTCCCGGAGCACCGCCGCCGCGAAGCCCGGCGATTTCGTCATCAAGCCAAAGCTGTACATCCTCGCCATCGGCGTCTCCAACTACCGGGACAAGGATCTGAAGCTTGGTTTCGCCGCGAAGGATGCCGAGGACTTCGCCGGGATCATGTCACGCCAGAGGGGGGAACTCTACCGGGACATCGTCGTCAGGAGCCTCATCGACGAGAAGGCGACGAAGGATGAGATCCTCGACGGCCTTGATTGGATCACGAAGGAGACGACGAGCAAGGATGTGGCGATGGTCTTCCTCGCCGGTCACGGCATCAACGACCCCAACGGCATCTACTATTTCCTGCCGGTGAACACGGATCTCGACAGGCTCAAACGCACAGGTCTCGCCTTCTCCGACATAAAGAATACCGTCATCTCTCTCGCCGGCAAGACCGTCCTCTTCGTTGACACCTGCCACTCGGGCAACATCATGGGTTCACGGCGCGCCGTGGCGGACATCAACGCCCTCGTCAACGAACTGGCAAGCGCCGAGAACGGGGCCGTCGTCTTCAGCTCCTCATCGGGCCGCCAGTTCTCCGTCGAAGACGCCTCCTGGGGCAACGGCGCCTTCACGAAGGCCCTCGTCGAAGGCATAGGCGGCAGGGCCGACTTCCTGGGCAAGGGCCGCATAACCATCAACATGCTTGACCTTTACCTGTCCGAGCGGGTGAAGGAGCTGACGAGAGGCAGGCAAACCCCGACAACAGCGAAACCCACGACGGTGGCTGACTTCCCCATAGCGATATTGCAAAACAGATAGTTGCAGCCGCTTGAACCGCATCCTTCGGATTTGCCGGCCCCGGCAGCTCGGGCGACCCCCGGCCAACATGGCGGGCAGACAAGGTGAGGGACCGGCCCATCATTCCTTCGCCGGCTCTTTCCACTTCATGAGCTTCTCGCGGACATCGCTTACATTATTATCATTGACCAGGGTCAGGACCACATCTCCTCCCTCGAGAACGGTACCGCCGCTGGGTACAAAAAACTTCTCGTCGCGGTTGACAAGCACGATGAGACTGTCCGGGGGCAGACCGAGCTCCACTATTGTCTTGCCGGCGATCGCCGCGTTGAAGGGGATGATAAAGTCGACGAGTTTAGTGTCGACGCCGTCGATGGGAGCGAATTCGATGGGATATCGTCGTTTCCTTTCGAGGGGCGCCTGCAGCTTCATCAGGCGGGCAACGACAGGGATCGACCATCCCTGGAGAAGGGCCGAGGTGAGGACGATGAAGAAGACGATGTTGAATATCGCCTCGGACCCGGTCACACCAGCGAGGAGAGGAAAGGTCGCCAGGACAATGGGTACGGACCCTCTCAGTCCCACCCAGGAAACAAGGGCCTTTTCCCTCCAGTGGAGCCGGGCAAAAAGGAGCGAAATGAAGACGCTTGCGGGACGGGCGACGAACATGAGAAATGCCGAACAGGCAAGGCCGGCCCAGACGACGGGTATGATACGGGATGGAAAAACCAGGAGGCCGAGCGTGAGGAACATGGTGATCTGGCTGAGCCAGGCAAGGCCGTCGAAGAAGCGCAGCAAACTTCTCTTGTAGATGAACTCGCTGTTGCCCGCGATGAGGCCCGCGATGTACACGGCAAGAAAACCGCTTCCCCCCGCGGCTGCCGTCAAGCCGTAGGTAAGCACCGCCAGGGCGAGGAAGAAAACGGGGTAAACGCCCTCATAATAGGACTTCAACCAATTGAGCATCAGGACCGTCGTCTTTCCGAAGAAGAAACCGAAGACGATCCCGAACCCCATCTGCCGGACAAACAGCAGGGCGATGGATCCTAATGAACTTTCGGGGCTCATGATAACCTCAATGAGCCCTATGGTAAGGAGGACGGCCATGGGATCATTGCTGCCCGATTCAAGCTCGAGCAGGGGCTTCAGACGGCCTTTGAGGCTTATATTCTTGGATCGGAGAACGGAAAAGACCGCCGCGGCATCCGTCGATGACACAACGGCCCCCAGGAGCAGGGCGGTGAAAAGCGGGAGCTTCAGGGCAAAGAATGCGAAGAGACCGACCCCGGCTGCCGTGAGCAGGACCCCCACGGTCGCAAGGCTCACCGCCGGGAAGAAGGACGGTCTGACCTCCGGCCACTTTGTGTCGAGACCCCCCGCAAAGAGGATGAACACGAGCGCAATGACACCAACGGATTGAGCCAGGTGGGCATCGTCGAAGTAGATCCCGCCGGGCCCTTCTGAACCTGCAAGCATCCCGATGCCGAGAAACAGAAGCAGAACCGGCACCCCAAGATTCTCGGAAAGCCTCGCAACTCCGATGCTGGCCAGAATAAGGAGCGAACCTGTGAGGAGAATATGTTCGATCGGTATCATGCGATCATCCCCGCTCTATCCAAAAGCACGCCCTCACCAGACCGACTATTGGGCAACAAGCACGTCGCATTGCGACTGGGACAACAGGTGAATCGTGACGCTGCCAAGCAGGAGCTCTTCAACGCGTGATCTCCCGTGTTTGCCCACGACCACGAGATCGGGATTCCACCCTTCAACTATCTCCGGCAGCCTCGCCGACGCATGTCCGTATTCAACATGTTGAAGCGTTTTTCCCATGCTCCACCCCCCGGCTTCCAGGAAGGCCGTCATCTGTGCCTCGGCGTCGATCCGCGCCTTTGCCCGGTATTCATCAAGAACCGCGTCGGATGCCCCGGCGGAGATCATCTGTCTTTCGAGGAGCGGTTCGTAGACGTGCACCATCTTGACAAGGGCTCCCGGGGCTATTGCGTAACTACTCTCCATGGCCTTTCGGGAATTCGGTGAGAAATCGACGGCAACGAGTATCTTCCGATACGGTCTGTCAGGCTTGCCCTTAACAACAAGGACAGGTTTCCTCGTTTTGCCCAGAAGGCGCTGGGCCGTAGTGCCAAGGGCCAGGGCCCGTACCGGGTGCCGACCGTGAGCACCCACCACAAGGAGGGCATGGCCTGAAGCGGTCTCGACAATCACGTCCAGCGTACTGCCCCTCTGGACCTGCGTTTCAAAGGAAAAGCCCGATGCCTTGCGGGACTCATCGGCCAGTTCTGCCAGAGAGCTTGAAGCATTATCGATAATCCCCTGCTCTACTTCGACCGGCGAGCCAACGAACCGTTTCAGGCTCTCCAGCCACGATTTTTCCAGCACATGGAGCAGCAGACCCCTTTTTACGCCCAGCGCTGCACCGAGTATCGCCGCACGTTCGGCGGCATGCCGGGAATTGGGGGAAAAATCCGTTGCGGCCAAAATGGAGTCGATGTTGTTCATGTCGCTATTCCCTCCCTGCGACCACATGGTCGCCGATAGGCCGGGCTTCGATATCCGGCGCACATCATTCCGTAAGGACGTGACACAGTCAACGGGGCTCTTCTCCCTCGTCTGTCGGCTTAACAGCGGAGCTTGAGGTTGTGCAGGTACGCGCGGGCCGGGTCCCATTGACCGGAAAAAGGGGCTGCTGCAGGGTGGTTTCCGCGGGGTGCGACAGCGGTTGGCTCATGCCCCCGGCAGATGGTCCCCGCATGGAATACTGACATCGATAGCGATCGCGCACAACCGACGGCTGTTGTGCAAGACCCCCATTTGTGAGACAGAAGAGAGCTGGCGGGACCGGGAATGCCGGTTTTGAGATCCTGCGGCTCCGCAAAAAGATTTGCGGACAGGGGCGCCGAAGAAAGGGTAACCATCAAGAACAGGGTGATAACAAGAGCAATTCTTCCGGCACATCGATCCATCTTCATGAGATTGTTTACATTAATGGCACATGATGTGTCAAGTGCTGACATGCCGATGCGCCTGTGCCTGTTGGCAGAGAGGGGGGTGCGGCGACCTGTCCCGCAAGTCACGCAGGACGGACAAGTAGCGGGGACTATAGTCGGGGTGCAAATTGTCCCGCACTCATGTATAGTAATATGTAATATCCGCAATGCAGGCCGCGCAAACATGGATGGCATGAAAGACTCGGACAAGACGAAAGGTCAGCTCATCGATGAGCTCGCATCTCTTCGCAAGAGGGTCGCCGAACTGGAGGGATCGGGGACAGGTCATGGGGCCCCCGGGGGGCTTGAGGAAAGGTATCGTACCCTCTTCGAGCACGCGAGCGACGCCATAATCGTCGCCGACCCCGAAGGGAACTTCCTCGAGGTCAACAGGAGGGCCGAGGATCTTCTCGGCTACGGAAAGGAAGAGCTGCTGGGCATGAAGGTGACGGATATTCACCCGCCGGAAGAGCTTGACAGGGTCATCTTTCACTTCTCGGGGGCGGTGGCGGGCCGGATCGACTCTCTTTACGATACCCGGGTGTCGAGAAAAGACGGCACGGTGGTTTCCGTCGATATCACGGGGTGTCCCGTGGAATACGAAGGGAAGGTGCTGGTCCAGGGGATCTTCCGAAGCATCGCCGAGCGCAGGAAGATGGAAGAGGCCCTGCTAAGGAGCGAGGAGCAGCTGCGCGTCCTCAGCGAGAACCTTGCCGACGGGATGGTGTACCAGATCAACAGCGGCGCCGACGGAAAGCAGCGGCTCTTCACCTATGTGAGCCCGGCCGTGGAGAGGTTTCACGGCGTCAGGGCGGAAGATGTCAGGCAAGACTCTTCGCTCATCTACGACCAGGTCGAAGAGGGGTACGGGGCCATGGTGGCGGAGTCCGAGGCCCTCGCCTGCGCGACGATGTCACGGTTCGAGGTCGATGTGCCCGTCTGCCTTCCCTCGGGCGCTGTGCGCTGGCGGCGTTTCATCTCTTTTCCCCATATGCATTCCGATGGAAGCCTCATGTGGGACGGTATCGAACTGGACATTACGGAACGCAGGGAGATGGAGGAGGAGCTCCGGGCACACCGTGATCACCTCAGCAGGCTGGTGGAGGAGCGCACCGCCCGGATCAGCCGGGAGGTTGTCAGGAGAAAACAAAAGGAAGAGCAATACCTCGCCCTCGTGGAATCGATAAAGGAATGGGTGTGGGAGATCAACGCGGACCTCGTCCACACGTACGTAAGCCCGCGCATACGCGACATCCTCGGCTATGAGCCCGAGGAGTTCATGGGCAAGACCCCCTTCGACTTCATGGCGCCCGGCGAGCCGGAAAGGATCGCTCCCCTGGCGAAGAAGATCCTCGCGGGCAAAGAACAGTTTGCCTCCCTGAAGACCACGGCCCTTCACAAGAACGGGCGGATAATCCACTTCGAGGCAAGCGGCCGCCCCTTCTTCGATGAGAAAGGTGCCTTCCTCGGATACCGGGGAAGCTGCCATGACATCACGGAACAGAAAAAGACCATGGACGACCTCAAAGAGCGTGAACGGGAATTGACGGCCAAATCGGAGGCTCTCGAGGAGGTGAATGCCGCCCTCAAGGCTCTCTTGAGACAACGCGAGGAGGACAGGAACGAACTGGAGGCTAAGCTGGTGTCCAACATCCGGGAGATGGTCCTGCCCTACATCCTCAGGATGCGGAAGGACAAACTGGACTTGAGGCACAGGACCTACCTCGATATCGTCGCGGCGAACCTGGGCGAGATCATGTCGCCCTTCCTGAGCATGACAAAACATCTGAACTTCACGCCCAGGGAGATCGAAGTGGCCTCGCTCGTCAAGGAAGGCAGGACGACCAAGGAGATAGCGGCAATCCTGGGGATAGCGACAAGCGCCGTCGATTCCCACAGGAACAACATACGGACCAAGCTCGGCCTGAACAACAAGAAGGTCAATCTCCGCTCCCACCTCCTCTCCCTCGGATAGGCGAACGAAAGGGGAAAGACAGCGCGGAGTTCCTTCCCCACAGCCCGGTGTTTATGGTAGAATACTGAAAAACTCAGGATGGAGGGTCTCCTTGGAGCGTAAGAATATTCTGTGCATAGGTGCCGGTTACGTCGGCGGGCCGACAATGGCCATGATCGCCCATAAGTGCCCGCAGTACAGGGTCACCGTGGTCGATATCAACCATGAAAAGATCGAGCGCTGGAACTCCGATGACCTGCCGGTTTATGAGCCCGGGCTTGATGAGATCATACGGGCGACGCGGGGGAAGAACCTCTTCTTCGAGACCGACATCGATAAAGGCATCAGGGAATCGGAGATCATCTTCGTGGGGGTGAACACTCCTACCAAGACCTTCGGCGCCGGCGCGGGAAAGGCGGCGGACCTCCAGTACTGGGAGAAGACGGCGCGGCAGATCAGGGAGGCCTCTGAGTCGCCGAAGATCGTCGTCGAGAAATGTACGATTCCCGTCAAGACGGCCCTCGCGATGGAGCGGATCCTCACCTCCAAAGATGGCGATATCAGTTTCGATGTCCTCTCCAACCCTGAGTTCCTGGCGGAAGGGACGGCGATGCGGGACCTCGAGTTCCCCGACCGCGTCCTCATAGGCTCCCGTGAGACACCAAGCGGAATAGAGGCGCGCAAGGCAGTTGTCGACATCTACCTCAACTGGGTGCCGCGGGAGAAGATCATCGAGAGCAACATCTGGAGCAGCGAGCTCTCGAAGCTCGTCGCCAACGCCTTCCTCGCCCAGAGGATATCATCAATAAACGCCGTCTCGGCGCTGTGCGAGAAGACAGAGGCCGACGTGGCCGAGGTGTCACGGGCCATCGGTCTCGACAGCCGCCTGGGGCCGAAGTTCCTCAACGCGAGCGTCGGGTTCGGCGGTTCCTGCTTCAAAAAGGATATCCTGAACCTCGCCTACATCTGCCGGTCCTACGGCCTCGACGCCGTCGCCGACTACTGGGAGAGCGTCGTCGACATCAACGAATACCAGAAGGAGCGCTTCATCCTGGGCATCTTGAGCGCCATGTTCAACACCCTCGCGGGAAAACGGATCTGCCTCTTCGGCTTCGCCTTCAAGGCGGACACCGGCGACACACGCGAGACCCCGGCGTTCACCATAGCGAGAAGGCTCGTCGAGGAAAAGGCCGACCTCGTCATCACCGACCCCAAGGCCCTCCCCAACGCGGGGATCGACCTTGCCGACGTCGAAGGGATAACCTACGAGCCCGACCCGTACAAGGCCGCCCAAGGCTGCGACGCCGTCGCCATCATGACGGAATGGAAGCTCTACACCGAACTCGACTACAGGCGCATCTACGACTCAATGGTCAAACCGGCCTTCATCTTCGACGGCCGCAACATCCTCGACCACAGGCTCCTTCACGAGATCGGCTTCAACGTGTATCCGATAGGCAAACCACCGCTGGTGCACTTCTAAAGACGGTTGCAACCGCTTGAGCCGCTTGAGCCGCTTGAACGTTAAAGACAAACGCTCATCGGGAGCAATCGTGTCGCAAGGTTTCTCGCTTTTTTTTGACGTTCAAGCGGTTCAAACGGTTCAAGCCGGCTTTTCAGTGGTCTGTAAAGAGCTCCCCGTCGACCATCGTGAGCTTGCGTTCGCCCACCGCGCCGATCTCGGGGTCGTGGGTTACGAGGATGAGGGTGGAAGATTTGTTATGCCATCTTCCTTCCCGGCCTGATTTCGTATAGCGCTTCGTATTCTACCACGCTGTTTGTCTGCACGCCGTTGACCTTTTCGAAATGCAGCTTGATGTTTGAAAAGAGGTCGGTGGCTTCCGCCTTGAGGTGTCGGGCTGCCATCTTGCAGTATTCGGGGTCGATTTCAATGCCGATGCTGTTGCGCCCTGCTTTCAGAGCCGCAACCATCGTGGTGCCTGAACCTGCGAAGGGGTCAAGGACGGTGTCTCCGGCGAAGGAAAACATTCGAACCAACCGTAGCGCCAGTTCCAGGGGGAACGGCGCGGGATGGTGTTTTGTTGAGGCGCCGGTTATATTCCAGATTTGCTGGAACCACCGGTCGAACTCCTCTTTACTTATCTTGCTTTCCCGACGCTGTGCGTCTGTGGGTTTCCTGTAACCACCCGGCTTTCTCTGCATGAGGATGAATTCCATGTCGTTTTTGATAATTGCGTTTGGCTCATAGGGCTTGCCGAGAAACTTGGAACCGTTCGGCACTTCATAAGAAGCGTTGGCGATCTTGTGCCAGACGATGGGGTTGAGATTATCAAAGCCGATACGCCGGCAGATAACGCATATGTCGGCATGGAGAGGGAAGACGAGATGACGTCCGAAGTTCCGCCGTGCAACGCAGACGTCTCCCACCACACATACCAGACGGCCTCCGGGAACGAGAATCCGGTACACGTGTCTCCAGACCTTCTCAAGTTCCGAGAGAAATGTCTCGTAGCTTTCCACATGTCCAAGTTGATCGGGATTGTCGTTGTACCGTTTCAGGTTCCAGTATGGAGGAGAGGTTACAACGAGATGTACGGATTCATCGGCAAGGAAGGACAGGTCCCTTGCGTCCCCATTTATGAGCCTGTGCGATGTCGTCTTCATAAACCTACAGATACGCCCCCAGATGAGCGACGAGCCTTCGCGCAAAACGTTCAACCGAAAGGTCCTGGGCGGGCGTCTTGAATGCACCGTTAACGCCTTCTTCTTCGGAGGAAGTGATAAAGGCGGACGCCGTATAGTGGCGTTCCAAAACGAGTTTCCGACAGAAAAGCTCGTACCGTTTCATATATGATGCTCCGTCAAATTCCGGAAACACCTTGAAATGCGGTTCCTTGACACCGACAGGGCGGTTGGAGGATTTGCAGTCTTCAAGCATGAAGAAATAGCCCAGAAACGGCTGCGGGCTGTCGAGATACGCTCTTTCCCGGAAGGCAGTCCAGATGTCGAGCGCACTGCCCATCGCTTCCTCTGTCCTGTTGTTGAAGTTGTTCCCAAATGACGGCCCTACCTGCGATTTTGCCTCAATCGCCGCTATCAGGGTCTGATTGCGAACGACAAGCAAATCCCATTCCTTGGTTGGACGGAAAAAACCCGGCAGTTCAAGGGATGTCCTGTGGAATATGCAGTCGCGGCTGATCCCCGCCTCAGCGATGAGGTCGGTGAAAAACCCGATGAACCCGTTCATCTGCGCACCACCGGTAACAGCCCCGCGAAGACCTTGATCGGCCCTCCCCTGGTTCTGCTGTTTCTCTCGCTGGGCCGCCCTTGTCCTTCAGTAATGGGCAACTGCCTTTGTTATTCCGTCGTTGACGCTCAACGTCTTTCCTCCGATGTACAGAATATGAGAATCTTAACAAATTACCGAATCATACACCAGACTATTGTATCGACGAGCAACCAGTATAGCCTGTCTGGCAATCCCGACACCCTCCGTTCCCCGAAACGACCATAATTAATGACAAACCTTAGAAGAATCTCGGCAGGAAATGGCTCAACGCAGCAGTTTCCACAGCCCGATCGCAGAGCACGCACAAAGATGGTTGCAGTCGAAGGTCGTTGGCTTTTCTGACGTTCAAGCGGTTTAAGCGGTTCAAGCCGCCTTTCTACTGGTCTGTGAACAGTTCCCCGTCGACCATCGTGACCTTACGCTCCCCCACGGAGCCTATCTCCGGGTCGTGGGTTACGAGGATGAGGGTTGCTGAGAGGTTCTTCTGGATGGCGAGGATCTGGCGCATGACCTCGCGGCCTGTCTTTCGGTCGAGGTTGCCCGTCGGTTCGTCGGCGAGGATCACCTGCGGTTCGTTGATGAGCGCCCGGGCGACAGCCACCCGCTGCTGTTCGCCGCCGGAGAGCTCCCCGGGTTTGTGGTTCAGCCGGTGGGTGAGCTCGACGGTCTCAAGGAAGACCCGTGCCTTTGCTTCCGCCTCGGCGGGCTTCATGCGCCGTATAAGCAGCGGCATCATGACGTTCTCGATGACGTTGAGGTCCTGCAGGAGGTGGTAGAACTGGAAGATGAACCCCACCTTCTCGTTGCGGAAACGGCTCTGGTCGTCCTCACTGAAGGTCATGATGTCCTTGCCGTCAAAGAGGACCCTGCCTTCCGTCGGCTTGTCCAGGGTGCCGATGATGTGGAGAAAGGTGCTCTTGCCGGCACCGGAAGGGCCCATGATGGTGATGAACTCGCCCCTGTCGGCGGTAAAGTCCACGCCCTTCAGGACATCGATCACGACATCGTCTTTCTGGAAGGACCTCTTCAGCCCCGAGACCTCGATAATGTGATCACTCATAGCGCAGGGTCTCCACGGGGTCGATCTTCGCCGCCTTGTAGGAAGGGTAGATCGTCGAAAGCACGCATATGACGGTCGTGACGAGGGCGATGAGCGCCACGTCGACAATACTTATCTTCGCGGGCAGGGTGGTTATGTAGTAGACGTCCTCTGGGAGCCTGATAAGCTTCGTGCTCTTGATGATCCAGCAGAGGAAGTACCCGGTCAGCGAACCGAAGAGGGCGCCGACGACGCCGATGGTGATCCCTTCCATCATGAAGATCTTCATGATGCTCCGCTTCTTCGCGCCGATGGATTTCAATATGGCAATGTCCTTCTTCTTCTCCATGACAGTCATGATGAGAGAGCTGATGATGTTGAAACTCGCCACGAGGATGATAAGGGCGAGGATGATGAACATCGCCAGCTTCTCGAGCTTCAAAGCCGAAAAGAGGTTCCGGTTCATCTCGATCCATGTCTTCGCGAAGTAGTCCCGTCCCAACGCCTTCAGGATCGTCCACTTGAGGTCACCCGCCCGGTACTCATCCACGAGCTTTACCTCGATCCCCGTCGCCCCCACTCCCATAGCGGATTCCACGTCGGAAAGCGCCATGACGACAAGGGTGTTGTCGATCTCGTACATTCCCGTCTCAAAGATACCGCCCACGCGGCCCCGCACCGTCTCCGGCATGGAACCCATGGGCGAGAAACCGCCGAAGGGAACCATGATGGTGAAGCTGTCGCCCACGAAAAGGCTGAGATGCCTCGCCAGTTCCTTCCCGATGAGAACGCTTCCCTTCCTGTGCAGCACATCGATGGAGCCTTCCTTCACGAGCTTCGACATGTACTTCGCATCCCCGGGGTCGATCCCTTTCACCGCGACACCGGAGAACTGCTTGCCGTTCTGAGCCATCGCCTGGAAAGCCGTGAAAGGGAAGGCCTCCACCACGCCGTCCACCTTCTTGACCTTTGCCACAACCTCTGCGGGGTTGCGTATCTCGCCGTTGACGTCGAGGACGAGGATGTGGGGATTGATGCCGAGGATCCGCGCCCTGATCTCGTCCTGGAAGCCCGTCATGACGGCGATGACCACGATTATGGCCATGACGCCGATGGCGATGCCCACCACGGAAATCCACGTCGTGAAGGAGATGAAGGCCTCCTTGCGCTTCGAACGCAGGTACCGCAACCCTATTGTGGTCTCGTAGTCCATGAAAGTGCTAATGTCTTACCACAAGGAGGGGGAAAAGGGAAGGAAAGGAAAGGCGGACGGGTCGGCGCCTGAGGCGCCTAACGGGCGCACGGGCGGACGGGCGGACGGGGAAAGACGGAAGACCTCATCAACACGCATTGGGTCTTCGCAGGGGGTCATCGGGGTTGTTTTTGAAGAAGTCGGTGGCCCTTTCCTCGGCCTGGGTCATTGTGCGGCTGCCCTGGATGCGGGAGCTGAGCTGGTGGCCGAACTGGTAGTTCCGTGCAAAGTGGTGGGTGAATTCCTTGAGCCTTCCGAGCCGGCGCTCGGGCGGGAAAAGCTCCTTTATGAGATCTGTGAACGTGCCGTAGATAAGGGGCAAAGAGACGCAGTGCGCGGCGATGTCGCAACCATAGACCTCCCGGGCGATCTCGGCGAAGAGCCAGGGCCTGGCCACGGCCCCGCGGCCGAGCATGAGTCCGTCTGCGCCCGATACGCTGAGGCAGTCCTTCGCGTCCTCCACCGTGAATATGCCGCCGTTGGCGATAACGGGGATGTGGAGCCATTCCTTTATCCTGGCGACCCACTCCCACCGGGGCCTCCGTGCAAAGGGTTCCTTCTTCAGCCGGGCGTGGACGGAAAGCATGTCGATGCCCTCGCCCTGGAGCATGGTGCAGAACTCCTTGAGGCGGGGTTCGTCAAGCCCGACGCCGAGACGTATCTTCGCGGTCAACGGCAGGTCGGTCTTCCTTCTGGCCGCTGCCACCAGGCGGCAGGCATTATCCGGGTTCTCCATCAAGGCAAACCCCGCGCCCGACCTCCCCACGGACCAATCGGGACAGCCCATGTTGAGATCGATCGCGTCGGCTCCGAGATCGTGAAGCTTGTCCACGGCCGGGCCGACATCCATGTCCCCGGGAACGAGGAGCTGATAGGACAGGGGCTTCTCCCGGGCCGTCCTGACGAGGTAGGGAGATATACAGGGATTCTCGGTGGGCAGTCTCCTGGCCAGCAGCATCTCCGTGGAGAGGAGTCCGGCCCCGCCGAATCCCGAGACGATCTGCCTGAGGGCGCTGTGGGTAAGCCCTGCCATGGGAGCCTGAAGCAGGGGCGGACAGATCTCGAGGCCCCGAACGCGGATGGCATGCGCTTTCATGCTCACAGGGAAAAGATCTCGTTGTACCTGTCCCGTTGTCTCATGACCGTCAGTTTGCCGTCGGCCTGAACGAGGACGCGGGCGGGGCGGGGAAAGGAGTTCGCGTTGGACGCGAAGAACTGGGGGCCGTAGGAACCCGTGTCGTGGATGAGAATGACGTCACCCCTTACGGGTCTTCTCTGCAGCGAGACCTTGTACCTTGCGAGCATGTCGCCGGAAAAACAGAGGTTGCCCGCCACGAAGGCCTCGAAGGGCTCGGGGTCCTTGCGGTCGCGGTCGTTTACGATCTCCCAGCGGTTGACGGGCATGTACACGAGGGCCTCTCCGAAGCTGGTCACGCCCATCTCGAGGCTCACGAGATTGTGCCATTTCCCGATCCTCCTGACCTGGGAGACCCGGGCGAGGGTGACGGCCGAGTCTCCCACGACCCCGCGGCCGGGTTCGATGACGAGAGCGGGCTCTCCCAGATCCCTGAGGGCCCGGACGGTATCCACGTCTTTCCCTCCGACAGGCACCTTACCCCTGAGTATGGCCTCCACCATCTTCTCCTTCGGATAGGGGGTGTAGAACGTGTCGTCATTCCACCGCGAGGCATCGATCGAGCCGTCGGGCCTGCGCTCGAAACCTCCCGTGCGGTTGCTCCATATGAAGACGCGGCTCATATCCCCCTTAAGCGACGCGAGGTAGCCGTCCCTCACCCTCTCCATGAACCTGTCCCACTCCTGCCTCGTCACGTAGGAAAGGGGGAAACCGCCTCCAATGTTGATGATCTCGCACTTCCTGCCCGTCTGAGTAAGGAGGTGGCCGAGTTCGATCATCTTGCCGAGGACTGCGAGGTACGGGGCAAGGTCGGCAATCTGGGAACCGATATGGATGTGAAATCCGAGGAAACGGACGTGAGGGTGACTGTCCAACGTCTTCAGGAACTGGGGCATATCATCGAGGCAGGCCCCGAACTTCGTCCACCTGCCCGCGGTGAAGACGGCCTCCGCCGTGACGTGGTCAAGCTCGAACCCGCTGAGGCGCATGACGACCCGCGGGCTCTTCCCCATCTGCTTCGCCATCGCCGAGACGATCAGGAATTCCTCGATGCTGTCCGCCACGATGAGCATGTCCGTCTCGATGGCACGGGCGATGAGAAAGTCTTCCTTGCAGTTGCCGTTGAGATCAAGCTTAGCCGGAGGGGCTCCCGCCTCCAGCGCGCACCGGGTCTCGTAGTAGGAGGCCACATCGATCCCCGCCCCCTCCTTGAGGACGATGCTGAACACCGCCGGATGGGCGCACGCCTTCGCCGCAAACCGCACATGGCCATTCGGATAGAGGTCCCGGAAGACCTGCCTGAAGGCCCGCACATTCCGTGCCATGGCATCGGCGGAATAGATGTGCAGGGGAAGCTTGTACCGCTCGATCCACCACGAGAGGGAACGGTCGGCGATATAGGCCTCTTTTCCCGACGGCTTCACAAACCCTCCATCTCCCGTATCACCCTCCGGCACCGGACGGGCACTCGACACACCTACCCCCGATCCAAGAAGGGCCGCAGCACCCATCCCGACAACCCCATACTTGATAAACCCCCTCCTATCAACATCCACAACGGCCTCCTCACGGGAACGGTTATGGAAAGCGCCAACGGCTTTCCTGTCTTTGACAGACTCATGAAGAAACCCATCTTTCCTGTCGTTTCGGCCTGATCCGGAATCCACAGATTCTTCCAACAACACATATTTCCTGGATTCCGGCCTTCGCCGGAATGACAGGGACTGAACAATCAGGGAAAAGGCGGGTACATCGAACAACCCTTTGAGCCCGCAAAAAGTCTTCTTCCTCTTTTCCCCGTCTGCCCGTTAGGCGCCTAAGCGCCGACCCGTACGCCCGTTCACTCTTTCTATGGTCTCAAGAGCGGAAAAAGTATCACTTCCCGTATCGACGCACTGTCCGTCAGCAGCATCGTCAGCCTGTCTATCCCGATCCCCTCGCCCGCAGTCGGCGGAAGACCGTATTCGAGGGCCGTGATGTAGTCGTCATCGAGGGTCGCACCCTCTTCCTTCTGCGCTATCTGGAACTCGAAGCGCTCGCGCTGGTCCTCGGGGTCGTTGAGCTCGTTGAAGCCGTTGGCTATCTCCATGCCCGATATGTAGAGCTCGAAGCGCTCCGTGATATCGGGATTCGATGCGTTTCTCTTCGCGAGGGGAGAGACCTCTATGGGGTATTGGGTTATGAAGGTGGGTTGGATGAGCTTCTTCTCGCAGAGTTCCTCAAAGATCTCCGTGATGAGCTTGCCCTTCGACTCCTTTTCGGCCCCCTCGATCTCCAGTTCCTTCGCGTACGCGGCAAGCCGCGCCGGGTCGTCAAGGGCCGAGAGGTCGAAATTTCCGTATTCCGCCATGGCATCGGCCATCGTGATCTTCCGCCAGGGTGGAGTGAAGTCTATCTGCTGCTCATTATAAATAATGGTATAGGTGCCGAAGATCTCCTTCACGAGGGACGATACCATGTCCTCCGTGAGCGCCATGAGGTCCTCGTAGGTGGCATATGCCTGGTAATACTCGAGCATGGTGAACTCCGGGTTGTGGCGCACGGAGATGCCCTCGTTGCGGAAGTTCCTGTTGATCTCGAAGACACGCTCGAAGCCTCCCACGACAAGACGCTTGAGGTAGAGCTCCGGAGCTATCCGGAGAAAGAGGTCCATACCCATGGCGTTGTGGTGGGTGACGAAGGGCTTGGCCGTGGCTCCTCCGGGGATGACCTGCATCATGGGCGTTTCCACCTCTATGAAGTCGCGCTCGATGAAATAGCGCCTGATATAGTCGATGATCCTTGCACGCGTCGTAAAGACGTCGCGCACCTTCTCGTTGACGATGAGATCGAGGTAGCGCTTGCGGTAACGCTCCTCGACGTCCTTGAGCCCGTGCCATTTCTCGGGCAGGGGACGCAGGGACTTGGTGAGAAGCTTCACGCTGTCGGCGAGCACCGTCAGCTCCCCCGTCTTTGTCTTGAAGACCTTGCCCTCAAGGCCGACGATGTCGCAGATGTCGAACTTCTTGAACATATCGTAAGCGGGGCTTTTCAGGACGTCCTTGCGGATGTACGCCTGTATCTTCCCCTTCCTGTCCTGCACATGGATGAAGGCGCTCTTGCCGAAATCGCGGAAGGCCATGATGCGTCCCGCGATGGCGACGCGCTCCTCGCTCTTCTCCAGGTCCTCGGCGCTCAAGGCCCCGAATCTTTCCTCCACATCCTTCGTCGTTGTGTAGGGACCCCTGTCCTGGGGATAGGTGTCGATACCCTGTTCCTTCAGGCTTCTTTCCTTTTCCTTGCGTACGGCATAGAGCTCATTTGTCGGTTCCATCGTATCCTCGGTCAATTGGCGATATATTTCTATACTTCCACAACGACGTCATAATCAAGTGTTTTCACGACCTTTCCCTCGCGTATCTCTCCTTCGGCGCAGGCGCCGTTCACGAAGGCGATCCCGTCGATGTCGGGTGCCTGGGTGAGCATCCGGCCCACCTTCGGGCTCGCCGCGGCGTCCTCGACGATGACCTTAACGGTCTTCCCCAAAAGGTCCGCGAGGCGGGCGCGGGATATCTCCTTCTGCGTCTCCATGAGGCTGAGGTAGCGGTCGCGCTTCACCCCTTTGCGTATCTGTCCCTTCATCCTGTACGCCGCGGTGCCCTCTTCCCGGGAATACATGAAGGCGCCCAGCATGTCGAACTGATGGCGGCGCACGAAGGAGAGGAGGGCCTCGAACTCCTCTTCCGTCTCCGTCGGGAACCCGACGATGATGGATGTCCGGAGCACCGCTCCCGGCAGACGGCGCCTCATCATGTCAAGCATGCCTTCGAGATAGGACTTCGTATGCCCCCTGCCCATGAGGGAAAGGATGCGGTCCTCGGAATGCTGTATGGGGACATCGAGATAGGGGATCACCCGCGCGTCGCTTCCCATGAGGTCGATAAGTTCCCCGGTGATCCCTTTCGGATGCATGTAGAGAAGCCTCACGTGCCAGTCGCCCCTTTCCTTCAGGAGCGAGCCGACAAGACCGGTCAGTCCCTGTTCCCGGCCGGCATCTTTTCCATAGGAGGTGATGTCCTGACCGATGACGTTGATCTCGCGAAAACCCTGATCGAGAAGCCAGCGGAACTCGCCGATAACGTCCTTTTCGGCCCTCGACGTCAAACCCCCGCGGATGGCCGGTATCGTGCAGTAATGACAGCGGTTGTTGCATCCTTCCTGTATCTTGAGATAGACGGTGGGCGGCTTCGTGAGCACCTGCCGGGGAAAGGTCTCTGAAAAGCCTCTCTCACTGAGGTGCAGGCCGCCCTTTCCGATGAGGCGGTCTATGTCATCGTAGTATGACCTGCCCACGAAGGTGCCGACCTCAGGAAGGAGGTCCACGAGCTTTTCGCCGTACCGCTCCACGAGACAGCCCGTAACAATGACCTTCTTTCCTTTCTCTCCGGTCGCCTCGAGGACGGTCTCGATGGACTCGCGCGCCGCCTCGGCGATGAAAGCGCAGGTGTTGACGATGATCGTGTCTCCGTCGTCACCTACCGTGTGCCCCGCCGAGCACAGCTTCTCCGTTATGAACTCCGACTCCACGAGGTTCTTGGGGCATCCCAGACTTACGATCCTAAATCTCATGAACGGCACACCTCTCTCTGCATTTCTCGCTTCTCTTCCCCGTGCATCCCGCACCGATGCCGACACCGTGGCAGAGGAAGAAGTCGTATTTCAACGGGTCCGAGGGGCAATAGCCCTTCAGCGCCTCCGTCACCTCCCGGGCGGCCCGATACGAAGGCGTCTTCTGTCTCGTCCAGCCGAGGCATTTCCCGACCTTGTAGATGTGTGTATCAAGGGGTATGGTGAGGTCAGCCGGATCGATGAAATCCCAGATACCGATATCGATATCGTCCTTTCTCACCATCCACCGGAGGAACATGTTCCAGCGCTTCTGCGCCCCTGTCGACAAGGCCTTAGGGAAGAAGAAGGTAAGCCTGTCGTCACCGGGAAGGTAGACATCACGGATGCGCCAGACGGCGCGCCGGGTGTCGCCCTCATAAAAGGCGCGGAACATGGCACCGAGGGACCCGTGGTCGGCAACGATCCGGCGAAGCACCTCGAAGAAGAGGACCAGGTCATCCTCCTTCTGGAAACGGTAGTAGAGGCCCTTCAGTCCCCCCCATGCACCGCGCCGGACAAAGCGGTCGGGCCCTTCGTCCATGAGCGCGAAAAGCCTCTCGAGGAAACCCATGAAGACCTCGATCCTCCCGTAGGCGAACTGTGCCGCGATGAGACCGGCGATCTCCCTGTCGGCGTCAAGACGCCACCGGTGGACAAAGGAAACAGGGTCCCCTCCGACACGGCGGATAACCGCCGGTCCTTCTCTCCTGTAAATCCTCTCGAGATCGGCTATCGGGATCACCTTCGGGCGAAGGCCCCTCCATCAAGGGGCCGGACTTGCAAACAATGTACACCAGATGGGCGGGTCTTTTCAAATCGGACCCCGGCGGGGGGGTAACCCCGCCCTATATGGTAATGGTACCCATATTTTCTGGTCATTAAAACGGCAGCGCATCCTCCCCTGATCCGTGGTAGATTGCTTGTGGTTCTGCGGGGCATCAGGCTCATAAACGACATCACGAGGGAGAGCACGTGGCCACGAAGAAATGTCCTCATTGCGGAAAAGAAGTGAAGGTTATCCCTTTCGGGAGCAGATACATCGCGGTGTGCTGCAACCAGATCGTCTATGTCGGTCACGAAGCTCCGCGCGACGAAGAGACGGATGGCGCGCGGGAAGAAGCCGGTGCAGGGCAGGGCCCGTAGAGGAGATTCAGCCTTACCCGTTTGACGGGATCGGACCGGACCCGGCGTGGCTAATGGTCCAGCACCTCCCGTATCTTTCGGGATATATGGCTTATATTGAAGGGTTTCTGCACAAATCCCCGGCACCCCCTGTCCATGATCTGTTGTGCCTGGCCGTCAAGACTGTAGCCGCTGCTCAGGAGTATCTTCGCCTGAGGATTGATCTCCCTCAGCCGGTCAAAAGTCTGGCTGCCCGATAATCCGGGCATGATCATGTCGAGAATAATGAGGTACACGGCATCCGTCCTCTCTCTGTAGAGAGCGACCGCTTCGTACCCATCTCTCGCCGAATACACCGTGTACCCCAAAGCTTCAAGGATCTCGCGGCTCACCGAGAGGACGTTCGGTTCATCATCCACAAGCAGGATCGTTTCGGAGCCTTCCATGACTTCCGGGACATCTTCTCCTTCCCGAATCGCTTCCTTCTCCGAGGCCGGGAAAAGCATCGTGAAGGTGGAACCCCTGTCAGGCTCGCTTGACACGGTGATGTGGCCCCTGTGCCCCCTGACGATCCCGTAGACCATGGCAAGCCCCAGGCCCGTCCCCCTTCCCATGCCCTTTGTAGTGAAGAAAGGGTCGAATATCCTTTTCCTCGTATCCTCGCTCAGACCGGTACCCGTGTCGGAGACGGAGACCTCCACATACTCTCCCGGGGGTACGTCATGGATCCGTGCCCGATCCTCGTCGAAGACAACATTCCTCGTCCTGAGACGGATATCCCCTCCCGACGGCATCGCATGCCACGCGTTGACAAGGAGGTTGAGAAGGACCTGTTCTATCTGCCCCCGGTCCGCTTCGACGGCCCGGAGGTCCTGAGCGTATTCCTCGTGTATGGAGAGCTCTTTCTTCGTTCTGGCGAACATGAGGATCGTCTTCCCGATGATGTCGTTCATGTTCACCGGCCGCGTTTCATACCTTCCGCCGCTGGCGAAACCCAGGAGCTGGCTCGTGAGGTCAGCTGCACTCCGGACTTGCTCCTCGATACCCTTGAGCCTTGCGTAGTGGGGATGGCACGGATCGAGATCGAGCATTGCGATAAGGGCGTTTCCCTGGATGCCCATGAGAAGGTTGTTGAAGTCGTGGGCTATGCCTCCTGCGAGAGTACCGATGGCTTCCATCTTCTGAGCCTGCATGAGTTGTGCTTCGAGCCTCTTCCGTTCCGTGATATCCTCGGAGATGCCCAACAGATACTCCGGCTCCCCCTTTGCATTCAGGATCGGCACTTTCTTCGTGTGCAGGACGCGTTCGCCCTTGTCGCGCGTCCGGATCGATTCTTCGGGAATGTCCACCCGGCTCTTCCCGCTCAAGGCCTCCCTGTCTTTCCGCGCAAAGAAGTCCGCCTGCCCTTCCGGGAAGAAGTCATAGTCGTTCTTTCCCAGGAGGTCCTGCCGGGAGATGCCGAGGAGGTCTTCTCCCGCCCGGTTGAACCGGACGTATCGCAGGTCTCTTGCATCCTTGATGAAGATCATGTGGGGAATATTCTCGACGATGAGGTCGAGAAAGGCATTCATGCGCTGCAGTTCACCCTCGGCCCGCTTGCGTTCCGTGATGTCCTGGAATATACAGGCAAGCTGTCTCTCCGCCGGACTGTAAACGGTCACCGAGAAATATCTCTCAAGGTCGGGCAGGTAGTTTTCGAAAGAAGCAGGCCCCCGGGAGGAGGCCGTCTCGCCGTAAAGCGCCTGCCAGTACTTTCTATCCTCCGGCAAGACCTCTGTGACGGTCCTGCCGAGAACGTCCCCCGCCTTCAGGCCCGTTATCCTCTCCATCGCCGGGTTGATGCTGACAAAACGATAGTCCGCCTGCCTGACCGGGGAGCCCCCGACGACTTCATGGACCACGTAACCGTCAGGCATCTTTTCAAAGAGATTCCGGTAATTCTCTTCCATCTGCCGGAGCTTGGTCACGTCGCTTGCAATGCTGCCGACGCGCTGGAGATTGCCCCGGCCGTCGTAATGAAAGGCCGATGACCACAGAACCCTGTACGACCTCCCCGTCGCGCAATTGACCAGCCTTACTTCCATCTGTCCCTGGGCCGACTTGCCGGCCACGCATCGATCGAACCATTCCCGCACCGCGGCACGATCGTTGGGGTGGACAAAGTCGATGACCGGCACCCCGACGCAGTCCCCGGGCGCAAGGCCCAGCAATTCCTCGGCAACGTGGTTTGCAAAGGTAATGCTTCCCTTTTCGTCGGTCCGGGTGATAAGGTCTTTCGTTCCTTCGACCAGTTCCCGGTATTTTTCCTCGCTCTCCCGGAACAACACCTCCGTTTCGTATCGTTTCTCCTCCCGGCGTAGCAGCAGGCCCACGATAAGGATCCCGAGAAAGATCGCCGACCCGTAGGGAAGCCACATGGTTTTGAGCAGCTCCCAACCGGTAGACAGATCACGGCCCTTTATAAAGAGAAAACCCGGCAGGACGATGATCATCGCCACAAGGGCGCTGGCGGCGGCCCCGGGCAGGGACCTGAAGCAACCGGAGAACCTGTTGAGCCCGGCGCCGGCTATCGCAGCCAGGGTTACCCCGACGAGGCCCCCTACGACACCGTCCCCTCCCAGGTAGACGCGGAAGGCCCCCGCCATGGCAGCGCTGATGAAGCCCGAGACGGGCCCGCCAAAGACCCCGCTCACGACCACGACCGCGTTCCTCTGGTCAACCCTGACACCCTCAAAGACAGGGATCCTGGCATACATGCAGCCTACGGCGAAGACCCCGAAGGTCAGCCCCAGCACGATCTGACGCGTGTACCACTTCGCTTCCTTGAGCCGGACAAGCAGGTAACCATATACGGCAACGAGGGCGATGAAGATCGCGAGATTCTCGAACAGGGCAAAAAACGCTTCGACTCCGTGAACCACGATAAACTCCTAACGACGCACAACCTCGATCCGCAAGGACTTCTAAGGTACTGATTAGCATCACCGCGACTCGCTGACAAGTGAAATATCGAGATGCATCCCCTAAAAGGGCCTTCAGGGCGCCCTGCACGAAGAACACCGGTCGCCCGGGGCCCGGCCGGGGAATGATCTGGAAGATGTGCGATTCTCCGCACTAAACCGTTGACTCTTCGTTATATCACATGATATATAACCATAGTGATATACACCAGTATATAACGACTGTCCGCGTTTGCGGTCCGGGGTCCATGCCTGGGCGCCTGGCGGAGTTTGAGTAAAGATTGCAGGATCATAAGACATTCGAAGGAGGATGGAATGAAGAAGTGTTTGCTGGTACTATTCGCGATCTCTCTGTTTTTTCCGGCATTCGCCAGCGCTGGCAGCGTCTCGAGCAGGTACGATGTCACATTCGGCGGTTTCGTGAAGTTCGACCTGGGCTTCACGTCCCAGAACAGCAATGCCGACGCCAGTACGGCGGCGAGGAGCAGCACGTCGAGCCGCAAGGTCCTTGCCGACGAGTACGGCAACACCTTCATGACCGGCGGCGAGACCCGTTTCAGTTTCCTTGTCAAGGGTCCCGACCTGTGGGGCGCGAAGACGAGCGCCTTTATCGAAGGCGATTTCCGCGGCGTGACGACGGGCAACCAGTACGGCGGCTTCAACCTGAGGCACGCCTTCATGAAGCTGAACTGGCCGTCCGCCGAGCTCATGTTCGGCCAGAGCTGGCAACAGTTCGGCATGCCCTACTACGGCGCGTGGATGGGCGTCGGCGACATGACGGAGTACCTCAGGGGCATCAGGATACCCCAGGCCACCCTCAGGTACTTCTTCACTAAGGAATTCAACGTGATGTTCGGCCTCGTCTCCGCGACGGAATGGTCGGGCGCCAACAATTATTACGCCAACGGCGTCCGCGGCTCGAACGACGGCTTCGCGAGAAGCAGCTGGCCCGGGTTTGAGGGCGAGATCGCCTACTTTACCGACCGGTGCGGCAAGATCGGTTCCAACAACCTCAAGTTCGCACTGGGCGGATATTACGGCAAGGACAACAGCACAAGCGCGACCTATCTCACTGCGGCCGGAAACGACTACAGGGACGACATGATCAATTCCTGGGTCGCCGCCTTCAGGTATTCAATACCAATCGTCCCCGAGAGAAAGGGCAACAGGGCGATGGCCGTCCTGCTCAACGGCAATTTCTTCATCGGCCAGAACATCGCCGGCAACAACTGGCTCGGTACGGCAGGCTTAAGCGAGGGAAGCTATCAGAGGCCAACCGGCGATATGACGGCCCCGACGGCCTTCGGCCTTTTCACGCAGGCGTCCTGGTGGATCACCGACAGCCTGTCCTTGAACGGCATGTACGGCTACCTGAAGTACAACTACAGCGGGTACGGACGCAGCTTCAGTGCAGCGACCCGCGACAGGATCAACATGTCCCAGACCTATGCGGCGAACCTCCTGTGGGATGCCAACCAGGCCATCAGGTTCGGTATCCAGTGGATTCGGAACTTCTCGGGCTACAACGGGTACGGCACCCCCGGTACCAGTGTCGGTACCGGCAATGCGGACCGAACGGGCGTTGCCGATATGTACAGGTTCGGCGCCTGGTATTTCTTCTAGAAGACCCCGCTGATACGCCATAGACGGAAAGGGCCTCCTCGCGAGGCCCTTTTCTTTTGCCGGAACCATTCCTCTCCCGGAAACCCTTTCCGGTCACAGTACAAATGGGGTCAGACCCGGAATCCTCGCCTGAGATCCTTAACCGGAAACGTGAACCCTCGTCCGACGGGTCAGCCCCACGGTGCGTCAGGCAGGAAAAACGGGGTCATTTTTCTTCTCTTGAAAGTAATATGCTCGGAGATGCCGCAATCACATCCACACGCATAAGGAGGAACATATGAAGAAAGGGGGGATCGGGATTCGTCGGGGGGACAGGCGGAGGCCGGGGCTTATCCTCGTTTGCCTGGCCATTGCAGCGTCGTTCTTTGGCTTCAGTGCCGGGGAGTCTCTTTCGAGTGACTCCACGGGCCTGAACGGGAATATATCGAGTTACAGCGGCCAGGCCTCGCCGGCGCGTGGCGGCGGCGGTTCCTATCTGCAGATATACAGGGCCAGGGGCTTCTACTGCCAGACGCCAAACACTCATACAGGCGTATGCGGCTGCCCCTCCGGCTACAGCGCTCAACTGGTCAGCTACGCGGAAGGACCCTCGTGCGATTATGACATCTGTTGGGCCAGTTACGGATACATCTGCGAGAATTGACCGTACCGCCCGGTCGGACTCTCATCCCCTGGCAGGCAACGGCTCCCGGGGCTGAACCCCGGCTGTCATCTTTGGCATGAAGGAAGGGTTTGCCTGCCCGTCGACGTCGTCTGGCGCGGGAGGGGTATCTTTATTGCGACGGCTCTTCCTCCGTCTTTGCCAGGGTCTCCTCGATCTCCCTGGTAAGGTCGATCATGAGAGTGTGGCTCTCGGGGGTATACTCCGTGGTCCTGATCTCCGCCATCCTCTTGAGGGCCGCTATAACCCCCTCCGTCCTGCCCGTCTGTTCCCGTATCGCCTCAAGGGAAACACGTTTCTCCTCATCGGACGCCGCCCGGGAACACCGCCTCGCCATGCCGCCGATTATGGCATTGGCATTGAGGAGGTAGTGCGACAATGTCGCCATGAGCTGGCGCAGAGTCGACAGGGCGATCGTCTTTCTCTCGCTCTCGAGCTCCACGAGCCTGAGCGTTTGCTTCTCCAGCTCCACCCTCTCCGTGACATCCCGGCATATCCCGGCTGTCGCCGTCGCCCCGTCGTAGGTGATGACCTTCACCTTGTTCTCCGAATAGAGCTTCCTGCCGTCCTTGTGGAGCCTCAGGTACACATACTGGTCCGGGACGGGGTTCCTGGAAGACCGTTCTTCGGAGAGCCTTGCCAACTGGCGCCGTGACTCGGGAGCCACGAAATCCATGTAGGCCCGGCCGATCACCTCCGCGGCGGAATACCCGTGCATGTCGCAAAACGCCCTGTTGGCAAAGAGGAGCCTCCCTCTCCTGACCACAAAGTATCCGTCGTTGATCTCCTCCACGAGCATGCGGTACTTTGCTTCCGATTCCGCCAGTTCTCTTGTCCTTTCCTCGACCACCCGCTTTAGGCCCTCGGCATGCTCCCGTATCGATTGCTCGTGCTGTGCCTGGAAATGGTCGCTGAATCTCCTGATGGTGTGGGAAAGACATCGGTTCAACCTGTCAAGCGTGTCGCGCAGGAGGGATGCGTCAAGCTCCGCGAGGAGGATGGGTACGAGGACCGCCCTGTAGAGTTCGAAGGCACCCTGGACCTCCGAGAGGGCAAAGCCGACGTCGAGGCGCATGGCGGTGATCTTTGCGATGAACCTGTCCATCTTCGAGAAGTCGTCTTCCGTGAGGGCCGCGAAGTACGCCTCCGTCGCCTCGGATACCGTGCTCCGGACCTCTTCCACGGGGCGGCGGGAATAGCGCTCGCTTACCTCGGTCAGAATCCGTCTGACCCATTCCCCCATGATCTCTTCCCGGTGCGTTTCAAGGAGCCTCTTGAGATCCATTACAGACAAGCCTATACCCGAACCCCTCATCCGTCAAGGAAAGGGATACTCTCTCGCGAGAATGTATCCCTGATAACGGACGGACCTCACGGGATCTGATATACCCTGCAGGACAGGGGCGGGGCGTAACGCACCCTCTTTGCCCACAGGCCGGTCATTGCCGGACAAACGGGTTTCACTGCATCGGTAAAGAAGTGTACAATGAGGGTGGCGTGAATCAGGGACCCGGTTCCTGCGAAGGCATTGCCCTCCGAATCCCCCGTCGGCAGCACGGGAGCCGGGACCCTGTCTGGGTTCGGAATATCGCCATAAGGAGGTCCCGTGGACAGGATACGAACATTCTACGATGAATACCCCGATTATACCCGCCCGCCTCTCGATCTGTCCCCACAGACACGTGAGCGTATTCTCGGGAGACTGAAGGTCCTCTACGGGGAAGCAACGGCCCTGGCATGGATGCCGGAGTTCGAACGGGTCTTGAAGGTCCATTACGCCCATAAACCTCCGGAAATGATCGCAAAGGAAAGAACCTACGACCCGCGGGAGAGGTTTTCCGAGAAGCATATGGTCCTTGTCACTTACGGGGACAGCGTGACGGGGGCCGGCCCGACACCGCTGGCGTCCCTGCACCACTTTGTGAACACCTATTACGCCGGCATGGTCAACACCCTCCACATCCTGCCCTTCTTTCCCTACTCCTCCGACAGGGGTTTTGCCGTCATAGATTACCGTCGTGTCGACGCAAAGCTCGGCTCCTGGGAGGACATCCGGGGAAAGAAACGGCGGTACGACCTCATGTTCGATGCCGTCATAAACCACTGCTCTTCGCGGAGCATGATGTTCCAGGAATTCCTTAACGGAACACCCTACTACAGGGATTTCTTCATCTATTACGATTCCCCCGATGAGCTTACGGAGGATCAGCGCCGCAAGATCTTCCGCCCCCGCACTTCCGACATACTGACCCGGTTCGAGACGATAGACGGTCCGAAGTATCTGTGGACCACATTCTCCGAAGACCAGATCGACCTCAACTACAGGAATCCGGCAGTCCTCCTCCAGGTCGTCAACAGCATTCTCTTCTACGTACGGCACGGAGCGGACGTCCTGCGCCTCGACGCCGTCACGTACGTCTGGGCCGAGCCGGGCACGGAGTCGATCCACCTGAAGCAGACCCACGAAATCGTCAAGCTCCTGCGCGACATGGTCGATTGCGCCGCTTCCGGAGTTGCCCTGGTCACGGAAACCAACGTCCCCCACCGGGACAACGTGTCTTATTTTGGCGACGGATCCGACGAGGCCCACATGGTCTACAATTTCGCCCTGCCGCCCCTCGTTCTGCACACCTTCTACCGGAAAGACGCGAGCGCCCTCTCCCGATGGGCCGGGAGCCTCACGACCCCCTCTGATCAGACGACGTTCCTCAACATCCTCGACACCCATGATGGTATCGGCCTCATGGGGGTGAAAGGCATTCTTCCCGGGGAAGACCTTCGGAGTCTCGTGGAGAACGCCCGGCGAATGGGCGCGCTCATCTCTTACAAGATGTCCCCCGACGGAACGGAAGAGCCCTATGAGATCAACACGACATGGTGGAGCGCGCTCAATAGCGACGATGACGGGGAAAGCCTCGATATCAAGGTGAACAGGTACCTGGCATCGCGAAGCATAGCGCTCGTGATCCCCGGAGTTCCCGGTATCTACATCCATGGAGCGCTCGGCTCATCGAACGACTATCGCGCCGTCGAGGCTTCAGGGGTGAAGCGCGACGTCAACCGCGGTATCATAGACACGAAGGATGTGGAAGCGGCACTCGGCGACCCCGCATCCCGGATCTCCCTCCTGCGCGCCCGCGGAATCGCGCTTATCCGGGCCCGCCGCAACGAAAAGGCCTTCCATCCACGGGGCAGCCAGCGCGTGCTCATGCTCGCACCAACGGTATTCGCCTGCCTTCGAGGCTCACCGGACGGCAACGAGCATATCCTTGCCCTGGTGGGTATCACGAGCCACCCCGTTCATATCACCATCCTTCTCAATGACCTGGGGATCGACGCGACGACCTGGAGAGATGTCCTTTCGTTCCGCCAATGGACAGCCACGGCAGGCACGCTGCCCCTCACCGTGGAGCCCTATGGCGTTATGTGGCTCAAGCCTTGCGGGTAAACCGCTCCCTGACCGGGGAGCCGCGGTCAGCATCGGAGAGGTTCTTTGTCAAAACTTCTGGCCAATCATTGCGCGTTGGGGTACAGTAGACTAATGGCACGATTCGAGGAGTTTCGGGGGAGGGCGCTTCTCTTTCTCTTTTTTCTCTTTTTTCTCTGGTTCATCAGCTTTTCGGTTCGCATCGTGTTCTCGCCGATCCTTCCCATCGTCGAGGACGAGTTCGCGGTCAACCATGCGAAGGCGAGCGCCATTTTCACATTCCTGTCGGCGGGATACGGGCTTTCCGTCATTCTTTCCGGACTTTTCTCCGGCAGGGTGGGGTACAAGAGGACCATCGCCTTCTCTCTCGGGCTCCTCGGCCTGCTGGCCTTTTTCATACCCGCCGTTCACAACTTCTATCTCCTCTACTTCTTTGCCTTTTTCCTCGGATTTGCCCATGGGATGTACATACCGTCGGTCATTCCGCTTATCACCGAATACTACGCCGAGAAGAACTGGGGCAAAGCGATCGCCATCCATGATGCGGGGGCTTCGTCGGCCATCTTTGCCACCCCTCTTGTCGCCATCCTCCTCCTTCAGTTCTTTCCCTGGCGGGGGATATTCGTCGTCTACGGGTGCGTCTTCGTGGCATGCCTGGTGGTCTTCCATATTGTCGGCACCGAGGTCAGGATCCACAATCCGGCACGGGCGATATTCCGGGACATCGTCAGGATACGGTCCCTGTGGTTCATGACGGTGATCTGGATCTTCGGAGCCGGGGCGAATCTCGGCATCTATGCGATAACTCCCCTTTACCTGACAAAGGAACTGGGGTTGAGCATAGACTATGCGAATACCATCCTGAGCGTATCTCGGCTGGTGTCGATCGGTGTGGCGGTAGCCTGCGGTTTCATTGTGGACAGGTTCAATCTGGGAAGGATCATGTTCTTCATGGTGATCATCACCGGCGTCTTCACCGTTCTTCTCGGTCTGTCTCCCGTACGGCACACGGGGATCGTGCTTTTCTTCCAGGCCTTCTTCGTGACGGGTTTCTTTCCGGTGGGGCTCGTGGCCATCGCGAGAACCTTCGGCAGGGAGATGCGAGGCCTGGCCACGGGGATCATCCTCTCCTCCGCCTTCTTCATCGGGGGCGGCATCATGCCCTGGCTCCTCGGGGTTTCGGGAGACATCTGCAGCTTCAGGCTGGGCATCGCCATCCTCGGCGTGCTCACCATGTTTGCGAGCACACTCGTGTTCCGATTGAAGGAGTTACGTTGATCACATCCCTCGTCTCCTTCTCTGCGAGACCGTCTCGCCGCCCACTCCCCAGTTGTCCGTCTCCACTTCATCGATGACAACGTAGGTTGTCTGCGGCTTCTTTCCCAGGACATCGAACAGGAGCTGTGTAACACCCCGGATCAGTTCTTCTTTCTGCCCGGCGGTAACCCCTTCCCTTGTCACCTTGATATTTACGTACGGCATCGTTGCCCTCCCTCGTCCCCGTTATCATCCGGCAGACCTCGCTTTGAGCCACCCTGTCACTCATTCGGCCATTGATGCTTGTCTCCCGCGCTTCTCCCCGGCCTTGGTATCGCGTTACCAACGGGCACGGCGACAAGGCCGGCGACGGCATACACCAGGAACTTCAGGCCCTCGTCCCAATCACCGGGAACGACGAGGAAGGCAATGCCGAATCCCGCCGCAAACCACACCGCCGACCATATGATGTCCGAGAAAAGCCTCGTTTCCAGGGCACGCACCCTGAGCTCCGACACCGGCCGGTATAGCCGCACATAAAGGACATCCCTTGCCCGTCCCAGGTATTCCCCCGGCACCGCTATCCTGGCAGGGGTATGCACCGCGAGAGTGTCGGAAGCCCCGGCATCATCGGGCACACCCGATGCCCCTTTCACGATGAAGGGGATCCCCGCATCGAGGAGAACCGACCGGACAGCCGCGAACTCTTCCACTCCGGCAACCTCAACAAGGAAGGCGTGGTCCGCAGGGAACGACGGATCCAGGTCATCATCGTCGCGAAAATAGACATCGCCCTCGTCACCGGATGATACCGCGTCGTCGATAAGCCCGATATCGCAGATCCGGCAGACCGTTACTCCCTCACCATACCTCGTACGACAACGCGGACAGAAAATGATGGCCTCCGTTCAAAAACGTTTCAAGCGGCTCAAGCTGTTCAAGCGGCTGCAACTATCTTTTCAGATACTTCATCTCCACGTTCGCCCTGATGAGAAAGTCGCTCTCACGGCGCTCGGGCAGGCTCTTCTTCAGTTCCGCGGCGATCTTCCCGGCATCGCCGTACTTCGCCGCGAGTTCCTTCGCCATCCCGTCGAAGGCGATGATGTACTCCTTCATGGCCTCGAGATCGCTCTTGCCGGAGAGCGGGCCATGGCCCGGAATGATCTTCTCGACGTCCATCGATGCGATCTCATCGAGCTGCCTCACCCATTCCTCCACATTTCCCTCGGCCATGAAGGGGTGGTAATCGGTAAAGAGAATATCGCCGGCAAAAAGGACCTTCCTGTCGCGGAGGTAGACCAGGGTGTCCCCGCCGGTGTGGGAGTGGCGGGCGTGGATGAGCTCTATACGCTCGCTGCCGATGTCGATGGTCATCCTGTCCGAATAGGTCACCGAGGGCCAGGCCGGCGAAGTGCCTTTCATATCCTGGGACGTGAGGCCGTATCCTTTGATATTCTTGAGCGTTTCGGCGGCTGTCTTTTCCATCTCCTTTCTGTCGTTCTCCTGGGCGACGACCACGGCCCCGAGCTTGACGAATTCCGAATTGCCGAAGGCATGGTCCAGGTGATAATGAGTATTGATGACGTACCTGATGGGCTTTTTCGACACGGCCCGGATGTCCCGTATGAAACGCTTCGCCTCCCTGGCGCTTATGAGGGTGTCCACCACGACGATGCCGTCCCTGCCTATGATGATCCCCGCGTTGGCCCCGAAGCTGTTCTTCGGCGATGCGCCCTTTGTATCCACGTAGGCGTATACGTTCTCGGCGATGCGTGTCAGCTTTTCAGCGGCAAATGATTGTCCCTGGAGCAGGACCGCCGCCGCGAGCACCAGTAGCAGTCTTGCGCAGATGGCAAGAGACCTTTTCATCCTCATCCTCCCCGATTATTCCGGCCGGTGTCTCCCTGCGGCGCCTGGCGCTGACCGGTACGGTTATAGTACCATGATGCCGGCAGGATTGGAACAGAAGCGGCCAACACAGGGGACCACGCCGCCGGCAAGCGGGACGGGCCCCGGTTCCTTTGACGAAAGCAGGAGAGCGCGGGCCGTGTTCCCACGGAACCCAGGGAAGTGTTGACATTTCTCCCCGTTCGTGTAAATTCATTGTCATTCGCGGAGGTGCAGGTGATTTCAGGAAGATATGTTCTTGTCGTTTTTTGTCTCGTCATCCTTCTCGGGGGAGGCTGCGAGACAGTTGTCCTCAAACAGGATATCCCTGTTTCCACGAACCCCATGGGGGCCCGGATACTGGCCGACGGGAAACCGGCGGGACAGACCCCCGGCACCGTTTCTCTCGAGAGAAACAGGGACCACATCCTGACCCTCGTCAAGGAGAATTATCAGCAGGTGGACATTGTCATCAACAGGCAGTATCAGTCGAACAAGGTGCTCATGAAGGCCGTCCAGTCCGGGGTCAACACGGGACTCTTCTTCAAGAACGCCGGGATGGGTATGAACAGCGGGTTCAACTCCGTCTCCAACCAGGAGGCAACGGGTGAGGCCTACGTCCTCGTTCCGCCTTCGGTGGCTGTAACCCTCATTCCCCTGCAGGGTCAGGCGGCCAGCGCCGTGTCCGCGGGAGCGAGGGCATACCCGTCGCAGGCCCCTTCCGCTGCCGCACCTGCGCCGGCGAGCACCGACATGGCGACGAAGGACCTTATTCAGGCCGGCATTATCGCGGGCGCCGCGGTCGGGGCAAGCCAGGCGAAACCCGTCGAGAAGAAATGGGAGACCTCGTCGTCATCGAGGACCTACAGGGAGCCTGACGGGACGGTGGTCACGAAGAAGTCGAGCACATCCGTCAGCGTCGGCGTCAATCCCGCGGGGCTCATAAACGCCCTCGACACGCTGTTCTCGAAATAAAAGGAGATACATCCATGAAGAAAACATGCATTCTTATGATCGCGGCGGCCCTGTTCGTCGCGCTTTCAGGGCCTGCGACGGCCGTGGACATAGACACCCTTGACAGGGTCAGCGTCCTCATGCCGAAATCGGAGGTCATCGCCCTCCTTGGCCCTCCCGACGATGTGCTCGATGTCGGCGCGGGCCTCAAGGCGGAGGTGTACAAGATGGAGGGCATCGAGCCGATGATGGGGACAGGCTGCATCTACGACGGCGACCGCCTCGCGGGCCAATCATTCATGTTCGCCGGTGAGATGACCGCCGAGGCCGCCGAGAGGCTGAAGAAACACGGCTTCGCCCTCATCGAGGACAAGAACGCCGCCTACCGGCTTCTCGGGAAAGACGACGACACGGGCAGGGTCTTCATCGTCCATGTCTTCACCGAGATGGGTATGACGATCGTCATGACCTTTGAAAAGGAATTCTACGACAGGCACAACAAGTAGCGGCTCTCCGCACTGAAAACAGGGGAACCCCAAAAGGAGAAACGAACATGAAGAGAAACCCGGTATTCGCCATCCCCTTCGCGGTGATCGCCGCCATCCTTTTTCTGCTTCTCGCCGCCGACTGCCCCGCGGCAGGCCCCGGGCTCACCCCGGAGAAGATCGACGAGGTGGTCGCGAAGATCATGAAGGAGAAGAACATACCGGGACTGTCCCTCGCTATATCCATGCCCGGAAGGACGATCGAGAGAAGCTACGGCATTGCCAACATGGAGTACAACATCCCCGTGGAAAAGGACACGGTCTTCCAGATAGGCTCCGTCACCAAGACCTTCACCGCCATAGGGATATTGATCCTTCAGCAGGAGGGAAAGCTGAGCGTCACGGACAGGATCACGAAGTACTTCCCCCAGTACCCGCAATGGCACGACATCACCCTGAAGCACCTCCTCCAGCACGCCTCGGGCATACGGGAGATGACGGAGACGGAACCCTTCAAGAGTAACCAGATGAGGGACTGGAGCCCGCGGGAGGTCATCGCCCGCATGGCCGATGAGCCCCTCGATTTCGAACCGGGCCAGAATGCCGCATACAGCAATATAGGGTGCATCATCCTGGGCGTGGTCATCGAGAAGGTGACGGGCGTTTCCTACAACGATTTCCTCAACGACAGGATCTTGAAACCCCTGGGAATGACCCATACGATGTTCGGCAGCACAAGCGCCATCATCCCGAAACGGGCATCGGGCTATGTCTTCGCCGGCAAGCTCATGAACGCCCCCTTCGCGAGTCTCGTCCTGCCCCATGCCAGCGGCGGCATGACGTCCACCGCGTCGGACCTCGTCAGGCTCACGAAGGTCTTCACGGCAAAGGCCCTTCTTACGGAGAAGTCCGTGAGGGAGATGTTCGCCCCCGCCCGCCTCAACAACGGGACGGAGTTCGTCCTTCCCGGGCCGACCATCAACATGACCTTCGGCTACAGCCTCGACTCGGTGCGGGGCAGGAAGGCGGTGATCCCCGCCAAGACGGGCGGGATATCGGGGTTCAACACCTATTTTGCCTACTTCCCCGAATCGCAGACCATGGTGGCCCTGACGGCAAACCTTGACAACTCGCTTGGGAACCTTGTCATCATCACCGACGCCCTCTTCGGATTGAAGGACAGGTGAGGAAGGGTACGCCTGCATTTTCCACCGTGATATACTGAAGACCTTGAGGGTGTCATGGGACTTTTGCGCCTACATGATGTTTCTTTGAGTTTCGGCGGGCCCCGGCTCCTCGACTGCGCCACACTCCAGATCGAATCGGGTGAGAGGATAGGTCTTCTGGGACGCAACGGGTCGGGCAAATCGACCCTCATGAAGCTCATAGCCGGCGGGATCCGTCCCGATTCAGGGGAAGTCGTCTACGGCGGCGATGTCCGCGCCGCGCTCCTTCCCCAGGATGTTCCCGACGACCTCCCCGGGACTGTCTATGATGTCGTCGCCTCGGGCGGGTTCGAGCACGCCCGGCTCCTCAGCGAGTACCACGACCTCACGATGCACATCGCCCGCGGGCAGGACGACGGGCTCTTAAAGGAGCTTGAACAGGTGCAGCACCTCATCGAAACATCGGGCGCCTGGCACTACCACCGGAGGATCAAGGCGGTGATAGAACAGACCGCGCTCGACGAGAATGCGTTCTTCACGAACCTTTCAGCGGGCATGAAGCGGCGCGTGTTCCTGGCAAAAGCCCTCGTCGCGGACCCGGACCTTCTCCTGCTTGATGAACCGACGAACCACCTCGATGTGGCCACCATCCTCTGGCTTGAGGAATTCCTCCTGAGATACGGGAAGACCCTCATCTTCGTGACCCACGACCGGGCGTTTTTGAGGCGCCTGGCGACGAGGATCATAGAGATCGACCGGGGTCGCCTGACATCGTACACCTGCGATTACCCCGCCTATCTCGAACGCAGACAGGCCATTCTTGACGCCGAGGAAAAGCGGTGGTCCGAATTCGACAAAAAGCTCGCCCGGGAAGAGGTGTGGATCAGGCAGGGCATCAAGGCCCGCCGGACCCGTGATGAAGGCAGGGTCCGGGCGCTCCTTCGGATGCGCGAGGAACGGGCGGCGCGGCAGGGACAAACGGGCCTGTCCCGCCTCTCCATAGAGGAGGCCGAGCGCAGCGGCCGGATGGTTGTGGATGCAAAGGGGGTATCCTTCTCCTGGGGGGACAGGAAGATAATCGGCGGCTTCTCCACCTCCATCATCCGGGGCGACCGGGTGGGCATCATAGGTCCCAACGGGTGCGGCAAGACAACGCTTCTCAAGATACTCCTCGGTCACATCGCGCCTCAGGAGGGAAAGGTCAGACTGGGGACGAACGTCGCCGTTGCGTACTTCGACCAGCTGCGCTCCCAGCTCGATGAGACAAGGACGCTCAGAGAGAACATCGGCGGCGGCAACGACATGATCATCACCGGGAGCGGCTCCCGCCACGTGGTAGGATATCTCCAGGACTTTCTGTTCTCCCCCGAGAGGACGATGTCGCCCGTTGGCTCCCTCTCCGGCGGCGAGCGCAACCGCCTGCTTCTCGCGAAACTCTTCATCGTCCCCTCCAACGTTCTCGTCCTCGATGAACCCACGAACGACCTCGACACGGAAACACTGGAGCTCCTCGAGGAGAAGCTTCTCGAATACAACGGCACCATCCTCATGGTGAGTCACGACAGGGCGTTCCTCAACAATGTCGTGACCTCGACGATCGTCTTCGAAGAGGACGGGGGCCTCAGGGAATACGTCGGCGGCTACGACGACTGGTTGAGGCATGCAAACCCGCCCCCGGCAGCGGAAAAAACGGTGCCGAAAGAACAAAGGCAGAAAAGAACGAAGGCGCCGCAGGAGAAGAAACGGCTGACCTTCAAAGAGGCCAGGGAACTCGAGTCCCTGCCGCCACTCATTGAGGCCCTGGAGGAGGAAAAGCGGCAATTGACGGAAACCCTCAATTCACCGGAGTTCTATGCGGGCCGGGACCTTGAAAGGATAAAGACCGTCAACGACCGCTGGGGCGCCCTGGAGAAGGAACTCGACGCAGCATATCGTCGCTGGGACGAACTGGAAGAGCTGAAGGCCGCCCTCGGTGGTCCATCCGAACAATGACGACCATGGCGGACAGGGCCGCGATATTCGTCTACATCCTGGAGTGCTCCGACGGAACCCTCTATTGCGGCTGGACGAACAATCTTGAAAGGCGCCTTGAAGAACATGCCGCGGGAAAAGCGGGGGCCAAATACACACGCGGCCGCCGACCGGTCCGCCTCGTTTACAGGGAACACTGCCCGACGAAATCCGATGCCCTGAAAAGGGAGAGGGAGATAAAAAAGCTCTCCCGTGCCGGGAAGCTGCTTCTGATGGAAAAGGCGCCCGAAGAGAGACTGATTTGACAGGGGCCTCTCTATATCTTATAGTGTTAACCGGGTTGCGAAGTAATGATCCCTGGCTGCGTGAAGATTTTCTGTCCGTAACGTTCCCACAACAGACAATTTCATCGAGCCCGATGACTTCCCGGAACGGTTCCTGCCGGTTCGGGCCGTCTCGTTCCGCTGGTTTCTAATCTTGTTTGAAAGAAGGTGCTCTTGGGTTTCAGTTCATTCAATCTTCATCCGAAAATAGCCTCCACCGTAAAGGCGCTCGGCTATCGGGTCCCCACTCCCATTCAGGTGCAGGCCATCCCGCCGGTCCTTGCCGGCAGGGACGTCATGGGCCTTGCCCAGACCGGGACGGGCAAGACGGCTGCCTTCGTGCTGCCCATTCTCGAGCACCTTATCCCCGGTCCTCGGGGAAGGGTGCGCTCGCTCATCATCGCGCCGACGCGGGAGCTGGCGGAACAGATACATGTGTCCATCGGGGAACTGGGGCGCAACACCCATTTGAAAAGCTGCACCGTGTACGGCGGCGTGGGCGTTAACCCGCAGATCAACAAACTCCGTTCCGGCGTGGATATTGTCGTGGCCTGTCCGGGCCGGCTCCTCGATCACCTCGAGCAGAAGACGATCGACCTCGACGGCCTTGAGATCCTCGTCATCGATGAGGCGGACCGCATGTTCGACATGGGATTCCTCCCCGACATCAGGCGGATCATCAGGCAATTGCCCGTAAAACGGCAGACCCTCATGTTCTCCGCAACCATGCCCCCGAGCATCCGAAAGCTTACCGACGAGGTGCTTTCCGATCCCGTCACGGTGAAGATCGGCCACACGAATCCCGCCGACACGGTATCCCACGCGCTTTTTCCCGTGGAGCAGCATCTCAAGACCAGGATGCTCATGGAGCTTCTCCGGCAGACCGATACGGAATCGATCCTCATCTTTACGCGCACAAAGTACCGTGCAAAACGCATCGGCCAGGAATTGCAGAAGGCCGGCTACAGGGCCGCCTCACTGCAGGGAAACCTGTCGCAGAACAAACGTCAGGAAGCCCTCGACGGATTCCGCGACGGGTCCTACCAGATCCTCGTGGCAACGGACATCGCGGCCCGGGGCATCGATGTATCGAACATATCCCACGTGATCAACTACGATATGCCGGACACGACGGACGCGTACACCCATCGAATCGGCCGCACCGGCCGTGCGGCGAAGACCGGGGACGCGTTCACCTTTGTCTGTAAGGAAGACGAACCCCAGGTCAGGGCCATCGAGCGCGTGCTCGGTGCCAGGATCGAGAGGCGCGTCGTTAAGAATTTTGACTACACGACACCCGCGCCGAAACGCGACGTTGAATTCGCGCGGCCGCCGCGGCCGCAAAGACGCGACAGGGCGCAGGTGAAGCCGGAACAAGCGGGAACAGGGAAGGACGGGAACAAGAAACCCGGCACGGGTTCCCCCGGGCCGGCGCGCGCCGGCCTCTCCCTAACCGGACCCGAACCTGCGGGGCCGTCGGCACAGGGGCACCACAGAAGGAGAACGGGGCGGTCTTCCACGCGTCGGGGGGGATGAACCATCGCTTCCCGCAACACGGCAGAGCTCATGCGGCCCGGGACTGTCCTCAACAGGATCTGCGTCTGATTCCCCGAATCCCGGACCTCACTTCTCCGTGATCATCTCCAGCAGCGCCTCCGCGGCCTGTTCCGGTCCTTTACGTTCCCAGCCCGGGATCCCCAGCCTCGTCCGCAGCTGCCCCACAAATACCCCTTTTCTGAAAAAGGCCTGGAAGAACCTCCTCGCGATGTCGTCGTGAAGTGCTTTGTACTGTACCGCTCCGAAGATATTTACGAAATATGTGTGCACCAGGCCAACCGATGTGGTGGTACCCTTGCTCATGGCCATCCCCTCACGAAACACGTGCAGCGCGCCTTCGGGGGTATCCAGTCTTTCGATGATCGGGTGCTCCTCGTCGGTCTCCTCGTAGTTGTTCGCATAGAGCACCATGTCAACGGAACAGCCTTCCATAACGTTCTCGTACGTGGTCACCGGCAGCACGATCCGTGAGTTCACCTGACTGGGGTTCATGATGATCGAGCGGTCGAGCTGACCGAAAGCATAGCCCGGCTGGAGGTCGTCGAGCCTGACAAAGGCCCCGACCTCCGTACCGTAGCCGATTATGTCTCCTTCCTGACCGATATCCAGCGACCCCATGTCATCGGCGATGATGGTCATCTCCTCGATCCTGTCTTCTCCCATGGTCCTGAACGCTTCAAGCGTCTCCGACTTCCCCGCCCCCGTGTCGCCGATGATCAGCAACGTCAAAGAACGGTCGCCTTTCGTCACGATCCTGACCATCGCCCCATGGTAGGGCATCTTCCCCAGTTTCATAACCTTGACGTTGTGAAGCGTCAGGACCATCTTCTTGAGATATCCGAAGTACCCGAACTGGTCTTCGTTCGGGCAGGCAGCTACCAGGATGCCGTTCTCTTCGTCATCGCAGAAGACGGTCGGCATGGGCGCAAGGCCGGCGAGGGCGCCGGAAGGTACGCCAAAAAGGTAGACCGCGTCAACAGGGCGATCGAGGAACTCGTCATCGGCCAGCTCAAAGAGGTTGCACAGCGACAGGCCAAGCTCATAGAACTTCTCGTGCACATACACGAGAACGAGGAGCGGACCGACCTTGGCAGGGTAACAGAGCCACTCGTCGGGTGCGATCTCCACCAGCTCCAGGGGGTTCTGAGGTATCCTCTCGAATTTGCCTGTCCTCTTGTTCATCGGAGGGTTCAGAAGGAGCGGGGGATACAGCAGGATCTGGCGTATCATGGGAACGTCGCGCAGTTTCCGATAGCTCCCCCCGGGCAATCCGGTGTCCTTTGGCAGAGCGATCACCGCCACTTCCGCCCCGGCCCGAACCTGCCGGTAGACATTGGGATGCATACCGGTAATGTTCTCCTCAATGTCCCGGTAGACCTGTCGCACCAGGTGGGTCAACGACTCGATCGTTGAAGCAAACGTCCGGTACGGACGCTGGTCCAGGCGGTCCCCGGCGGAATCACAGATGATGAAACGCTCGAATTCCCTCCAGTAATTGTACAGACCCTCCACGAAGGTCTGTAAACAGGAGCGTCTGGAGACCAGGTCGTCCCACCCCTCCATAAGCTTCGGCACCATCCCGAGCCGCATCCTGACAAGGTTCCGAAGTACCTGTCCCAGTTCCAGGATATCCTTGTCCCCTATCTCGTCGATCTCTTTGCCGAAGATCTCGAGAAGGGAAGATCGTCTTCCCTTCAGATCCTCGACATACCGCTTCAACACGGTGAGGAACAATTCGCTTGACATTAGCTCTTCCGGAGTCTCGCACGCCCTGTCCCGGAAGTACATGATGACCTTTTTTCCTACGAATTTGAACGTGATCCTGTTCTCCATAGTCCTTATCTCTCCATTTCCGTCGCTCCCGGCCTCTCCGGCCTGCGGCGGGATTCGCGAACCCGGTGAAGCTATTCGGGGTACCGGGCCAGATGGGGCTTTATCGCCTTTCCGAGCCAGTCGATGGCCGACCCCAGGTGGCGCATGTTTGCCAGAGCTTCCTCATCGGCGGAAACCTCCCCTTTATCGCGGCCGAAACCCATATTCCAGTAGGTCGAGCCGGGAATTATCATGCGCGACATCTGGTACATGTGGTTGATCGTATCGAAGGCGTGTATGGCGCCGCCCCGGCGCAGGGCCACAACGGCGGCCCCGATCTTTCCCTGGAAGGCGTTCCCGTTGGCGCGCGCCACGTATCCGGAGCGCTCCACGAGCGCTTTCATGTCCGAACAAACACCCCCGAAATAAACGGGTGAGCCGAGGACAATCGCGTCCGCTTTCAACATCTTCGCGAAAACCTCATTGAAGACGTCCTTCTTGATTGCGCATTGCCGGTCCTTTTTCACAAGGCACGTGCCACAGGCGCTGCAGCCCCGGATGTCCGTGCCTCCGACCTGTGCAAACTCCGTTCTCCACCGGGCCTTCCTGAGGACGCGCAACACCTCCTTCAGGAGTATCTCCGTATTCCCCCCTGTACGGGGGCTGCCGTTTACCGCTATCGCAAACATGATCGACCTCCAGTATCGATGTAAGAGCCGGTAAGGAACTCGAAAGCGACGCCGGAGCCCTGCCGGTTCCTGCGCACGGAAGGGCTCACGGCCTTTGTTTCAATTTCTTCACAAGGGTGTATGCGCCATAGCCGACCATGGCCCCGACAGTAGCCGCGACGGGCACGACAACGACGGCGATGGTGGTCACGGCCTTGACCGTCCGCACCGCACTGACAAGCTTCTTCACCTTTCCCGTCCGTGATCCCATGAGTCTTCCCGATATCCTCCCGCCGAAGCTCACCCTTTCCCGTTCTTCAACCATTTTCCAGCAAATTCCCCTTGTTTGCAACAAAGAACAGACAAGAAAGAAGCGGGTGACAGCTGACAGGTAATGGATCATGGGGAAAACCTTGTCTCTTGCCTGAAATATGACTTTCGCCTACTCCACAATGCACACCGCCAGCCCCGCCCCTCTATGCAGGATCGTTGCCGCCAATCCCCCGGCAAGGACAGGGACCGCCCCGTGCCTGCCGATCACCAGGGTACGGTACCTGCCCGTCTTCGCCTCTTCCAGGATCGCCTCCGCCACGGTCACCGTGTCGCCGGCAACCATGGTCTCCACCTGGCCGGCCTCTATACCTTTCTCAGCAAACAACCGGCGTGCCTTCTCGAAGTGGGGATCGAGCACCATTCTCTGGTTCGCGAACCACCTGTCTATGACCTCCTGCCTTTCCTCTTTCTCCGCCGCCGTCAGGATATGGCCGTCATCCCAGAACTGAGGAGGTACGTTGGGGATCACATAGAGCAGGGTGACCTTCATATTGGCAAGCCCCGAGAACTGGGCCCCGACATAGTCCACGGCCTTGAAGGCGCTTTCGGAACCGTCGAAGGCGATCAAAACATTCCTCTCATCCATGGCCCCTCCTTTTGCTCCCATCTCTACTATTAAGCCTAGCACCTTATCCCGGATGCACAACACGAAAGGGGTGAGGCCAATCCTGTCGGTGGGATGTGCGGTGCCCCAGCGGATAAAGGCTCAAAGATCTGCCTCTCGCCCGCTTCGCTCGAGCGCACAGAGGTCTCGGGGAGAGCAGGCAGAGAGAAGACCCTTCTTCTCGGATGGGGGAGGGGACAAGAAGGAGGTGTGAGGGGTAAGGTAGTATAGGGGTTGCAGGAGAGAGTATGGGGACCCACAGGACCTATGACTGCAGGGAAGATGAGGGGAACAGGTTGTTAGGAATAAGGATGCTCTTTTCTCTCCCGCCGGGACGGCGGGACGAGAAGGTCCCGCGATCCTGGCGGGAGCCGGGATCACGGGACAGTCTTCTCTCTCTCTTTTCTACGGCAGGTATACACCTGTGCCGATGAAGTAGTCTGTGCCGGGGATGGTTTCAACGTAGCCCAGCTTGGGAACCTCACCCTTGGAGCCCGGCTTTACCCAGTAGAAATCGACGAATCCGCCGCCTTTCTTTGCAGCTTCGAGGAGGGCTCGGATGACGTATTTGCCCTTGACGTCCTTAAGATCGTAGAGAGTTTTGCCCTGCAGGTCTTTCTGGACGGCATGGGCGATGTTGACGCCCTTTGAGTCATAGACGTAGAAATATCCCGAATTATCGGCATAGAAGCGCACCGGGGCAATAAAGGACCGGACAAGGCTGACACGATCCTGCTCATTTTTTACGTTTGCCAGGGCCCCGCCCAGAGCGGCGGCAAAACTGTGGGTCATGACTTTGGCGGTATCTTTGTACTGTTCGACAGGGACAACCTTCGGCGCTGCCTGGGGGGCTGCCTGTACAGGGACCGTGAAACACACGAACAGCATAAGGCCGAGAACGAATGCGAACATTGAAGAGATGCGAACACGTGATGCGGTCATAGCAATAAATCCTCCTGTTATTAAGATGGTTTCAGGGTTCAAGAGTTCAAGAGTTCCATGAAAGGGAAACTGTCTTGCTGTCCTGCAGCTCTGAAACAATGGAACGGCCAATTGCGGTCTTCTTCCGGTTCACAGACACTTGAAAACGAACCGTATATGCCTGTGTTATCGCACCGGGCGTCTTGAAGCTTAACAGAAAGGGAAAACAAACCTCAAGGTTCAAGTATCCACATGGACCTTTGTCGGCATGAAAAAGAGAGGTCCTTCGTCAACTCTTTCCCTTGAACCTTTGAACTCCTGAACCCTGAAACCGTCTTCAATCCACCACCGCCAGGAAGTCGATCTCGATGAGCCAGTCCGGGCGCAACAGGCTGTGGACCACAACGCCCGTCGCGGCGGGGTAGCTGCCCTTGCGGAAGTATTCCCTTCGTATGGCGGCGGTCTTCAGATAGTCGGGAACTGCCTCGGGGGCTATGTAGTCTGTCGTCTTGATGACATCGTCCATGCTTGCCCCCATCTTTTCGAGAAGCTTCTTCACGCTCTCGTAGATATGGCGGACCTGTGCCTCGAGATCGCCGGCGTGGACGGTCCGGTGGTCCATGTCCGTGGCCACCGAGCCGGAGATGGCAATGATCCTGCCCTTTTTCACCCCGTCGCTCCAGGTGAATTGCTTTCGCTCATACATCTCCTGATAGATGTTGTGACATTCTTTTTCCATGGTCGTCGCTCCTTGTATCGATACGTGCCGTACTCTAGCCCGCCATCAGCTCTCTTGCGCGGCGGTACTCCACCAGGTCCTCGACGGTGACGACGGGGATGGAATGTGTCCCGGCGAACCGCAGGATGTCCGGCAGGCGGGCCATGGTCCCGTCGGGGTTCGTAAGCTCGCAGAGCACGCCGCAGGGTTTAAGCCCCGCCATCCGCGCGAGGTCAACCGTCGCCTCCGTGTGCCCCTGCCTCTCCAGCACCCCGCCCGGGCGGGCCCTCAAGGGGAAGATGTGTCCCGGGCGACTTAGGTCCTCCGGCCGCGCATCGTCGGCGACGGCAGCCTTCACCGTTGTAACCCGGTCGGCGGCGGATACGCCCGTCGTGACTCCCCGGGCAGCCTCTATCGATACTGTGAAGGCCGTCTGGAACCGGCTGGAATTCCGCTCGACCATCATGGAAAGGTCAAGCGAGCGCACCTTCTCCGCAGTCAGGCACAGGCAGACGATCCCACTGCACTCCCGGATCAACATGGCCATCTGGGCCTCGGTTAGCGTCTCGGCGGCGAAGATCAGGTCGCCTTCATTCTCCCGGTCCTCATCGTCCGTCACCAGCACACCGCGACCCGCCCTCAACGAATGAAGGGCGTTCTCGACGCGCTGGAGCGGGCTCCCGAACCGGTCCAGTAGTGTATGATTCATGGCAATACCTCCTCGAATAAGATGGGCTTACCAGAATCAGGGCTAAGAAATGACAGCTGCGGCGTCCGTACGGACAGACTCTCGCCTGGTTATCGTCTTCAGGCGCTCTGAGGGCTGTCTTATCCTCTTCCATCCGGACTGTGACCGTCGGCTCTGGCCTCTCACCAGATCTACTGACCTCCTTCCCGATGGAAAGGAGCGTTCGCGGGCTCCCCGGACCAGCTCTCCGGGATACCGCCGGTAGGGACTTTCACCCTGCCCTGAGAATAAGCTGGAAAAGGATACACCAACCACCGGGCGGCTGTCAAAGGATACGGAATGGAGTTGGGGGGGGTGGAGTGACAGGGGCTGATAAGACCTATAGGAAATAGGACCTATAAGACCAATAGGACAAATAGGACGCTGTAGGACTTATAGGACTGATCGACTCGCTGCGGTCCGGCACCAGTTCTCCCTGTGTCCTATAGGTCCTATCCTGTCCTATAGGTCCGATATGTCCTATTGGTCCTATCCTGTCCTATAGGTCCTATCCTGTTCAGGCGGCAAGGGAAGGCCTTTCGCCTTTTCCTCACTTAGCCGGATTCGCCACCCTCCCGATGAAGAGTATCGTCCCCGTCGCGTTGTCGCGGATGAGGAACATGAAGGGGTGGTCGGCGCGGAAAACGGGGTCGCGGACGGGGGCTGCCTTTGTCACCATCTCCACCGCCGTGGCGGCCGCCGCCTCCGTTCCCTCCTCGTTGACCTCCACGAAGGCCCTGTGTCTGACCTGACCGATCCAGAGATCCCCCTTCTTCCATCCCATGCCCGAGAAATCCGCCGCCTGGGAGAAGGCGTCTTTCATGCCCATCTTCTGAAAGGGCTCACCGAGATTGTACTTTGTCTCGAGCTTGAACTTCGGAAGATAGACCGACACCTTCTGGCCGCGCTGTTTATCGAGCCTGGCGAGCCATCCCTTGAGGTCCTCCGCGTAGAGGGCATCCTCCAGCCCGGCGAGGCCGTCGACGGTCTTGGGCAGCAGGACGACCATGGAGAGGGTGTTGCCCTTGTAGGGCAGGGACAGCGCCTGGAAGTCCTTCTCGTCGAGGAGCTTGAACTCAGCCTTGCGGTGCATGAAGGGCGTCTTCACCTCGGCGTTCCCTGACAGCTTGAAGGGGCCGTCAAAGGTGAGCTTCTTCTCAAACTGGTTTTCCCAGACGCCCTTGAAGTAGATGGCATTGAGGATGACACAGACGGAATTCGTCGAGAGCTGCTCCAGTATCCTGTCGATCTTCCCCTCCGTCTTTGTCTTCACCCAGCCGTTTATCTCCTCGAGGCCTCCTTTGAAGATCCGGGCGTCGTAGTAGGTCGAAAGGATCTTGCGGTAGACGTCGCTCACATTTCCCCCCGTCAGCACGAGGGCGTTGGCGATACTGAGCTTCTGGCCCGACTTCGTGGTGTTCTCATCGAGGATCTTGTTGAGGCTCCTGAAACCCGAGTTCAATCCGGACTGCTCCAGGCGGAAATGGAGGGTGCTCTTCATCTGCACCGCCGTCTCCCCCCGCGCCCCGGCATAGGTCATGCCCATGGCTGATGAGATGCTGTAGGGCGAGAAGAAAAGGTTGCCTTCCTGCGCCCCCAGTTCGCGGTACAGCTGCACCGCCAGCCCGGCATTTCCATCGGAGATCGCATTGAAGGGACCCGCCGGGGATGCTCCGGCAGGGGGCACCGTCAGGACGACAAGCAAAAGGACGCAAAAGGACGCCAACATCGACCGTTTCATTTCATTCTCCTTTCGAGTGTGGGTAACATCGTGTGTCCACCTTCTCTCGCATTGGACACGGCGGCCGCCGGAAAAGTTCCCCGGGCTTCGGGCTTCTTGTCTTCCCCGGATGTCGTCAGACCCCTCCGACGGCCTACCAGCTCCCCGACGCGCCGCCTCCGCCTGATGATCCGCCTCCGCCGGAGAAGCCGGAACTGCTCCTCGAGAAACCGCTCACACCGCCACCGGAGCCGAGAGTGAAGCCGCCGATCAAGGGCCGGCCCTTCGTTCGAAGGTTCATCGCGCCCTTCTTGTAGAGGTCGGAGTTCCTCAGAAGAAGCTTCGCCACGGGAAATACCACGAGGTACCCGGCAAGGCAGATGAGTGCTCCCCGGACACCGAGGACGACGATGGGGAATATGGCCCAGAAGGGAATGAGAAAGATATACAGGAACCAGCCCACGCCGGGAGTGAGTATGCCTATTACGGTGAAGAGTCCGATGACCCCGAAGATGAAGGCGCCGAAAAGAACGCGCTCCGCGATTGAAAGGTCGGGCTCCATGATGCCCCCGGACCGTGCCAGGGTCCCGGTACCCCCTGCCGCCCGCGGCGCTTCCCCGCCTTCGAGCACACTGATGACGGCCGCGGCGCCCTCGGCTATCCCGCCGTCATAATCCCCCTTGCGGAAGCGGGGAGCCATAACGTTCTCTATGATCCTGCCCGCCACAAGGTCCGTCAACGCACCCTCAAGCCCGTAGCCCACCTCGATACGCATGCGCCTGTCACCGGGCACGACTACCACCAGGACCCCGTTGTCCTTCCCCTTCCGGCCGAGCTTCCATGCCTCGAAGACCCTCACGGCATACTCTTCGATACCCTCGCCGTCAAGGGTGGGGATGGTAAGCACCGCAACCTGGTTGCCCGTCATGTCCTCGTGGGCCTTGAGCTTTTCCGCAAGGACCCTGCGGGTTTCAGCGGAAAGGATCCCGGCGTTATCAATCACCCGGCCGGTCAGGTAGGGGACATCGGCGGCGATCGCCGAAGAGAGCACGAGGAGGATCACCAAAAGAAGAACCGGGAACGAAACCCTCTTCATACGCCCTTCTCCTCGATGATCTCATTTGGCAATTCATCTTCCGCCACACCCCCTGTTTGGGCCGATGCGTCGCCCTCGAGAATACCAAGGAGTCTCTTGAGACCCTCCCCGAGGGCCTCAACCGCCCTGCCCCGGGAGAGAGAGGCTGCCATCGGCGCGACTATGGACTCGATGGTGTCCCCGGTCAGGACATCCTTAAGGCCGCGGTCGGGAAGAAGGACCGCCTGCCCTTCGAAGAGGCTGACGAAAAGCAGGACGCCCGTCCTCGCCCGGGTGGCGAAGATCTCGCGCTTCAGGAACAGCGATTCCGCGTATTGCCGCACCTCCGTCTCTGAGCGATACCGGGACAGAAAAAGCCGCGCGAAACCCGGCATAAGAACGGTCAGAAGCGCGCAGAGACCACCGAAGGTAAGCATCCCCGCCATGGCGACAAGCCCCGTCGCCAGCGACGCCCTGTAGGGCGCCAGGAACCCGAGGACGAATATGACGAGGCAGGTGATGGACGTGCCCAGGGCAAAGGCCTTCCAAGGCAGTTCGGCGTAGCTGTCGCTTCTTTCCACGACAGCCACAACGATCTGCGTCCCCGTCCGTCTCTCTATCTCCTCTATGCCCTCATCGACGCGGATTCTCTCTTCCTCGGAAAGGATCCCTCTCATTTCACCATCACCTCACGAAACTGTATCTCCCGGCAATCCCCGGCCTCACCAAAGATATCATCTTCCACTGGATGGTACACCCGACGCACCCCCTGTTGCAAGCAGAAACAGGGTATGAACTTGATCGTCTTGAAGGACAATAACCAAACTGATACGGGCGAATGGTTATGTCCTTCCCTTTGTGTTCAATTGGTTATTGGTGAATTGGTCATTATCTTTTTCATTGGTCATTGGAATTTGGTCATTGGTTATTATTCCCTCTTCCTCCTGCTTTCCTCTTCGCCCTTATGGACATGAACGACGACACCATCGCGGCGACAAAGCCCAAGACACAGGCATTCCTAGAACTCCGGAGCATATCCGTATTCAGGGAATAGACGGTCTCGAAGACACATATTCCCAGGTCCCCTAGAAAGCCACCCTCATAACGCCGTTTATACTCTGGACCGCGTACCTGCTCTCGCCTATCTGGACATCATACCCTATGTGAAAGGACGCCCCGCCGCGCGTTATCACCGAGACCCCCGCGCCGGCAAGGAGGAAGTTCCTGTCCGGGGAGACCGTCTCTATGCTGAAGGGTGAACTCCCCTGGGCAAGACGGGACGTGATGTCCCGGGAACCCCTCATGAACTCGTAGCCCCAGGCAAGGCTGATCCCCGGCATGACAACGCTCTTCGGGGTCTCCCAGGTGTAGTACAGCTTCCCTCCGAAGTTCCCCTGGAGGGACCGGGTTCTCTGCCTGTCCACGTCAAGATCGAGGGCGCCCGCCCCTGACTCGGTGTAACCGTCTATGCCGAGATCGATGTACTGGAGCGAAAGGTTGGGTACGACGGTCCATCTGCCCGCGGGTATCTCGTAGCCCGTGCCTCCGTAAAGGGTGAGCTGCGAGCCTCCCGGGCTGGAGCTTGCCGTGCGGTCGAGGCCGGAAAAAACGATGCGCCGGGTGTTCCTGTAGTCCGCCCACCCGTAGCTTGCCTGACCGTCCACGTAAAACCTCCCCGCGTACCACGTACCGTAGGCGCCGAAGGTGTACCCGTCCATCGTCGTCCTGCTGCCGTTATTGTCCACCTCAGCCCGGGAACCGGTGTATCCGAAGAGAAGGCCCGCGGCCAGGTTCGGGGTCAGGCGATAGTCCATGCCGACGGTGAGCCCGGCACTCGTGAAGCTGTACCCCATCTGGTCGGGGGTGTCCCTCTGGTCCCCGGAGACGGCATTCCCCTTCGCGAAGATGCCCCATCTTTCCTCGACGCGGGCGGGGAGCATGCCCGTGAGGTCGGAGGCGGCGCTGGCGATAAGGATGGGCTTGTCTCTTCCCTCGCGGATGAAACCGCTGTTCCTGATGAAGCCGCTGCCGGGGTTCGTCCCCCACGCGCCGCGCCGTATGTCGGAGAGCCTGCCGGCCACGTTGGCCGCCTGGAAGACCGCGGAACTCACACCCATCGTGAAGTCCACCTGGTTCGACCTCGGGGCGATCTGGTCGTAGGCGCCCGCCACCTGGTTGTAGGAAGGGATGGCATCGATGATGCCGAGGACCCTCTCGAGGTCGCCCGCCGCGGATGGGGCCGCCGAGTTCAGCATGGAACCGACGGACCTCTGGTTCGTGTTGAGGTATGTCGACAGGACCTGGTTCAGGTAGTCGCGCTCGACGACAAGATACACCTGGTTCGCGGTCTCGTAGTGGGGCTTGAAGACCACCGTGGGGGTGATGTTGGTGAGAAGTGTCCCGAAGCGTCCCGACACGCCGGCGGTGGCGGTGAGGAAGGTCCCGAAGACGGTGCCGACAGCCGGCGTCGCCCCGCCGAGCCAGGATGTCTGCAAGGTGCCGCCGAGCGACGCGCTCCCCGTTATGGCGAGGACGTCGTTACTCGTCGGGGATTCGACCTCGACAAGGAGCTTGCCCTGCCCGCTCTGGGTGTAATTGCCGACGAGGTTCAAGGTTCCGATCGAGTTGCCGGGGCTCACCGTCCCGCCCGTGTTTTCGAGGCCCCTCGAGGCGTTGATGGTGCCCGTCCCTTGCACCTTCCCCGAATAGAGGCTGAAGAGGTTGCCGTAGGAGCCTGCCTTTTCCGTGAGGTTCCCGTTGACGATGAGCGTCCCCCCGTCGACCATGACGTTCCTGCTCACCTGAAAGGTCCTGCCCGCGGGGATCGTGTACGTCGTGGCGTTGTTGAGGACAGTGAGCGACAGGGCATTGACGTCGGCGCTCTGGGTGATGGCACCCGGGGAAAACATGACCATCTCGCCCATGAGGAAGGTGACGTTGTAGGCGTTCCATGTACCCGTGTTGCCCGCCCCGATATCGGCCACGTTGAGGGTCCAGTCCCCCGTCGCGTTCTCGCCCCAGAAGGCGTTGGTTAGAAAGGTCAGACTCGTGTTCGAGAGCACCGTCGTGTCCTGCTGGCTGGCGGTGAGGTGCGAGGTGGAATAGAGTATCTTGCTCGCCATGGTCGAAGGGGATGAAAGGGTGGCCGTCAGGTCGCCCGCCTTCTGGTGCGTCAATGTGAGTCCCACCTCGATGCCCTCGAGGGGCTGGGCCGCCTCCGCAGCGGTGATGGTGATCGTCCGGTTCACACCGGCAGGGTCGTCGTCGGGGATCGCGACGCCCACCGCGGCGCTCTTCACGACCGACGTCTGCTCCGTCACGTACCCCACATCGAGGACCTTCTCGACGAAGGCCCCGGCGTTGATGTTGCCGAAGCCGTAGTTCGGGTTGAACCTGTTGCCCGCCCCGTTCGTCCGCCAGCCGCCGAAACTGCTGTCCGAGGTATCCGAAGCATCCACCACGGTGCTCGTCTTCACGAGGGCGTGCTTCGCCATGCGTATGTCCATCTCCGGGTTCGCCTCTTTCCCGAGGGCCATGATCCCCGAGACGAGCGGGGCCGATGACGACGTCCCGCCGAAGCCGCTCGTATAGCTCGTGTCGGGGAAAAGGTCGTCCTTGTCCCCCTTGGTGTTCGTCCCGGACCAGGCGTTGTAGCCCAGGTCCGCCCCGCTCACGTCCGTCGTCGTAATCCCGAACCCGGTGTAATCGCTGCGGTTAGAAGGGGCCGTCACAAAGACGCTCGCCCCGAAGCTGCTGTAGTTGGCATACGTCCCGTCGCTGCCCAGGGCCGCGACGGTGAGGACGCTGGAGTTGTTATGGGTGGTATCCCCCCTGTTCGCGTCTTCCGTCTTCTCATTCCGCGCGTTCCCGGCGGAAAAGACATGGATCACACCGTTCGCTGCCGTGCGTGTGAGGGCGAGCTGTATTGCCGCGGTCGCGCCCGAGAAGGGGTCATCCGATCCGTAGCTGTGGTTCTTTACCTCAATCCCGGCCGTCCCCGTGATGGCGCCCGTCGTCGGGTTGACACCGCTTTGCCAGTAATAGGCATCGAGGTAGTTCTGCTCGGACGCCTCCGGGTCGGCGGGGGTCACACTTCCGATGTTTATCCTCAGGCCCGCTATCTGGGCGTAGGGAGCGGCCCCCGTGCCGCCGATGCCGTTGCCGCCGCGGGCGGCCGCAACACCGGCCACCGCCGTGCCGTGATTGTCGCCCTGCTTCTGCGGGCCCTGCGCGGCGGCAGCAAGGTCGGCGTTGTCGGAGAAATTCCTGCTCAGGTCGGCCCGGTAGTTCGGGGCAATGTCGTAGTTCGTGCCGTCGACGCCGTCGTCAACAATGCCGATGACGACACCCGAGCCCGTGTACCCGAGGTTCCACGCCCCGAGGAGCCCCGCGCTGACACCGGAGTTGACCATCCGCGTCGTGGTGCCGAACTGACGGGAGTAGAAGTCTATGAAGGAGGGCCCCCCGTTCACAAGATGCCATTGACCCGGAAAATTGGGCCTTAGGGCAACGTTGTAGGAAAAATAGGGGTCATCGGGATAAAAGGGGTCAAGGTCGTCCCTGCCCCAGGCGGCAAAGGGGGAAAGAAGGATCAGCAGAATGCACAGGAGGTTTCTGTATGTCCGCAGCATGGGATAGATCTCCTCTTTTCGACTGTCCCGAAGGAAGTTGACCGCTCATTTCTGCTTAACACCTTGGGATCGGGGATGTCCGGGACAATAGTAATCAATGCGCCGGACCGAAGTCAAGAGGAGAAGCGTTCCCGGAGGTGCTCCGTGCGACGGGCTGTACCCCGCTAACCGATGCCGTGCCGCTCTGTTTCCTTCAGCTTCCTGCGTGCGCATCTTTCGCACATGAAGGGATTATCCCCGGCACCGTCTCCCGATTCGCAGCACCTTTCACCGGGCATCCTGTAGCATCTCCCGACCCGGCCACATCCCGAACAGGTCGCCCGGGGCTTTATTTCCCAGGGGATAGGTACGGCACCCGACGTAAAAATGAGCCTGTCCACGAAGTAGACCATCGCCCCCATCAGGGCCTGGCTGATTATCATCGCGAGATAGACGCTTTCGATGCCCAGCAGCTCTCTGACCTTGTTGAAGAAAAGGGCACCCGGTATGGCAAGAACGGTCCATCGAAGAACATACAGAATATACTTGATCATGCCGCCTCCCCGCCGCCAAGGGCTACCTTTAATTATCAGGCAGAAACCGTCGATATGCAACGGGAGGGGCTTGAATCACGGGTGACGCGCAATTCGTATGGGGCCCTCGCACTGTCCCGATGCCGGTCTCTGCCCGTATCCGTTGCCTCGAACACACCAGAGGCTCTCTGGAAAAAAGGGGCGGAAGGTGGTAAAGTACAGGAAATTGCGGGTGAACAGGAATACAGGACAATGGATCTCGATGACAGGAACATGCTTCTTCATATCTGCTGCGCGCCCTGCAGTGTATATACCGTGAAGGCGCTTCGCGCCGAGGGGGCGAAGGTCTCGGGATACTTCTATAACCCCAACATCCATCCCTGCACGGAGTTCTCGAAGCGCCTGTCCACCCTGAAAGAATACGCAAGGATAGCACTCCTGCCCCTTATGGTGGACGATTCCTACGAGCTCGACCGTTTTCTTGCGGGGGCCCTCGCCTCCGGGAAGGACCGCTGCCTCTTCTGCTACCGCATGCGCCTCGAAAGGGCTTTCGAGAAGGCGGCGGAAGCAGGTTTCGACGCCCTCACGACAACCCTGCTCTACAGCAGGTACCAGCGCCATGACGACATAAGGAGGATAGGCGAAGAGCTTTCGGGCGCCTTCGGCATCCCTTTCTTCTACAGAGACTTTCGCACCGGCTGGCGGGAAGGCATCGAGGAATCGAAGAAGCTCGGCATGTACCGCCAGCAATACTGCGGATGCATATTCAGCGAAAAGGAGCGCTACGGAGGGAAATGATGCCATCCATGGGAAAGATGCTCATCATCCTCGGGGTCGTCCTCGTCGTCATCGGCCTTGCCTTCACCTACGGGCCGAAGATACCCTGGCTCGGGAAGCTGCCCGGCGACATCTCCATCAAGAAGGACAATTTCAGTTTCTACTTCCCCATCACGACGAGCATAATAATCAGCATCATCCTGACGATACTCTTTTCCATATTCCGAAAGTAGGGACCCGACATGAACGAGACGATGACAAGAAAGGCGGTGGTTCTCTTAAGCGGCGGCGTGGACTCGACGACGACGCTCGCCATCGCCAGGAACGAGGGGTTTGAGGCTTACGCCCTCACCTTCCGTTACGGCCAGCGGCACACCTGCGAGATCGATGCCGCGAGAGAAACGGCGCGGTATGTCGGCGTCGCCCGGCACGTTGTCCTCGACATCGACCTCAGGAGCTTCGGCGGTTCGGCCCTGACGGACGATATCGAGGTCCCCAAGGGAAGGGGACCGTCGGATATGGCCGCAGACATACCCGTCACCTACGTCCCCGCGCGAAACACGATCTTCCTGTCCTTCGCGCTCGCCTTCGCCGAAACGCTCGGCGCCCAGGACATCTTCATCGGCGTCAACGCCCTCGATTACAGCGGCTATCCGGATTGCAGGCCGGAATACATCGCGTCCTTCGAGCGCATGGCAAACCTCGCCACGAAGGCCGGGGTGGAAGGGCAGCACTTCAGAATCCACGCACCGCTTATCGCCATGACGAAGGCCGAGATCATCCGCACGGGGATCCGCCTCGGCGTCGACTATTCCCTGACGACGACCTGCTACGACCCGTCGGACGACGGAAAGGCCTGCGGGCGCTGCGACGCCTGCCAGCTTCGGCTCGAGGGGTTCAGGCAGGCCGGGGTGGAGGACCCCGTCCCCTATATATATAAAGGTTAGACTCCCCATGGCATACCTCATCAAGGAGATCTTCCGTTCCCTCCAGGGCGAGGGCGTAAACGCAGGGAGGCCGGCGGTGTTCCTGAGGTTCTCGGGCTGCAACCTCTGGTCCGGCCGCGCCGAGGACCGACCGAACATACCCTGCCCCTTCTGTGACACCGATTTCGCCGGCACCGACGGGCCCGGCGGCGGCGCATACGACACGGCGGCAGAGGTGGTCTCGGCCATGGCGGCCCTCCTGCCCTCCCCGGCCCCGCAAGGTGACCGCCCCCTCGCCGTCATAACGGGAGGCGAGCCCGCCCTCCAGCTCGATACCCGCCTCGTTGAAGAGCTGCACCTGGGCGGCTGGGAGGTAGCCGTCGAGACGAACGGGACCCTCCCCCTGCCTGAGGGCATCGACTGGGTGACGGTGAGTCCCAAGGCGGGCACCCGCCTTGTCGTCACGGCGGGCGACGAACTGAAGCTCCTCTATCCCCAACCCGGCCTCGACCCGGCCTCCCTCCAAGACCTCCTGTTCCGCCACTTTATCCTCCAGCCCATAGACAACTCCCTTCGCGAGGAGAACACCCGCCTCGCCATAGACTATTGCCTAACCCACCCCCGCTGGCGCCTGGGCCTCCAGTTGCACAAGACCCTCAACATAAAGTAAAAGACCGCTTGAACAGCTTGAGCCGCTTGAACGGGAAAGGCGGAAAGGACAGCTTGAGCCGCTTGAATGTTAGAAAACTGAACATAGTCTTGATATCGATCCGATTCCTCGTGAGTGAGTTCCGGAAGAACCGGAGTGGCCGATCACAAATGAATCCAGTCATCCCGCGACAGGCTCGTTTTTTGTGTCTTTAACGCTCAAGCGGCTGCTATGATAAAAGTCAACAGTTAATGTCTACCAGCTCTCTTTTTCTTTCACCTCACATGTCTCTCGCACGAGGCCGATGACAGATCCACACTGTCGGCGGCCGAAGTGCCCTTC
>Ga0228536_1000156_pt1 | contig 179306 bp, 141 predicted proteins | sample SJ1Smetagenome_FD_168611 | JGI IMG/M metagenome (GOLD analysis project Ga0228536, IMG submission 168611) | Enriched culture of PCE-dechlorinating microbial communities from Ithaca, New York, USA - SJ1.S | ecosystem: Engineered > Modeled > Simulated communities (microbial... > Unclassified... | reverse complement strand
TCGAGATTCCCGAAGGAAAGTCCGGTATTTCCGGACAGACGCGACAGAAAAGAATCCGTTCCGTCGATGCGCATAAAAACAACCTCCTTGTCGTTCTTGGTGCAAACAGATCCGGAGCCGGGAAAACCCGAAGATCCGCAAAAATGCATTACTTGAGAAAACGGCGCTCCTTGCACTGCAGAAAACGCCCGGCGGCGGCACGATGCCTCTTTTTTCTCCGCAAAACCCGTCCGGCGGTTCCGAGCTTTCCCTTCGGAACCGGGAGCGGAACACCCCACAACAGAGAACGATGTTCACCGCAACGAAAACGGGGGAAACCCCGCACAGGATCCCCCCCGATGAGCGCCCTCTTCCGTCAGAAATGCAACTTGCCGATGCCGAGGTTTCTGTAGGTTTCGTCCTTCAGGAACGTGTCCACCGCACTGAAGAGCATGCCGAGCCTGCCCGTGGTGTTCTTGAGTCTGATGTCCGAGAGATCGGCTCCGTAGGTGAACACCATGTCCCCAAGCTCGGTGCCGGCGATACGGTACCGGTCCTCCATATTGCGGTCGAGCCCCGCCACGGCGCTTTTTCCCGTCGAAGACGCATTCCCCTCCGGCGTCAACAGTTCTCCGACAGACGCGGAGGTTTTTTCGCGCAGATCCGCGAGCCTTGCAATCTCCTTGCCGATGGCTTCCGTGACTTTCTTCGAAGCCTCCGCATCCCCCAGGAACATTTTGCTCGAAGAAAACAGCGGATCCTCCGACATGTCCCGCAAGGACACGCCGGATTCCTTTGCCTCTGTGAGGCGCTTGATCGCCTTGTCCGCATTGCTCTCGAGAACATTTCCCTTTCCCGTCGCAACGAGCGTTATCTGATGTGACACCACATCTGACCGTATGTGCTCCTCAGCCAGCGTCACCCTTACGACTCTCAGGTCCTTGAATTCACTCGCGACACCCCATTCACTCAAGAAAAACTCTCCGGGTTTGTGCGAGAGGAAATAGCCTACGGTGCCTTCCTCTTTGTTGGTCCCCTCCGAGAACATGGAGAGGGCGGCATCGGTGGGGAGCGTCGATTCGTACGTCTGACCCGATGCCGCCAATCCCATGGTGTGAACATCCCGGTGAAGATCGGCCTGCAATTCGATCATTCGAATCTGCAGGTCCATGCGCTCCTCCTCCGTGTATCTCTCGTCCTCGGCGAGCACCGAGATCTTCTTCATCGCCCGCAGTGTCCCATCGATTTTGGAGAAGGCCACCCCCATTGCCTTGACCGCCCTCGCCTCTTCCGCCGTCAGCGTATCCGTGGACAACTCCAGAATGTCCTTCTCCTCGGGAATGCCCCCGCCCGCACGGTCGATCCTCAGGTCGAGATTCCCGAAGGAAAGTCCGGTATTTCCGGACAGACGCGACAGAAAAGAATCCGTTCCGTCGATGCGCATAAAAACAACCTCCTTGTCGTTCTTGGTGCAAACAGATCCGGAGCCGGGAAAACTCGAAGATCCGCAAAAATGCATTACTTGAGAAAACGGCGCTCCTTGCACTGCAGAGAACGCCCGGCGACAAACCCGACAATTCCCGCCGCCAGAAAAGGAAGCCCGGAGACGGGCACAACGCCAATATTACATCCGGAAAGAGATTCCGATGGTTTTGTTTCGCTGCTTCCGAGTGTGCTTGACTGTTCTTCGGTTTCTTCCGTCGCAAAAATCAAGGATTCGGGCATCGGTATCTCCCGCACTTCCACGCAAATGCCCGCTCCATCCCCGGGACGTTCAATCGTTTCCGTTCGATAGATAGGTGTTGTGTGAACCAAAGTACCTGCATTTGCCGGGCAGACCACGAGGTGTAACGACATCGCCATACAACAGGAGACCATGGCAAAAAGCAACATGTAACGCCTTTTTTTCGAAAGTGTCATGATAAAATCACACCCTCCTATCATCAATGACAAAATTACTATGTCAAATTTTTAAATAATTCTAATTTATGTTTTTATCGAACAGGTGAGAGGGGCAACGGCGTCAGTGGATCTCTATAAAACCTATACTCACCTGTCAACCAGGCTTTATTCACATTACGCGCCTCTGCAGTAATCTCTCTGTCAAACAATATATTCGGATCATAAGCAACACCAGTATAGTAATATGCATAATTACCAGCCAACACTCCTTGGCTATTATTGTATGCTTTTTTATTAATATAGATTAGAGAAATACGTGCACCACCATCAGGATTATTGATGGTCGCCCTGCGAACGTCAGCCAAACCATTTTCCAAAACTTCCACTACGATTTGACCATTGAGTTGATATAAATTTCTCGTAATCTGAACTGCCCATAAATTTTCAGCAAATGCAGCAGAACAAAAAAATACCACAATAAAAAACAACAAAAATCCGTAAATTTTATTTTTCATATTAGATGCCTCCCTTTAAAAAATTAAATATTATTTTTAACTCTTGCGACACAAAATCCATTTCGCAAGCCATGCTTTTCCAAACAACCACCTGCTTTCCTCGTTCTAAACCAAGAGTACAACAACATGCTTGGCGGACGTCGCCCGTCTCTCCGCAACACTTCGCCTCTCGTTATTTTTATCGGCAACGTCGCGCTCGAACATGAATTTAAAAACATATTTTTCTGCAAATGATTATGTTTCACTTTGAATACTCGATGATCCACCTCAATTTGATTATGCACCCATCTTTGGAAGGCACCGACGGCGGGCAAGGGATTTCGAGCGCGGCGTTTCATGGACCGCTTTTCTTCCGAGGCGCTCGCGAGGGCTCTTCTGCGTTCTTCGCCGGAAAGGGCGGGCTGCTCGCGAGGGCTCTTTCCTGTTGACAGGAGGGGGAGCGTCCTCTACCCTGTCCCAATGACACGGAGGTGCCTTGCTTCTTCAATTCGACGATTTCGCGCTTCTGTCTCATGCAGGCGCGTTGTGGCATTCGGGAGGTGATGCGGGGAAATTCGCATCGGGAGAGCGGGAATTCGAGGCGAAAGACGCGGAATCGGAGGAGGCGACGCTTTTCGGAAGCAGGAGAAACGCGTCGTTTCGGAGACGAGAGATTCGAGGAGGCGGAAACGCATGCGTAAAGGAATGGCACTGCTCCTGACGGCATTGCTCCTGGCGGCACTGGTCGTCCCCGCGACGGCGGCCTACAAGGACGAGTACAAGCTGGACGTCGTTCCCGGTCCCACCACCGCGTGGGGCCTGGGTGCCCAGTACTTCGCGGACATCGTGAAGGACAAGACCGAGGGACGCATCGTCATCAAGCCCTACTTCGGCTCCCAGCTTTCGGCGGGAAAACAGACCTCGGCCTTTCTCCTTCTCCGGAACGGGGCCATCGACTTCGCCCTCCAGTCCACCATCAACTGGTCGCCCCAGGTGAAGGAACTCAATCTCCCCGCGCTTCCCTTCTTCATCGCCGGCTCCGGAAAGGATCGCTTCAAGGCCATGGACGCCGTCAAGGCGGGCAAGGCGGGCAAGATGATGATCGACGCGGTGGAGAGCAAGGGCGTGAAATTCCTCGGCTGGGGAGAGAACGGTTTCCGGGAGCTCACCAACAGCAAGAAGCCCGTGGCGGCCCCCTCGGATATGGACGGACTCAAGATCCGCGTCGTGGGCAGCCCTATCTACATCGACACTTTCAAGGCCCTCGGGGCCAATCCGGTGAACATGAACTGGGCCGAGGCGACCACGGCATTCCAGCAGGGCGTGGTGGACGGGCAGGAGAACCCCATGGGCATCCTCATTCCCTCCAAGATCTACGACTATCACAAGTACATCACGGAGTGGCACTACGTGATCGATCCGCTCCTCTTCGCGGTGAATCCCGACGTGTGGAAGAGCTTCTCCCCCGACGACCAGGCCATCCTGATGGAGTGCATCGGCCTCGCCTCCAGATACCAGACCGCCCTCGCCCGGGTCGGGTTGGACGACGGCAGCGCCCTCGCGGTTCTCCAGGAGATGGGCATGGTTCCGGAAATCGTGGATCCCTACAAGGCGCTCACCGAGAAGGGCATGGAAGTGACGTTCCTCTCGGAGGAGCAGATGGCGGCGTTCCGCGAGAAGACGCAGCCGGTCTTCGAGAAGTGGACCGGGGAAATCGGCGAGGAGCTGGTAAAGGCCGCCCAAGAGGACATCGCCTCCGTGCAGTGAGGTCATGCACCAGCCACTCTCCGGCGGATCCCTCTTCGGCGGAGAGTGCTTGTTTTCTCGAAAGAGACGCCGATGAAGGAAAAGCCCTGGATATGTCTCTTTCGGAAACGCCGCTCGGGGAGGAAGTGCCCTCTCGATGGTCGCGGGGTGCATCCCTTTTTTTCGAGATCGCTTGCAAAGGCAGAAAGAGCCGCTCCTCTTTTCGGAAACACGCCCCAGACGGAGCGGCACTCCGCCTGCTTTCGAAACTCCACGAAAGGACCGTTTCTCCATGATCCGCACGCTCTGGACGCATTTCGAGGAAATCGCGGGCTCCATCATTCTCGCCGTCATGACCACCGTGGCCTTTCTCAACGTGGTCACGCGGTATTTCATCAAATACTCCTTCTCCTTCACCGAGGAGATCGAGGTGAATCTCTTCGTCTGGCTCGTGCTCCTCGGCACCTCTCTGGCCTTCCGCAAGGGAGCGCACCTGAGCATGAACTTCTTCTACGATCGCTTTCCCCCCGCGGTCCGAAAGATTTTCTTTCTCGCCACCACCGGAATCTGCGTGGCGTTCTTCGCCGTTTTGGCCCATCTGGGGCGACTCGAGGTGCTGGACGAACTGGCCCTGTCGGTGACCACCGAATCCCTGGGCATTCCCGTGGTGGTCTACACTGCGGCGGTGCCCGTCCTGTCTCTCCTCGTCATCGTGCGCATTCTCCAGCAGAGCGCCGCCGCCCTCCGGGCAGGCGACATCTAGGAAGAGGTGCATCCCATGGACAAACTTCTCGCCGATCCGGCCTTCTGGATGCTCCTTCTCTTCCTCGCGCCGCTCCTCCTGCGCGTTCCCGTGGCGGTGAGCCTGGGCGGCGCGGCCCTCGCGGTGTGCGTGCACTGGAACCTGGGGTATCAGATGGTGTCCTACAACTTCTTCGCCGGGATCGCCAAGTTTCCCCTCCTGGCCATTCCCTTCTTCATCCTCGCCGGGGTCATCATGGAGAAGGCGGGTATCGCGGAACGCATCATCGACCTCATCGACGAGCTTGTGGGCTCCGCCACGGGAGGACTCGCCCTCGCCACGGTGGGGGTGGCCACCTTCTGGGGCGCCGTGAGCGGGTCCGGCCCCGCCACGGTGGCGGCCCTGGGGCTCATCCTCATTCCCGGCATGGCCGCGGCGGGATACGACAAACCCTTCGCCACGGCGGTGGTCTCCGTGGCCTCGGGCCTGGCCATCGTCATTCCTCCGAGCATCGCCTTCATCGTCTACGGAGACATCATGCAGCAGTCCGTGGGGGCGCTCTTCGCGGCGGGCGTGCTGCCGGGCATCGTGGTGGCCCTCTTTCTCATGGGAGCGGTCTATCTCATCTCGCGGCGCCGCAACTACCGGGGCAAACCCCGGACCTCCACCGCCGCTCTGTGGCGGGCCTTCGTCCGTTCCCTCTGGGGGCTCTTCACCCCGGTCATCATCCTCGGCGGGATCTACGGGGGGATCTTCACCCCCACCGAGGCCGCCTCGGTGGCCGTCTTCTACGGGCTTTTCGTGGGGGTTTTCATCTACCGGACCATCACGTTCCGGACGCTCTACGAGATCCTGAGCGCCACGGTGCTCTCCACCGCGGTGGTCATGCTCGTGGTGACCTGCGCGGGGCTCTTCTCCTGGGTGGGTTCCGCCGTGGGACTCATCGACAAGGCGGCGAACCTTCTGCTGGGGGTTTCCGCCTCGCCGCTGGTGGTTCTCCTGATGATCAACCTCATTCTTCTCTTCGCGGGAATGCTTCTGGACGCCATCTCCATCTTCTACGTCTTTCTTCCCATCCTCATGCCCATCATCGCCCACTTCGGCTGGGACCCCGTGTGGTTCGGCGTGGTCATGACCATCAACCTCGCCATCGGACAGGTGACGCCCCCTGTGGCGGTGAACCTCTACGTGGGGGCCAACATCAGCGGCCTCACCATGGAGGAACTCACGCCTCCGGCCCTTCCGCTCATCGCGGCCTCCGTCCTGGCCCTGGCGGTGGTGTCCCTGGTCCCCTCCTTGAGCACCTGGCTCCCCTCGGTGCTGGGGCTCTACGGGTCGCCCTGATCCGTCCCGCAACAGCCGGACGCCCGAATGCAACGTGGGGAGGAGCGCGCTTGTGCGCGTTCCTCCCCACGTCTTTCCGCAAAAATGACAGAAGATCCTGCGGGGATTCTTTCGGAAAGTCTCTCCGCGTCTACGCCTGCTCGACCTCCGGGGTGTCTTCCTTTCGGGCCTTCAGCCGTTCCAGCACGTGGAGCAGGCCATCCGTCCCGTAGTCGAGAGCCTTTTTGGTTCTGCTGATGGTCACCGAGCTGGCGCCGGAAACCCGGGAGATCTCCCCGTAGTTGAGCCCCTCGTGAAGGAGGCGGGCCACCTCGAGCCGCTGGGCCAACGCCTTCAACTCGCCGATGGTGCCCACATCCTCGAGAAAGCGGTACATCTCGTCCTGCGTCTTGAGGCGGAGAATCGCCTCGCAGAGACGATCCGTGGAGCTGTCTTTCCATTTCATCGACATGCCTTTTCCTCCTTTATACCCACTGCCGTTACATTCCGGAGCGCCGCACCCGTTGCGGCATTCTCCCGGCAGTTGCGTTCATCCGTCCGGAAAAACCATCTTCCGTCCGACCTCCGCGCATCGCGGAGCACAGCCGGAAAAACCATCCCGGCTTCCCATCGGAGCACCGGCGGGCCGGATTCCGACACTTGTGCAGTCCTCCGTCGAGCATGGGTCCCTCCTCCGCGTTCCCTCAAGGGGTTCCCTCTTTTCAGGGGCGCACTTCCTCTCGGGCTGACTTTCCGGAAGAAAATCTCCCCTTTCCCCACTCCATCAGGATACCATGAAACGGGAGAAAAGCACAGGTGTCGTTCCTTGTATAACGAAAAAATGCCGCCATGCCCGTCAAGGAATTCTTCGGGCAACAACGAAACCTGACAGGGAATTCCGTTCAGGAACAGGAGCGGTACCTCAGCGCCCCGAAGGCAGGGCCGCGAGAGGCGCAGCGCCAGCACTCTTTTCCCCGCAACGGCGGATCACTTCTTCCAGCTTGCGCGTCAATGCCTCGCTGACGAGACGTGCCTTCCTGTGCAGCTCCTCCATCTGTTCCGTCCTTCCGCTCCGTCCGGCGGCCCGCACGGCATGCCCCAGATGGTGCAGTTCGTCGTGGAGTCTGCGGATTTCTCCCCATTCCGCGGCCACTGCGGGAGGAATGTCCGTCACGGCGAGAAAGATGCCGAAGCGGCAGCGCGTCGGATCGGTTTCGAGGTTCCAGAGCCCGCCCCGGATATAGTCGTCGAGGCGCCGCATCCACGCCGCGTGACCGTCGATGGCGATGCGGCAGACTTCTGTAAACTCCTCGCAGGTGGTGATGGAGAAATGCGACAGGGCATCGAGGACGGAACGCCCCGTCTCGGCGCCGTCGGCGATCTGTTTCCGGAGCAGGGTCACCGAATCGCCGAGACGGAGAACGCTCTTCTCCACGCTCCCGATGACGGCACCGAGTTCCAGTGCGAACTGGGAGACCGACTCCGCTCCCGAGGCCATTTCCTGGGAGGAGGCACTCAGTTCCTCCGCCCCGGCGGCGACGCTCTGGGAGGCCTCGTTCACACCGGCCATGCGGCGGAGGATGGCGGAGATGGAGTGCACCACTTCGGAAATCTGCGTACCTACCCGCTCCATTTCCCTGGCCATGCCCTGAATATCCCCGGACGTTCCGGAAACACCCTTCATGAGCGTGGACAGGTTTTCGCCGATCCGTGCCGCCGCTCTCCTGCTCTCTTCCGCAAGGGTGCGTACTTCCTCCGCGACGACCGCGAAGCCCCGTCCCGCATCGCCCGCCCTGGCGGCTTCGATGGCCGCGTTGAGCGCAAGGAGATTCGTCTGTTCCGCAATACCCGTGATGGCCTGCACCACCGAATTGATGACCTTCGCCTGCTCCGCCAGGGAGGCGGCGTGCTCCGAGACTTCCGAGACGTTCTCCCGAACGCTGGTGATGGTGGCGATGGTGGCGTTGAGGGCCGCCTCGCCCCCCTCGGCATCCCGGGCCACCTCGGAAACGGCGCCGTTCAGCTCCTCGGCGATACGCGCCAGGGACTGGGCCGTGGAGGCAATCTCCTCGGAGCTGGCGTACTGCTGCTGTACCGCCCCGGTGATTTTCTGCACCGCTCCGGCGCCCACGACCGTACGCTCCCTCACCTCGCCGAACTCTTCACTGAAGGCATCGAGGGAGCTGTTGATGCTGTAGAAGATGGCGAGGAACTGCTGCACCCCCTTGGAGAAACGCCAGAAGGAACTGCGGATGAACTCCGCGAAGGCGTTGAAGGCGCCTCCGAGACGGCCGATCTCGTCGTCGGTCCGCACGGGAAGACGCCGGGTAAGGTCGCCTCCCGAACCGGCGAAGTCCTCCATGAGCCGGAGCATGGTCCTCGTGGGAGCCAGAATGGCCCGCAGGTAGAAGAACACGCAGAGCAGGGACACCGCCACGGCAATGACGAGCGCCAGCTCCTGGGACCGTTCGAGAAGAACGACCTTCGCCTCCGCCTCCGTCTGGAAAACGGACACGGCACCGTCCATGGTCCTCAGAATCTCCGGTTCCGCCCTTCGGATCGCCTCAAGGGCGTCTTTTCCGGAACCGGACGAAGCCGTATCCCGAAGGGAACCGAGAATATCCCTGAAAGGGTTCCAGAGGGAACGCACCGCCCCCAGCGCCACCGCCGCCTCCGGCGAGGGAACGGGAAGCGCGATCAGGGACGTGCCCTTCACATCCAGCGGCGCGCCGCCTCCCTCGGCGAGGGCCTTCAGGGTCCTGTCGAAGGCGGTGACGGACCGGTCCAGCTCTGCGAGAATCGACGCATCTGAGGTGAGCAGATACAGGTAGGCCTCCTTGGCCATCTTCTGGGAGAGCATGCGCTGACGTCCCGCCAGATTGATCACGGCGCCGTCCCGTTCCTGCCCGGAGGTGACGAAAAACGTCACCGACAGGGACGCGACGAAAAGTACCACGAGGATTCCCAGTGGAAGGAGGAGCTTGGCCAGCAGACTTCTTTTCATGAATACCGCACCCTTTCTCTTGTCCGTCTTCGATCGTGGTTCCGCGAAAAGAGCAACGCAAAATGGAATCATTCCACTTGGGATGATACGAGGTTTCGTCGCACATGACAATGTTCGTTCTGTCGTACTTTTCTCTCCCTCTCCTCCTCCGCTTTTCCGTGATGGTGTCGTACCCATTCTTCAAGGGGGCGTCACACCCGGACTCGAAAGAGAACCTCTTTTTTCGGCGACATTGTTCAGGTACACCCCTTGCTCTTTTTTTGTACCTCTTTCATAATGAGGCAACGCGCTGTCCACCCATCGACGCAGCCGACGAGACCGCAGTCGGACCGGATTCCGCCGCGCCTTCGGGAACACCGGGGAAAATCGGAAACGGCCGGAGAGAATGGAGAAAACCATGAGCACAGAACAAACCCGTTCCCTGCCACGGACCGTGTTTCCCCTCGTAGGCCTCGCTGTTCTTGCCTTCCTGGGAAACGCCTTCGGCCTGAATCTGCTTCCCGGCGTCGATTTTCTCTTCGGCAGCATCTTCGTTCTTCTCGCGGCGTGGCGCTTCGGCCCTCTTGCCGGTGCCCTCGCGGCACTTGTCTCCTCGGCCTACACCGTTGCGCTCTGGGGACATCCCTGGGCTGTCATCAACTACATGGCGGAGGCTCTCGCGGTGGGGTTCGGAAGACGGTACCTGAACAACCTCTTCCTGCTGGATTTCCTCTACTGGATCACCTTCGGCAACATGCAGCTTCTCCTGCTCTGGAAGGGACTCTACGGCATGAACTGGGAAGGGGTGTTCTTCCTGGTTCTCAAATGCGACGTGAACAGCCTCTTCAACGCCCTCACGGCTTTCCTCGTCGTCACGTTCCTTCGGCCCCGGGCTTTCCCGGGGCCGAAACATGCTCCCGACCGCCCGCCTCTGGAGCACCTTCTTCTCTGTGGCATGCTCTTCCTTGCCATAGTGCCCCTTCTCGCCGTCATGCTTCACGGCACGCTCCACCTCGATGACGACATCGAGTCCGCCACCGAGCGCAGGCGCTCCGAGGCCCTGCGGCTGGTGCAGCGACGGATGGCGCAATGGAAGACTCCTTTGGTCCGGGCACTCCCCTTCATCGCCCACGTGGCTTCGGAGGGACACCTTTCCGCACAGGAGAATCCCTTCGCCGGCACGAGCATTCTCGAGGTCTACCTCGTCAGCCGGAACGGCACGACGGTCAGATCCTTCCTCGACGACACCGAAGCTCCCCCGGAGAGACTTCTTCCCTCGCCCGTACTGGAGCACCTCCAGCGTTCCCGGGCCGGAGCCGCCTCGGAGGATGTCGCCTTTCTCCTCTGTCCCCTGGGAAAAGAAACCTGCCGGGCCTTCGTGGTGGCGACAACGGGAGACTCTTTCGTCGTCCTCGCCACCGACCCGACACCCGCCTTCGACGATCTGGCGGAACAGCTCCGAACGCTCGACGTCCAGGCGCTTCTCGTGGACGACAACACCGGTGCCGTGCGCCCTCTGTCGCTCTTTCCCGAACACCTGCTCTCCCGCCTCGACGAGTTCCGCGACAGTGCCGGGCCCTTTCCCCTGCGGATCAAGCCCCGTTCGGACAGAAGAGGGAACATCCCGCTGGTGCACCTCTGGATGCGTACCGTCCTCGTGGACCGCGTGGTCTACGAGGAGATGCCCGGCTGGACCATGCTCGTCGCCTCCCCCCTGGACGCTTCCGGCGGCGCCCTCTTCGGAAACTACACCCGTACCATGTTTCTCATGCTCTCCATGGCCTTCGCCTCGATCATCGTCTCCCTTGTTCTGAGCCGACTTCTCGTCCGTCCGGTTCTCAGGCTGGCAACACTCACGGAGAAGCTCTCTCCCGAACATTCCGTCGAGGACTGGCCCAGGGGAGTCTCCGCCGAGACGGAGCACCTCGCCACAAACGTGCGCCGTATGCACACCTCCCTCACAACACAGTTCGCGCAACTCCGGGAACTGAACCAAAACCTGGACGGCGCCGTGCGGGAGCGCACTGCGGAGCTGGAAGAGACAAACCGGGCGCTGGAGGAGGAGATCGCCGAGCGGACACGGGTGGAGGAGCTGCTGCGGATCTCCCTCCAGGACAAGGAAGTGCTGCTCCGGGAAGTGCACCATCGGGTGAAGAACAACCTTCAGGTCATCTCCAGCCTGCTGAGCCTCCAGGCCCAGCGCGCCGCACTCCCCGAACTGGCGGAGCAGCTTCGGGAGGGGCAGAGCCGGGTCCGGACCATGGCACTGGTGCACGATCTCCTTTACCGCACATCGGAGTTCGCCACGGTGGACATGAAAATCTATCTGGAGCAGCTCGTGCGTTATTTCGGAGAAGTGTCCCTTCCCCGCGACACGGAGGTGACCATCGTCACCTCCGTGGACGCCACGGCCCTTTCCGTGGACAAGGCCATCCCCTGCGGTCTCGTGGCGGGAGAACTCCTCATGAACGCATGCAAACACGGATTTTCCGGCACGCAAAAAGGCACCATCACCGTTTCTCTCCGGAGTGCGAAGGCGGAGGCGACGCTTTCCGTCTCGAACGACGGCGCATCGCTGCGGGAAGAGTACGCCACCGGCGCCACGGGGCTCGGCATGACCATCGTGGAGGCCCTGGTGCGGCAGCTCGACGGCACGCTCCGGGTCCGCACGGCAACCCCCGTGGTCTTCGAGATCCGCTTCCCCCTGTAACGGCGCGTCACGTCGGCCGCCGGGGGGCCAGAAGACGGCGCGTCACCACGGGAGAGATCATGGTGGTGACGATGCTCAGAACCACGATGGCCACGAAGAACGCCTCGGTGAGCAGGCCCAGCTCGCGCCCCACCGCCGCGGCGGCGAGGGTGGCCGAGAGCTGGGGGATGGTGGCGAACCCCATGCCGAGGCTTTCCCGGAAAGGCATGCCGAGCAGCGTCCCCGCGAGAGCCCCGCTTCCCGCCTTGGTGCAGATCAACCCCAGGACCACCGTAACGGTGATGATAAGGTTCTCCCTCGCCTGAAACAGCACTCCCAGGTTGGTCTCCATGCCCATGACGAGAAAGAAGATGGGGATGAAGAAGGAATAGCCCAGGGTGGTGAGCTTCTCCTCGCAATCCTTGCAGGCGTGGACGTCGAAGGTCTCCGACAGGGCCACCCCGGCGAGAAAGGCTCCCACGATGGCGTGCACGTGCAAAACCTCCGCCAGAAGCGTGACGAAGAGCAGCACGAAGAGAATAAAGCGCACCTCCGTCTCGAAATGGACCAGCGTGCCGTGGTCGAGGCGAAAGAAACGGTGTCCGATCTTGGGCACGAGGTAGAGCACCGCCGCGAGGAAAACCACCGCGGAGAGAATGAAGAGCCAGATGCCCCCGGCCCCTCCCGCCCGGATGCGCACTACCACCGAGAGGACGAGGAGAGAGAGGATGTCCATGATCACCACGGAGCTGACGACCAGGTCGCTCATGCGTTGGATTCTCTCGCCGAAACCCCTCATCTCCCGGAAGACGGGAATGATGATTCCCACCGAGGAGGAGGTGAAGATGGACCCGAGAAGTACCGCCTCGAGCCACCCCAGGCCGAAGAAGCGCCCCACGAGCAGGCCACCGAGAAAGGGAATCCCTCCGTTGCAGCACGTGAGCAGGGCCGTGCGGTTCCGGTTTCCCCGAAAGACCTGGGGGTCCATCTCCATGCCCGCCAGGAACATGAGAAAGACGAGCCCGAGCTGGGCGATTGCCTTGAGTGCCGAATTGGGCTCGATGAGCCCGAACCCGTAGGGGCCGACGAGAATGCCCGCGGCGATCTCCGCCGTGACGTTCGGGATGCCCAGGCGGTTGAGAAGCCTCGGAAAGAGCAGCAGCACGAACATGACCACCGTGAAGAGCAGGAGCGTACTCATTTCGGAGGATCACCTCCCCTTTCCGTTCTTTCCAAAGAAATTCACGTTTTGAAGTGTCGACGCAAACGCGACGGAGGTGGAACCGGCTCCCGGTGGACCTCCGCCGCCCCTCCGGAACGGACAGAAAAGACGCTGCCGGTGCTGCGTTCCGGCGAACTCCTTCAGGAACACCCGAATACGCCCCGATGCGGACGATCATGAACAGAGACAACGTCTTGCCGGAGCAATTCGAGCACATTCTTGGGTTCTTTCGTGCGCCGGATTGTATCATAGGAGCGCTTTTCCTTGAAAACGAACATTTACCGAATTTTTCGACGAAACGGCCCGAACTCGGCGGAATGACGCTTTGCGACGGCGTTCGACGGGGTTAGAATGTTCTTCGCTCGGTGTGCTTTGCCACGTTTCGGAAAAACCAGGGAGGGTTCGGTGTGATCGGGATATGTCGGAGGGAATGCGGAGAAGTCGCCCGGGGACGGGAATGGCTCTGCCGGAGAAGTCGGAGGGCTGTGGACAGGGAACTCCGGACGGTAAGGAGACCGTTCCGGGGAGGGCTCTTGTTTCTGTGTCTTCTGTTCGCCCTGTGCCTGTCGCCGGGGGAGAACGCTCCGCAGGCCATGGCGGCACAGAGCACGGGAGGATTCGGCCTGCGGGCCGTGGCGGAACGCGCCCGGGAGCTGGCGTCCCGTCCCTATGAAAACCCCGAGGGAGAGGTTCCGGAGTTTTTGCTCAAGCTCAGCTACGACCAGTGGCGGGATATCCGCTTCCGCAAGGAGAACGCGCTCTGGCGGGACAGAGGACTCCCCTTCGAAGTGCAGTTCTTCCATCCCGGCATGTTCTACAACCGCCTGGTGAGGATCAACGTGGTGAACGCCGAGGGACCGAGTCCCGTCCCCTACTCCCGGGACTTTTTCGACTACGGGGACAATGAGTTCAAGGAACCCTTTCCGGAGGACCTGAGCTTCGCGGGATTCCGGATCCACTTTCCGATCAACAGACCGGATTACAAGGATGAGGTGGCGGTCTTCCTCGGGGCAAGCTACTTCCGCGGCGTCGCCGAGGGACTCCAGTACGGTCTGTCCGCCCGGGGACTCGCCATCGACACGGCGCTTTCTTCGGGGGAGGAATTTCCCTGCTTCCGGGAGTTCTGGCTTCTGGAACCCGCCTCGGGGGACACCTCCCTCACGCTCTACGCCCTGCTGGACAGCCCGAGCATCACCGGAGCCTACAAGCTCATCGTCACCCCCGGGGAGGAGACGGCCATGGATGTGGATGCCCGCCTCTTCCGCCGGGCAAACGTGGCGAAACTCGGCATCGCACCCCTCACGAGCATGTTCCTCTTCGGCGAGACCGAGAACGGCCGCCCCGGCGACTACCGTCCGGAGGTGCACGACTCGGACGTGCTCCTTCTGCACACCAACGAAGGGGAATGGCTCTGGCGTCCCCTGGGAAACAACAAGCGCCTGGGCATCTCCTCCTGGAAGGCGGGAAATCTCGCCGGATTCGGTCTGCTCCAGCAGGACCGCCTCTTCGACCACTATCAGGACCTGGAGGCCCGCTACGAGCTCCGTCCGAGCCTCTGGGTGGAGACGAAGGGCAAATGGGGTCCCGGCAGGGTGGAGCTCATCGAGATCCCCTCGGAGGAGGAGATCAACGACAACATGGTCGCCTTCTGGGTCCCCGAACCTCCCGCTCCGGAGGAAGGCACCACGGATGTGGAGGAGGAGAACGACCCCCTCGCCTTTTCCTATCGCCTGCGCTGGTGCGCTCTGCCGAAGGATCTGCTCTCCCTTGGCGTCCCCGCCTCCACCCGTACCGCCAAAAGCGCTCCGGACATCACGAAGTTCGTCCTCGACTTCGAGGGGGGAGAGCTGGAAACCCTCTCCGCCGATGCGGGACTTTCGAGCGTCATCACCGTCGGCGAGGGAGGCCAGTTGCTGGAAAAGCAACTCCACAAGAACGATGTCACCGGCGGCTGGCGCCTTGTCTTTCAGGTCCGTACCGTCCCCGAGGGAAAGTTCAAGGCGGTCTTTCCGGCCCATCGCCCACCCATCCGTCTTTCGGCGCTGCTGAAAAAGGGGGAGAACCTTCCGGACCCCCTCACCGTGACCTGGACCTACGACCTGCTGCAATGATGGAGGAGGGACCTGTCGTGCGCGACACGGAATTGCCGGAGACCGGAGCGCCCTTCGACACGGAGGAGACGGCGGCAGGAAAAGCGGAGGTGCTCGAGCGGGCCTCCGCGGCCGAGGGATGGCAGATCGCCCGGGACCGGGTGGCGCTCTACGTGACCGCCCTGGACCTGCCACCCTTCAAGGGATTGGAACTCGCCCTGGAATCCCTGAAGCGTTCGGGCCCCACGGACGTGACGGAAGCCATGCGAACCCTGCGGGAGCTGCTGGCGGAACACGGCCTCGACCGGGGAATCCGCACCCCCGAAGGGGCGCATCTCTCCTCCCAGCCGCCTCTGAACCGGGGCACCATGGTGGCGAAGGAACTGGACCGCCTTCCCTGGCTCTCTGGGCTGAAGCGCTTTCTCACGCGCTGGAAGCGAGACCTCCTGGGCCAGACCGACCGGGAGCGGCACACCGCATTGTCCGCCGGAGGAACCTCCGCTCCGGAACAGGCGAAGAGGAAGAGCGACCATGATGGCGACCTCTAGCACCCGTCCGCCGCACCTCGCCTGGGTGAGGGCCGCGAGCTGGCGACGCCTGCTCCTCGTGGCGCTCATCGTCCTGCCCACCGTCACGGCCACGCGCACCATGGCGGCAGTGCTCCCCCACAAGGGCGGCACACCGCTGGAGCTTGCCCTGACAGTGGTCTTCGCCGTGCTCTTCGGCTGGATCTCCATCGGCTTCTGGACGGCGAGCATCGGCGCTCTCCGCCTCTGCCTCGGCCGAGACGCCTTCGCGGTCTCCCTCGCGGGAGAGGGGGACGATCCCCGGGAGATCGACCGGGAGGCCCGTACGGCCATCCTGGTTCCGGTCTTCAACGAGGACCCGGAGCGTGTCTTCGCGGGAGTGCGTACCGTCTACGACTCCCTGGAGCGCACGGGCCGGTCGGACCTCTTCGACATCTTCATCCTCAGCGACACTCCCGATCCGGACGGCTGGGTGGAGGAGGAGGCGGCATGGTTCGCCTTCTGCCGCGAAAAAAACGCCTTCGGCAGAATCTTCTACCGGCGGCGCCGGAGCAACGCCAAGCGAAAGAGCGGCAACGTGGCGGATTTCTGCCGCCGCTGGGGAAAAAACTACCGCTACATGATCGTCTTCGACGCGGACAGCGTCATGGCCGGGGAGACCATGCTCCGCATGGTGGGCATCATGGAACGGAGGCCCGACGTGGGCATCCTCCAGACACCCCCCGCCGCAGTGAACCGGGAAAGTCTTCTCGCCCGGGTGCAGCAGTTCGCCAACCACGTCTACGGCCCCATGTTCGCCGCGGGACTCCATTTCTGGCAGCTCGGCGACGCCCAGTACTGGGGGCACAACGCCATCATCCGGGTGCACCCCTTCATGGAGCATTGCCAGTTGCCGCGTCTTCCGGGAAAGGGACCTCTGGGAGGGGACATCCTGAGCCACGATTTCGTCGAGGCGGCCCTCATGCGCCGCGCCGGGTTCAGTGTGTGGCTCGCCTACGACCTGCGGGGCAGCTACGAGGAAACGCCCCCGACACTGCTGGACGAGCTGAAACGGGATCGCCGGTGGTGTCAGGGGAATTTGCAGCACCTGCGGCTGCTCTTCACCCGGGGGCTCTTTCCCGCCCACCGGGCGCTTTTCCTGAACGGTATCATGTCCTACGGTTCGGCGCTTCTCTGGTTCGTCTTCCTGCTCCTCAGCAGCGTCGAGGCGGTTCTGGAGGCGATTCTCGAGCCCAAATACTTTTCGGGCCCCGCGCTCTTTCCCGACTGGCCCGTGTGGTATCCCCACTGGGCCATCACGCTCCTCGCCTCCACGGCGGTGGTGCTCTTTCTCCCCAAGCTCTTCGCGGTGCTCCTCATCGTCCTCAAGGACCGGGAGGCCCATCTCTACGGAGGCGCGGGAAAACTTGCGGCGAGCGTCTTCCTGGAGGTGGCGGTGTCCACCCTGCTCGCGCCGGTCCGCATGTTCTTCCACACCACCTTCGTGGTCACGACCCTGCTGGGGCGGCGCGTCACCTGGGGAAGTCAGATCCGGAGCGACCGGGAGACCTCCTGGGGGGACGCCCTCCGGGCGCATTGGCTGAGCATGGTCGCCGCCCTGCTCTGGGGCGGTCTGGTCCACCTGGCGAACCCCACCTTCTTCTGGTGGATCTCGCCGGTACTCGGCCCCCTCGCCCTGGGAGCGTTCCTCTCGGTGTTCACCAGCGGAGCGTCCCTGGGACGCCTGCTCCGCCGGTGGAAGCTCCTTCTCATTCCGGAGGAGTCGGACCCGCCCCGGGAGCTGCGCGACCTGGAGGCGAACCAGAACCGGCCCCGTCCCTACTCGCCCCTGCCGATTCCCTCCGGCGAGGGGTTCGTCAGGGCCGTGGCGGACCCGGTGGTGCACCAGCTCCACACCTCCCTGCTCCTGCGCCGCCGCCGCGCCGCCCCCGCCGTGGAGAACCGCCGCCTCGAGATCGAGGAAAAGGCCCTCGCCCTGGGTCCGGAAAGTCTCTCGGCGAGGGAGAAGATGGAACTTCTCCTGGATCCCTTCCGCCTCGCCGAGCTGCACCGTCGCGTGTGGGAGCTTCCCGGACGGGAGAACGCCGCCCGGTGGGGGCTCGCCTGCTTTATGCCTTCTTCACGGCGATGACGTCGATCTCCACGAGAATGTCGTCGAGCAGGGCGCTTCCCACGGTGGTGCGCACCGGATAGGGCTCGGAAAAGAACTCCCGGTACACCGCGTTGAAAGCCGCGAAATCCTCCAGGTTCGCCAGGTGCACCGTGGACTTGACCACCTCGTCCATGGACGCTCCCGCCGCCTCGAGAATCGAGCGGATGTTCGTGAGCACCTGCCGGGTCTGTTCCGCGATGGTGTCGCCCACGGTCGCTCCCGTCTTCGGATCCAGGGGCCCCTGTCCGGCCACAAAGACCAGATTGCCCACGAGAAGCCCCGGCGTATAGGGGCCGAGGGGTTTCGGCGCGCTTTCGGGATGTACGGGCTGTTTCATGCGATGGACCCTCCTCGGTTTCTTCGGATGTTTGAGCCTGCGCCGTCATTGTAGCACTGCCCCCGTCTCTGGATCGGACCATTCCGCCCGGAAACGGACCGGCCTTCCGGAAGGCTTCGTCGCCGGAAGAAGGCGGATGCGCGGCGCTGGAAACCTTGCACTTCGAGAGGGCCCCTCCGACACGTCCGCGCACTTCGAAGCGAGTCCAAGGCACCTTACACATCGGACCGGACCGAAAAAGCACCCGCTTCAGCGTTTCCGGCGTCGCGTCACCGGCCCTCCGGGGCAAACACGGGAACGGTGAGACTCCCCTGAGGCATGACCATGCAGCGGAAATCTTTTCCTCTCTCCGCCTCGATGCGGCCCAGGGCCTCCTCCACGGAAGCGACCTTTTCGGCGAAGAGCTTCCGTACCATCTCCCCGCTCATGGAGGTCACCATATAGATCTTCTTCACCGCCGCAACCTTGGCGATGCCGAAGGCCTTGTGCCCTCCCATTCTGAACTCCCTCCGGATCCGGGCCACGATGTCCTCCGGGCGGGAAGCGGTGTTCAGCCACTCCTCGAAGACCCTCTCTCCATAGCCGCCGGGACAGTCCGCCACGAGGACGATGGCGCCTCCCGCTTTCGTGGCCTTGTCCGCGTGGTCCAGGGCCTTCTGGGCCTGGTAGACGTTGATGTCCCGGGGATGGCCGCAGGCGGAGACGATGGCCACGTCGGCGCGTTCCGCGACGGGCACCTCGTAGAGGGCGGACGAGACGGCCACCGCCTCCTTCCATGCCTTTTCCACGTCCCCCGCGACGACCTTCACGACCTCCCCGTTCTCGTTCGTCACCACGTTGAGGATGCAATCCACTCCCACTCTCCGGGCCGCCTCGAGCATCTCCAGGTGCAGAGGATTGGCGTCCAGGCCGGGAAGATCGTCCATGAGAGCCACCATGCGCACATGGTTGCGCTCCACCGACTCCTTTCCGGCCACGCCGGGGAGGATGGATTTCCGTCCCCCGGAATATCCGGCGAAGTAATGAGGCATGACGACCCCCAGGGTGAGCAGAAAATCCGCCTCGGCCACCAGCTGGTTGACAAAAAGTTCCGATCCGGTGGCAAGCGTTCCCAAAGAGACGAGGGAGTCCGGATCGTCCGCCGCGTGGGAGACGATCCGGAAGCGCCGGACCAACTCCTCCCCGTAGACCTGGAGATTCTGCTCCGGCGTGTGGGAATCGTGGATGCCCGTGGCCACCACCAGGGTCACTTTTTCGTCCGAAATGCTCGCCTCGGCGAAGCGCCGCAGCACCGGAGGCAGCAGCAGCCCGTAGGGCGTGGGGCGGGTGATGTCGTTCACCACCACCACGACTTTTTCGGGTTTTTTCGCCCGAAGCTGCTCCAGAAGCGGTGGCGTTCCCACGGGGTGGTCCAGCGCGGCCTCCACATCGGCGGCGGTACAGGGCACCGCCTTCACTTCGGGAGGAAAGAGCACCTGGGAGATCCTGGCCTCGTCGAGCCGGAACTCATGCGTGCCCCTGCCGTAGAGAAAGCTGAAGTTCATGGAAGACCACGCTCCTTTCCTGTTTTTTTCTGCCTCCTTCAGTGAACTCCACCGACAAGCTCCGTCCTGGGAACAGGGCACGGAACAAGGCAGCTTCTCGGAAAACGACACGGGGCGACAGCGGGGAGCGATGTTCTTTCGGAACAGCCTTCGCCGGGCTCCGTGAATGCCCCTTCTCCGGGGGGATGAACATCGGTGTTCACGCCTTCATGCCGAAGAACACGCGCGATACCCGATGCCGACGAATCCCCCACTCGAAGAGCACCATGACGACGGCAAAGGAGGTCGCGGCCAGAATCGCGTATTTTGCCGCCACACCCATCGCCGCATGCATGAGGAGGAAGCCGGTAAGCACGATCACCGGCTGATGAAGCATATAGAAGGGGAGCACCGCCTTGTTTGCATAGCAAAGGAAGGCATTCTCGAAGGTGCAAAAGCGTCCGGCGAAACCCAGCAAAGCCACCAGCCAACACCAGCAGTTGAACGTGCGCAGAAAAGCGAAGGGAACACTTCGTGACGAATAACCGCCTGTGGAAAGCACGATACCCGCCACCGTCGCGAGGATACCGAGAACAAGCCCGGTTTTCCACTCTTTCTCGGCCCTCCTCTGAAACCGCTCGTCCAGGGCGAACAGAAATCCGAGCACGAAGAGTCCGAGATAAACCAGGGGGCTCCAGCCGCCGAAGGCGCGGATGCCGATTCCCTCGGGCCACATGTTGGCCAGCGCTTCCAAAACACCAAGGGGAAGGGCGGCGAGAAAGATCGTGCCACGCTTTTCCGTGTAGGCGGCAACCCGAGTGATTCGCTCCCGAAAGACGCGCCGCGACAACAGGCGAAAAAGCGGGAGGGTCAGGAGTGAGAAGAGAAAGAGAATTTCCAGGTACCACAAATGGAGCCCCATCCAGGCAAAATTGCCGCCGAACGCGTAGAAACCATCGAAGTAATGGGGAAGAAACTGCAGAAAGGATCCGGAAAAATCGCCGTGGGTCAAGCGCTCGACATAGACCTGGGGCGGCGCGAGAAAGAGAATGCCGACGAGCAGCGGAAGCAGGAGGCGCGCGCATTTCTCCCGGATATAGTGACCGTTGTCCCGTTTCGCGAGGGAAAAGGAGGCGCTCTCCGCCGAGAGAACGAAAAAAAGCGGCATCGTCCACTGCCCCACCACCATGACGAAGACACTCATTCCAAGGCTGAGTTCATCGTTCTTCACATGCCACCCTTCGTTGTTGAAAAAACGGGCACAGTGGAAGAGAAAGACCATGCCCATGGCAAAGATGCGCAGCCAATCGATGTCGTAGCGACGCATGGAGGAACGTTCCGTTTTCACGACCATCACTCCCCGACGTGACATAGTGGGCGTTCAATGTTCGGGAAAAACAGTTCCATTCTCTGCGGAGAATCGTCGCCGGACAACAATATCGACCATAGGTCTTCAAACCGTCCTATCCAAAGTGTCATCGCTCACTTTTTTTTCATAATAGACCACTGTTTGTGATGGATTGCCTTCCCAAAGACGTCGCCCCGTTTCCCGAAATCCGCAGGCAACATACATTCTTTGCGCGGAATTGTGCCGCTCGCCACTGAGAGTGGAAGTTTTAGCTATACGAATTCCCCTGATTCGAAACCGTCGGAGGATTTCCCGGATCTGCCGCTTTCCGAATCCCAAGCCGCGAAAACCGGGCAGAATACAGTTATATCCGACGATACCGAACCCCGGTTCCTGTCGCGGATCGTATGACCCGAACCCGATAAGCAGATCGCCGAACCAGCTTAGAAACATGCATGCTCCGACTGTCTCTGAATGGTCAAATACCATGCGATCAAACTCTTCCCATTTGGATATTTCAGGATGCCAGTGTTCCCCATCGCATTTGAGGAACTCCGCATAACTTCGTTTGAGCATGGATGCGATCAAACCACGCCTCTGGTTGTGCAACGATGTGAAATCAAGCCGCGCTTTTTCTAACGAAAAACCGCAGGCTTCTTCCCATCCCGCAAGTTTTGGGTCTTTCTCAAAAACGAAAGCGTCCGCAAGAATTTTCTGTCGTTCCATCATTTCTCAACTCCCGGGAAAGGACGGTATCACTGAAGAAAAAAACCTACTTCAGCCCATTCTATGCTTTCCGGGGAAGCATCGACAATCGGCGGTCAGAAAAAGAGCCCCTGGAGAAGAATCTTCACGCCGAGAAGCACGAGAATGACGCCCCCCAGGATCTCGCAGCGCCCGTCGCCCATGTTGCGGCTGAGACGTCCCGCGCCGAGCACACCGAAGAGGGAAAGGGCGAAGGTGATGCCTCCGATCACCGCGGCGGTGCCGTAGACGTGCAGCTCCAGCCCCACGAAGGAGACCCCCACGGCCAGGGCGTCGATGCTGGTACCCAAAGCGAGAAGAAAGAGCAAACTTCCCCGGGTGGGGTCCCCGGAGAGCTTCCGTCGCATGGCCTTGCGAGCCGCCTCGGTGGCGCGCAGGGCGGAGATCCCCTCGAAGATCATGTGGCCACCCACGAAGGCGAGGAGGAAGAACGCCACCCAGTGGTCCACGGGCTCGATGACATCGAGGAAGTTCCCCGCCAGCCAGAACCCCAGAAGGGGCATGACGGTCTGGAAGAGGCCAAAGGCACCGGCGGCCCGAAGCGCCCCGGCGAGCCCCACCCCGGGCGCATAGAGTGGAATGGCGCAGGAGACGGCGAAGGCGTCGAGCGCCAGGCTGAAACCCAGCGCTCCCGCAACGGCCCAGTTCACGGCGTCACCCGAGGTAGGCGAGGAGCAGCCCTCCCGCGAGGACCGAGCCGATCTGCCCCGCCACGTTGGCGCCCACGGCGTGCATGAGAAGGAAGTTCGACGGATCCTCCTGCTGCCCCATGCGCTGGATCACCCGGGCAGACATGGGAAAGGCGGAGATGCCCGCGGCACCCACCATGGGGTTGATCTTCTCCGATCGGAAGAGGTTGAGCACCTTCGCGGCGAGCACCCCCGCAGCCGTGTCCAGAATGAAGGCCACGAGCCCCATGGCGATGATGAGGAGCGTGGAGGTCTGGACGAAGCGCTCCCCCGTCATGGTGGCGGCGATGGTGAAGCCCAGAAGGAGGGTCACCAGGTTCGCCAGTTCGTTCTGCGCCGCCTTGGAGAGGCGCTCCAGGACACCGCACTCCCGGACGAGGTTGCCGAACATGAGAAAGCCGATGAGCGACACCGACGCGGGAGCCACCACGCCCGCCACAAGAGTGACGGCGATGGGGAAGAGGATCTTCGTCCTCCGGGAGACGGCGCGCTTCGCGTAGGCCATCTTGATGCGCCGCTCGGATTTTGTGGTGAGAAGGCGGATCACCGGAGGCTGGATCAGGGGCACGATGGCCATGTAGGTATAGGCCGCCACGGAGATCGGCCCCAGCAGGTGCGGTGCGAACCGGGCGGACACGTAGATGGAGGTGGGGCCATCCGCGGCGCCGATGATGCCGATGGATGCCGCCTCGTGCAGGGAAAAACCGAAGAGCAGGGCGAGTCCCATGGTGAGAAAGATGCCCGCCTGGGCGGCGAAACCGAAGAGGAACATGACCGGATTGGAGAGCAGCGGCGAAAAGTCGATCATGGCCCCCACGGCGATGAAGATGAGCAGCGGAAAGAGCTCCGTGGCGATCCCCAGATCGAAGAGGACCGAGAGGGCTCCCTCGTGGAGCGTGCCGTCCACCATCTGCGAGATGGCCGAGGAAAGAGGAATGTTCACCAGAATCGTGCCGAATCCCATGGGAAGAAGCAGGTTCGGTTCATACTCCTTCTCGATGGCCAGCCAGATGAGCCCCGCCCCCACGAGCATCATGACGAGCTGCTTGTAGGTGAATGCTCCCAATACCGCCAGTATCTGTTCCATGTGCGCTCCCTCCGTCGTTCCGCCGCGGGCGCCCCCCGGCGCCTCTTCCTTTTTTCCGATCCCCCGCGCGATCCTCGCCCGTTTCGGAAAAAACCCGCCGCCCCTGCCCGGGCCGTTTTCGTGGAAGACACAAAAACGAGACCCTCAGCATGGCAACATCCCACGCTAAAAGTCTCGCTCATTGGCTTTCGGCCAACGACGGAGCCAGGCGCAGCACGCCGGGTTTGTTGACTCCGTCTGATCAGCTACTCCCTTTTAGTTTCGTTCACGCTACCACATTCTTTTCCGAAAGACAAGAGCGCGGGACAAAACGGAGGCAAAAGACAAGATAAGGTAGGGCATGTGCGGTGCACCACCCCCGGAGGATGAGACAGGGTTCACCTTCCGGAGGACAGTGCATGTGGTGCACCGCCTCGGGCAACTCTTGCCCTGGGTGGTACACCTTTCGCCCTGGGTAGTGCATCTTCCGCCCGGGGGTGGTGCAGGAGATGCCCGGAGAACCAGACTCATTGAACCAGACCCAATGAACCAGAGGGGGGAAGCCATCTCCCCCGGGAAAGGGCGTGGAGACGTCCGTGCACCGAAACCTCCCGTCCGAAGCGGCGGATTCGACGCCTTGTCTTTGACGTGTTGTACTTCCGTCTTGCAATCGTGGTACACTGAGCCAAAACACACTGAAGAAAAATCACCCTTCTCCGCTTTGAACCTCCAGAGAGGGGTCAGCATTCCCGGCATCGTTTCATCTGTGCCCGTCGCGGAAACGACGGCACTCCGACACGAGGAGGTAGTGGGCAGTGGAACGACGAAAGAGCGGACCTCCCGATGAAAATCGCGTTTCGAACGAATGCGCGCTGCCGGAGGAACTGCCCCGTTTTTGCAGCATAGGCCAGTTCGCCGAACTGAGCGGCATCTCGCCCCGCATGCTCCGGTTCTACGCGGAACGGGACATTCTCGTCCCAGCTCAGACGAACCCGCGAACGGGTTACCGCAGATATCTCGCGTCCCAGCTCCTTGAGGCTGCTATCCTGGCACGCCTCCGGGACGCGGATTTCCCCGCCAGGGATATGGCGACCATCCTCAACGGGACGGACGAGAGGACGTTTCACCGCCTCGTCCAGCTCCAGCGAAGCCTGCTCCTCCGGAAGATCGAGGCCATGAACGAAGCGCTGGACCTGCTGGACGATCTCTCCGCCGGAGACACGGCTCTCGCGTGCCGCCTGATCCGGACCGCTCCCTCCCATGTCATCGGGACATCCTTCCAGGGAAACCGGGCGCATCTCCGCGCCCTCGCCGCCGCCGCGGCGAAACCCCTCCTCCAGCGGATCCCCGACCGGGACGGCTGGGACGAACCGCCGCTGGTCTGCCTCTACGACGCGGAGTCGGGTCCGGAAAACGCTCTGGTGTGTATCCCTGTGGAGGAGCGGGCGGACCAGGTTCTTCCCGGAGGCGTTCTGGCCGTGTCGCTGCACAACGGCCCCTACGAGACGCTGCCTGCCACACTGGCAAGGCTCTTCGACTGGATCGGCGGCGAGGGACACGTCCCCACGGGCAAAGTCCAGGAATGGTATTTCCCGCCCCATGCGGAGGCGGAGCCTTTCGCCCGGGTGGAGGTGGCCATTCCCGTGAAACCCGGGGCGCATCTGCGCCTTCTCTCCCCCTGACGGATCCGGTTCTTGCGAAAAGACCGTTTTTTGCCCTTGACTCTGACACGCTGTCAAGGTTTAGGATAGGGTTGTTCGAAGAAACCACCGGAGAGGCACCCCTCTTCGAGGGGGCGGAAACCCCACAAAAGCAGAAACGGAGACGGTACCGGAATTATTGTTCCGACGACAAACCGGGGAGGCGAAAACAATGAAAGAAAGGGACGAAAAGATCCAGAGCGCCGAGGAACTCGAGAAGCACGAGGCACAGCGGAAGCAGAAGAAGGGTGAGGTTCTCTCCGAGGCCGACCTTGACGGCATGGTGGGCGGCGAAGGGATGACCGACGGCAACGTCAAGGGGTGAGGCAAGCGGGGCTTGACGAGGGACTTCCGTTCGCAAAGACGCGAGCACGATGCGACAGGAGGTGCGGCATGAACGATCTGGACGCGGAACTCCGAAACCTCCGGCACTTCGGATTGGATCCCGAAGAGATCCGGGAGCACCTTCTTTCGGGGCGGATCGATGCCGTGATGGAAGCTCTGGAGCGCGCTGCGGAAACCCTCGAGATGCGGCGCATGGAGCTGGAGGACCTGCGTGACGCACTCCTGTCCGCGCATCCCCGGAAACGCGGAGGCACCGCGGAGGATGTGCTCTCCGACGAGGACCTGGACATGCTCAACGCCGCGGGGGCACCACCTCCCCCGAAGACCTGAACGCATCTCCGGGGGAATCCCGGCGTAAGCGGAACGATACGAGGACATGCGCGGGGCGGAGCGAAGCAGCCGCCCCGCCGTGTTGTGTCGCGCCCTTCTCCGATCTCGTCCTCGAATCGAGATATTCCCTATTCTCCGGCGCCTTCACCTCTGTTATGATCGTCCGGAACCAGCGAGACGACGGACCACCGCGACACATCGAACCATCCGGAGGAAGGGCGCACGACATCCGATGAAGAAGAACCTGTTTCGCGAAGCGGCCCTGCGAAAACTGCGGGACCCGGAGGAGATGGACACCATGCTCGTTCCAGTGCGCCCAGCGCACTGGCAGATTTTCGTCGCCCTCGGCACGGTCCTCGCGCTGCTCCTCGTCTGGAGCTTCCTCGGAAGCGTCTCCACCGTGGTGAACGGCCAGGGCATCCTGCTGCGGGAGGGTGCCGTGATGAACGTGATCTCCCCGGGAAGCGGACGCATTGCCGCCGTTCTCGTGGAGGTGGATCGCCAGATCATTTCGGGGCAACCCGTGGCGATGATCGAACAGCCGGAACTGCGGCGGCGCCTCGACGAGTCCCGGCGACAGCTCGCGCTGCTTCGGGAGTACCGGGAGGAACTGCGACGCGATCCGGACCTGGCGAACCGGAAGGAAGAGATGGAGGTGGACCTTCGCATCATCGCGGAGGAGACGGAGCTGCTCACCCTCCGGGAACGGCTTGAGAACGAGTCCTTCGTCCGGGCCGCTTCGGGGGGGCGAGTGACGGAGATCCTCCGCAGCCCCGGACAGATCGTACAGGAAGGCGACGCAATCCTCTCCCTGGAGAACGAGGGGGAGGAAAAACCCCTCCAGGTGCAGGCCTTCGTCCAGCCCGAACAGGGCAAGAAGATCCTCGTGGGCATGGAAGCCCGCATCTCCCCCTCGGTGGTGCGCCAGGAAGAATTCGGCTTCCTCGTCGGGCGGGTCGTTCAGGTCTCGAGCTTCCCCGCCTCGGCCCAGGGAATGCTGAACATCCTCGGCAACCCCGGGCTGGTGCAGAGCCTCTCCCAAGGTGGAGCCCCCATCGCCGTCACCGTCGCCCTCGACCGGGCGGATACGGAGAGCGGTTACCGGTGGACCTCGAAGAGCGGGCCGCCGCTGCGTCTCCAGAGCGGCACCCTGTGCCGCATCGCCGTCACGGTGCGGCGGCAGCCGCCGGTGACGCTGGTGCTCCCCGCCCTGAAGGGTCTCTTCGCCGGCGACGCTCCGGAGGTCGCGCCCTGATGCCCCTGCGACGGCGTTTCACTTCTCTGAAGGAAGATCTACGAAGATACCTCGGACGGATTCTTCCCGGAGACGCGGAAAAAAGAGGCCGACGGGTGAGAACCCCCACGCTGATCCAGATGGAGGCTACCGAGTGCGGCGCCGCCTCCCTGGGTATCGTGCTGGGGTATCACGGTCTTCACGTGCCGCTGGAAAAGCTCCGGGAGGACTGCGGCATCAGCCGCGACGGCAGCAGCGCCTCGAACATTCTGCGGGCCGCCCGGCGGTATGGCATGGAGGCCACGGGATACTCCAAGGAGCTCGCCGACTTGGAGGAACTGCCCCTCCCACTGATCCTCTTCTGGAACTTCAATCACTTTCTCGTCCTGGAGGGAAGAACGGGCGACCGCTTCTTTCTGAACGATCCCGCCACGGGGCCACGCACAGTGGACTTCCGCACCATGAACGAGTCCTTCACGGGCATCACCCTCTCTCTGGTGCCGGGCCCCTCCTTCGCTCCCGGCGGCACGCCCCGCTCCCTCTGGCGCCCTCTCCTCCGCCGCCTCGCGGGAGCCCGGACAACGCTGCTCTTCGCGGTCCTCACCGGGCTGGCCCTGGTCATCCCGGGCATCCTCGAGCCCGCTTTCCGGCAACTCTTCGTGGACAGTGTCCTCCTGGAAGGACAGACGGACTGGCTTCGCCCCATGTTCTCCCTCCTCGGCGTGGTCATGGCGGTGGCGCTGGGATTTTCCTGGCTCCAGACCACGACGCTGCGGAACCTGGAACTTTCCCTGTCGGTAACGCAGTCGGGGGCGTTCTTTCTCCATCTCCTCCGCCTTCCTTATCCGTTCTTTCTCCAGCGCTATCCGGGGGAACTGGGCAACCGGGTCGCCCTGAACGACACGGTGGCGCAGAAGCTCTCCCGGGATCTTTCGAGCGCGGCGCTCCAGTGCGTCACCGCCCTGTTCTTCGGGGTCACGATCGTCTTCTACGATCCGCTCCTGGCGCTCCTTGCCCTCGGGGCGGTGCTTTTCCTCGGAGGCGCCCTCGCGCTGGTGAACCGGATCCGGACGGACCTGAACGAGCGCATGAGCGTGGAGCTGGGCAAGTTCGCGGGCATCGCCCTGGGGGGGTGCGGCGTCATCGAGGCACTCAAGTCCTTCGGCGGCGAGGACAGCCAGTTCGTCCGCCTCGCGGGACAGTACACCAAGATCGAGAACGCCCGGGCCGAGCTTGACCGCCACGATGCCCGGATCACCCAACTCCTTCCCACCGTAACGGCCCTCACCATGGCCGCCGCGGTGGGCATCGGCGGCCTCCGGGTCATGGAGGGTACCCTCACCATGGGTATGCTCCTGGCGGTGCAGACCCTCCTGCTCCAGACCCTGACTCCCGTGACGAACCTGGCCCGCCTGTGGACGACCTTCCAGGACGCCGGGGCGGACATGTCCCGTCTGGAGGACGTGTTCACCTATCCCGCGCCGCCCCCTCCCCCTCCCCTGGAGGAAGGCGCCTTCGGCAGAGCCTCGGGGCCGGTGCGCCTCTCGGGACGACTGGAGCTGGAGAATGTGACTTTCGGCTATTCCCCTCTGGCGGCACCGCTGCTGGAGGGACTCTCCCTCACGCTGGTCCCCGGATCGCGGGTTGCCCTGGTGGGAGCCTCCTCGTCGGGCAAGTCCACGGTGGCCAAGCTGGCCTGCGGCCTTCTCGCCCCCTGGTCCGGACAGATTCTTCTGGACGGGCGCCCCCTGGAGGAGATTCCCGGAGAGCTGCGCGCCCTCTCCCTCGCGCTGGTCGATCAGGAGGTGGCCCTCTTCGAGGGGTCCGTGCTGGAGAACGTGACGCTCTGGGACGACACGATCCCCCGGGAGCAGGTGGTGCGGGCCTGCCGCGACGCGGACCTCCACGAGGACATCGCCTCCCGCCCCGGCGGCTACGACAGCCTGGTGGAGGAGAACGGACGCAACTTCAGCGGCGGCCAGAAACAACGCCTGGAAATCGCCCGGGCGCTCGTGCGGAATCCCTCCCTCCTGGTGCTCGACGAGGCCACCAGCGCCCTCGATCCTCCCATGGAGGAGCGCATCGACCGGGCGCTGCGACGCCGGGGATGTACCTGTCTCATCGTCGCCCATCGCCTCTCCACCATCCGGGACTGCGACGAAATCGTCGTGCTGGAGCGGGGACGCGTGCTGGAACGGGGAACCCACGAGCAGCTCATGGCGCAGTGCGGGCGTTACGCCGAGCTGATCGAGAACTGACGGGAAGGTCATCATGCCGGAAACGTTGAACGATCTGCTGCTTTCCCTCGGAAAAACCTTCGAGATGACGGGCAAGACCCCTTTCTTCCTGGACGGGGCGGAAAACCTCTGGTGCGTGCTGGAGGGGCAGCTCGACGTGTTCTTCACCCCTCGCCGGGGCCCTGTCCAGACGGGAACGCGGGACTACCTGTTCACCGCCGGAAAGGGAGACTTCCTCTTCGGCGTCGCCTCCGGGGAGGACGCCGAAGAGGGGTTCATCGTCAGCGGCATTCCCGGCACGAAGGTGCTCGCCTGCTCCCGGAGCGTTCTCTTCGGCGACGCGGCGGAACGCTTCTCCGGCGCCGTCGTCGCGGGAACGGACCGTTTTCTCGAATGCCTGGGACGGGGCATGGTGAAGGATGTGCTTCCCCTTCCGCGCATCCAGCAGCGCTTCGGTGAGGGCCCCGGAAAACTGGCCCCCCACCTTCCCGCGGGACCGGAAAAACGCCTTCTCTGGGCCCGGTTCGAAGCGGGAGGAGGGCTTTTCATCGGCACGGAGGACCTCTCCCCTCGTTCTGGATTCTTCGCCGTGCCGCCGGAGTGCTGGATCGTCCCCCAGGAGGGAACGCGCCTCCGGGGAGCCACCACGGAGGCGATGCTCGCCGCGGGAGAACTGGAAGAGGCCTTCGACTCCTGGTACTCCCTGGTCTTCTCCGTCCTTTCCCTCAATACCATGCTCCGGGCCGCGGACGACCTCGGGACTCTCCGCTCCGCCCAGAAGGGGGACCGGAACTCCCTCGCCAGGGCCGCCATGGATCTTTCGTCCGCCCTGGAGCACACTCCTTCCTCCCGGACGCTCCCGGAGGAGGAAAAAAGCGCGGAAGGCGCGGTTCCCCTGCGGCGGATCTTCGCCCGGGTGGCCTCCGAACTGGGCCTCGCGGGCGATCTCCCGGGAAGCGACGCGCTCCGGGACCTGGAGGAACTTGCCGCCGCCGCGGACATCCGGCTTCGGGAGGTCCGCTTCGAGGGCGCGTGGTGGCGCCACGACGGTCCTCCTCTCGTGGCCTTTCTCGACGAGGGAAAAACCAGGAAAACTCCCGTGGCCCTGCTGCCCGGCGGGGAATATCGCGTCTGGGACGGCACCCGGGAGTATCCTCTGGACGAGACGACCGCGTCCCGCCTGGGCGACTCGGCCTGGCAGCTCTATCCCTCCCTGCCGCAGCGTCCCCTGACGCTCCGGAACCTGCTCGGTTTCGGCCTGAAGAGGGGGCGCTCCGCCGGAAGCGCTCTCGCGGGGCGACTCTCCCTCCTGCCGGAGATGCTCATGGCCCTGCTCTCCCTGGTGCCTCCGGCGATGAATCGCCTCCTCTACGGAGAGGTCATTCCCAACGCCGAAAAAACGAGTCTCTTCGGCATCTTTCTCGTCCTCGTCGCCGTGGGCGTCTCGTCGGGGCTGCTCCGCTTCGCTCAGGAAATCGCCCTGAGCCGGAGCGAAGCGTCGCTGAGCCACCGCATCGCCCTGGGATTCTGGGACCGCTTTCTCCGGCTCCCCGTGCGCTTCTTCGCCCGCCACCGGGCGGGGGATCTGGTGAACCGAGGCATGGGACTCTTCATCCTCCGGAGAAATGTCTCTCCGGCCCTGCGAAGCCTGCGCATCCAGGGAATCTTCGTGGTCTTCCACCTCGCCCAGTGCTTCTGGTACGACCGCCGGGCCACGCTGGCGGGCGGAGCGTGCCTGCTCGCCCTGGGACTCCTCGCCGCGGCGGGAAACGCGCTCCTTCTGCGGGCCACCCGGAAGATGGTGACCGTGCAGAACAGTCTCTCCGCCCTCACGTTCCAGATTCTCTCGGGAATCTCCCGAATCCGGGCCACCAGGTCGGAGCACCGGGCCTTCGAGCGCTGGGTCCGGCTCTTCCGGGACCAGCGGCGGCTCGCCACGTCGGGAAGAAAAGCCCAGGACATGCTCGCCCGGGGCATGGCGGTCTTTCCCCTGGCGGGAACGCTGGCGATCCTCCTGGCCCTGGCGTCGCGCCTCGGCGGCGACGGCACGCCCGCCACGGGGCGCATCATGGCATTCCTCTCCTCCTGGGGAGCACTGCAGATCGCCTTTCTCGGAGGACTCGCGTCGCTCACGACCCTGACGGCCACGCTTCCCCTGGCGGAAAATCTCCGCCCCGTCCTGGAGATCCCCCCCGAGTCGGGAACGTTCCGTTCCGACCCGGGAAAGATCACGGGACGTATCCATGCGGACAACATCACCTTCCGCTACACCCCCGAGGGGAGACCGGTGCTGTCGGACCTCACCCTCCACGTGGAGGCGGGGGAATTCCTCGCCCTGGTAGGGCCCTCGGGATGCGGCAAATCCACCCTCATCCGCCTGCTTCTGGGTTTCGACCTGCCCGAGCGGGGAGGCATCTTCTACGACAGCCGGGACCTGAACGACCTGGATCTGAAAAAGCTCCGCTCCCAGATCGGCGTGGTGCTCCAGGGAGGCGGGCTTCTCTCGGGAGACATCGCCGCCAACGTGCGCGCGGGACGCCCCCTCTCCATGGACCAGGTGGAGGAGGCCCTGGAACTGGCGGGGCTTTCCGAGGAACTCGCGGCCATGCCCATGGGAGTCCACACGGTCATCTCCGAAGGAGCGGGCACCTTTTCGGGAGGGCAGAAACAGCGACTCCTCATCGCCCGGGCCGTGGCGGGAAAACCCCGGGTGCTCATCTTCGACGAGGCGACCTCCGCCCTGGACAACCGAACCCAGGCCCTGATCACCCGAAGCCTGGAGAAGATGGACGCCACCCGCATCGTGGTGGCCCACCGCCTCTCCACGGTGGTGCGGGCGGATCGGATCGTCGTGCTCGACCAGGGAGGGCACCTCGCGCAGGAAGGAACCTACGAGGAACTGCTCGCCCGGGAGGGACTCTTCCGGGAACTGGCGCGGCGACAGCTCGTGTCCGCGTCGTGAGCGGACGGAGGCGCGAACGGGTGTTCCCGAAAACCGAAACGAAGATACTCCATCGAAGAGGAAATGCGTTATAGTGAGAGCCTGTTCGTACCCTGACCGACATCGAAGGAGTGAGATATCGTGCTTGAAATGACCTTTGCGGACGAAACCCAGGGACGGGTGGCCAAACTGGTGGGACGCCTGGACACCAAGACGGTGCAGGAATTCGAGAGCGCCGGACTCGCCTGGATCGAAGGTGGATGCCGCCGGATCGCCCTGGATCTCTCGGAGCTGGACTACATCAGCAGCGCAGGGCTGCGCTCCATCCTGCTTCTCGCCAAGAGACTGCTCCCCCTGGGAGGTAAGATCGTCCTCTTCGGCATGGGGGGCGTGGTGGAGGAGGTCTTCTCCATCTCCGGCTTCGACCGCTTTCTTCCTGTGGCACCTTCCCGCGGGGACGCCCTCGCGCTCCTCGCCTGACACGGCGTTTTCGAATCCAGTCACCGACGAGAAAGGTGGAAAACGATGGAACGGACCTGGCCCGCCACGACGGACGCCCTTGAAGAGGTACAACAGTTCATTCTCGACAACGCCGAAGGATTGCCTCCGAAACGGATCGCTCACATGGAACTCGCCATCGAGGAGATTGTGGTCAACATCTGCTCCTACGCCTATCAGACACCGCCGGGAGAGTTCACCGTGCGCGTCACTGACGACGCGGCGGCCCTCACGGTGGAGTTCGAGGACAACGGAATCCCCTTCGACCCCCTCTCCCTGGAAGACCCGGATGTGGACCGCCCCCTGCAGGAGCGGGAGGAGGGCGGCCTGGGAATTCTCCTGGTGCGGCGCATCATGGACGAGGTGTACTACAAGAGGGACAACGGGCTGAACCGGCTCGGCGTCGTGGTGCGAAAGGGATGACGATGCGGTGAAAAGCGACGGAGAGGAACCGAGGCATTCCCCGGGCAGGCTTCGTGGAGCGGTCGCTCTGTCGATCGCGTCGCTTCTGCTCGTTCTGTTCCTGTTCACCGCGGCGTCCTCCCGGTCCTCCGCGGAGGAACGGGCCGCGACAACGCCCGCGGGGCTGCGCAAGGTCGTCCTGACCCTGCACTGGTATCCCCAGACCCAGTTCGCGGGGTACTATCTGGCCGGAGAGAAGGGATTCTTCGCCCGGCGGGGCATTGATCTGGAGATCCGCCGAGGCGGATCCGACGTGGACCCCATCCGGGAACTCCGGGAGGGACGGAGCGACTTCGCCACCATGTTTCTTACGGGAGCGCTCCGGTTTCGCAATGACGAGACGCTCCTCGTGAACGTGGGGCAGATCGTCAACCGCGGCAATCTCCTCATCGTGGCCCGGAAGAAAAACAACCTCTCCTCCGTAAAGGACCTGAACGGGCGGCGCATGAGCCTGTGGGGAGACCATTTCTCCGGGGCCTACAGAAAATTCTTCAACGACCTGGGCATCTGGCCCGTGGTGGTTCCCCAGTACACCTCGGTGGAACTCTTTCTCCGGGGCGCCGTGGACGCCTGCAACGCCATGACCTACAACGAATACATCCGCATCCTCCAGGCTGGGAACCGCCCCGACGAACTGGCAGTGTTCTCTCTCCGGGACGAAGGGTACGGCTTCCCCGAGGACGGCATCTACTGTCTGGAATCCACCTGGCGGGCGGACCCCGCGCTCTGTCGGGACATGCGGGACGCCTCCCTTGAGGGATGGCGCTATGCCGCGGCTCACCCCGAAGAGGCGGTGGATCTGCTCATGCGACTCGCGGACGACGCGGGGTACATCGTAAACCGCCTTCTCCTCCGGAAAATGCTCGACGAAATTCTTCTCTCCATTTTTCCCGAAGGCAACGACGCCTGGACGCCGGGAGTGCTCTCCGCCAGGGACTACGAACGCACCGCCGCCATGATGGGCGAGGTCTACCTCCTCCATCAGGACACGGCCCCCCCCTACGAAGAATTCGTCGCCTTCCCTGAAGGAGAAAAGGAGCCCCTCCATGCTGACTAAGGAAGAAGGCGGCACCTTCGTGGGAGGAAGCATCGCCCGGAAGCTCGCCTTCCTCACCATGGTCGGCGCGGGGCTCGTCTTTCTTCTCATCATCAGTTACGGCTACTATCGTTCCGTGGAGACCTACAACAAGGAATTCCGGGCCCGGATCGCAAACCTGGGAGAGGCCACGGCGAGCAAGATCCGCCGCATCCCCCGCGTGGCCGAGGCGGCGACCGCCGATCTGGTGTCGGTGCTCCGCTTCTTTAAACCCACGCCGGAACAGCTTCCGGAGATCATGCAGAAGCTTCTCGAACCTCACAAAGAGGTGTCGGGCATCTTCGTGGGCTATTCCAAGGAACGGAAGGAACCGGTGCTCGGCAATTTCTGTCCCTTCGTCTTCCGGGACGGCACGGGATACGGCTACCGGGACCTCGCCCAGAGCCCCGGCTACGACTGGACCGTCCAGGACTGGTACGCCCTTCCTCTGCAGCTCCGCAAGGCGGTCTGGACAGAGCCCTTCTTCGGCAGCGGCAAAAAGGGACGTATCGTGGTGGACTACTGCATACCGCTCTACGACGAGAACTGGCGCTATCTCGCCACGGTGGGAACATCCATCGAACTTCACTGGCTCACGGACATGATCGCCGCCATGCCCATCGGCGACGGCGGCCAGGTCTTCCTCGTCACCACCAACGGCACCATCGTCTCCCACTCGAACCGGGAGCGCATCATGAAGGAGACCATCTTCAGCATCGCCGAGACCGAGAGGAACGACGCCCTGTGGGCCATCGCCCGACGCATGCGGGACGGGGAAAAGGGCATCGAGGAATACACGGACACCGCCACGGGAGAGAAACAGCTCATCTACTATCAACCCATCGAGGAGATGGGGTGGTCTCTCGCCATCGTCTTTCCGGAAAAGCAGGTCCTCGGCGGTCTCGCCCGCCTGAGTCGCGACCAGGTCGCCCTGGGGCTTCTGGGCATGCTGGGCATGCTCGTCATGGCCCTGTTCATCGCCCGCACCATCAGCCGCCCCATCCGGGCGCTGGACCGCGCCTCCCGGGTGCTCGCCTCGGGAGATCTCCAGGCACCCCTGCCCCCCTCCACGGGAAACGACGAGGTGGCGCGTCTCACCACCTCCTTCTCGGCCATGCGGGACAGCCTGCTGGTGCACATGGAGGAACTCCGTACCTCCACGGCGGCGCGGGAGCGCATCGCCAGCGAGCTGGACATTGCCTGCTCCATCCAGATGAGCCTTGTCCCCCGCACCTTCCCGGCCTTTCCCGAGCGGAGCGATTTCGATCTCTTCGCCTCCCTCGAACCGGCCCGCGAGGTAGGGGGCGACTTCTACGACTTCTTCATGGTCGACGAGAACCATCTGCTGCTCATCATCGGCGACGTGTCCGGAAAGGGCATTCCCGCAGCGCTCTTCATGGCGGTGACCCGCAGCTTCGTGAAAGCCTTCGCCCGGCGTGACACCACTCTTCCCGGTGGTTCCGAGGGCCCCGCGGCCCTGCTGAGCGACGTGAACGACGAGATCGCCCTGGGGAACGACGCATGCATGTTTGTCACCCTCTTCTGCGCCGTGGTGGACCTCCGGGACGGCCGCTTCCGCTACGCCAGCGGCGGCCACAACATCCCCTGGATTCTGAGCGGACGCGGCGCGGCCTTCCTCAAGCCCGTATCGGGGGCGCTGGTGGGCGTCTTCCCGGGAGGATTCTTCGAAGAAGGCGAGGGCATGCTCACCCCCGGCGACGCGCTCTTCCTCTATACCGACGGTGTCACCGAAGCGCTGGATCCGAAGGAAAACATCCTCGGGGAGGAACAGGTGCAGACGTGGCTCACCGAACTGACCGACCTCGGGAGCAAGGACCTCATCCAGGAGATGCGTCGCCGCATCGCCCGTTTCGCCGACGGCACAGAACAGTCCGACGACATCACCATGCTCTGCTTCCGCTACCGGGGGCCCTCGTCCGGAGCATAGTCCTCTTTATTCTCACCGTCTCCACGAAAGGGCCGCTGCCATCCCAGGCAGCGGCCCTTTCGCAACAACGAGGGAGGCGCAGGCACGACGCATGGTTTCGGGAACACCCCGTCCGCATTCACTTTCCGCGACAGAGACGCCCGGTCCTCTGCACCACACACCCCCCGCACACGACTCGTGTGCGGGAGGCTGTACGGCAGGCCCATCACGATATCCGGCCGCCGCCAAACACCATGAAAACCTTTTTGCGCAGGCGTGACGCACACGACTGGCGGAAAACTCCCCCGAGATCCGTTTTCCTTTCGGCGCGAAATCGCAAAAACCCTTGGAAACACTGAGGGGGTGAAAAAAATCACCCTTACGAAATCCCCCTTGCCCACGTACACTCTCCGCATGTCCTTCGGGCACGATAACGTTTCTCCTGTTTCCGAGGCGGGGAAAAAGCTCCATCGCGTCGGAATGTTGTTGTTTTTACTCTTCGCAATGGTGAAATTACAATAAGAAATAAAATTCCCTCTTGACCTTGACATCGTGTCAAGGTTGATACTGTTCCCACAGAAGAGAGGCGCCCGGCACGCTCGCGGAACAACGACGTCCCGGACACGTTCTCCCGGGGCGCACGGGACTGCCTGAAACACGACGCGGGGAAAGCGTCACGGTTTTTGGAGCGGAGAGATCTTTCGGCGGCGGAGCCGGTGAGGATGTTCTGCAGGGATTTGCCTACGCCGCAGCCGGTCTTCTCGGCGGAGTTCTGGCTCTCGCGGCTATCGCCGCGGGCGCCGCCTGAGACACATCCTTCGAAAACAGCACGACGGCGGAACCAAGCGGATTTCGGGCTTTTCGGCAGAGACACCCGGAATCAACAACGGAAAGCAGGAGGTGTAACCATGTCAATGGAATCGGCAGTGGCGTTCTACGAGCGTCTGGAGAGCGATACGGCACTTCAGGAGAAACTGAAGGAACTGAACACCCGGGAAAACATCGAACAGCACGTGAAGAGAGATCTCGGGTACGACTTCACCCGGGAGGAGATGCAGCAGGTCGTTTTCGAGCGGCACCCGGAGATGAGCGACGAGGAACTGGAGGCGGTCGTCGGCGGCGGATCTGGTCTGTGGGCTTTTGCCTACGTCGGAGCCGGTCTTCTCGGCGGAGCTCTGGCTTTCGCGGCCATCGCTGCGGGCGCCGCCTGAGACACATCCGTCGAAAACAGCACGACGGCGGAACCAAGGTGAATTCCGGATTTTTCGACAGAGACACCCGGAATCGACAACGGAAAACAGGAGGTGGCGAACATGTCGATGGAGTCGGCAGTGGCGTTCTACGAGCGAGTGGAGACGGACGCGGCGCTTCAGGAGCAGATCAGGGAACTCGGCGCCCAGGAAAGAATTGAGCAGTATGTGAAGGGAGACCTCGGGTACGACTTCACCCGGGAGGAGATGCAGCAGGTGATCTTCCAGAGGAACCCCGAACTCACGGATGAGGAACTCGAAGCGGTGACCGGCGGCGTGGGCATCATCGAACTGATCATCATCGCCTACGCCCTGGCCGTGGCCGCCGCGTAGGAACAAGGCACCCGACATGGTTTTTGGCGGCTCTTCCCACGAGCCGCCGCAATTTTCAAATCCGTGAAAGGGAGTGGACCGATGCGCCTCAATCTGCCAGTTCTGTTCCGGGGACAGGAGCTGCGCCTCCCCAAGACTCACGACCCCGAGGGAACCTCCGCTCACCCCGTGAGCGCCGCCGAGGCATGGAAGCTCTTCGAGCCCTCCCTCCGGCAGACCGGGGTCACCCGGATCTCCGACGTGACCCACCTGGACCGCATCGGCATTCCGGTGTTCAACGTGCTGCGCCCCAGTCTGAACGGGTTCAGTGTGGCCCACGGAAAGGGCTTCACCTCCACGGCGGCCCGACTCTCCGCCGCCGGAGAATCCCTGGAGCGCTGGTACGGCACCAACACAGAGCTGCCGTCCTTTCGGAGCACCTGGAACGACCTGTCCCGGACCTACTCCATGATCGCTCCGAAACGCCTGAGCCTGACTCCCCACTCCTTCTTCCACAAGGACCTGGAGATCCCCTGGACTCTGGGGTGGGATCTGGCACAGCAGGAGGAAGTCCCGGTACCCCTGGAGCTGGTGCATCTCTCCCCCGGCGCGTCGGAACGCTGCCTTGCGGATCTGTCGGAGGGGCTCCTCTTCCAGAGCAGCTCCAACGGGCTGGCCTGCGGAGTCCACCTGCTGGAGGCTCTCACCCAGGCGCTTCTGGAGGTGATCGAACGGGACTCCGTCACCACGTGCACCATGGCAGCCCGAAACCGGGGAATCCTCGCTCCCTGTTTCCGGGTGGCCCGGCCGGAGACCGTGCCCTTCCCGAGAGTCCGGGAACTTCTGGACCGGATCCGAGCCGAGGGAATCGAAGTCCTCCTGGCGGACAACGGCACCGACGTGGGAATTCCCACCTGGAACTGTTTTCTTATGGATCTGCGGGAACCTCATTCCCTCGGCGCCTCTGCCCACGGCATGGGCAGTTCGCCGGAACACGAGACCGCCCTGATCCGGGCCATCACCGAGGCGGCGCAGGGGCGCTGCGTCTTCCTCTCGGGGGTGCGGGACATCGTCCCCTCCAAGGACTTCCGGCGCTCTCTCCGGGGAAGCGCCGCCACCGCCCTGCGGGTGGCGCAGGGCGGCGTGCGGGAGCGGGAGGATCTTGCAACCCTGGAGGACCACCCCTGCGGCACCTTCGAGGAGGATCTGCTCCTCTGTCTGGAACAACTTGCCGCGGTGGGACTGGACAGAGTTCTGGCCTTCCGGCTCTCCCGGGACGAGGATCCGGTACAGGCAGTGAAGGTGCTGGTTCCGGGCGCGGAGGGATACATCTTCCCCTACTACCAGCCCGGCGAGCGGGCCCGGGCGGCCATGCGGCACGGAATGGAGGAGGGAAGCCCCCTCTTCCGGAAGGAGGGATTTCCGTGGTGACACTCCTCTTCGGTGGCCCCTCGCTCCTCGGAGTGGATCCGATCCCTGAAGAGATCACCGTTCTGCCCCCGGCGGCCCAGGGAGATCTGCTGGCGGCGACGCGACGGTACCGGCCCGACGTGGTGGGCCTGTTGGACTGTGAGATGCCCCACCGTGCCCTGCCCACCTGGCACAAAGAGATTCTGGAGGTCCTCGACTCGGGAATTCCCGTGGCGGGAGCGGCCGCGGTCGGGGCACACCGGGCGGCGGAGCTGGCCCCTCAGGGCATGGAGGGAGTGGGCTCCATTTTCAGCCGGGTGCTCTCGGGGGAGCTGGAGCGGGACGACGAGGTCCTGGGGGACTGGGAAGCCATCCCCGGCGGATACCGCATGCTCTCCCTGCCCCTGGTGACGATGCGGGACGGCCTGGCCGCCGCCCGGGCACAGGGCATTCTTTCGGAGGCGACCGCCCGCTCTCTGGTTGCGGAAGTGGAGAGCCTGTTCTGGCGTAGGCGCACCTGGGAGACCCTGCTGGAGAAAACTCTTCGGCTCGACCTTCCCCGGGAAGAGCTGGTTGCTCTGCGCACGTGGCTTCCACGAGCCCCGAACCCGGTCCGGGAGGACGCCGGGGCACTGGTGAGCCGTCTGAAAGAACTCCGATCCAAGACGCGGGAGCGGCCGCCCCGACCAGGGCGCCGCCGGGAGGCCTCTCCGCTCTTCAAATCCCTGGACTACCGAGACCGCCCGGTACCCTCCCGTTCCGGCCAGGTGCGACAGTGGTGCATCGGCGATTTCGTCTCCTTCGCCCACCCGGAGGCGGAGGACCTGAACGGGCGGGCACTGAACCGCAAACTGGCCCTGTTGCTGGCGGACCTGTGGAACCTTTCTCCGGGGGAAGAGGCTCTTCGGAACGAGGACAAGCGACTGCGTCGCCGCTTCGGCCTGAAGAGCGACGAGGCTCTGGACCGGTGGCGGGAGGCGAACGACCTGGACCCGGAACAGTATCGCAAGCTCCTGGAGGAACAGGCCCTGCTCCACCACCTGCACCGGTGGATCATGCAGGGTCGGATTCACGGCAAGAACACCGAGGCGATCCTGGACGAGCTTCGGCTCCGGGGAGACTACCCGGAATGGAAAGAGCGGGCGGGAGCCCGGGAAGCACTGCTCCGGGAGAACGAGGAGCTCTGGCGTCGGGAATACGACCTGACGGATACCCGCCCCCTCCTCCATCTCATCCGGGATCATCTGCGGGCGGAGGGCTTTCCCTGGCACGGGACCATGTTTCTGGACGCCCTTCCCGAGACGGGACTGGAGGGCATCGATCTCATGGAGGAGTTTCTCGCCGCCCGGGTGGCCCGGATCCATCGCAGCCGGGCTCTGGGAACCGGAAAGGAGGACTGAACCCTCGGGTCGGAACGACCGGACCGGCAGAGGACCCTACGGAAAACACCCGAGGGAAACCACATCGGGGAGAGAAAGCTCCTCTGCCAAGACATCCCCTTCCGCAGGAAGGGAAAATACCGGGGAGGTGGCACCATGTCCATGGAGGCGGCCGTGACGTTTTACGAGCGTCTGGAGAAGGAGCCGGAGCTGCAGGAGCAGCTCAAAGAACTGGAGACTCCTGAGCGGGTCCAGGTCTACGTGAGGGACGAACTGGGCTATGACTTCACCAGGGAGGAGATGCAGAAGGTGGTCTTCGAACGCCACCCCGAGATGACCGACGAGGAACTGGAGGCGGTCACCGGAGGATTTGCCCTGGCCTCCACCATCTCCGTCGTGATGATCTGGGTCATGTTCTACGCCATCTCGGCGGCGTGACGGAAAGGAGATGTGAACCATGAACGAGCAGACATCCCGGCACATCGAACCCCGCCCCGAGACGGAAAACACGGCGGAACTCCAGACCCCGAAGAAACCCCGGGAAGAGGAGCTGGAGGAAGAGGAGCTGAAGAACGTGACGGGCGGCGAGGGCATCGACACGGGGCGCATCCTCAATCAGTCCCAGTCCTGATCAGGTGTCCCGTCATGACGTCGCCCCGCCCCGGAAGTGATCTCCTCCGACGGGAGCGCGGCGGCCGGAAAGACCCGAAAAGGAGAGGCGGCTCATGGACGAAACACGGAAACGACAAACGGGAAGGATCCTGGTTCCCTGGATGCTTCTCCTGGCACTCTCCGCTGCCGGGCCTGCGGAAGCAACGGTCTGGACGGTGACCAACGACAACGACAACGGCGCCGTGGGCACACTGCGCCATGCCGTGACGAACGCCACCTCGGGGGATGAGATCCGGATCCCCATCCTGGCGCTGGTTCTCAAAAGCCAGATTTTCGTGAACAAGAATCTTGTCATCGTCGGAACCTGCCCGGACGGTGCCCCCCACGTGAATCAACTGGCGGAGGACCGGGTGATGGAGATCGCCTCGGGGGTCACCTGCACCCTCCGCAACCTGCGTCTCACCGGAGGCAAGCCCAAGGGAGGCCACGGTGGGGGCATACGAAACCAAGGAACCCTGGAGATGGTCAACTGCATAGTTCAGAGCAACTACACGAGGAACTACAACGGCGGAGGCATCTACAACGGAGGAACCCTGACGCTCTCGGGCTGCACCGTCACCGACAACAGGGCCAACGGGTCCCTTGCGTGCGGCGGAGGTATCTTCACCTACGGTGCCCCGTTGACTCTGAAAAACGGATGCACTGTGAAGGACAACGGCTACGAGAACATCCTGGGTTCCTATGTCTCCGACGGAACCAACACCATCGGGGACACCCCGGGACGTTCCTCCATGGCCCTGGAAGGTCTCGCTTCCGGAGTCTCCCCCACCCCCAGAAGCACCGTAGGAGAACCGGATGTGCAGGCCATCTCCCAAGACCTTCGGAACGAGAAGAGTTCCATATTTCAGGACGTGGCGCAGGCCCTCTCCACGGACCTGGGAGAACTCCCCGCCCCGTCCACCGGGAAAGCCGGCATGAACGCCACCCTCTACAACGCCTTTGCCTACGAGGAGCTTCCCCTCGACGACGTCTCCGGAGCCGGGGCCGTCGTGGTGGAGTTCACCGCCTCCTGGCCCGAGGGGGTGCGGTACTACATCGCTCTCGCCCGGACGGACGGAGCCGGATACGAGCTGCCCCCTCGGGGCGTCCGCTTCGAGATCCGACCCGGCCAGGAACTCCCTGGCGAGGTGACTCCTCCGGAGTTCTACGTCCCCGGAGAGGGGCTCATGACCTGGCAGCATTCGGTGACCGATGGCGGCTCCTTCGACCTGAACCCGGCCCCCGGCACCGTGACGTTCCGGGCAGTTTCCCTACGAGCCGCCGCCCCAACCCCCTACCCTGATGGAACCGCTGCCGGCGGCGGATGTCGGACAGGTACGGGACTCGGAACACTGCTGCTCCTGCCGGGGTTGTTCCTGCCACTGCGGCGGAGGCGGAACGGCTAGAGAACCGGACAAAAAAGAAAGCGCGCCATCATGATCACGAACGAGCAGGCGAACCAATGTGCCGAATTTCTCCCGGAGCCGGAGAAAACGGTGGGTTCTCAGACACCGGAAACGCCACGGAAAGGCGTGCCGGAGAAGAGGAAATCTGAAGGAGGGTGACAACATCATGTCCATGGAATCGGCAGTGGCGTTCTACGAGCGGGTGGAGCAGGACAAGGCACTTCAGGAGCGGATCAGGGAACTGAACACCCCGGAGCGGATCGAGAGCTACGTGAAGGGTGAGCTGGGATTCGAGTTCTCCCGGGCGGAGATGCAGAAAGTGATCTTCCAGCGGAATCCGGAAATGACGGAAGAAGAACTGGACAGTGTCGTGGGGGGGAGCGGCCTCCTCGCGCTCGTCCTCGTGATCGCCGGCGCTCCGGCATGGTTCGCCGCCATCGTGGGAGCCGCCGCCTGAAGTCACCGCTGACGAAACCACCGGGCCCGGAGACTTCCGTTCCGTCTCCCCCCTCTCCGGACCCGCTTTTCTGCCCACACTCGACCTCGCATCGCTCGGAAAAGAATAGGTATCGGCGCTGTGGCTGTTCGTTCCAGAGGATTGCGGTGGCTTGTTTCTGCTGAGGGTTGCCGCCACTGCGGCGGCCTGAAAAACCCTGCTTCCACCCCCGCGAGGAAAGGCCCTGCAGGGTTTGCCGAGGAATCGAAAGGGGTGTAAGACATGTCCATGGAGGCAGCCACATCGTTTTACGAACGCCTGGAACAGGAACCGGAGCTGACGGAGCGGATCCGGGAGCTGAGCACCCAGGACCGGATTGAGAGCTACGTGAAGGGCGAACTGGGTTACGACTTCACCAGGGAGGAAATACAGAAGGTTATCTTCGGGCGCAACCCGGAGATGACCGACGAAGAGATGGAGGCCGTCGTGGGAGGACTGGATGGAACCTCAATTCTCGTTGGTGCGGGATTGGGCCTCGGGGCCGGCCTAGGCGTGGCCACCGTCCTAGTAGCCGCTTCGGCGGGAGCCGCCGCCTGAAGTCACCGCTGACGAAACCACCGGGCCCGGAGACTTCCGTTCCGTTTCCCCCTCTCCGGACCCGCTTTTCTGCCCTTCTGGACCTTGATGGGAGCAGGTGATTTTTCTCCGGGAGGACGAACGCTCGACTCCGTCGCATCACGGCGCCGCGTCGTGCCGCGGGTGAAACGCGACGATGCGCGGAATGCGTTTTCCGAAGGAACTGCCTCCGCGAAAAAGGCCTCGGAGCGATACACCGGGGCTTTTCCGTTCACGTGCGGGTACCGGAGTCTTGACTCTGACACGGTGTCAAGGTTTACACTCCTTTCAAGCGGCAAAACGAAAAAGAGGAAGGGAGGTGTCGCACGTGTCCAGAGAAGCGGCGGTGGCGTTCTACGAACGTCTTGAGGAAGACGAAGCACTTCGGAACCTGCTGAAGGATCTCGGCGCCAGGGAGAGAATCGAACACTTCGTGAAGGGCGAACTCGGTTACGATTTCACCCTGGAGGAAATGCGGAAGGTGATCTTCGAGCGGAATTCCGAGCTTTCGGATCAGGAGCTGGAGGCAGTCGTGGGCGGAAACGACCAGCTTCTGAACCTCGTCGTGAACCTGTTTCTCAGCATCCTCGGGGCAGCGGCCTGACCGTTCCTCGGTGCACCGACAGCGCCTGTCGTTCGAAAAGAAGGCTTCCTCCGGCGACAGAGCCGAAGGGCACGGGCAGAAAAGACGCCACAACAAGCCGAAACGGAAGAAATCCCACAGGGGGGAATCGGTATGTCGATGGAAGCAGCGGTGGCATTTTACGACCTTCTGGAAAAGGACACGGACCTTCGCGAGCGTATCATGGCGCTCGGAAGCAAGGAAAAGATCGAGCCATTCGTGAAAAACGAACTCGGATACACCTTCTCCATGGAGGAAATGCAGAAGGTGGTCTTCGAGAAGAATCCGGAACTCACCGACGAAGAATTGGAGGCTATCGTCGGGGGCTTCGCGATAACCACCCTTTTCTGGATCGGTGTCGGACTCATCGCCGCGCCGATCTGCTGGATCATGGCCTGCGCAGCCTGAAGCCTGAAGGAAACTTCCGACGGAGCGCGGTGCCGTATGCCGCCGGAGAACGCCGCGATTTCAGGAACATCGACGGGGAAAATTTTCCGGCACATTCCGCCGTCGGCGACGAGACAAGACAAGAAAAGGAGGCCCCCCTCGTGAAATCGATTCGCGGCTTTTCCGCTGTGTGCACAGTGCTGTTGCTGACCATGGTCATGCTCGGAGAAGGAGGGTGCGGCGGCGGCAGCTCCAATTCGCTTCCCGCCACTCCCGGGGAAATTCAACCCGGCGCCCAGTACGAAGGCGTGTTGTCGCTCCAGGAGGACGGACAGGAGACCGTTCTCATGCGCACGCAGTACGAGGCCCACAACATCGAGACGGATCCTTCCCTGCCGCCCGCGGTCGCCCTGTTCGTCACAAAAGAGGAGCATCTCGACGAGGCGACGGGAACGCTGAAAGCCGCTTCGGACATCTCCAGGCCGACCCCGGAGAGCGTGAAGTCCTTCCTGGAGGAAACCTGGGACGAGGCGCAGGGCGGCGTCGCCGACGAGGGCGTCAACGCCCGGGAATTTCTCGAATTCCTCGCCGAGTACAACATGCCCCTGGACCAGTTCTTCCGCTTCTTCGAGGCCGTCGACTACTCCATGGCGGAGTTCATGGACTTCATCGATACCTACTCCACGATGAAATCCCTCGACGGGCAGGACGTCTTCGGAGAGATCGAATCGTTCTGCCACCTCGCAGGCCTGGAACTGAGCGAGTATTTCTCCAAGGTCAAGCAGGTGTTCGGAACCCACGCCGCTTTCTGCGAAAAACTGACCGCCCTCGGCATCGGCAAGTCATACCTGTACCACGCCTACGTGGACTGGTACATGAGCCGGACGGACGAATCGGAGGACCCCTTCTCCGCTTTTCTGGAGCATCTGAAGAATTCCTCCGTGACAGCCAAAGGGGACGACCCTGTCAAAATCGACCCCGTCAAGTGGGCGAAACTGGGTCTCGACGTTCTGAAGTTCGGATGGGACGTGATCAAGGACGGCAAACCCCAGGTGCAGACCGACGGCGCCTTCACGTCCGTTCTGAGGCGAGAGACAACGGCCCTCGACTACGGCTACGCGAAGCGCAACGAAACGTCCATTCTCCATTTCAAGGTGACCGACGCGTGGATCCCCTCGTGGGTGCTGATCGAGACCAAATTTCGCGGTTCCGCATCCTACGCGGCGACGAACCCTTCTTTCGGAGGACAGTATCTGCAGAACGTCCAGTTCGATGTCGAGAGCGCCTACGCCATGTGGGGAATGTATCTCAACGTGAGCGCCCAGGTCTCCAACGTCACAAACTCCGCGTCGGTGGAAAACCCCGATCCGGAGATCGACGTCGTCGCCCGGATCAACGCGGGCTGGCTCTTCCAGTCCTTCGGAAAATCTGCCTATTTCAGGGCCCAGGGAAGCCGGGGAATCTGGTTTCAGCGCTGGGGAGTGCAGTGACGGAAGCACCTGGCATGATTCGCGGCGGCTCCTCGCACGAGCCGCCGCAGTTCCCGAAGACATGAAAGGGAGTGGATCGATGCACCTCGCGACGAAGAAAGAAACGGAGAGCCGAATCCCGCCGGTGTTGTTCCGGGGGGAGGCCCTGCACCTCGACAAGGCCGCCGACGGGGAGGGAACGTCGGCGCACCCCGTCTCCGCCGACGAGGCGTGGCAACGCTTCGCTCCCTTTCTCGAAAAAACCGGCGTCACCCGCATTTCGGACATCACCCGGCTCGACCGCATCGGCATTCCGGTCTTCAACGTCCTGCGCCCGAGTCTGAACGGCTACACCACGGCCCACGGAAAGGGTTTCACCTCCACCGCAGCCCGTCTCTCCGCGGCGGGAGAGTCCCTGGAGCGATGGTACGCCACCAGTATGCCGATTCCACCGTTCCGGGCAACCTGGAACGACCTCGCCCGCTCCTTTCCCATGCTTCCTCCGGAGCGCCTGGCTCTGACGCCCCACTCTTTCTTTCACAAGGACCTGGAGATTCCCTGGATCCTCGGATGGGACATCATGGCCCAGGAAGAAATCCCCCTTCCCTGCGAACTGGTCCGCCTGTCGCCGGGAGGCGAGGACAAAAACATCGCGACCCTCACGGAGGGGCTGCTCTTCCAGTGCAGTTCCAATGGTCTCGCCTGCGGCGTCCACCTCCTCGAGGCCATCTCCCAGGCGCTTCTGGAGGTGATCGAGCGGGACTCCGTCACGTGCTGCACCATGGCGGCCCGGGCCAGAGGGCTTTCCGCCCCGGTCTTCCGGGTGGTCCGGCTCGAGTCGATTCCCTTTCCCAAGGTACGAGACCTCCTGGACCGCATCCGCACGGCGGGACTGGAGATTCTCTTGGCCGACAACGGGACGGACGTGGGCATCCCGACCTGGAACTGTTTTCTCTTCGACATGAGAGAACCTACGCTGCCGGGATGCGCCGCCCACGGCATGGGAAGCTCCCTGGACCACGAGACGGCCATGATCCGGGCCATCACCGAGGCCATCCAGGGACGCTGCGTCTTTCTCTCGGGAGTCCGGGACATTGTCCCCTCCAAGGAATTTCACAGTTCCGCCAGTGTGGACGCCCGGTTCTTCCTGAAACTGGCCACGGGGGGCATCACCGAGACCCTGGATTTCGCAGGCATGGAGGACACACCCTCCGGCACCTTCGAGGAGGACATCCGGGAATGCCTGGAGCGCCTCGCCGCGATTGGGCTGGACCGGGTCATCGTTTTCCGGCTCTCCCGCGAGGACGACCCCGTCCAGGCCGTCAAGGTCGTCGTTCCCGGCGCGGAAGGCTACATCTTTCCCTATTATCAGCCCGGCACGCGGGGACTCGCCGCAATCCGGCACGGGCTCGGAGAGGGAAGCCCCCTCTTCCGGAAGGAGGGGTTCTCGTGGTAGCCGTGGTCTTCGGAGGTCCCTCCCTCGAAGGGATCGACCTCTCCGGAAGAAACGTCACCGTTCTTCCTCCCGCATCCCTCGGAGACCTGCTCAGGGTCCTCCGGGAACTCCGCCCGGACGCGGTGGGTCTTCTGGACTGCGAACTTCCCTTCCGGGCGCTTCCCACGTGGCACAAGGAGATTTTGACCGCCCTGGACAGGGGGATCCCCGTGGTTGGCGCCGCCGCCGTGGGGGCACACCGGGCCGCCGAGCTCACCCCGCAGGGCATGGAAGGCGTGGGCGACATCTTCCGCCGCGTGGCGTCGGGAGAGCTGGAGCGGGACGACGAAGTCCTCTGCGACTGGGAGGTCACACCCGAGGGAATACGGCACCTCTCCCTGCCCCTGGTGACCATGCGGGACGCCCTCGCCGCCGCACGGGAGGGGGGCCTCCTCTCCGGAGAGAGCGCCGGGCTTTTGACGACGCTGGCGGAAGCTCTCTACTGGCGCGAGCGCACCTGGGAGGCCCTGCTGGAGGCGGGGCGAAAGGCGGGGCTTTCCGCGGAGGAACTCGACACCTTCCGGGGCTGGCTTCCCCAGGCCCCGGATCCCGTCCGATCCGACGCGGAAGCACTTCTGCTCCGCCTTGAGGAACTCGCCGCCGGGGCGAAGGCCGACGAACGGAGGAAAGCCCCCGCCGGACCATCGAAAGGAATTTCCTCCCTCTTCAAGTCTCTCGACCAGCGGGACCGTCCCGTCTCTTCCGCGACCGGCCCCCTGCGTCAGCGCTGTATCGGCGATCTGGTCACCTTCGCCCATCCCGAGGCGGACGATCTGAACGGGCGGGCGCTGAACCGAAAACTGAGCCTTCTGCTCGCGTCCCTCTGGGACCTTTCCCCCACGGAAGAGGAAATTGACCGCGAGCGGCGCCGTCTCCGGCGGCGTTTCGGCCTCAAGAGCGACGAGGATCTCTCCCGGTGGATGACCGAGAACGATCTCGACGAGGAGGAATTCTCGCGTCTCCTGGGGGACGAGGCGCTGCTCCACCGGCTCCATCGCTGGTTCATGCAGGGACGGATTCACGCCAAGAACACCGGCGCCATCCTGGACGAGCTGAAACTCCGGGGCGGCTACGCGGAATGGAAGGGCAAGGCCGCCCGACGGGAGGCGCTGCTCCGGGAAAACGAGGATCTTCTTCGGGAAGAGCGCCGGAAAGCCTTCTCCACCTCCTTCATGCACCTCGTCCGGGACCATCTCCGCGCCGAGGGGATTCCCTGGCACGGAGCGCTGGTCCCGGACGTGCTCCCCGAGACGGGAATGGAGATTCCGGACCTGCTCGACGAACTCCTCGCCTCCCGGACGACGCGGCTTCTTCTGGAAAGGACCATGAGCGCCGCCACGGGAGTCCGGGACGAAAACACGTCTCCATGAAAGACGCGCCCTCCCCCGGGACGCTCGGAGGAGGGAACGTTGCCCATGGAAGTGAGGGGCGGCTTTCGCCGAACGTCCCGAGCAGCGCGGGAAAAGACGTGACGAAGTCCATTTCACCGGAGGGTGGTTCCCCATGAAAAGACGAAACGTACCAGGCGGCCTTCTTTCATTGTTTGCGGTGTCCCTCACTCTGCTCCTCACCGGAATCGCCTGGGGCGCCCCGACAAGCCCCTTCCCCGTGGTCTTCACCCAACCCGACGGGGATGAGATCACCGTCTACAACCGGGGCGACGAGTTTCTCCGCTGGGTGGAATCGCCCCAGGGATACACACTGGTCAAGAACTCCGAGACGAAGTTCTGGGAATTCGCGGTGCTGTCGAGAGATGTACTCGCTCCCTCCGGCCTCGTCTACCGCGACGACGCGGTTCCTCCTTCCGGGGTGGAGCCGCACCTTCTTCCGAAACGAGACGAATCGCCCCGCTTCCGCGACAGGGCGGCCCGGACGGGATGGCCTCAGACTCCCGTTTCGGGAACGAGGAAAGTTCTGGTTGTTCTCGTGGCGTTTCAGGACAGAAATCTTTCCACCAAAGAATCCGACTGGGAGGAGGCCTTCTTCGGAGCCTCCGGTTCTGTCGCACGCTACTACAAGGACCAGTCCTACGGCAAGCTGGACGTCGTCTCCGCCAGGGGCGGCAAAAGCGTCGTCTCGGTGACCCTCGACGCGAACGACGCGAACGACGGCAATCACCCCGAGGGATTCATCGACGAGGGAGACAACACCACCCAGCACAGAAACGAGACGGCCTTCGTGTCGAGCGTCGTGAAGAAAGCCGCCGCCAAAGGAATCGATTTCGCCTCCTTCGACACGAACGGGGACGGCAGAATTTCTCCGAACGAACTCTGCGTCTACCTCATCGTCGGCGGCTTCGAGTCGGGCATGGACCTCTCCCCTGCGGTGGGCGCCCACGCCTGGAGTTCCTGGAGCGACAGCGGCGAGGCGCACATCGTCCGCGCCGGTGGAAAGATTCTGACGAACTGGGCACTCAACGGCGAGCTGTACAAAAAAGGAGAGCGGATGCCCATCGGCGTGTCCGTGCACGAACTCGGCCACCAGCTCTGCGGGCTTCCCGATCTGTACGACATCAACAACGCCAATGCGGGGATAGGGGGCTTCTCCGTCATGGCCGGCGGCATGTACGGCGCAAAGGAGAAGGAATCCCCCTGCACCACGCCGGTAAACCTCGACGCCTGGTCGCGGTTCTTCCTGGGCTGGGAGTCTCCCGCCTCCCCTTCGGAGGAGACGGTCACCTTCGGCGTTCCCGGAAACGGCCGCATCCGGGCGGTGAAACTCCAGAAGCCCGGGCATCGCAAAAGCGAGTACTTTCTGGCGGAGGTCCGCTACCCCACGGGATGGGACGCGGGACTGGCGGCGTTCAAACCCTTCTCCGAGTGCGGCGGCTTGTTGCTCCTGCACGTGGACGAGGAAGTGGGCTCCCTGACCGAAAACGACTTCAACGCCTTCGTGAAGGGAAAGCACCAGGGTCTCGTGCCCATGGAGGCGAACGGCCCCCACATCATGAAGAGCAAGAACGACGAGGGATCGTGCCGGACCCTGTGGTACAAAAACAACCCCGACTACGTCGGGGACGGAACCTTCTCCGACACGAGCACGCCGAACGCACTCCTCTACGACGGAAGCAAAAGCGGCATCTCCGTCTCGGGCATCTCCTCCTCCGGGACCACCATGACCGCCTCGGTGTCCACCGGAATGCCCACGCCGACGAACATGCCCCTGCCGGAAGAGGATGTGGCGACCCCCTCCACGGACGTCACGGGCGGCACTCCCGAGGGCGACCCCACGCCCGTGCCGCAGGAGGAGCTGCCCCCTCTCGGCAAGCCGAACCCCTCGGACGTGGGCATGGATTTCGAAACGTTCTACGAGGTTTTCGGCGATGACGCGGAATCCTCTTTCGCCGTTCTGGCCGTGGACAACGCGGAAAGCGTCACCTACAGGACACCGGGAGGCGTGCTGACCATCGGGCTGGAATCGGAATTCGCCCTGGAGGACGGCGTCTTCTACTGCTGGCTGCTCCTCGCGTGGAACCGTGAGGAAAACGGCTGGTCCCTCGCCTGGAGCGACGAGGCGGAAGGAACACCGTCGCGACACCGCCGCGACGACACTACCCTCTTCGTGGAGAGCGTCTTCGAGGACGGGGGCCCCTTCGACATGGACAGTACCGTCAACGGCTTCGTCACCGCCAAGACGCTCGAAGCCCTCTTCGGCGTCCTCCTGATCGACGCGGAAACCACCGTGACACCCACTCCCGGAGAAAAAGGCGGCGGATGCGCCGTGGGTTTTGGCCCCGCGGCGACGTTGCTTCTGCTGCCCCTGGTCATCGTCTGCGGGACCCGGGAAAGAAAAGGCCGGTTTCTCCGATGAGCCGGCCTCGAGAAAAAGCCATGATCCTTCACGGCGGAGAGGCCCGCTTCTCCCGGGACAGGCTGGGTATCGAACCGCTGCTCTACGCGCCCATCTGCGGCGGCGTCGTCCTCGGAAAGACCTACGAGGATCTCTTCGCCACGGGACTCGTTCCGAAACGCCCGAGGCGAGAGGCCCTGATCGACTTCCTCTCCGTGGGAGCAGTGGTCTTTCCCGGAGGAACGACCTTCTTTGAGGGCGTCTTCGAGGTCCCGCCCGGCCATGACCTGCATGTCTCGAAGGGAAAGACTTCCGTCGAGGAGCGAGAGCCCCTCCCCGACGCCACGGAGGAACTGGGAGAGGAGATGCTTCCTCTGCTTCGGGAGCGGCTCGCGGAGGCGCTCGGAGAGGAGCTCGAGGACGCCGCCCTCTGCCTCAGCGGCGGACTGGACTCCTCGTCCGTCGCCGCCGCCTGGGCCGGGCGAGGCCGCCCCCTCTGTTTCGTCTACGGCGCGCCCGGCGCGAGGGACCGTGAACTGGCCCTGGAGACCGCCGCCGCCCTCGGCGTGCCCCCCGTTCTCTTCGAGCCGAAGGAAACGACCACTCTGGAAGAACTGCGGGAAATGCTCCGGGTGCTGGAGATTCCGATCCACATTCCCGGCGGGCCGTTGCCGCAGTTCCGGCTTCTTTCCGCCATCGCCGGAGCGGGAGCCCGGATCGTCCTCAGTGGCCAGGGAGGGGACGAACTCTTCTGCGGATACCCCTGGCATTTTCCTCTGGCCATGAAAAAACTCCGGGAGCGCGATCCCGAGACCGCCTCCCGTCTGGAGGCACTCCACGAGGCAAGTCCTCCCTTCGGCCCGATGGAACTGCGCCTCACCCGGCGCAACTTCACCCGCACCGCGAGCTGGGTCAACCTGAACGACGGAGGAGGCTGCGCCGCCCTCGGGCTCTCCCGGGAAGAGGCGGCCACGCGGGAGGGCGTGCGCTTCTTCGCCGCCGATCTCGACGACTGGGATGCGCTGCGGCGCCACGGCCTCACCGGCAGGAGCCTGCGCTATCTCCTGCATTACGACCACCGCCTGGCGAACCATTTCGGCCTCGAAGGACGTTCCCCCCTTCTCGCGGACGGGATCGTGGACCTGGTCTCCCGGCTCCGCCTGGATTTTCTCTACGGAGAGGGGCTGCTCAAATATCCGCTGCGGCGGCTCTTTCCGGAGGTGCCCGAATCGGTGCGCCTCCAGACCCGAAAGACCGGTTTCTGGCACAACAGCCCGGGAATGCCCGACTTCCGTGCGGAACTCTCCCGCCTGCTGGAGACCACCGCACTGGGAGACCTGACGGTCGCTCCCGGGGCGGTGGAAAAGATGTCTCCGGAAGCGCGCTGGCGCTTTTTCTGCGCCGGAACGTTTCTGGAGGCAAATGCGTGATTTTTTCCGGACGGAGCGGCCCTTCACCGTCCCTGAAAGCACACGAAGAAGCCCGAAAAATTCACGAGGAGGGTGTCGAACATGTCCAGAGAAGCGGCAGTAGCGTTCTACGAGCGGCTCGAAGGCGACAGGGACCTGATGGAGCGCATCAAGGCGCTGCAGACTCCGGAGAACATCGAGAGATTTGTGAAAGGTGAACTTGGCTACGACTTCACCAGAGGGGAAATACAGCAGGTCGTCTTCGAGCGCAACCCCGAGATGACCGACGAGGAGCTGGAGGCGGTCACGGGAGGATGCGTCGGGGCGTTTCTCATGATGTGCCTGGTCTATGCCGCAGGGTACGCCGCCATCGCCGCCGCGTGACGTAGAAGGCAAAATCTCCGCGAAGTGCACACACAACGACACAACAGGGGAGGGAGCACCGTGTCCAGAGAAGCGGCGATAGCGTTCTACGAGCGGCTGGAGAAGGAGCCAGCACTGGCGGAGCGGCTCAGGGAACTGGAGACCCCGGCTCAGGTCGAGAACTACGTGAAGGGAGAGCTTGGCTACGACTTCACCAAAGCGGAGATACAAAAGGTCATCTTCGAGAAGAATCCTGGCATTTCCGATGAGGAGCTGGAAGCCGTCGTCGGAGGACTTGATGGCAACTCGATAGCTATCGGTGTTGCCATCGGCGGAGGAATGGGTCTCATCGCGCTGGCCGCTCTCGCCGCCGCGGCGTGACGCGACCTACGCCGGGACAGTCTCACCGCGAGACCGCCGAGGAGTAGCGCCCCATGACGCGATCCGCCTCGGCGAGGACCAGCCACAGTTCCTGAAGAGCCGACAAGTGGTCCGTCCGGCTCCGCTGGTCCGTCTCCTGGGCGCTGATCAGGTCGAGCTGCGAGGCGAGTCCCTCGCGGTACATCATCTCGGCGATCTCAAGCTCCTCCGCCGCTCTTTCCATCTGACGGCGGCGGAGTTGCTCCATCTCCAGAGCACGGTCCCAGCGCTCCCGGACGAGCGCCACTTCCTTCGCCAGGCTGTCGCGCCGGGCCTCCAGCTCCCGGTCGGCCTTCTCGATCAGGAGCGCCGCCGCCCTGGTAGCGTTGGCCGTCTTCTTTCCATCGGCGAGAGGAATGGAAAGCACCGCCTTGGCGAGCAGCTCGCCTTGGTTGTCCTCCATGTAGATGGAGCGGTAGTCCTCGCCGAGACGCCAGCCCACGGAGAGATCCAGAAACGGGGCAAGCCCCTTTGCGGCGAGGGAACGCTGCACCACCGTGCGCTCCCGGGAGAAACGAAGTCCTGCCACGTCGGGACGCCGTTCCCAGGCGCCGTCCAGGTCGACGGAGAGCACCAGGCGCGCCGCGGCGGGGACTTCGACCGCCGGCACGACGGGCGTTCCTCCCGCGAGGGTACGCATCTCGATGAGCTGCTGTTCGTAGGTCTGGTCCGCCTGCAGGACGAGGGCCTCCCCCTCGTCCACTTGGGACCTTGCCCGCAGGAGATCGAGAATGGGCACCAGCTCCTTGTCGAACTTCTCCTGCGTGACCTGCAGGGATTCGCGGCGCTGTTCCAGGATCCGCTCCGCCGTCTCACGGTTGAGCGCGGCCATGACAGCCTGACGGTAAGCCGAATCGGCCCGGGCGAGAAGCTCGTTCACCGAGTCGGCGTAGCGGCTTTTGAGGAGATCCAGGCCGAGCAGAAGGTCCCGCTCCTGGAGGCCGTAGCGCCCTGCCAGGTCGATGCGCTGGGTGACCGTCAGGTCCAGATACCGGTCCCCCCGGTCGTGCTGGAGCCAGCGGTCCTCCTCGGCGACAAGGCCCAAGGATGCCCGCTGGGAGGCAACGTCGGCACGGATGGAAAAGAGCTGTGCCTCCACTTCCTTGCGAAGGGCCCCGAGATCGCCGTTGCGTTCCCGGACGAGTTCCAGATAGGCCTCCTCAGAGAGCGGCAAGGGGGATGCATTTCCGGGCGAAAGCGGGAACATCGCAACAAAAAATGCGAAGAGCATGAGGCAAAGAGAAAGGCGTCGCATATCGTTCCTCCTCGGCAGTCCGGTTTTGGAGTAGACTCATTCTAGCTCCAGTTCTGAATCGACACCAGCGTGAAGGAGCATCCAACGATGAAAAAACAAATCTTCCGGCAATCGGCCCTGGATCGCCTCTCCTCTCCCGAACAACTGGACATGGTCTTTCAGGTCGTCCGTCCCGGAACATGGTTCGCCCTCGCCGCCGTCGTTCTCCTGCTGGGATCTCTCGTGGGCTGGGGGTTCTACGGAAGTGTGGCGACCAAGGTGACGGGTCAGGGCATCCTGCTGCGCCGCGGCGCCCTTGAGGAGGCACCGTCCCCGGGAGCGGGACGACTCGAAGCCATCCTCGTGGATGTGGACGACGCCGTCGAAGAGGGACAGATCATCGCCCGGCTGGCTCAACCGGAACTGCGGAACCAGATCGCGGAGCTGCAGGGCAAGCTGGAGATCCTCCGCACCGAGCGGGATCTGGACTCCGCCATGGGAGCCGACAAGAAATCCCTTGAGGCGGAGTATCTGACGCGCCGGAGACAGGCCCTGCGGGCGTCCCTCGCCACCGCCCGGGACCGGGCCGAGGCGCTCCGGGAGCAGCTCGACCGCTACGACGCTCTGTACCAGAAGAAGTACATCACCCGCAGCCAGTATCTGGACGTGAAGGACAAGTACAACGCCGCACTCCAGGAGATCCTCTCCTTCAACGAGGAGCTGGCCCGTCTTCCCATGACCGCCGCGGACTCCACCTCCCAGATCGAGCGGTCGAAGATCGATATCAACATGCGTCTTCTCGCCGCGGAGAAACAGCTCGCCGCACTGCAGGAGCGGTTTGACCTTGAGACATCGGTCCGCAGTCCCGCGGAGGGACGGGTGCTGGAGATCTTCAAGACCGAGGGGCAGGTCATCGCCGCGGGAGAGGCTCTCCTCTCCGTGGAGAAGGAAGGGGACGAGCGGGAACCGCTGTACGTCCAGGTTTACGTCCAACCTCAGCACGGCAAGAAGATTCTCTCCGGCATGGAGGCCCAGGTCTCTCCCTCGGTGGTGAAGCAGGAGGAGTTCGGCGTTCTCCGGGGACGGGTCGTTCAGGTCTCCCGCTTTCCCGCCTCGGTGAAAGGCATGATGCGAGTCCTCGGCAACGACCAGCTCGTGCAGACCCTCTCCCAGGGAGGAGCACCCATCACGGTGACGGTGACTCTCGAACTCTCGGACAAGACCGAGAGTGGCTATGTCTGGTCCTCCGGCGACGGACCGCCGGTGACCCTCCAGAGCGGCACCCTCTGCACCACCACCGTGGTGGTGCACCGCCAGGCACCGGTGACGCTGGTGCTCCCTTTTCTGAAGAAATTCTTCCTCGGTGTGGGAGAGGAAGGCGACGGGAGAAAATCCGATGCCTGAGCGCGCGCCCATGAAAACGCCCTGGAGAAACCGGCGCATCGCGACCCCCACGATGATCCAGATGGAGGCCACCGAGTGCGGCGCCGCCGCGCTCGGCATCGTGCTGGGATATTACGGCCTGCACCTGCCGCTGGAGACGCTCCGGGAAGAGTGCGGCGTCAGCCGTGACGGCAGCAGGGCCACCAACGTCCTCAAGGCCGCCCGTGCCCACGGCATGATCGCCAAGGGATTCCGCAAGGAACCGGACAGGCTCGGCGACCTTCCCCTGCCGATTATCCTCTTCTGGAATTTCAATCATTTTCTGGTCCTTGAAGGGATCCGGGGTGACAAGGTCTACCTCAACGATCCCGCGTCGGGCCCCCGGGTGGTGGACAGGGACACCCTGGACCGGGCCTTCACGGGCGTGGCTCTCTCCGTCACGCCCGGGCCGGACTTCCACCCCGAGGGACGATCCCGCAGCCCCTGGGCGGCGCTCCGGAAACGCCTGAGCGGCGCCAGGGCGGCACTGGTCTTCGCGGTTCTCGCGGGCCTTGCCCTGGTGATTCCCGGACTGATGGAACCCGCCTTCCAGCAGATCTTCGTGGACAAGCTCCTCGTGGAAGGGCGATTCGAATGGTTCCGTCCGCTGCTGACCCTCATGGCCTGCATTGCTTTGCTCAAGGGCGTCCTCTCCTGGCTCCAGGGGTCGGTGCTCCTCCGCCAGGAGATCGCCATGGCCGTGCGGGACTCCGCCACTTTCGTGAACCACCTGCTGCGACTACCCTACCGCTTCTTCCTCCAGCGCTACGCCGGAGAAATCGGACAGCGGGTGCAGCTCAACGACCAAGTGGCCCAGCTCCTCTCCCGACAACTGGCGACGACGGTCCTCCAATGTCTCATGGTCGTCTTCTACTGCGTCATGATCACCCTCTACGATCCGCCCCTTGCCGCGGTCGCCCTGGGGGCGGTGGCAGTGAGCCTGCTGCTTCTCGTCTCGGTGAACCGCAGGCGGTCCGATCTGAACGAGCGCCTCACGGGCGAGATGGGCAAGTTCGCCGGCACGGCCCTGGGAGGCCTCAACGTCATCGAGACCATCAAGTCCTTCGGCGGCGAGGACGACCAGTTCGCCCGGCTGGCGGGCTTTCTGACCAAGGTGTCCGAGGCCCGCACCTCCCTGGCGCTCTTCTCGGTCCGCATCGAGCCGGTCCTGCCCCTGCTCACCGCCCTCGCGGCGGCGACGGTGCTCTGCATGGGAGGGCTGCGGGTCATGAACGGAGCGATCACCATGGGCATGCTGCTCGCGCTGCAGACGCTCATGAACCAGACCCTCAACCCCGTGACGGAGCTGGTCAACCTCTGGAGTTCCTTTCAGAGCGCCCAGGGGAACATCAACCGCCTCGACGACGTGCTGCGCTATCCTCCCATGGCTCCGAGGCCGACCCTGAAGACGGGAGCACTGGCGGGGCAGGGACAGGTTCGCCTTTCGGGACGCCTGGAGCTGCGGCAGGTCTCCTTCGGCTACTCCCTTCTGGCGCCTCCTCTCATTGAGGAGTTCTCCCTCACGCTGGTCCCCGGATCCCGGGTGGCCCTGGTGGGAGGCTCCGGGTCGGGAAAGTCCACCGTGGCCCGACTCGTCTGCGGCCTTTTCGAACCCTGGTCCGGAGAGGTACTCCTGGACGGGCGCCCCCTCGCGGAGATTCCCAAGGAGCAGCTGGTGACATCCTTCGCCTTCGTCGACCAGGAGATTTCTCTCTACGAGGGAACGGTTCGGGACAATCTCACTCTCTGGGACAACACGGTCCCCATGGAACAGGTGGTCGAGGCCTGCCGGGACGCGGTCATCCACCGGGACGTGGCGACCCGAAACGGCGGCTACGAGGCCCAGGTCGAGGAGAACGGCCGCAATTTCAGCGGCGGACAGCGGCAGCGCCTGGAAATCGCAAGAGCCCTGGTGCGCCGCCCCTCCCTCCTCGTCCTCGACGAGGCCACCAGCGCCCTGGATCCTCCCACGGAAGAGGCCATCGACCGGGCGCTTCGGCGTCGGGGATGCACCTGTCTCATCGTGGCGCACCGCCTCTCCACCATCCGGGACTGCGACGAAATCCTCGTGCTCCACCAGGGAAAGGTCGTGGAGCGGGGTACCCACGAAAAACTGATGGCGCTGGGCGGCCGCTATGCGGACCTCATCGAGAACTGACCGGAACCGTTTCACCATCCGTCGGAGCGAGGGGAGACCACGATGAATCCACTTTTCGACGCACTTCTCTCCCAGGGAACGATCCTGGAGATCACCGGAAAGACTCCCTTTTTCCTCGACGGTCCCGAGACCGCCTGGTGCGTGCTGGAGGGACAGCTTGACGTGTACCTCGCCGCCCGAAAGGGAGAGGAACAGACGGGAGGCCGGGATCATCTCTTCACCGTGAACGAGGGCGACGCCCTTTTCGGTGTGGAGGCAGGCTTCTTCGCCGACGGCATGGGACTTCTGGCCAGCGGCATTCCCGGAACGAAAGTGCTCCGCCTCCCCCGCTCCTCCCTGTTGGACCGGACCGGCCACGCCGAGAGCGCCCTGGTGGCTTCTCTGGTGAACCATTTTCTGAACGGGCTCGGAGAGGGTATCGTCAAGGACATCGTCCCCCAGCCGCGGATCCGCCAGAAACTGGCCGTGGGAACCCTCGAACTCCAGACGGACCGCCCCGCCGGAGCGGAGAACCTGCTCTGGGCGAAGCTCGAGGCGGGACGGGCACTCTACGCGGGAACGGAAGATCTGACCCCCGAGACGGGCTTCTTCGCCGTTCCCTCCAGGTGCTGGATCGTTCCGCTTGGTGCGTGCACCGTGACGGGCCGCACCACGGAGGACATGCTCCGGTCCAAAGAGCTGGAGAGCGCCCTGGACCGCTTCTGCGAGACCGTCCTCTCCTCCCTCTCCATGAACGCCCTGCTCCGCGCCGCCGACGACATGGGAGCCCTCCGGCAGATGCAGCGGTCAAACGAAGTGTCCCTGGCGGCCGGGCTCGAATCGCTCGCCTCGGCCCTGAGCAGAAGGCGGGGAAGGCAGGCGATCCTCCGGGAGGAGTCCCCCCTCCGGCGGGCCTGCGCCGCCGCCGTGTCCGCGCTCGGCCTCGAACTCGCCCGCTCCGAGGAGGCGAAGGGGGAGGAGTCCCTGGCCGACCTGGCCCGGGGGGCGAACCTGCGGCTTCGCAGCGTCACCCTCGCCGGTCCCTGGTGGCTCTCCGACGGCGCACCTCTCGTGGCCTTCCGGGGAAAGACCCCCGTGGCACTCCTCCCCACGGGGCGGGGGAGCTACCGCATCTCGGACGACGAGGGAGAACGCCCCGTCACCGAGACGGAGGCCGCCGCTCTTGCGCCGGAAGCCTTCCACCTCTACCGACCCCTTCCCTCCTCGTCCCTGAAGGGAACGGACCTTCTGAAGTTCGGGCTGCGCAACTCCCGAAGGGACCTCTCCTTCACCTTCGCGCTGGCCGTGGCCCTCGCCCTGCTGGGACTCATTCCTCCGGAGATCAACGGGCTCGTCTTCAGCGAGGTCATTCCCCAGGCGGAGCGGGGACGCATGCTCCAGTTCTTCGCCATCCTCCTCTCCGTGGCCTTCTCCTCCGCTCTGCTGCGCTTCGCCCAGGGAACGGCCCTTCTCCGGGCCGAGACGGTGCTGGACTACGACGTCTCCGTGGGACTCTGGGACCGCATCCTGCGCCTCCCCGTGACGTTCTTCCGGAAGACCACCTCCGGCGATCTGGGAAATCGCGCCTTCGGACTCTTCTTTCTTCGGAACACCGCTTCCATGGCGGTGAAGACCGTGCTCACCCAGAGTGTCTTTCTCGTCTTCTTCCTCGGGCAGTCCCTCTGGTACGACTGGAGGCTCGGGCTTTCAGGGGCGGGATGCCTCCTCGTGCTGGGGATCCTCATGATTGTGGTGAACCTGTTCCAGCTCCGGTTCCAGCGAAAGATGACGGGCTTCCAGAACCGCCTGTCCGCCCTCACCTTCCAGATCCTCACGGGCATGGCAAAGATTCGGGTCGCCGGAGCGGAGGACCGCTCCTTCTCCCGCTGGACAGAACTCTTCGGAAGTCAGCGAACCCTGAACAGCGCGGCCCGGAAATTGGAGAACGGACTCAACACTGCGGTGGCCCTCTTCCCCCTGGTCACCTCCATGGCCATTCTCTACGTCCTCATCCGCTGGAGCGCCACCGACGGCTCCTACGAAACCGGGCGCTTCATGGCCTTCTGGTCCGCCTTCGGCTCGCTCCAGACGGCTTTTTTCCAGATCGTCACCTCCGTGACGACGACCCTGAACGTGCTCCCCCTGGCGGAGAACCTCGCCCCCATTCTGGAGGCCGAGCCCGAGACGGGAGAACTCAGGGCGGACCCGGGACGACTTGCGGGGCGCATCGACTTCGACCGGGTGACGTTCCGCTACCGCAGCGACGGCCCTGCGGTTCTGAAAGACCTCAGCTTCCACATCGAACCCGGCGAGTTCGTTGCCGTGGTCGGCCCCTCCGGGGCGGGCAAGTCGACCCTCATCCGGCTCCTCCTCGGCTTCGACCAGCCCGAGGCGGGAAGCGTCTTCTTCGACAGCAAGGATCTGGCCGAGCTGGACCTGAAGAAATTCCGCTCCCAGATCGGCGTGGTGCTCCAGGGGGGCGGCCTGCTCCCCGGGGACATCCTCTCCAACGTGCGCTGCTCCCGCCCCCTCTCGACGGAACAGGTCGAGGAGGCCCTCCGGCTCGCGGGCATGGAGGAGGATCTGGCCGCCATGCCCATGGGCATCCACACGGTCATCACCGAGGGCGCCAACACCATCTCGGGGGGACAGAAGCAGCGTCTTCTCATCGCCCGGGCCATTGCGGGAAGGCCGGGGATCCTCCTCTTCGACGAGGCTACCAGCGCGCTGGACAACCGAACTCAGGCACTCATCAGCCGCAGCCTGGAAAACATTCCCGCCACCCGCATCGTGGTCGCCCATCGGCTCTCCACGATCATCGGAGCCGACCGGATCCTCGTCCTCGACGACGGGCAACTCGTCGAGGAGGGCACCTACAGGGAGCTTTTCGGTCGGGGAGGCCTCTTCACCGAACTCGTCCGCAGGCAGACCGTCTGATCCCCGAAATCCCGCAGGCATCCGGGAACACCGACTGACCTCCGCCACGCCCCTGCCGGGAAGAGCAGCGGCTTCGGACAGGTTTACCGTCATCCCGAATCGGATTGCCCCTGCAACCGACATTTTTGCCCCTTGACTCTCACACGGTGTCAAGGTGGATACTTGGCCGGAAAAACAGCGTACCCGGGTGAAACCAAGGGCGTAAACAACCGGCAGGATAGAAACGAAAGGGGCGACGGAACGATGCACGACGAAGCGAAGGCGCGGAAACGACGAGAATGGCACCGCACGACGGGGATGGTGCTCGTCCTGGTCATGCTCTTCCTCCTCTCCGGATCGGGGGAGGCGACGACATGGACGGTGACGAGCGGCGCCGACGACGGGGTCGGAGGCACGCTCCGCAATGTGGTGGCAAGCGCCGCCGACGGCGACACGATCCACTTCGCGAGCGGCATCACGACGGTGACATTGACCTCATACCTCTTTCTCGACAAGAGCCTCACCATCAACGGCCCGGCGACCATCCGCCAGACCGGAACGAGCCAGCGGGTACTCTACCTGACGAAAAGCTGCACGCTCAACGACCTGACCATCACGGGGGGAAACATCAACAACAACGGGGCGGGGATGTTCAACTACGGTGACGACACCGTCATGAACAGATGCACCGTTTCGGGAAACACCACCGGAGGCGGCGTCTACAACGTGAAGAACCTGACCATGCGGAACTGCCGGATTGCGGACAACACCGCCGTCTACCCGAGAAAAGGTGCTGGCATCAACAACGAGGCGAGCGCCTCTTCGACGCCGAACCTGAAGATGTACGACTGCGTCGTGGAGAACAATTTCACGAAAGACAACATCGGAGGCGGCATCTTCAACGGCGAGACTCTCTACATGTCGGGCTGCACCGTAAAAAACAACGAGAGTAAACCTTCTTCGGGCGGCGGCATCTACACGAACCTCTTCGCCACCACCACACTGGTGAACGGGTGCGCCGTCTACGACAACAAGCCCGACCAGATAAACGGATCCGGCACCTGCACGGCGGACAGTACCTGCACCATCGGCTCCGCCCCCAACAAGAGCGCCACGGCCTTTGCGGGTTTTGCCGGGGACGTGGAGCCCCAGCCTCGTTCCATTGCGGACGATCCGGACGTGACGACCGTGGAGAACGCCCTGGCCGATTCGGGAAGCGACCTCTTCGCCACCGTGGAGGCAGCCCTCTCGGGAGATCTGAACGGTACACCGGGAAGCGTGACGGCAGCGCTTGCGGGAATCACCGCCTCCCTCTACTACGCCAACACCTTCGAGGACGTGGCCCTGGAGGAGAACGACCTCATCGTGGAGTACACCGCCTCGTGGCCCGAGCGCGTGCGCTACTACAGCCTCTTCGCCCGGGCCGACGGCTCCGGGTACGAACTGCCCGAGCGGGGCGTGCAGTTCGAGATCAAGCCCGGGCAGAGCCTTCCCGAGGGCGTGACGCCTCCGGACTTCTACGAGAAGGGCGAGGGGCTCATGACCTGGCGCAACGTGGTGGCGGATGGCGGCCCCTACGACCTGAACGACGCAGAAGGCGTCGTCACCTTCCGGGTCTGCTCGGTCCGCGCCGCCGCGACAAGGGCGCCTGACTCGGGTGGCTCCGGCGGATGCAACGTGGGGGCTGTCGGAGGAGCCGCATCCGCGCTTCCTTTTGTTGTGCTGCTGCTTGCGCCGCTGTGCGCGCTCCCACGGCCGAAAAAAAGAAACTAGCGCAAGAAAACAACCACGCGGCCTCGGAGATGTTTCTCCGGGGCCGCGTCTTTACACAGGGAACAACTCCGTGACACCGTAACGGAACAAGTCCGTGCATCGCCCCGGGAGATTCCTCTTCCACGCCTTCCGGACCGAATTCCCACACGAGAGTCGCCTACGTGCCACAGGTGCGATTCCCTCTTGACTCTCACACACTGTCAAGGTGGATACTCTACCCGAACGGAACCACATCGCGGCAGTCGTCCGAGCACCGGGCGTTTTCCATTATGGCGGTGCTCCACCTCCGGAGTCCGTCGATTTCCGGAAAGGAGCACGGAGCGGAATACCGCCCCCTCGACAGGGAAGACGGCATTTTTCGAAACCGGCAGGAGGTAATGTGAAATGCGACGAGGAATGAACGCGGCATGGTGGAACACAACGGCAAAAACGCTTCGGTCCTTTGCTCTGTGGGTCACGGTGGCGACCTTGCTCCTCGGCGGCGCCGTCGCCGGAGAGGCGAAGACCTGGACGGTGACGACCACCGAGGATTCTTCGATAAACGCGGGCGCGCTCCGGTACATCCTGGCCAACGCGGGCGATGGAGACACGGTCAAGTTCTCGTGTGCCGGCTCCAACCTCACCTCCCGGCTGATTCTCAGAAAATCGGTCACGATCGAGGGACCGGCGACGATCAAGCAAACCGGAAACGCGACCATTTTCCTCGTCCAGCAGGACGACATCAAGGTTACGCTCAAGAAGCTCACGCTCACCGGCGGAGGAAAACTAATGTCTCATGGTGGCGCATTGCTCAACTATGGCACTCTGAAAATGGAGGAATGCGTCGTTTCCGGAAACACCGCGTCGCTGCAAGGCGGGGCCATTCTCAACGCCGCGACGTTGACAATGAAGAAGTGCACGGTCTCGGAGAACACGTCCGCCGAAGGTGGGGGCATCATCAATTTCGACTCTCTGGCAATGGAAGACTGCACGATCCGGAACAACGCGGCATCAGGCGAAGGTGGAGGGATATACAACTCGGGAACGCTGTCAATGAAGAACTGTACGATCGAGAACAACAAGGCCGCCTCTTCCGGTGCCCTTTACAATTTCTTCGACAGGACGCTGAAAATGGAGGGGTGCACGGTCGCGTCGAACACCACCGGCGGGGACGGTGGCGGCATCGGAAATTCCGGAAAGCTCGAGATGAAAAAATGTTCCATCACGAACAACACCTCCGGCGGAAAGGGTGGTGGCATCTACATCACCCCCGGACAGTACAGTTCCTACGGAACCCTGACCGCGAAGGGATGCACCATCACCGGCAACAAGGCGAAACTCTCCGGCGGAGGCATCTACAACTCCACGACCAGAGAGAACTGCACCCTCAAGGACAAGACCACCGTAAAGAACAACACACCGGACCAGATCGTGGGACCGTACACGGCCGACAACAATTGCGAGATCGGAAACAGCCCGAACAAGTCCGCCACGGCCTTCGCAGGGTACGCGGGTGATGCGGAGCCCCAGCCCAGATCCATCACGGACGATCCGGACGTGACGGCCGTGGAAAACGCCCTGACCAACTCGGGAAGCGCCCTTTTCCGTGCCATTGAGGAGACGCTTTCCGGGGACCTTGGCGGCACCTCCGGAGACGTGACCGCCGCTCTCTCCGGCCTGACCGCCTCTCTCTACTACGCCAACACCTTCGAGGACGTGGCCCTGGAGGGGAACGACCTCGTCGTGGAGTACACCGCCTCGTGGCCAGAGCGCGTGCGCTACTACGCCCTCTTCGCCCGGGCCGACGGCTCGGGGTACGAAAGCCCCGAGCGGGGCGTGCAGTTCGAGATCAAGCCCGGGCAGGATCTCCCCGAGGATGTGACGCCTCCGGACTTCTACGAAAAAGGCGAGGGGCTCATGACCTGGCGCAACGTGGTGGCGGATGGCGGCCCCTACGACCTGAACGACGCCCCCGGCGTCGTGACCTTCCGGGTTTGCTCGGTGCGTGCGGCCGTAGCGGTCGGCGATACGGGAAGCGGCGGCGGGTGCAACGTCGGCGCTGTCGGAGGAACCGCACCCACCCTTCCGCTCACGTTGCTGCTCGGGATTCCGTTCCTTGCGACAAGAAGCGATTTCTGCGAAAGACGGCGGCAAAAGCCGCGATGTCAGAGCCGGAGAGGACACTAGAGCGTAACGACGCGTCTGCAGACGGCATCGGGGATTTTTCTCCGGTGCCGTTTTTTCGGGCTGGTCAAGCAGCCGATTGCGCGATCTGGCAGGCAGGACCGACTACATCGTGCATCGAAAGGGCAACGACATTCGATGTATTTTCCGCCGCCAGCAGCCGCCGAAGACCATGAAAACCCTTTTGCACAACTTGACGCACACACCTCGCCGGAACACATTTCCTCTTGACTCTCACACACTGTCAAGGTGGATACTTGCCCGAGAAAAGCCGAAACGGAGAAAAGGCGGCCACGACAGTTGCCTCTGCAAAACACCATCCTGCGGTACGAAGGAGTGGATGAAACGATGCAGCACCGGGAAAAAGCGGGAGAAGGAACGCGGAGAAAGTTTCTGGCGGCAGGGATGGCATTCGTCCTGGCGGCAGTGCTCCTCCTCGCCGGGTCGGGAGAAGCGGCTACCTGGACGGTGACAAGCGAGGCCGACGACGGAAGCATCGACACTCTTCGAGACGTGGTGGATAGGGCTGCCGACGGCGACCGGATAACGTTTTCTTCCTCGGTATCGACCGTCTCATTAAAGGAACTTCTTTTCATCACCAAAGCCCTGACAATAGAGGGGCCCGTCACGATCCGGCAGACGACGCCGGGCGCACGGGTGCTTTACATCGTGGGGGACTGCACGCTGGACCGGCTGACGATCACCGGAGGGCGCCTCGGCGACGGATATGGGGCGTACGGAGCCGGAGTGTACTGCCACGCCAACGTCACGATGAAGAACTGCATCGTGACGAACAACACGGGCGGTGGCGGGATCCACAACAGTAAGAATCTCGTGCTCCAGTCCTGCACGATAAGCAACAATTCGGCGGGTTCCCTCAGAGCAGGCGGGATCGGCAGCACCATTTTGGTTGTACCAGGAAGCACTTCTTTGACGATGACTGATTGTCTCATCGAAAACAACACGAGTTCCGGATACGCGGGAGGAATCTACAACGGTGTCTTTGGAACCATCACGATGGCCCGGACGATCGTCCGCAACAACAGCAACACCACCTCGGGCGGAGGGATGGCCCTGAACAGCTTGTGCACGACGACCATGATGGATCACTCCGTCGTGTCCGGAAACACCCCCGACAACATCTCCTGCTGGGGCGGCGTGGCCTATTCGGCGGACAACACCTGCACCATCGGCGACGCGCCCAACAAGTCCGCCACGGCCTTCGCTGGCTTTGCTGGAGACACGGAGCCCGAGCCCCGGTCCATCGCGGACGATCCGGATGTGACGGCCGTGGAGAGCGCCCTGGCCGATTCGGGAAGCGACCTCTTCGGCGCCATCGAGACAGCGCTCTCGAACGATCTGGGCGGCACCTCCGGAAATGTGACCGCCACGCTTGCGGGAATCACCGCCTCTCTCTACTACGCCAACACCTTCGAGGATGTGGCAATCGAAAGTCGGGATCTCGCCGTGGAGTACACCGCCTCGTGGCCCGAGCACGTGCGCTACTACAGCCTCTTCGCCAGGGCCGACGGCTCGGGGTACGAAAGCCCCGAGCGGGGCGTGCAGTTCGAGATCAAACCCGGGCAGGATCTTCCCAAGGGCGTGACACCTCCGGACTTCTACGAGGAGGGCGAGGGACTCATGACCTGGCGCAACGTGGTGGCGGATGGCGGCCCCTACGATCTGAACGACGCCCCCGGCGTCGTGACCTTCCGGGTCTGCTCGGTCCGCGCTGCGGCGCCGACGTCCGACCCGGGCGGCTCCGGCGGGTGCACCACGGGCACAGGGGCAGGCTTCGCGCCGCTCGCGCTGCTGCTCGCCCTGCCGCTGCTGCACCTCACGAATCCGAAAAGAGGCCTTTTGAAACGGCGCGAACGATCGCTGTGAAAAAGGCTTCCGGAATTCTTGACTGTGACGACATCGTGTCAGAGCACATACTGCTCCCGGACTCACACAACCACCGAGGAGATGAGATTCATGGCGCGCACTAACGGATCTGCGTTTCGGGTTCTCCTGGCGGCCCTGACGATCCTGCTGTCCGCCCCGGCGCACCAGGCGCACGCCGTCGTCCGGATCGTGACCGACCCCGGCGACGATCTTGCCAACTGGCCGGAAAAGACGGGAATGTTCCGGACGGTCGTCTACGACTGCCAGAACGGGGACGAAATCCAGTTCGCGGACACCGCGAAAACCGTGTACCTCCGGGCGGACGTCTGTTTCTCTCCCGGGAAGACCGTCACGATCACGGGACCGGCGACGATCGCGACTGCGCAGTACAACTCGGGAACCCGCTATTTTGTCGTTCCGAAAGGCGCGACCGTCGTCATGAAGAGCCTGGTGCTCTCGGGAGCCTTCCCGGCGAGCGCAGCCGGCGGGGCCGTCAGGAACGAGGGGACGCTGACAATGGAGGGATGCACGATAAAGGACGGCCAGAGCTGGAGCAACGGCGGCGCCATCGATGCGGCCGAGGGGTCCGTGACGACGCTGACGAACTGCGTCATTTCCGGCAACAAGCTGCTCAGTCTCGGCTACTCCGGGGGCGGCGTACACGTGTACAAAGGAACGCTGACGATGACCGGCTGCTCGGTGACGAACAATACGGGCGCGTACTACGGCGGCGGCGTCTGCTTCTCGGGAACGGCGACGCTGACGAAGTGCATCATCGAATCGAACACCACGTACTCGCACGGGTCGGGGGGAGGCATCGACGGCTCCGGAACCCTGACCATGTCGGGAGGTGCCGTCAGAAACAACTCCTGCGGACATCTTGGGGGCGGCCTCCGCTTCACGGGGGGAACGGCGACGCTGGCGAACTGCACCATCGAATCGAATTCGGCGTCCCTGCCGGCGAGCGAGGGAGGCGGCCTCTACACCGGCGGCGCCGAGGCAACCCTGGTCGGGTGCACCGTCCGGAACAACTCCTGCGGGAACCGCGGAGGCGGCATCGGAACCTCGGGCTCCCTCTCGCTGAAGAAAAAGTGCGCGATCACCGGAAACACGCCGGATAACCTCTACGTCTACAGCGGATACACCTCCGACGGAACGAACCAGATCGGGGATTCCCCGAACAGGTCCGCGACGGCCTTTTCCGGCTATAGCGGCGAGACGGAGCCCGAGCCCCGGTCGATCATGGGCGACGCCGACGTCGCGCAGGTGAAGAACGCCCTGGCCGACCCGGCGAGCGACCTGTTCACGTCCGTAAAGACGGCCCTCTCGAACGACCTCGGCGGAATTTCGGGCGACACAAACGCCTCGCTTGCGGGAATCACCGCCTCCCTCTACTACGCGAACACCTTCGAAGATGTGGTCCTTGAGGAAAACGACCTCGCCGTGGAATACACCGCCTCGTACCCGGAGAGCGCACGCTACTACGCGCTCTTTTCCCGGGCCGACGGCTCGGGGTACGAAAGCCCCGAGCGGGGTGTGCAGTTCGAGATCAAGCCCGGGCAGAGCCTTCCCGACGGCGTGACGCCTCCGGACTTCTACGAGGAGGGCGAAGGGCTGATGACGTGGAGGAACGTCGTGACGGACGGCGGTTCGTTCGACCTGAACCCGGTTGCGGGCGTGGTGACCTTCCGGGTTTGCTCGGTGCGTGCGGCCGCGACAGGGGCGCCTGACGCTGGCGGCTCCGGCGGATGCAGCGTCGGCAGCTCGGCGGGAACGACAGCTGCTCTTCCTTTCGCCTTGCTGCTCGGGCTTCCACTCCTTGCTCCGATTCTGGCGTCCCCACTCGGGCGACGTGAGCAACCACAACTCGGGGAACGGTTGCGTCCGCGAAGCGATAAAATTTCTCGAATTCGAAAGGAAGATGACCAAGAATGAGACGAGCGGGGTTCAAGCGGTGTTCCATGGCGTTTCTCTTGTTCGTACTGGCACCGGCAGTGTGTATCGGGGCGTTCCTGGCCTTTGGAGAGGCAATCCCCGCCGGCGCCGCAACGATCCTTGAGGTTACGGACACGTCCGACACCCCGTCGAATCCGACGGAGGGAACGCTTCGGTATCTGGTCCTCCACGCTGCGGACGGCGATATCATCCGGTTTGCGGAGGGAAAGAACGAGATCTCTCTCAAGGCGACGCTCGAGATCGATAAAAGCATCACGATACTGGGCCCGGCGACGCTGACACAGACGGGAAGCGGCGCCGTCGTGATCCTGAAGGCTCAGGACAAGGAGGCGACGCTCTCGAAACTGACGCTCTCGGGCGGAACGGACAAAAACATGAGCTACGCCGGTTCGGGCGTCATCAACTGGGGGACGATGCGCCTCTCGTACTGCACGGTGACCGGAAACCGCACGATCTGGCAGGGGGGCGGCGTCCACAACACGAAGACGCTCACGATGACCAACTGCACCGTGAAGGGCAATACGTCCGACAAGGGCGGGGGCGGCGTCTACAACACGGGAACTCTTGTCATTCAGGATTCCGTCATCGAAGACAATGTCTGCTTCAGCGACGCCGCGGGCGGCGTCGGCAACGAGGGAACGCTGACCGTGAAGCGGTGCACCGTGCGGAACAACACGGCAAACTCGCCCATGTCGCAAAGCGACATAATCCTCGGTACGAATCCGGGCTACGGCGGCGGGATCGGCAGCCTGTCCGGATCGGTCGTCATAGAGGATTCCGCCGTCAGTGGCAACGAAGGCCACTTCGGCGGCGGCATTTACTGCAAGAACGGGAGCATCACCGTTCGTGATTCGTCGGTATCGGGCAATAGGGCCGGCGCGTTCGGCGGCGGCATCTATTGCTTCAAGGGAAGCGTGACGCTCCAGACGTCGCGGATAACGGACAACTCCCTGACCGCAGATTACTACGGAGGCGGACTCTGCCTGTCGTCAAGCAGCGCCTCGCTGCTGGTCGAAACGGTCATCCGCGGCAACGCTCCAGACCAGATCTGGAGTCCGGCTCCGAGTTCATGGACAAGCGACGGCACGTGCACGGTCGGCGACGCACCGAACAAGAGCGCCACGGCTTTCTCGGGCTTTGTGGGCGATGCGGAGCCCAAGCCCCGCTCCATCGCGGACGACCCGGACGTGGTGGAGGTAGAGGATGCCCTGGACGATTCAGGAAGCACACTTTTCCGTATTATCGAGGAGACTCTTTCGGGGGACCTGGGCGGCGCCTCCGGAGACGTGACCGCCGCACTTGCGGGAATCACCACCTCCCTCTATTACGCGAACACTTTCGAGAACGTGGCCGTCATAAGCACGGACCTCACCGTGGAGTACACCGCCTCGTGGCCCGAGCACGTGCGCTACTACAGCCTCTTCGCCCGGGCCGACGGTTCGGGATACGAAATCCCCGAACGGGGCGTGCAGTTCGAGATCAAACCCGGGCAGGATCTCCCCGAGGGCGTGACGCCTCCGGACTTCTACGAGGAGGGCGAGGGGCTCATGACCTGGCGCAATGTGGTGACCGACAACGCCTCCTACGACCTGAATCCTGCTCCCGGCATCGTGACCTTCCGGGTCTGCTCGGTCCGCGCCGCGGCGCCGACCTCCGACTCGGGCGGCTCCGGCGGGTGCAGCGTGGGCGGTTCGGCGGGAACCGCATCCGCCCTTCCTTTTGTTATGCTGTTGCTTGCGCCACTGTGTGCGCTCCCGCGACCGAAAAAAGGAAACTAGCGCAAGAAAACAACCACGCGGCCTCGAAGGCGTTTTTCCGGGGCCGTATTTCCGAACAGACGAAACACCACGCCACAGGCGAGACGACGCCGTGTTTCGAGCATGGCGTGGGATATGGAGCCACTCCGCGACAATGCCACGGACGAGGTCTTTAATGAAGGAGGCGATGAAAAAATGAGAACACATTTCCGGAAAACAGCGTGCGAGAAAGAGCATTTTTTCAAGAGAAGCTTTTCCTTGTGCAGCGCCGTGCTTCTCCTGATGCTGGCCATTGTGGCGAACTTTCCCGCCCTTGCCGAAGCCACGACGTGGATCGTCACCAGCAGCGCCGACGACGGAGACAGGACGACCCTGCGTTATGCGGTGGAAAGCGCCATGCCTGGAGATACGATCTCCATAAAGGTCGATACGGTCTACCTCACGAAGTTCCTTTTCGTCAATAGAAATCTCAAAATAATCGGCCCTGCAACACTTCGCCAGGTCACCCCCGGAGAGAGGGTTCTCTATTTCGCTTCGAACATTACCTGCCTCCTCAGCGACCTCACCATCACCGGAGGCGACTTACAGGGAAGCTCCTACTGCGGAGCGGGATTAATCAACTACGGGGACCTCACCATGAAAAACTGCATCGTCACGAACAACACGGTGGGAGGGGGAATTCTGAACGCAGGCAATCTCACCATGCACGAGTGCACGGTGCGCAACAACACCGCCAACTGGCCCCGGAGAGCTGCGGGGATCAACAACGAGGCCAGCAGCTACAGCACGCCGCTTCTCACCATGTACAACTGCATCGTTGAGAAAAATGAGAATTTCGATACTGCCGGCGGGGGGATTCTGAACGGAGAGACTCTCGTTATGTACGCATGCACCGTGCGGAACAACAAGAGTAAAGGAATGGGGGGCGGGCTACTCCTGAACTCCGGCACCCATACCACCCTGGGAGGATGCGTCATCCAGGGGAATGCCCCCGACCAAATCTGTTCCAATGGCACACTTGTTTCCGACGGGCCAAACTTCATCGGCAACAGCCCCAACGAGAGCGCCACGGCCTTCGCAGGGTACGCGGGCGATGCGGAGCCCCAGCCCCGGTCCATTGCGGACGACCCGGACGTGACGGCCGTGGAAAATGCCCTGGCCGATTCGGGAAGCGACCTCTTCGCCACCGTGGAAGCGGCCCTCTCGGGAGATCTGAACGGAACGTCGGGAAGCGTGACGGCAGCGCTTGCGGGAATCACCGCCTCCCTTTACTACGCGAACACCTTCGAGGACGTGGCCCTGGAGGGAGATGACCTCGTGGTGGAGTACACCGCCTCGTACCCCGAACGTGCGCGCTACTACGCCCTCTTCGCCCGGGCGGACGGCTCGGGATACGAAAGCCCCGAGCGGGGCGTGCAGTTCGAGATCAGGCCCGGACAGGATCTCCCCGAGGGCGTGACGCCTCCGGACTTCTACGAGGAGGGCGAGGGGCTCATGACCTGGCGCAACGTGGTGGCGGATGGCGGCCCTTACGACCTGAATCCCGACCCCGGCGTCGTGACCTTCCGGGTCTGCTCGGTCCGCGCCGCGGCGACAGGGACACCTGCCTCCGGCGGGTGCAGCGTCGGCGCTGTCGGAGGAACCGCATCCACCCTTCCGCTCACGTTGTTGCTCGGGATTCCGTTCCTTGCGACACGCGGCGACTCTCGCGGAAGGCAGCAAGCGCCGCGATGTCAGAGCCGGAGAGGACACTAGAGCGTAACGACACGTCTGCAGACGGCATCGGGGATTTTTCTCCGGTGCCGTTTTTTCGGGCTGATCAAGCAGCCGATTGCGCGACCGGGGACAAGGCAACCACATCGAAAGGGCGACAAAATCCAGTACGTTTTCCGCCACCGGAATAAATTCCTCCTTGACTTTCACACCGTGTCAAGGTGGATACTTGCCCGAGAAAAGCCGAGCCGGAGAAAAGGCGGTCACGACAGTTGCCTCTGCAAAACACAATTCTGCGGTACGAAGGAGTGGATGGAACGATGCAGCACTGGGAAAAAGCGGGAGAAGGAGCGCGAGGAAGGTTGTCGGCGGCGGGGGTGGCACTTGTTCTGGCGGTAGTGTTTTTCCTCGCAGGACCAGGAGAAGCGGCGGCCGCCATCATCTGGAATGTGACGAGCGGGGTGGACGATCCGGCAAACCCGGCTTTTGGAACGTTCCGGTATGTGGTCCTGAACGCCTCGTCGGGGGACACCATCAGGTTTTCCGGCGCAGGCGCAACGGTCGTTCTGGCGGACCAGGTCAACATCGACAAAGCACTCACCATCACGGGTCCGGCGACGATCCGGCAGGGGGCGACGAACAAGCGCGTCCTCGAAGTGTCGGCGGCGTGTACGATGAACAACATCACGATCACGGAGGGCAACTTCGCGAACCAGGGGATGTCGGCGCTGAAAGGGGCCGGGATCTTCAACCGTTCGGCGGGAGTCCTGACGATGAACTCGTGCACGGTGACGGGCAACACGGGCGGCGGCGCCATCGAGAATCACGGGACGCTGACGATGAACTCGTGCACGCTGACGAACAACACGAACCGCTTGGCGTTCGGGTCTGCCGTCACGAACGTGCGCCTGGGCGGCGGTTTCCAAACAACCGTCGCGCTGACCGGCTGCACGATCGAAAACAACGACGTCGCGGGAAGCCTCGGCGGCGCGATCTACAACGGGGACATCCTCACCATGAACAACACCACCGTGCGCAACAACACGACCGGAAAGGGCAGCGGGCTGCTGAGCCGCGAGGGCGGGGGACTCTACCTCGGCTCCCGCTCGAACACGACGCTCACGAACAAGTGCAGGGTGACGGGAAACGATCCGTCGCCGCTCTATCAGGAAATCACGTACTTCTCGACGCCCGTCTTCACCTACGACGACACCTGCATCATCGGCGACGCACCGAACAAGAGCGCCACGGCCTTCGCGGGGTACGCGGGCGAGACGGAACCCGAACCCCGGTCGATTGCGGACGATCCGGACGTGACAGCCGTGGAGAACGCCCTGGCCGATTCGGGAAGCGACCTCTTCGCCGCCGTGGAAGCGGCCCTCTCGGGAGATCTGAACGGAACGTCGGGAAGCGTGACCGCCGCGCTCTCCGGTCTGACGGCCTCCCTCTATTACGCCAACACCTTCGAGGACGTGCCCCTGGAAGGAGACGGCCTCGTGGTGGAGTACACCGCCTCGTGGCCGGAGAACGTGCGGTACTACGCCCTCTTCGCTCGGGCCGACGGCTCGGGATACGAAATCCCCGAACGGGGCGTGCAGTTCGAGATCAAGCCGGGGCAGAGCCTGCCGGACGGCGTGACGCCGCCAGACTTCTACGAGAAGGGCGAGGGGCTCATGACCTGGCGCAACGTGGTGACCGACAATGCCTCCTACGACCTGAATCCCGACCCCGGCGTCGTGACCTTCCGGGTCTGCTCGGTCCGCGCCGCGGCGACAAGGACGCCTGACTCGGGCGGCTCCGGCGGCTGTAGCGTGGGCGCTGTCGGAGGAACCGCATCCGCGCTTCCTTTCGCCTTGCTGCTCGTGCTTCCGCCCGCCGTGCTCGTGCGACGGAAGGATCGCTGACGACAATTGCGGAGAACGATACGATATGCGGACCGGAGGACTCTCCTCCGGTTCTCGTCTCATTGCGCAGGATAAAGATCCCCCCTGACCGTGACACGGTGTCAGGGTGCGTCATTCCACTATTGACCGAAAATCGTACGATGCGGGAAGAGGGGCGGAAGCATGTTTCGGAGATGCGCTTCGAAAATGGTCGCACATTGCCTCGCAGGGCTCGGAATAGCGTTCGGCATCCTTTTGGGCGCGGGAGCCGAACCGGGATGGGCCAAAACATGGACGGTCACGGTACAGGGTGACCAGGTAGGTTGGCACGGAACGTTGCGCTGGTGGCTCGAACACGTGAACGACTCGGACGTGATCGTGTTTTCGAGCAGGGTGAATGTCGTGGAACTTAGCAGGGGAGAGCTGGTCATCAACAAAAATATCACGCTGGTGGGCCCGATGACGATCATCCAGAGAGACTATGGCCGCGTCTTCAACATCGCTTCCGGAAAGACCGTCACCCTCGAGAATCTGACGCTTTCGAGGGGGAATACGCCGGGAAACGGCGGAGGGATATTCAATGCCGGGACGCTGACGATGAAGGGGTGCACCGTGACGGAAAGCACCACCGCCATACCCGGCCCCGGCTCCGGCGGCGGGATATGGAACGAGGGAACCCTGACGATGGAAAATTGCGTCGTCATAGGCAACGCGTGCGCCGTCAACGGCGGAGGCCTTGCGAGCAAGGGCGGCCTGACCCTGACGAACTGCGTCTTTTCCAGAAACCGCATCGTGACCAGCGCCGAAGACGGCAGCGGATACGGGGGCGGCGTGCATATCACAGCCGATGATTCGACGAAGCCCCTGACGGCGACGAATTGCACCTTTTCCGGTAACCAGGCCGCCCTCGACGGCGGCGGACTCTGCGTTGAAGGATACAGCGATCTGAAGGTGACGGGGTGCGCCTTCTCGGAGAACGAAGCCCGGCGCGGCGGAGGAATCCTGACCCGTTCGAAGTTCATTCTGGCGGTAAAGGACTCCGTCATCTCGGGCAACTCCGCCTCGGAGGGCGGCGGAATCCACATAGCGCGCGATTCCTCGTGCAGCCTCAGCGGATGCACGATCAGAAACAATCGCGAGGATGAAATCAACGGAGACTATACATCGGATGGAACCAACACCATCGGGAATACGCCGAACAAGAACGCAACGGCATTCTCGGGGTACGCCGGCGACACGGAACCCGAACCCCGGTCGATTGCGGACGATCCGGACGTGACAGCCGTGGAGAACGCCCTGGCCGATTCGGGAAGCGACCTCTTCGCCGCCGTGGAAGCGGCCCTCTCGGGAGATCTGAACGGAACGTCGGGAAGCGTGACCGCCGCGCTCTCCGGTCTGACGGCCTCCCTCTATTACGCGAACACCTTCGAGGACGTGGCCCTGACGAGCGCGGATCTCTCCGTGGAGTACACCGCCTCGTACCCCGAACGTGCACGCTACTACGCCCTCTTCGCCCGGGCCGATGGTTCCGGATACGAGCTGCCCGAACGGGGCGTGCAGTTCGAGATCAAGGCCGGGCAGGATCTCCCCGAGGGCGTGACGCCTCCGGATTTCTACGAGAAGGGCGAGGGACTCATGACCTGGCGCAACGTGGTGACCGACAATGCCTCCTACGACCTGAATCCCGACCCCGGCGTCGTGACCTTCCGGGTCTGCTCGGTCCGCGCGGCCGAATCGGCCGGCGACAAGGGCGGCGGCGGCTGCAATACGGCTGGAAATGCGGGCTTCGCGCCGGTGGCTCTGCTGCTCGCGCTTCCCCTCGCGGTGCCGTTCTTTCGTGCGATGCGCTTCGGACGAAGCGGGAGGAAATAGAGTGTCCGACGCGCGTGGAATCGCGTCCGTCGATGCGGACACTTTCATCGCCGCGGCGCCTCTCCTTTTTCAGAGTGCCGGAAAAAACGCCGGCGGTCGGCGCAGACAGATGGAGAACAAAAGGGAGGATGGAGGAAACCATGCGTAACGAAACGGGAATATGGAAACGTCCGAAAGGAATGTTCGGAATTGCGGGATCACTGTTCGTTCTTGTAACGCTGCTCTTCTTCGCCTGCGGAATGGGCGAGGCGACGAACTGGATGGTGAGCTACGACGGCGACGACGGGCGGGCGGGATCGCTCCGGAGCACGATAGCCGGAGCCGCCGACGGCGACCGCATCATCTTCCACCCCTCGGTGTCGACGGTGTCACTGACCACTTATCTCTTCGTCAACAAGGCGTTGACGATCGAGGGGCCCGTCACGATCAGACAGACGACGGCGGGTGAGCGGGTGCTCTACGTAACGGGAAATTGCACGCTGAAGAACCTGACGATCACCGGGGGGAACCTCGGAACCGGAAGCGGAACATTTGGCGCCGGAGTGTACTCCTACGCCGACCTCACGATGACGAACTGCACCGTGACGGGAAACACGGGCGGCGGAGGCATCCAGAATTTCAAAAATCTCGTTCTCCAGGGTTGCACGATCAGCAACAATACGGCGACCGGAAGCAGCAAGGCGGGAGGGATCGGAAACTCCGCCATGGGATCCTGGAACGTCTCGCTGACGATGACCGACTGCGTCGTCGAGAACAACACGTGCTCCAACGGAAATTCGGGCGGAATCTACAACGGCGTCAAGGGAACGCTCACGATGGCCCGGACGACGATCCGCAACAACGGCAACAGCGGTCTCGGCGGAGGGATGTACCTGAGCACCTATGCCACGACGACGTTGACGGATCACTGCGCGGTGTACGGAAACAGCCCCGACAACATCCGCTGCGCGTACGACGCGACCTATTCGGCCGACAGCACGTGCACGATCGGAAGCGCGCCGAACACGAGCGCGACGGCATTCTCGGGGTACTCCGGCGACACGGAACCGCAACCGCGATCAATCGTCGGGGACACGGACGTCGCGGAAGTGAAGACCGCCCTCGCGAATCCAAAGAGCGGGCTGTACGGCGTGATCGAACAGGCGCTCGCGGCCGACCTCGGGAAGACGGTTCCCGAAAAATCGGCCTCGCTCTCGGACATGGCGGCGACGCTCTACGACGCGAACACCTTCGAGGACGTGGCCCTGACGAGCGCGGATCTCTCGGTGGAATACACGGCGTCGTGGCCGGAGAACGTGCGGTACTACGCGCTCTTCGCGCGCGCCGACGGATCGGGCTACGAGCTCGCGGACCGGGGCGTTCAGTTCGAGATCAAGGCGGGGCAGAGCCTGCCGGACGGCGTGACGCCGCCGGACTTCTACGTCCCGGGCGAAGGACTCATGACGTGGAAAAACATCGTGACGGACGGCGGATCGTACGACCTGAACCCGACTGCCGGCGTCGTGACCTTCCGGGTCTGCTCGGTCCGCGCGGCCGAATCGGTCGGCGACAAGGGCGGCGGCGGCTGTAATACGGCTGGAAATGCGGGCTTCGCGCCGGTGGCTCTCTTGTTCGCCCTGCCGCTGTGTGCGTTCGCACGCTTGAAAGACTCCATCCGGAAATAACGGAGCAGAACGCAAAAACACGGGCGGAGCCGTGAATAAGTCCTCCGGTGCCGTCCGCGGAGCGTTCCATCTCCCGGAATCCGTAAGATCACGATTTCTCTTGACTCTGTCATTGTGTCAGGGTGCATCATCGGCAGTGAACGACGGATCCACGTATTCACGAACGAACAGGATAGGCAACGCCCGTTGCGAGCGTTTCTCAAACTGAAACGAGGGGGGTTGGGTTTTATGGAGTTTTGTACGGGATGGAGAAGGCGCGTGCGGTGTCTGGTCGGATTCGGCCTTGCGGTTGGGGTGCTTTTCGGGGCGGGAATAATCCCCGCCGACGCAGTGACAGTGCGCACAGTCACGAAATCGGAGGATTCCGAGACGACGGAAGGAACATTGCGCTACTGGATGAAAAACGCGGCGGAGGCGGACATCATCGTCTTTTCGGGCGCCGGGACAGCCGTGAATCTGACCTCGACGCTCACGTTTGGCAAGAGCCTCGTTCTTATCGGACCGGCGGCGATCACGCAGACGGGATCGGGCTGCGTCTTCAGCATTCCGTCGGGAAAGAGCGTCGGCCTTTCGAAGCTGACTATTTCGGGAGGGAAGGGCTCCTACGGCGGCGGCGTCGCGAACGCCGGAACGCTCCAGATGAACGAGTGCATCGTGAGGAACAACTCGGCGTCATCATCGGGAGGCGTCTGGAACGAGGGGACGCTGACGATGAAAAACTGCACCATCGAGAGCAACACCTGCTCCTATGCCGGAGGGGGCGTCGCCAACAACCGCACGCTCACGATGGAGAACTGTACGGTATCCAACAACACCTCCACGTTCATGACCCATGACGGCGGCGGAATCGCCACGTGGGGAACCGCGACCATCAAGAACTGCACGATAACGGGAAACACCGCCGACTACGGCGGCGGGGTCGAGAACCACGGAACTCTGAACATGTACTCGTCGACAGTGACGGGAAACACCGCGAGGCGGTCCGGCGGCGGAATGTACGTGTGCGTCGGGACGAAGCTCTTCAGGGTCAACGTGTACGGCAATACGCCCGACCAGATGTACGGTGCCTACTCCGCCGACAAATACTGCGTGATCGGGAACGCGCCGAACAGTTCGGCGACGGCGTTTGCAGGATATTCGGGCGAGACGGAGCCCGAACCGCGTTCGATCGAGGGCGACGATGACGTCGCACAAGTGGAGCGTGAACTGGCGGACTCCGGAAGCGCTCTCTTCGAGTCCGTCGCGGAAATATTCACCGAGGATCTCGGGCGGACACCTTCGGGTGCAGAAATGTCCCTCTACTACGCGAACACCTTCGAAGACGTGGCCATCGAGAGTCAGGATCTCGCCGTGGAGTACACGGCGTCGTGGCCGGAGAGCGTCCGCTACTACTCACTCTTCTTCAAGGCCGATGGAACGGGGTACGAGAACCCCGGACGGGGCGTGCAGTTCGAGATCAAGCCCGGACAGAACCTGCCCAAGGGCGTGACACCTCCGGATTTCTACGAAGAGGGCGAGGGACTCATGACCTGGCGCAACGTGGTGACCGACAACGCCTCCTACGACCTGAATCCCGACCCCGGCGTCGTGACCTTCCGGGTCTGCTCGGTCCGCGCCGTCGCACCGACGTCCGACTCGGGCGGCGGCTCCGGCGGGTGCAGCGTCGGCGGCTCGGCGGGACTCGGCGCGTTCACGCTGCTGATTGCGCTGCCGCTCGTTGCGGTCGTGCGACGGAAGCTGCAATAGGAATATCGGCGACGCGAGGGGAAGCGCAACCCACCCGTTTCCTCTTACTGCCGCTTCTCACTCCGCTGTGCGCGTTCGGATGGAGGATCGGATGGAGGAGGAAACGCCGGGGACAGGGCACGACTCCTGACGGGAAAGTGCCGCACGTGAGGAGGGCCGGAGATTGTCTCCGGCCCTCCTCGCGGAGATACCCCGGCGCCGGACATGCGCCGGAAAAAACCCCGCCTCCGGCCCTACAGCCCCGTCTCTCCGGGGAGCCCCAGCGTTACGGCGCCGACGAAGGGCTCCTCTCTCCAATTCGTGCCGAATGCGCTCGAGACGAGGGGTTCGAATACGGCCCCGACGATGCAGGACGCGAGGGAAAGCGCCTCCGCCGTGAGACAGAGGGTCTGGCAAAGACACCCCAGATCCTGGAGAATCAGGCGGAAGATCGCGCCCTCGTACTTCCAGGCGGTCCTGCCGATGCGGGCGGCGATGTACAGCGTCACATGGGGCGTCGGCAGGTCCGCTGCAGCCTCGGGCGTTCCCGGAAAGACGTAGGGGTTCTCCTCGAGAAGACGCTCCGTGGCATTTCTGTCTCCGATGATTCTCTCCAGAAGATGCCCTGCGGGATCGTAGCGATAGGTTCCGGGAGGAAGTCCCTCCACCCGGCGGACCGTCAGATAGAGCTCCAGAGGGTGAAGCCCCCCACCGGAAGGAAAGGGTCGGAGCGCCAGGTCCTCGGGACCCGGCACCTCCACGTTTTCCCCGTTCCCGTTGTCGTCGCGCCGGGCCAGGGCCAGCCGCTCCGCCAGGGACATGTCCTTTTCGATTGTCCGCACCCGCGCCGCGGCGTGGAGAAACGCGCCGAAAAGAGCGAGGGGAAGTGGATCCTGTCGGAAGGTCCGTCGGGATCGGCGGGCTTCCAGAACATCCCCGAAAGGACGGGCGAGCAGCCGAAGGGCTTCCTCCGAGGGCAGGGGAAGCGGAACGCACTCCTTCGAAACGGGGGCGCGCAGTGCCGACGGAAAAGAAAGTCCTTCCGGCGTCTTCACGCGTTTTCCCACATAGGCCGTACCACGACCAGGCGTGGTACGGGAGAAGAAAAGCAGGTCCTGAAATTCCCAGAAGGGCAACGCTTCCGGAACCGTTCCGCCCGCCCCGCGCTCCACAAACCCCAGGCGATGGAGAAGAGAGAGAAACGCGATCTGTGCCTCTTCCGTTCCCTCACCGCCGGTGGTGAGAGCCTCCTCGCCGTCACCGCAGAGCCGGGAGAGCAGGCCCGCCAGGAAAGGATCGTGCACTACGATCCTATGGGGAGAAAGCGGACTCTCCAGGAGCAGGCCCTCCGACGCATTCCGGAGAAGAGCGAAGCGGCTCAGGCGGGCACTTTCCCTTCCCTCATCAAGAGGGAGGAAGGCTTCCGTTCCCGGCGCGGGCAGGACGGAGAAAAGCGGCGCGCTTTTTTCGGCGACCCGGGCGACGAGAATGCCGCTTCCGGACATTTCCTTCAGAAGAAGCGCCACACCCCCTTCGTCGGGTGGAGTGCCTTCGGACGCAAAGAACGCCTTCAGCGTCGCCTCGTCCGTCCATTCCTCCTGCAGCCGCCGCACCACCCTGGAAACAGCGCCGCCCCGCGCCTCCTTCCGGAGAAGAAACCATCCCGGAAACGCACCGGGAAGAGAAATCCGCACTCCCTCTTCCACCTCTTCGCAAATTGCCCCGGGAATCAGTCGATAAAGCACGTCCATGCCGTTCATGTCTCCCTTCGCGTACAGGTCCCGCCTGCGCCGACAGACACACCGGGCGGCATGGAAACCGCACGCCCGATCCGCCGGCAACGACATCGACGGTACCTCTTGGAGGCGGCCTTGTCCAGTTGTACCGCCGAAAACGCCGTCCTCCCCGCAGGGTCGCTCGAGCAGAAAAACCCGACGACGTTCGCGATCGGGGCAACGGACATTTTCCGTACCATCTCCGTACCGTCAATGTCCCTGCGACAACCTGTTCCGCCACTCCTGACCGCCGTATCTCCTTTGCCTTCATGAACGCAGTCACCCCAGGTGTCATGGATACTCTATGCTGTTCATCCCTCATGTCCCGTTTTAAGGATGACATTATCCCTGTCTCGCCACAATCCGCCCTCTTTGTCCTTGACGGAAAAAGTCCGATCAAGTAGAGTTCACCGAAACGAAAGTGCGCCCCCTCTCGGACAATTCCTCTCCTGTGGAGCGGTATGTTCCGTAAAGAACGAAGACAAGGGGCAGCCTTACCGAAGGCGGTGGAAGAAAGATGTGGACACTCGGATTTGTTGGCTTCGGCAACGTAGGACAGGGACTCGCCCGAATCCTCCTGGAGAAGAAGGACACGCTCCGGCGACGCTTCGGCTTCGATTGTTCCGTTGTCTTCGCGGCCACGAGGCCGGACGAGGTGGTCTGTGATCCCGCAGGGCTCGACCTCGCGGCTCTCCTGGACGAAATGGCCCGAAAGGGACACCTCCGGGAGCATCCGAGGCGCTCGGAAAAGAGCGTCATCGAATGTCTCCGAACCTGCGGCGCCGACATCGTGGCGGAGATCACTCCCACGAACCTCGAGACCGGCGAGCCCGGACTCACCCACATCCGGGAGGCCCTGACGGCGGGAAGCCACGTGGTGACCACCAACAAAGGTCCCCTCTCGGTGGCCATGAAAGAGCTGGAGACTCTCGCCGCCGAAAAAGGCGTGCGTTTCCGCTACGAGGGGACCGTCCTGAGCGGCACACCGGTGATCAATCTGGCCCGGGAAGCCCTTGCGGGATGCGATGTTCTGGGTGTTGCCGGTATCGTGAACGGCACCACGAATTTCATCCTCACCCGCATGGAGGAAGGTATGGACTACGGCGAGGCCCTCGCGGAGGCACAGAAGCTCGGCTACGCCGAGGCGGATCCCACGGCGGACGTGGAGGGATGGGATGCGGCGGTGAAGATCTCTCTGCTGGCATCGCTCCTGATGGAGACTCCCCTTCCCGTGACCAACGTGGAACGCCGGGGCATCTCCGGCGTCACCGCCGATCAGGTGAAAAAGGCCCTCGCCGCAGGAAAGCGAATCAAGCTTCTGGGCGAACTCACCCGAGACGGAGGAGTTCTCAAAGGAAGCGTCTCCCCCAGAGAGCTGCCGGGAAACCATCCCCTGGCGGGCGTTGTCGGCGCCACCAACGCCCTGACGCTCACCACGGACAACATGGGGGACGTGACCATCGTCGGCCCCGGAGCAGGACGGACGGAGACAGGGCAGGCCCTGCTGACGGACATCCTCGCCATCGCCAGGGAATCGGGCCGCCCCTGAAGCCCGGCGACACCCGACACATGGACGGACCGGCGAAGCACCCCTTTCGGGCGCGCCTCCGACGCGGACCCGTTTACGGGTTCGTCCGGAAAAAAACTTTCCGGAGTGTTCCGGGTGGATGAAACAACCCCGGCCGTTCACCTACCCGCCGCACGGAAGAGACGCCCGAGGAAACCGCCGGGATTTGGGAAACTGTCGGGGGGTTTGACAATCTCCGTGTCAGCGCGATAATAGGGGGGCAATACCTAAATCCGTTTCAAAGAGGAGGGACCCACCCGTGAAGTTCGCCGATGTGATGCAGAGCGGAGATTGGAAGGGTGAAAAGCATGTTCCCGTCATCGAGGCCCCTGAAAAGGTCAAGGCGGGAGAAGCCATGACCGTCACGGTGAGCGTGGGCAAGGAGATTCCCCATCCCCACACGACGGAACACCACATTCGCTGGATTCGCCTCGCCTTCAAGCCCGAGGGAGGCAAGTTCGTCTACGATCTTGGCCTCGTGGAGTTCAACGCCCACGGGGAATCCACGGAAGGAGCCAACCAGGGCCCGGCCTACACGGATCCCTTGGCAAGCTTCCGGATCAAGCTGAAGAAGTCCGGCATGCTCCTCGCCGCATCGTACTGCAACATCCATGGCATGTGGGAAAGTTCCGTTCCCGTCGCCGTGGAGGAATAGGTTTCCAAAAGGCCGAGACAACGCTCGAAAGAGCGGAACGCGGAGGGGCCGCCCGAAAAGGGCGGCCTTTTTGTTGTCTCCCGGAGAGACACGTCGCCGAGAAGTTCCGCCCTTCCACCCTTCCCTTCGTCTACTTCCTGGTCATGGAAAGCGGAGCGGCTTCCTTGACAAGAACGGGAGTGCACAGTTCCTTGCGGAACGAGGCGATCTTCTCCCGCTCGCCGAGGAGAATCAGCTCGTCCCCGGAAGCGAGCACCGTCGTTCCGGGGGGATTGTAGAGCACCTCGCCACCGTGGGCCTTTACGGCCACCACCAGCAGGTTGTACCTGGATTTGAGGGGCGATTCCTGGAGAGAGGTTCCCACGAGAGGGTTGTCCGAGGCGAGACGCACCGCGTCGAATTCGAGCTGGAGCTGCTTGGAGATGCTCGCCATTTCGAGAAAATCCGCCACGGCGGGCTTGAGCGCCGCCCGGGCCATCGCTGCGGCGCCGGCAAGAAGGGGGTTGAGCACTTTGTCCGCTCCGGCGCGGTAGAGAACGTTCACGGACTGGGTGTCCTGCGCTCTCGCAATGATGCGGAGATTCTTGTTGAGGGAACGGGCCGTGAGGAGTACGTACACGTTGTCCGCGTCGCTGTCGAGGGCCACGATGAGCCCCGCGGCGCGTGTTATCCCCGCCGCTTCGAGAATTTCCTCCTCCCGGGCATCGCCCACGAGAACCATCCATCCCTGGCGACGCGCCGCCTCCGCCAGGGCTTCGTCCCGGTCGATTCCAACGAAGGGTGCTTCCTCCCGGGAGACGATCTCCGCCACGTTCCGCCCCACCCTGCCCAGTCCGCAGATGATCCAGTGTTCCCGCATCGCTTCCACGCGCTTGTCCCTCCGTTTCCCAAGGGCAGTGAGAAGCCCCGACACAACCACATTCTGGGAGAAGAACGCCACGGCGTACCCCGCAATGCCGATCCCCACCACCAGGAGGAGCACCGTGAAGAGCTTCCCCTCCTCTGAAAGGTTCGGTGGCGCCTCGAACCCCACGGTAGTGAGCGTGGTGAAGGTGTAAAACAGCGCATCCACCCAGGAAAGATCCGCAAGGTATCTGAATCCGACGATTCCCGCGACGACGACGCAACCGAAGAGGAAAAGAAGGATGCGCCCCGTGCGGAACGTTGTTCCTTCCCGAGAAGCCACAGCAAAAAGTCCCCCTTTGCCCAAGAGGTTCGAAACGCCTACAATGTTCCTGCGATGTACAAAGGGATCCAAGGTCCCCGATCTTCAGGAAGGATGGTGGTGTTGGTGTCCCTTCTCCGTGTGGCCACCTTCAACGTGAATTCCATCAGGTCCCGTCTTCCCGTGCTGGAACGGTGGCTTCATGATACCAGTGTGGATGTGCTCTGTCTCCAGGAGACGAAAGTCGTGGACGAGGACTTTCCCCGGGCTTTCTTCGAGGATCTGGGCTACGGCGTGGCCTTCCGGGGGCAGAAATCCTACAGCGGTGTCGCCGTCGCCTCCAGGCTGCCCATCGAAGAAGCCGAAGCGGGCTTCGACGACGGAGGCTCCGAGGGGGACGAACCCCGCATCCTCCGGGTGACGCTGGGCGTCCCCGGAAGTGCCACCCGCCCACGCCTCCGCGTCGTGAACACCTATGTCCCCCAGGGCAAGGCCATCGACCACCCCGACTACCCCTACAAGCTGGGCTTCCTCGAGCGCCTGGCCCGCCTCTTCGACGCCGCAGGCGTTCCCGAAGGGCACCTCCTCTGGGTGGGAGACCTCAACGTGGCCCCCACGGACCGGGATGTGACGCATCCGGAGAACAAGCGGGATCACGTGTGTTTCCACGAGACGCTGCGGAACCTCTTCGCGGACATCACCGCCCCCCGCTTCGTGGATGTCTTCCGCAAACACCGTCCCGGCGACGGGGAGTTCTCTTTCTGGGACTACCGCGTCAAGAACGCCCTGGAGCGGAACATCGGCTGGCGCATCGACCACATCCTGGCCACGCCGGAACTGGCGGCGCTCTCCAGCGACTGCTACGCCGTCCGGGAGCTGCGCGCCTGGGAAAAGCCCTCGGATCACACCGCCGTGGTGGGAGTCTTCGACCTATGAGCCGGGAGAGCCGTATCGCCCTTCCGGCGACACTGGGGGAATGGATTCAGGGATGGATTCTGGAGGACGGCGAAGCACTGGTGAGCCACTGCGTGGACTGGTGGGGATGCGTGTCCGTCCGCTCCGGTGCCGAGGGCGGCGGCGATGAAAGCACCCTGCCTCCCAAGGCACGGCACGCCCTGGCCCTGGCGGCGGAGCGTTTCGCCCTGGACCGTCCCGTCGCAGCGATCCTGGAGAACCCCCTTCCCGCCTCTCTGGGGCTGGGCTCTTCCACGGTGGACGTGGCGGGAATCCTCGGAGCCTGCGCGCTTCTGGCGGAAAAGGACCTCTCCGAGGAAGAGCACTTCGCCCTCTGCTGCGCCGTCGAACCCTCGGACGGCATCGTCTTCCGGGGGCTCGCCCTGGTGGACCATCTCCGGGGACGCCTCGTGGAACGCCTGCCCGAAACACCGCCCCTCTGGACGGCGGCGCTGCTTCCCCGCCGCACTCTCGACACGGAGGACTACCGAAAGGATCCGGCCCGCATGCGGGCCGTCCGGAACCGCGCCGACCGGCACCGCCGGGCCTACGCCATCCTCCGGGACGGGCTCCATGCGGGGGACGTGCGGAAAATCTGCGCCGCCGCGACCCTTTCGGCCCTGCTCCAGCAGGCGGTCATGCCCCGGGAGGAGTGGCCCCTTCTTCTGGCCGCCACGCGGGAATGCCGCGGCTTCGGCGTGGTGGTGGCCCACTCGGGTACTGCCGGAGGAGTTCTCTTTGCGAATCCCGACGAGGCGGCCCGGTGCGCGGAGTGGATGCGGAGCCGCTGGGACGGAGGCGACGTGCGGGTCCTCGCCTCCACATCCGGCGGCCTGCGCCGCCGGATGTGACCGCCGGAGCGTCAGCGAGACGACGCGGGCTGTGCTGCTTTCACCTCGGCGATGAGGGCCTCCACGGCCTCCCGGATCTGATCTCGCACTTTTCTCGTGGCGGCGACGCGCTCCTCCCAGCTTCCCTCGAAAGAGGCGGGATCATCGAAAGGCCAGTGTCTCCGCTCGCAGATCCCGGGAAAAATGGGGCAGCGCTGCGCCTTCGCGGCGTCGCAGACGGAGATGACATAGTGGTAGGTCCTCCCCGCCACAAAGAGATCGAAGACCTTGGTGACCTCGTTGTTCGAGATGTCCAGGCCGACCTCCTTCATGACCTCCACCGCGAGGGGATTGATGCCGGGGCCGGCCTCGAGACCGGCGCTCTCCACCTCGAAGGCATCCCCTCCGAGTTCTTTCAGAAACGCTTCCGCCATCTGGCTGCGTGCGGTGTTCTGCCCGCACACGAACAGTACCTTCGTCTTTCTCATGCGACTCAGTCCTTTCACTCTCCGGCTTTTGTGACACCCTCATAAAAACCGCGAGGGCGCTCTTCGGCATGCATTCCGGGGCAGAGCCATTCGGCATTCAAGTCCTTCGGGCTTTCCCGCCGTGCCGCTGATTTTACTCCGGCAGCGTTCTTCAATCGTGTGCGTCACGCCTGCGCAAAAAGGTTGTCATTATGTTCGGAGGCCGTTTGCGGCGCTCATCCGGCTTTTTCACAGTGCTTCCTTTATCGTCCAAAACCACCGCAAAATCCAGTTTCAATTGTGTAACGACCGAAGCCCTCTCAGGCAAGCCCCGGCGCGCTCGTTTTCCCGGAAACCATCACCGGAGCCCGCCTCGCGACCACAGCGAGACACGAAAAAGCGGCGCAGAAGTCGCCCTGAAAGGGTCTCCCGCACCGCTCGCTCTTCTGCTGCCACCGTGTCCCGTCTCTCCGATTCCCGGCAGAACCTCCGCCCCGAACACATGCCTCGGGGCTAGAGCCCCAGGGCCACCGCGTGCTCCCGGATCTTGGAGAGATTTCGGGTGATCTTGTTCCAGTAGGTGTCGATGGAACCGCCGGAATAGCGCAGAAGCGCCTTGCGCGTGTTGTCCGACACCCGCATGTACCGGGAAAGCAGAAGACACCCCGCGGCGACGCCCCGATCCGGATCGTGGAGATCCTCCGGTGCGGCGATGCCGTTCGCCTGGAGAAGATGACTGTGGATGTCCCACACGACCTGCATGACCCCCATGGCTCCATAGTTGCTGCGGGAGGAGGGGTTGAAGTGGCTCTCCGCGTTGCCCACCGCCACGGCGAGATCCAGCGGAACGCCGTACTTGTCGCTGTAGTGGACGAAGGCCGCCGCCTCGATCCAGGCGGTGCGGGCGTCGATGGCGCGGTTCTGCTTGCGGATGTACCGGGCGACGGCCGCCACGGAACGCTGCGTGTCCGGATGCATGTCCCAGATGTGGCGCAGCGCCGCCAGAGGGGAGTCCCGGTGCCACTCCCGAAGATGACGCTCCGTAACCTCCATGGTGGAAAGGCTCCGAAGAACGAGGGGATCAAGGACACTCTGTTCCGACGGAAGGAGGAATCCTCTCCAGTCATCGCCGTAATCCTCGGGAAACCACGTTCCCAGAGGCCCCACAGCGGTGACGATGAGCAGCAGGACGAGGGCGGCGATGCCGCTCTTCATGACGCGGATTTTCATGTTCACAAGATCTCCTCCTTTGCGCAAACGCTCCTCAGGAAGAGGGAGGACTTCTTATTATAGTGCATGGGGATGTTCTGGCAAGAAATGTGTCCTTTCTTTTATAAGAATGTTACACGTGTCTCTTCCCTCCGGTGGAGAGACGGTTCTCCCGAGAGAGCGACGGCACGGCCTTTTCCATTGTTTCTCTTTTTCGTTCGGGAAAAAGAGAAAGGGCCTTTTCGCGAAGAGTCGTGGAAAGGCCGTAGGGACAAGGGAAACCTCTCCGCGAAGCGGAGGGAGGGATTCCCGGGTCTGGAAAGGTGATAAAGAAAAAGAGGAGGATACGGCCTTGCCGGAAAAGCTCAAGAAAACCTCTGTTGTTTCTCGAAAAGTTCATAGGCCATTTCGACGGTGGAGCGCAATACAAAATCTCCGGTGCTCTTGATCACGTACCCGAACCGCGTGATGCCCTGCACTTTCTCCACCATGGCCCGCTCCGAGTGGGAGGTGAGAAAGATGACGGGGAGATTCCGCACGTCAAGAATGCGCTGGGCCGCCTCGGCTCCATCCATGCCGCTCCCGAGGTCAATGTCCATCAGAACAAGGCTGATGGCGTCGTTTTCCATGACCAGTTCCACCGCCTCCTCTCCGGAGAGGGCGGTGACGACGCGGTAGCCGAAACTTTCCAGCATCTGCGCCTCCACCATGGCGATGATGGCCTCGTCCTCCACCAACAGGAGTGTCTTTTCCGCGTCATGTCCCTCGTAATGATCTGCATTCATTGTGTTTCCCTCCGGATCGCAAACTCGATGCGAAAACGCGTGCCTGGATTTCGTTCCACCAGAATCGTGCCCCTCATCTGCCGCACCAGCATGCGCACGAGGTGGAATCCGAAGCCCGGGGAGTTGTCGAGAGTCACGCCCTCGGGCAATCCCACGCCGTCGTCCTCGCAGACGAGGACGATGTTCTTCCCCTTCAGCCCCGCGGAGATCCGGACGACCCCCCGACTCCTTCCGGGAAAAGCATATTTCATCGCGTTGGTGATCAGCTCCGTGACAAGGATACCCAGGGGAAAGACGAGATTCGCCTCCAGGACCACGTCCTCGACGGCGGTCTCGACAGTCACGTCCGTTCTTCCGGGAAAACCGGGCGACATGTCGTCGATCAGCGCGAGCAGATATTCCTTGAGGGAAATGTCCCGGATCGACTCGCTCCGGTAGAGCTTGTCGTAAAGCACCACCATGCTCCGCACTCGATCCGCCGCTTCCTCCAGCGCCCTGGCCGCCGCAGAATCGGGCTCCGCCTGGGCCTGGAGCCGCAGCAGGCCGGTGATGGAACTCATGTTGTTCTTGATGCGGTGGTGCACCTCCCGCAGGAGGGTCTCCTTCTCCCTGAGGAGGTCGCATATTTTCTCCTCCGCCCGTTTCCGCGCCGTGATGTCGTGGAAGATGCCCATGAGGCACGTCTGCCCCTCAAGATCCACCACACTGGCGTGCACGTCCGCGAAGAACACGCCTCCGTCCCTGCGCCGGATGGGGACATCCTCGACGAGAAAAAGTTCCCGCCGGACAAGCCGGTCGAAACCATCGAGAACCGAAGGGAGCTCCTCCGGTGGGTGGATGTCCTCCACCGTACGCTCCCGCAGCTCCTCCAGGGAATAGCCGAGCATGTCGCACATGGCGGCGTTGGCGTCCCGAAAACGCCGGGAGACCGCGTCCGCAAGGAGAATCCCGTCCCGGGCCGAATCGAAGATGGTCCGGAGAATGCGGTTCGCCCTTTCGAGATCCCGCTCGCTCGCGTCGAGCCGTTTCACCGTGTCCTCGAGCTGGGCCACCTTCTCCTCGAGTTTGCGCACCAGCACCTGATTGTACTCCCGCATCACCGTCTCTTCGGGCTCCTGGATCTGTCGCACCTGAACCTTTTCGGCGGCCTTGTACTCCGCGAGAAGGGAGCGGATCTGTTCCATGAAGACCTCCGGCTCCGTGGGCTTGATGAGGAAACGGTCCGCACCCATGTCGAGCGCCAGTTTCTCGTCCCGGGGATCCGTGTAGGTGGCGGTGTAGAACACGAAGGGGATCGTCCGGAGATCCGGATCCTTTTTCCACTCCCGGCAGAGGGCGAACCCATCCATGCCGGGCATGAGGATGTCGCTGACGATCAGATCGGGCCGCGAGGACCGGGCAGCCCGGAGGGCTTCCCCTCCCTCGTTGGCGCAGGTAACGGCAAAGCCGTTTCCGGTGAGCAGCGCCCGGAGCAGATAGAGATTCTCCGGTTTGTCATCCACGATCAGTACGTTCACGGAACTCATCCTTCCGCGTTCCTCATTCGGCAATGCCGCTTCCGCGGCCCCTGCGGTCCGTCAGATGGCCGCGTATCCGGTCCACGAAGCTTTCCGGGTCGATGGGTTTCTCGATGTAATCCGTCGCCCCCGCAGCAAGGCATTTTCCCCGGTCGTCGGGCATGGCGTAGGAGGTGACGGCCACGATGGGCAGGTCGCGCAGCGCGTCGTGCCGGCGAAGTTCCCGGGCCACGGCGTACCCGTCCATGAGGGGAAGCTGAATGTCCAGGAGAATCATGTCCGGAACGTCCCGCAGTGCCGCTTCGATGCCCCTGGGGCCGTCCACGGCTTCGGACACGACGAACCCGTGCTGTTCCAGAAGAAACCGCATCAGATAGAGATTCTGTTCGTTATCCTCAATGACGAGAACGTGCGCGCCCTTCATGCGCCTCCCCCCTCCCGTATGGGCATGCGAAACGTGAAGGTGCTGCCCGAACCAGGGGTACTCTCCACCGAGATGGAACCTCCCATGAGTTCCCCGAGGCGCTTGCTGATGTGCAACCCGAGCCCCGTGCCGTCGTACTCGCGGGTTTTTCCCGAATCGACCTGCTGAAAGGGGCGGAACAACTTCTGCAGATTTTCCGCACTGATGCCGATGCCCGTGTCCTTCACACTCATGATCGCAGAAGAATCCTCCCGTGTACAGGTGACCGTCACGCTTCCCCGGGCGGTGAACTTGACAGCATTACTGAGCAGATTCATGAGAACCTGCTCCACCCGTCGCCGGTCCCCGACGATTCGTCCCACACCCTCCCCGATCTCGCAGGTGAGCTCCAGGCCCTTCTCTTTCGCCGCGGGCGCCACGCTCTGTGCCACCCGCTCCACCGCAACCCGGAGATCGAAGGGTTCCTCCGCGAGTTCGATTCTTCCCGCCTCGATCTTGGAGATGTCCAGCACGTCGTTGATCAGGGCAAGCAGGTGCCGCGCACTGCCCTGAACCATGCGGAGCTGTTTCGCCTGCTCCTCGTTCAGCGGACCCGCGAGCCCCTGGAGCAGAATGCCCGTGAAGCCGATGATCGAGTTGAGAGGTGTGCGCAGCTCGTGGGACATAGTGGCCAGAAAGGCCGACTTCAGGTGATCCGCGGATTCGGCGGCGAGTTTCGCCTGGAGCAGGTCCGCGTTGGCAGTTTCAAGTTCCTCTGTCCGCCGCCGCACGAGATCCTCCAGCCCGCGGCGGTAGCGATCCAGCTCCTCCTCGGTCCTCTGTTTTTCCGTCACGTCGCTGACGACATGCATGAACCCCTTCGTGGTCCCTTCCTCGTCGAAGACGGGATGGACGCTCACCTGGAGCCAACGGCCATCCTTGGTGTGTACGGTGGCGTTTCTGCTCTGGCGTTTCGCGGCGGCGTCCTTCAGAGGGCACTCGGGGATCGCCTCGTCGGTCTCGTGCGCCACCTCCCAGCACGTCCGCCCCGTCACGTCCTCGGGAGCCTTTCCGAAGATGCGGGTCGTGGCCTGGTTCGCGTGGGCGATGCGCCCTTCGCAATCGAGCACCCACACTGCGTCCTCCACGGAATCGAAGGTGGCCTTCCACTCTCGATCCGCCTGTTTCAGGGCCTCCACGAAAATCCGCAATTCCTTCGTGCGCTTGTTGACGAGGCGCTGCAGCAGCCACATGCCCACCAACCCCACCAGCGATATCGCGGCGAGAGCCCCTCCCGTGACCTTCAGCCAGTGGGGAATCGCGCCGGGAAGTTCCTCGGAGGTCCAGCGACGGAGCGCATCATAATAGACCGATCCGGGATCTCTCTTCAGGCGCGCGAGATGGCGGTCGATGGCCTCCAGCAGGGCGGCGTCTCCCGACTTCGGCGCGGCAAAATAGACGCGGGTCGGGCTGAAGACCACCGCCGTGTCCTCGAGGCCGTATTCCTTCATGAGCAGAGGACCATTGAAGCGGTTCGCGATCACCGCGTCCGCACTCCCCGCCTGCACCGCCCGAAAGGCCTCGGCAAAAAGGGAAAAGGGGACGAGACGGACATCCAGGTCGAAGGCCGTGGCATGCCGGGTGAAGGCATCCTGCTGAATGGACCCGGCGAGCACCGCGATGCGCTTTCCACGGAGATCAACGATGGAGTGAATGCCGCTGCCTTTGCGGGCGAAGAGCTGGAACCAGTCCGAGACTACCGGTTCGCCGTGGAAGGCGAAGAGGTGCTCTCGCTCGCTCGTATAGGCCACGTCGGGCATAAGGTCGATATCCCCCCAGGCCAATCGGCCAAGTCCCTCCTGCCACGTCCCCGGCACGTAGTCGAGGGTCCATTTCTCCTCTCGGGCAATGCTCTCGAGAATGTCCACAAAGAGTCCCGACGGCACACCCGAGGACGAGGTGAACACCTTTGGTTCGTTCTCGTAGATGCCGACCCGCACGGTCTGATCGGCCCGTGCGGCGGAGGAGCACAAGGGAAAAAGAAGCACCAGTGCCGACAGCACCGCAAAAAATCGCTTCGCCCGGTTTTTTCTTCCACAGGGCCTTTCTCCGTGAACGAAAATCATGGATACGCCCCTTTCCTCGCCGTCTCTCTCCGTCATGCGTCTTTCCGGCAACACCCCGCGCATCGGTACTCTTCTTCGTTCTGCCAGTATTATAACGCGGCTTTTCGGCAATTTGCTCATGCTTCGCGCAAAAACGAAAGAAACCCAAAGAAGAGCGACGCGGAGAAACGTCTTCCGGTCGCTGCACCTTCACGGTGCAGCAAGAGCTGCCGCCGCAAACCCGACGAAGGCCCCCTCGTTCCCGACCCATACGGGGAAAGCACAGACTTTCGCATCACGCCGTCGCGCATCCGGCGAAAGCCGTCTCGTTCCCGCAAAGACCTGCTCCTTTCACTTTTGCGGGAGATTCCGCACATCATTCCCGTGAACATTTCCTCCGGCGGAGTTCCCGCAATCGCCGGGATAAATGTCGCTCACCGGAACGCTTCCATTTCTCCTTCCCGTCAGTTTGCTGCCTTGCTGCTCCTTGGTCCACGTGCTAGACTGCCCTCGACTCTCATGCGCACCCACTGCGGAGGAGGCCCGGGACATGCGTGAAATTCAGAACAGACTGTTCGAGGAAATCAGGGACCGAAGCATCTTCGACCTTTCCGAGCATTACGGCCTGGAGTATCTTGCCACCGTCTTCGATCGCAACGTCTTTCCCAACGGAGAAGCCCTGTCGAACCTCGCCCTCTTCGACGAAAAGCTCCCCCTGGAGTTCACCCCGTCGAAGGAAATTCTGGCGAAACTCCACCACTGCGGCTCTCCCGCCACGGTGGCCCAGGTGGGGGGACGGTACTTCGGCTTCGTGAACGGCAGTGTGGTTCCCGCCGGTCTCGCCGCAAGACTCCTGGGGGATTTCTGGGACCAGAACACGGCCATGCAGGTGATCTCGCCCATCGCCGCCAAGCTGGAGTGCGTCGTCGAGGAATGGCTCCGCGAACTCTTCGGGCTTCCCGATGAGACCGTCGCCGGATTCGTCAGCGGCACCTCCATGGCCACCTTCTCCGGTCTGGCCGCCGCCCGGTACAGGGTGCTGCAGCGCAGGGGTTGGGACATCGGCGAAAAGGGGCTCTTCGGCGCGCCGAAAGTGCGCGTCGTCGCGGGAACACACGCGCACTCCACGGTTCACAAGGCCATCGCCCTCCTTGGCTTCGGCCGGGAGAACGTGGAGTGGGTAGAGTCGGACGATCAGGGCAGAATCGTTCCGGAGAAGGTTCCCCTTCTGGATGACGGCACGATCCTCATTCTTCAGGCGGGCAACGTGAACTCCGGGTCCTTCGACAATTTCGACATTCTCTGCGACAAGGCCCGGGCTGCGAACGCCTGGGTGCATATCGACGGCGCCTTCGGTCTCTGGGCCGGCGCTGTGGAGGAGCTGAAGCATCTCACCCGAGGCATGGAAAAAGCCGATTCCTGGAGCGTGGACGCCCACAAGACGCTCAACACTCCCTACGACAGCGGGATCGTTCTCTGCCGGGACAGAGAGGCGCTGGTCTCGGCGCTGCACATGTCCGGAGCTTACATCGTGCTGGGAAAAGACCGGGACGGCATGTTCACCACGCCGGAGATGTCCCGCCGGGCGCGGATCGTCGAATTATGGGCGACCCTGAAATGCCTGGGCAGAAGAGGTCTGGGAGAAATGGTCCTGGGCATGCACGAGCGGGCGGCCCAGTTTGCGGCGGAGCTGCGGGACCGGGATTTCGAGGTGTGCAACGAGGTGTGCTTCAACCAGGTGCTGGTGCACTACGGAAGCAGCGATCTCACCCGGGAGATTCTCCGAAAGGTGCAGGAACTCCGGGTCTGCTGGTGCGGCGGCTCGAAATGGGATGGCCGGGACGTGATCCGCATCAGCGTCTGTTCCTGGGCCACCACCCCGGAGGATGTCCGGCTCTCCGCGGACTCCTTCGTCAAGGCTCGGGAACTCGCTCTCGGAGAGGCGGAAGGAACGCGGGCCAGCCGCATCGAAACACTTCAGAAAGACTGAAACCCCCCGCAGAGCAAAGGGCAACGGGACGGTGATGACACCGTCCCGTTGCCCTCTGGCCCTTCCCGTTCCGTCTTGCTTCGTCCCGCCCGGATGGTCTCAAGAGCAAGCGCTTTCCCTCCTAGCGGACCTTCGCACTTCCGGGAAGCGTCAACCCTCGCTCCCGGAGGCGGCGTGCGCCGCAAGCGCCCGGGAGACGATCTTCATGGCGCACAGGGGACCGCACATGGCGCACCCCTCACCATCCTTGAGGAAGGCGCGCCGGGCTCTCACCGCCGACGGATCCAGCGCCACCCTTTCCTGTCTCTCCCAGTCGAGGGCCTTGCGCGCCCGGGACATCTCCAGATCCCATTCCGCGGCCCCGGCAAGCCCCTTCTCCACGTCTCCCACGTGGGCGGCGATGCGCGACGCCGTCACACCCGCCCGCACGTCCTCGACATCGGGAAAACCCAGGTGCTCCGAGGGCGTCACGTAGCAGAGAAAGTCCGCTCCCGCTGCCGCCGCGACGGCCCCTCCGACGGCTCCAACGATGTGGTCGTAGCCGGGAGCCACGTCCGTCACCAGAGGCCCCAGCACGTAGAAGGGGGCACCTTCGCAGAGGCGCTTCTGCAACTGCACGTTGGTCCCGATCTGCCCGAGCGGCACGTGCCCCGGCCCCTCCACCATGGCCTGTACACCCGCCTCGCGGCACCGCCGCACCTGGGCACCGAGTTCAAGGAGTTCCGCCACCTGTGCCCGATCCGTGGCGTCCGCCCCGGCGCCGGGGCGAAGCCCGTCCCCGAGGCTCAGGGTCACCTCGTGGGTGCGGGCGATGGAGAGCAGCCGGTCGAAATGTTCCGCCAGGGGATTTTCCCTGTCGTGCTGAAGCATCCAGGCCACGAGAATGGAACCGCCCCGGCTCACCACGTCCGCAACCCGTCCCTGTTCCATGAGATGGGAGAGGGCGCGGCGGGTCAGTCCCGTGTGGACCGTCATGAAATCCACGCCCTCCGCGGCCTGTCGCTCGATGACCTCGAACAGGTCTTCCACGGTCATGCGCACCACCGCGTCATGGCGGCTCCGGGCCACCTGGGCCGCTTCGTAGAGCGGGACCGTCCCCAAAGGAAGCGGCGACAGGCGGAGCAGCTCCGCCCTCAGGGCAGGCAGGTCGCCCCCGGTGCTCAGATCCATCACCGCGTCGGCGCCGCTCTCCACTGCCGCAGCGAGTTTTCTCCGCTCCAGATCGACCGCCGCGTGTCCCTCGGAGGTGCCGATGTTGGCGTTCACCTTGGTGCGCAAACCTCGACCGATGCCGCAGGGCACCAGGCCCCGATGGGCCGGATTGGCGGGCACCACCGCCGTGCCCGCCGCCACTCCGGCGAGCAGAACCTCCGGAGAAAGGCTCTCCCTTTCCGCCGCCGCCTTCAGAGCACCCTCTCCGTCTCCGCGGCGGGCACGCTCCATCAAGGTCACTCCGCTCTTTTCCATGATCATCCTCCCCTTTCTTCCGCCCCGCCAGGGGCGGACGTTCCGCTATGCCGATTCCGGCGGGGAGACAGGGCGGCGGGAAAAAACGAAACAAGCCGCCCCCCTTCAAAGGAGAGCGGCCTGCAAAACGCACCGTTTCTTTTTCCGGATGGACCTCCCTGCGCCGGTATGACCCGGTGCCGCCCTCGGGCGACAGCGCACATGTGCGCTCAGGTTCAAAGGGTCTGCGGGTCCTCCCGCACTCTCAGCCCCGGATCGGGGGCCCCCCCGTTCGCTTGACAAGATTCTCCGTCAGACTTCCTTCCGAGCAGTATAACAGCCTCGCGCCGTTTCAGCCACGTTCCGCAGCCTCTTCGCGCTGTGACGCGCCGGAAGGGGGATCGGGAAGGACTATGGTGAAGGCGGCGCCCTCGTCCGAGTCCTCCAGGAGAACGCTGCCGCCGTGCAGCTCCGCCATGCGCTTCACGATGGCGAGACCGAGGCCGTAGCCGCCCTTGGCCTTGCCGTTCCGCACCCGGCTCGCGTCACCTCTGCGGAAGCGCTCGAAGATGTGGTGCCGCATCGCCTCGGGAATGCCGATGCCGTTGTCGGCGACGACGATACGCCAGGCCGGGAGCAGGTCGTCCCGGACCATGCGGAGGGAAACCTTTCCGCCGGGGTTTGCCTCGAACCGCCCGGCGGTGTACTTCACGGCGTTGTCCAGGAGATTGGTGACGCAGCGCAGCAGCCCCTCGCTCCATCCCGCGAAGGGGGCGGATTCGGGGAGATCCACCTCCCATTCCAGGTGTTCCGCCAGGGGATGGAGCGCCGCCTCCTCCCGGGCGACACGGCAGAGCTCGGCCAGATCCACCTCCTCGGTGAGATCCAGGGGGACCGCCGTGCCCGAATCGAGACGGGAGAGGAGAAGGAGGTCGTCCATGAGGGCGCTGATGCGCTCCTGCTGTTCGAGGATGCGCTCCAGATAGGAACGCTGGTTTTCCGAGCTTCCCTCCTCCAGAAGTAGTTCCGCCGCGGCACGGATGATGGTGAGGGGCGTCTGGAGCTCGTGTCCCGCGTCGGCCACGAAAGCCTTTCGGGACTCCTCCAGGAGGTGGCGTTCCGTCATGTCCTGGAGGACCGCGATGGCGCCTCCCGCCACGGAGACCGCCTGGGCGAGGAGAAAGCGCTGCTCCTCCCGAAGGACAACGTTGCAGGTTCCGTCCCGCCCCCGAAGGGCGTCTTCGAGAAGCTCCACGAGCTCGGGGCTTCGCAGGACACCCTGGAAGGGATGTCCTTTCTGGGAGGGCATGCGGAGCAGTTTTCCCAGAGGAGGATTTTCGTAGCGGATCTTTCCCTCCCGGTTTACCACGAGGACTCCCACGGGGAGGGAGGCGAGAATGCGCTCCAGATAGGTCCGCTCCTCCTGAAGCTGCTGGAGAATCTGTTCGTTACGCTCGGCCATGTTCTTCAACGCCAGGGCGAGTTCCTGCACCTCCGCGCTGGGGCGCACGGGAAGGGGCGGCAGGGAGATGCAACCGCCCTTGTTGACGGCCTTCACCAGAGCCTGGATGGGCTGCACGAGCTGCCTCAGAAAGAGAGTTCCCAGAAAAAGCGACGCAGCCGCAGCCAAAAGCAGTGCCGCACCGAGGGAGAGCCGCCCCGCGGAAAGCACGTCCCGAAGCAGCGCGAGGGGAAAGGCGGTGCGCACCACCAGAGCTTCCCCGTGCACGGGAACGGAGCGGGCCACGTAGAGCATGTTCTTCTTCACCGACTGGCTGTACCGAGTGTCCGAGCCGTGTCCTTCCGCAAGGGCGGCCTGTACCTCCGGACGGTTCCGGTGGTTCTCCAGAGTCGCCGCATCGGCCTCGGAATCGACGAGGACTCTGCCGTCGGGAGCGATGACGGTGATCCGGCACCGCAGGGCCTTGCCGAGTTCCTCCAGGACGGTGCGCCATTCCGAGGCGTTACTCCGTTCAAGGGCGAGGAGTGACGCCTCCAGACGCCCGTCGAGTTCGCGGGCGGCGTAGTCGCCCAGCCGATCCCGAAGGACCATGGACTGGAAGAGCCACCCGAGGGCGAAGCACAAGAGAAGGGAGACCGCGAGAAGAAAAAAGAGGCGGGTCCGGAGGTGTCTCACGCGTCGTCTCCTTGTTCCCAGCGCAGCCGGTATCCCCGCCCGCGCACGGTGTGCACCAGCCGGGGATGCTCCGGATCGGGATCCACCTTCTTGCGGAGCCGCGACACGTGAACGTCCACCGTGCGGGTGTCGCCGCCGTAATAGCCCCAGACCTTGGCGAGCAGTTCCTCCCGGGAGATAACCTGACCTTTGCGGCGGATGAGCGTCTCCAGCAGGCGGTACTCCGTCGGGCTCAGGTCCAGCACGCCCTGGTTGAGGTAGAACATCTGGGCCGTGGCATCCAGGGTCAGGGGACCTTCGGCGATGACCGCCTCGGTGGAGATCTTCCGCGACGCCCGGCGCAGAATGGCTTTGACCCGGGCGGCCAGCTCGGACATGGAGAAAGGTTTCCGCACGTAGTCGTCCGCCCCCAGTTCGAGCCCCGCCACCACGTCCTTCTCGTCCCGCCGGGCGGTGAGCATGAGGACGGGAATGTCCCGCGTGGCCGGAGCGGAGCGGAGACGGCGGCAGACCTCCCAGCCGTCCATCTTCGGCAGCATGAGATCCAAAAGGATCAGGTCCGGCAAAACCGTCTCGGCCATATCCAGGGCGGTGTCGCCGTCGGAGGCGCGCTCCACGGAGAAACCGTGCCTGCGGAGGCCCTCGGCCACGAGATCTCCCAGGGCCTCCTCATCCTCGACGATGAGAATGCGTTGCCCCGTCATGGATCATTCCTCCTCCTTGGGACGCCGGATGGCGGAGGACTTCTCCACCTTCCCCGTCACCATGTAGATGGTCCGCTCGGCGAGGTTCGTGGCGTGGTCTCCCGCCCGCTCCAGCGTGCGCGCCACGAAGAGGAGCCGCGTGGCCTGTTCGATGGTCCTCGGGTTCTCCATCATGATGAGAAGGAGTTCCCGAAAGATCTGCTCCTGGATGTCGTCCATCTGGTCGTCCATGAGACAGACCTTGCGCGCTTCCTCGGCGCTCCGATCCAGAAAGGCTCCCAGGGCCGTGTCGATCATCTCCTTGAGAATCTGGGCCATGCGGGGGATATCCAGCAAAGGCTTGATGAGGCGCTCTCTGGAGAGCGCCTTGGCCGCCTTTGCGAGGCTCACGCCGTAGTCGCCGATGCGCTCCAGGTCCACCGCCATATGAAGGATCGCCGAGAGGGTTCGCAGGTCGAGCGCCACAGGCTGGAAACGGGCGATGATCTGGAGACACTGGGCGTCGATGTTTCCCGTAAGGCTGTCGAGGACATCGTCGCCTCTGAGGACCTCCTCGGCGAGGCGCACATCCTGTTCCTTCAGTGCCCACACGCCCTTCATGACTGCATCCTGGGCCAGATTCCCCAGCTTGAGAAGATCCGTCTCAAGGCGTTTCAGTTCCGTATCGAAAGCCTTTCGCATGTTCATGGAATCCATGGAATTCTCTCCTTTCTGCCGTGCCCCGTCCGGAATCGCCGCGGACGGCGCTCCGGTATGGCCACCCGGGTCTAGCCGAAACGCCCCGTGATGTAGTCCTCGGTTCTGCGATCCTGGGGAGACGTGAAGATCTCCTGGGTGGGCCCCATCTCGATGGTCTCTCCCATGAGGAAGAAACAGGTCATGTCGGAGATGCGGGCGGCTTGCTGCATGTTGTGCGTCACAATGACGACAGTATAACGTTCCTTGAGTTCTCTGACGAGTTCTTCGATGCGGGCCGTTCCAAGGGGGTCGAGGGCGGAGGTGGGCTCGTCCATGAGAAGGACCTCCGGCTCCACCGCAATCGCCCTGGCGATGCAGAGGCGCTGCTGCTGCCCTCCCGACAGGGCCAGGGCAGGAGTGTGGAGCTTGTCCTGCACTTCCTCCCAGAGAGCCGCACCCTTCAGGCTCGACTCGACGATCTCCTGAAGGACGGTTTTGTTCCGGATGCCGTGGAGCCTTGGACCGTAGGCCACGTTCTCCCAGATGGATGAAGGGAATGGATTCGGTCGCTGGAAGACCATGCCCACCTTTCGCCGCAGGGCGATCACGTCCGTGGAGGCGGCATAGATGTCCATGCCGTCAAGTTTGATCTCCCCCTCGACACGGCACCCGAGGATGAAGTCGTTCATCCTGTTCAGGCAGCGGAGAAAGGTGCTCTTGCCGCATCCCGAGGGGCCGATGAAGGCCGTCACCGACTTGGGGGCGATGTCCATCTCCACATTCTTCAGGGCATGATGCTCCCCGTAGTGGAGGTTGAGGGCGCGTACGAGAAATTTCGGCGTCGCCGCAGGCATGAATGCGTACCACCTTTCGGAAGTCACCGCACATTCTTCAGGCGGAGCCGTGCCCGCCAGAGAATGCCGATGAGCGTCGTTCCAAGAACGATGATGAGGAGAACCAGCACCGTCCCGTACTGGATGGGTCGAGTCATTTCGATGTTGGTGCCCGCCGTGGCCAGCACGAGAATGTGGTACGGCAGGGCCATGACCTCCTGAAAAAGGCTCCTCGCCACGTGGGGGGCGTAGAAGGCCGCTCCGGTGAAGATGATGGGCGCCGTCTCCCCCGCCACACGCCCGACGCTGAGGATTCCCCCCGTGAGAATCGAGGGAAACGCCGCGGGAAGAACCACCTTGTAGATGGTCTGCCACCGGGTGGCTCCCATGGCGTAAGAGGCATCCCGATAGTCCTGGGGGACGGACCGCAGAGCCGATTCGGCGGCGCCCACCATGATGGGCAGAGCGAGACATCCCAGGGTGAGCCCCGCGGAGAGAAGACAGGGTCCGAACCCGAGGAAGACCGCAAAGAAGGAGAGCCCGAAAAGGCCGAACACTACCGACGGAACGCCCGCAAGGCTCCGGATGGCCAAGCGCACCGTGCGGGTGAAGAAATCGTCCCGGGCGTACTCCACGAGATACACCGCCGTGGCCACACCCATGGGAAAGGCGAAGGCCATGGAGACGAGAATGAGCTGGAAGGTTCCCACGATGGCGGGATAGACCCCGCCCTGGGTCATGGCCTCCCGCGGAGGCTCCAGGAAGAAATCCCAGGAGAGCACTCCCGCGCCCCGGGCGGAGAGGAAGGTCAGAATGCCTCCCAGCAGGAGGACGATCCCTCCCATGGTGCACCAGAGAAGTGCCGTGACGAGCTTGTCCTTCACGACCCTGCCGGCGCGCACCTCCGGCAGGGTTCCCGCGCCCTGGCTGGCGTGGGCGCTTCCGTTCGACCTTCGCGTGGTCTTCATCCCCGCCACCGCATTCCTCTCCGCTCCACCCACATGGCGGCCACGTTGATGCCCAGGGTGATGACCAAAAGCAGGATTCCCGCGAAGAAGAGCGAGAAGTAGTGGTCGGAACCAACCGGGGTCTCCCCCATCTCCGCGGCAATGGTGGACGTGAGGGGACGGACCGGATCGAGCACCGACCGAGGGACCAGGGCGGCGCCTCCCGAGGCCATGAGGACCACCATGGTCTCCCCCACGGCACGCATGACACCCAGCAGGCACGCCTGAAGAATGCCCGGAAGCGCCGAGGGGATCACAACCCGGGAGATGGTCTCCCATCGGGTGGAACCCAGGGCGTAGGCGGCATCCCGGAGATCCTTGGGCACCGCGGCCATGGCATCCTCCGCGAGAGAAGCCACCACGGGAACGATCATGATTCCCATGAGGATCGAGGCGTTCATCAGATTGAGCCCCGTGAGAATGGAAAAGCGTTCCTGGAGCCAGGGAGCGATGACCACCATGCCGATGAATCCAAGCACCACCGAGGGGAAAAATCCCAACACCTCCAGAATGGGTTTGAAGATCTCCCGGAGCGACCTGGGACAGACCTCGGAGATGAAGGCCGCAAGGCCGAGGCTTACCGGCACGGCGAGGAGCGATGCCATAGCCGTCACCGCCAGAGACCCCACGACGAGGGGAAACATGCCGAACTCGGGGGGATCGTAGGTGGGATACCAGTAGGAACCGAGGAGCAATTCCCCCAGCGAGGCGTGCCGCAGCACCGGCAGCCCCTCGCGGAGCAGGAAATAAAGAATGAAGAGCATGATCGCCATGCCCGTGGACGCAAGCACGGTTATGACCCTTTTTGGTATGCGATCACCGCGCAGGGTATCGGAATCTTTCATGTTCCGGACCTTCCCTTCTGGACGACTCAACCGAGCCTCTCCGGTTCGTGGTCCCCCTTGACCTCTCCCGTCTTCCGGGAAGAACGGTCCGAAATCCGTTCCTCCCTTCGGCCTGAAGAGGCGGCTTTCTCTTTCCCCGAAGAAGGACGAGACGAACTCCGAAGGTGAGAAGCGTCACGCGGAAAACTCGCCCCCCGGGGACGGCGTGGGGGGCGAGGGTGGAAAGGGGAAGAGGAAGCGCTCTGGTTTTCTAATTGAGGGGGATGTAGCCCACCTGCTCAACGATCTTCTGCCCCTCGGGGCTCAGCAGGTAGTCCACGAAGGCCTTCGCGTCGCCCTGAGGCTCGCCGTTCGTGTAGAGGAAGAGGAAGCGGCTGAGGGGATAGGCACCGCTCTTGGCGTTCGCCGCGTTGGCTTCCACGCCGCCCACCTTCAGAGCCTTCACAGAGTCGTTGATGTAGGCGATACCGTCATAGCCGATGGCAAGGGGATTCTTTGCGACGGTCTGGAGCAGCGCACCGGCGGAAGCGGTGACGAGCGCCTTGGGAGTGACCTTCTCGCCGTGCATGACCATTTCCTCCCAGGTGCCGAAGGTTCCGGAGCTGGTGTCGCGTCCAGCCACCGCGATGGCCTTCTCTTCGCCGCCAAGGGCTTTCCAGTTCTCGATCTTGCCCATGTAGATTTCCTTGAGCTGCTCCAGGGAGAGATCGCTCACGGGGTTGGAGGGATGAACCATGGCACAGAGAGCGTCGATGGCCACCTTGATCTCGAAGGGCTTCACGCCCTTGGCCTCGGCGTCGCTCTTCTCCTTGTCCTTCATCGGGCGGGATGCCATGGCGATGTCCGTGGTGCCGTCGATAAGGGCCTTGATGCCGTTACCGCTGCCACCGCCGGAGACAGTGATCTTCACGTCGCTGTTGGAGGCCATGAACTTCTCCGCCGCCGCCTGGGCGATGGGAAGAACCGTGGTGGAACCGTTCATCTTCAGGTCGCCCGCAAACGCCGCTCCCGCCAGGAGCACACCACAAAGAACCGCCGCCGTGCCGATCAGATACCGCTTCATTTCAAGACTCCTCCTCGTGTTGTCGATCTTATGATTTTCCGGTGCCGTCCGAACCTCTTCCTTGCAGGGACAAGTCTAGAGGAACGTCGTTACGCGGGTATGTCGCGTTCGTGACGGAAATGTAACGGCTTTGTGGCAATCTCTTCGGGAATGTTTCCAAAGGGTAACGGCGAAAAACGAACGAGGCGGGGCGGGCACCGAAGAAAAACGAGGAAGAAGCGAGAGAAGGAAGACAGATCGCCGTGGAGGGCTTTTCCACCATGACGAAGGGGAAGGAAACGTCTCCGCTTCCTTCCCCTTCGTCAGAACCGGACAGGCTCAGCCGCCGTGAAACGAAAAAGCGTCGGGCTACTGAGAGATGGCGCTCACGGGGCAGGCGGCCACGCAGGCGCCGCACTCGACACAACTGTCAGCCTCAACCTGGGCCTTGCCGTCGTTCATGGCGATGGCGCTCACGGGGCAGGTGCCCACGCAGGCCTCACATCCGACACACACATCCTTGTCAACTACTGCCTTTGCCATTTGTCATCCCTCCTCTTTTTTCATAAGCGACCGAAATCGGCAACGACATCATACCATTGCGGCAATGGGGGCACAAGCGAGCAGAAACGTGTCATCTTCGTGACGGCGGAACGTTCATGACCCCAGAGACAACAGCAGAGGAAGGACAAACAGCAGAAGTACCGACGGAGCGAGCCCGGCGGAACATCCACCGCTCCCCGAACCCGATGGATTTACGGGCGTGGGTTCGGCCGTCGGCGTGGTGACCGTCACGCTGCCTCTGTTCACCGCCACGGAGACCAGAGAAAATTCCGTCGTGATGGTTCCCCGGAGCCCTTCCTCGTCCAGAGAGGCGTTGTCCTCCACCGTGTAGCGGAAATTCTCCTCGATGACCCAGGGCGCGCCCTCCCCGGCGACAAGCGGGGAGAAGGGGCCTTTTCCCTTCTCCGAGGGAAGGAGCAGAGAAAAGCCGTTCATCGCCCGGGTCGTCGTGTCGAAGGTGGACACGGCGAGAAAAACGCCGCGGGCGATGGTCTCTTCGCTCGGCTCCCGCTGAATGTCCATGGAGACGAACAGCGGACCTGTCATCATGTCGGCACTGACGAGAATCGCCGGTGCAACGAGAAGAGACGCGTTGGCCCCGTTGATGTCCGGAACCCCGAGCCACGCGGCGATGATCTCCCTTGCCCGCACGCCGTCCCCGCCCCACGCGGCGGCATCAAAGGCACCATCCCCGCCACCGCCGTTCAGGATGGCATCCTCCACGTTCCACGCTCTCTGAAGTCCCAAAGGATCGTCGGAGATAGAACGGACGATGTAGTGCCCGGCCCCTCCCACAAAGGCACCGACGAAACCCGGACTGAAGGGCGGCGGTGGCGACGGTGCGATCCCCGTGGGGGACGGACGGGGGACCTCCGTGGGAAGAGGCTCCTCCGGAAGACGGGGAGGAAGCGTCGGCCCGGGAGAGAGGGTCGGCCTCGGCGTCACGAAAGGCTCCGGCGTCGGTGTCGCCGGGGCGGTCGGCACGGGCGTCGCGGTGGGTCTCGGCGTCGGGGACGGAGACAGAGTCGGTTCCGGCGTGGGAGCCCGCGTCGGGGTGGGGGTAGCGCAGGAGCGGACCGCCGTGAACGTGGGAACCTGCAACGCCTCATTGCCGAGGGAGACGATCCGGATCGCCGGGGTGTATTCACAGAAAACAGAGGGAGGAACGAGAATCCGATAGGTCGCTCCTCCCTCGAGATCCTTCGAGTAAACACCGTTGCCATCGGTGGAGACGGTATAAAGAAGGGTCACGCCGTCACCGCTCAGAATCCTCACGTCCACGCCCTTCACACAGGCCTCGCAAGCGGCCGTCACGTCGCCGCTGACGGTCCACACCAAAACAAGGAGGAGCGTCGTCTCCTTCTGGATTTCGTAGTCCGAGAGCGTTTTTTCGTTCTCCAACTCCACGCCATCGGAAAAGAGACGCTGTCTCTCCGGCACATAGCCTTTCTTGTCCTGGATCTTCGCCTTCACGCTTTCGATGGAGTCTCCCGCCTCCACTTCGAGCGTGATCGTGCCTTCTGCGCCCTTTTCCTTCACGAAGATCTGCATCGCCTGGGCCGCGGATCCGAACACGGCGAAAAGAACTGCCGCGAGAAGCACCGCGAAAAAGGTGCGGCGACGGGACCGATGTCCCCGCCGACGGAGGTCAGAGAACATCGCCTAGAAATCATAGAGCCGGAAGGTCCACCGCTGGGGGGAGTCCTTCTCGGTTCCGTTGGTGTAGAGCGTATTTCCGTTTTCCGCCTCCCGCAGATAGTCGTGATCCTTCGTCTTGATGAAGACGTGGATGCCCTCCCGGGGGTAAGCCGGTTCCTTGGTTTCGGTGTAGAAATCCACGAAACGGGACATGATCACCGGCACGGGTTCGAGCGTTGCCGTATCGACGACCTTGGCGTAGTTGCATTTGTTTTTGTACGAGGGAAACTGAAGTTCTCCGCTGCGGCTCTTCAGCGAAAGAAGATCTCCGTAGCGGACGAAGGCCTTCGTGGCATCCACGGATTCATATCGGACGAGCCCGTGTCGTTCCGCGCCGCCGTCTTTCTGCCATCCGCCCAGGCAGGAGACATGGTTTCCCTCATCTTTCAAATACGCCCGATTCGTGGCCTTGATGCCGTACTCGGCGACCGGTTCGTCCTTCTTCTCGGGTGTCGTGGCGAGCAGTGGAGCAGCACCTCCGGCCTCGTCGGGCTCCCCGTTGCGAAGAAGAGCGGCCTCGGGAAGCCAGGCGAACAGCGGGACCGTGGCATAGGGCTTCTCTTCCGTCAGCGTGAGCCAGATGGTCGGCACTTTCGCATCGTAGCTGAAAGTGCTGTTGAGGAGTTTCTTGCCCACCGCTCCGGGAACAGGGGATTCGTCGTCCCCAAGGTTGAACCGGCGGACCTCGTTTTCACCGGCGACGAGGGTGAAGCGGGTCTGCAGCGGCATGTCCCGGAAGATGTACCGGAGCACCACCGCCCTGGTGGGGCTCTTTCCGGAATCCTGCCAGGCAACGACGTTCACCGTGCCGTGATAGCCTCCTATCAGTGCTGGTATGTCGCTTTCATTCACCCTCAGATAGAGGGGCAGCGCGGTGCCCTTGTTGCCGTCTTTCTTCGCCTCCAGATCGCGCATCCGATCCTTCATGAAGGTGAAAAAGACATTGTAATCCTTCGGTCTGGAGCCCCTCCAGTAATAGGTATCCGCCACCAGGGAATCCCAAAGGAAGCGCACCACCACCTGCGACGACGCTCCCACCGCGTCTCCGACATGGTCGTCGAAGGTGAAGTAGGGCGATCCTCCCGCGTCGTGCGGCATGTCGCTTCCCCGATGATAGTCCATGGTGCATCCTCCCCGGGGAAGGAACACGCCCATCATCTCCACGCCGTCGAGGAAGGCCTCCGACTGGGCGGCGATCCGGCCGGTGTGCTTCTCCTGCCACCGCAGCACGTTGTTCTTGACGTCCTCCGGGTCCTGGAAAAGGTGATAGTGTTCGGTGATGAGGATCAATCCCTTGCTCTGGATGCCCACGAGGAACAAATAGGTCTGGAGATAGGTGTCGAGGGCATCCTCGATAGCGGTCTTGCCTCCCCTGACCTGGCCCAGCAGATACGTCGCCAGCTTGGTGTAGAAGCTGGTTCCCACCAGAGGGGCGGTCAATTTCTCGTTGATCAGGTCGAGCCCGAGCTCCACGTCGAGGGTCTTGGCGTCGATGGCCTCCGCTTCCTTCTTGGATCTTTCGCGGTCCTTGTTTTTTGGAAGCGGCATCAAGTTGTCGTCATAAAGGGTCCGGATCAGCGAGATGGAGGAGAGCATGGTGTTGTAGTCGGCCTCCACCTGCATCTGCCGCAGCAGATCCGTCATGGCTTTCTCGAAGTCGATCAGGTTCTTGCTGATGAAGGTCATCTTCTCCGAGAGCATGTCCAGCTCGGACTGAATGTCCTTCGTCGGGTCGCCGAAGATGAGCTTCTCCACCCAGCCGAGCCCCTCGCCGGTGGCCCATCCCACCGCTCCGGCGCCGATCTCCTTTAACAGCCACTTGAAGATCTTGCTTCCCGCACCCTGAACGGAGCCGGGAAAGGCGTGGGTCCCTCCCGCCTCGGCCTCGTCGATGAGGGTGTCCAGAAAGGCGTCGAAAGAGAGCCCCGAGTCGACCCAGGCCCAGCCGAAGAGCGAGAAGGAGAAATTGTTGCGATCCGACGCGCCTGGGACGAGTCGGGAGGGGGAGGCACTGTATTTCAGTTCCAGGAACGTCCCGATGGCTTCCTCCGCCTCGGCGAGGGTCTTTCCCGTGCGGATCGCGTAGCGGGCGACCAGCGACGAGAGGGGCGTCACCCGCACCAGCGCGTCGCTTTCTTCCACCAGCGCATAGAGCGAGGAGGGCGCTGGAAGGGGTGCCTGTCCCGAAAGGGCCGAACTGGAGGCGTCCCTCGTGGTGATGTCCGTCACCACCGCGAGAAAGGGCGAGGGGAGGACCTCACCGGGGGAGATCACGAAGGAGCCCGTGGTGTGCACGTCCTCCGAGAGGTCGAAAAGAACATCTCCGGAGAGGGTCTGCAGCGTCACTCTCCCCGCGGTGACGTCATCGCTGAACGTATAGGTCAGGCCACGCACCACCGGCGGGGGAGCATCGTCGTCTCCGCCGCATCCTCCGAGCAGGAGAGCGCTTCCTACCAGCAACAACAGAAACAGTGGAAAGAGCGCCTTGAAAGATCGATTCATCCGTGATGGGTTCCTCTCCATGAAAAACACTCCCCTCGTTTTTTCTCCACCCCGAAGGGTTTCCTCCCGTTCCCGTCGGATCTGCGGAGAGATGGGTCATTTTTTCTTTGTTTCTCGTCGAAAAGACACAGTGAACACTGTGGTGCCCTGAAAAGGATCTCAAAAAACACAACAATTTTCAATTTTTGTCTCTTTGCATTCTAGCATGCACAATGACGGGGATTCAAGAAGCTGACGCCGCCTTGTGGTCGGACAGTGAGAGTGTCACCCCTGAGCGGGGCGATGAAAATGTCACCCATGACGAACAGGGGCGACGTCTTCATGAAAACGAAGGAAGTGCGGCGATTGCTGGTGATTGGACAGGCATCGGCAGGGAAGACCACAGTGTGGGAGGCCGGCGAAAGGCTCGGATTGAGTTCTCGGCATGTGATTCGACGCAAAAACAGGTTTCGCAAGCGGAAACTTCGGGACTCATTCACAAGAGACGGGGCTGTGCGCAACATGCCTGTTTCCGCTCCCGCAAAACGGAACGGAACCTTCTCCGCCTCGGGATTGGCACATCCCGATCATTTGAGAGAAAATGAAATCCCCAGAGGTTCCCGTTTGAAGATGCGGGGAGGCAGTTGCACGCACCGAAACGCGGAGCACCGGAAGGAGCGAAAATTTCCAGGCTCCGCTCCGACGTTCCTCCGGCCGGCGATGCCGGGCACGGGGAGGGCATTTCCCACCGGAGAGACCACGGTTCTTGAAGTAAGGGAGGGATCGACAACCATGTGGGTTCTCTTTGCGGATGTCATTTTTGAAAAGGTCTTCGGACGGGCGGGAATCTCCCTGGAAGGACACGAGGTTCGGACGGCCACGCCGGAGACGCTCTTCGACGAGCTTCCCCGGGCGGAGGCGGTGATCCTTCCGCCGCTTGTTTTCGGGGAGAAGCACCTCGCCGCGGCGCCGAACCTGCGCCTTGTGCAGCAATGGGGTGTAGGCGTGGAAAACATCGACCTGGCAGCATGCCGCCGGAGGAATGTGCCGGTCTGCAACGTCCCCTCCAGGGGAACGGGAAACGGGGAGAGCGTCGCCGAGATGGTGCTTCTCCATCTCCTTCTTCTCTCCAGGCGTTTCGCCGCGAGCCAGGAGAATCTGCGCAAGGGGCGGCTTCACGCACCGCTGGGAAGCACGCTCTGGGGAAAACGGGCCTGCGTGGTTGGACTGGGCAACCTGGGGCACTGCATCGTCGAACGCCTTCTCTGTCTCGGCGTAACGGTGGCGGGCGTCAACCGAACACTCCGGGAGGAACACGCCTTCTGGGGGATGGAGCAGGTTTTTCCTCTGCACGCCCTCGGTGAGGCCGTCCGGGGATGCCACTTCATCATCCTCGCCGTTCCCGAGACGGCGGAAACGCGGGGACTCGTGAACGCCGAGGTACTGAGCGCCATGGAGAGCGGAGCGTTTCTCGTGAACGTGAGCCGGGGCAGCGTAGTAGCCCGCAAGGACTTGGAGGAGACGCTCCGGGCCAGGCGTCTCGGAGGCGTGGGACTCGATGTGTTCTGGGAGGAACCGCCCTCCCCGGAGGATCCGCTTCTCTCCCTCCCCGAGGTGGTCGCCACGCCCCACCTCGGCGGCGTGACCCGGGAGGCCCACGAAGGCATCGCCCGATTCGTCCTGGAAAACCTGAACCGCGTCGCCAGGGGAGAGGAGCCGCTCTCCCGCGTCACCGACTGAGCGCGCCCCTTCTCAAACGCCGCAACAGCGCGCCGGTTCGTTCCGGCACTCTGCTCCAAAGAAGGAGGACGAGCAGAAGGGACATTCCCCAGAGAACGCCGAGGTTGAAGAGAGGCGTAGGGATAACGAGATCTCCGAGGCGCTTGAAGGGCGCAAAAAGGTGCGCCCGCCCCAGGCGCGATTCCGGCGCCTGGGCGATGGGAAGCACTTTGGGAACCAGGCGGGTACCGGAGAGCACCACGCTGTCTCCGTCGAGCACGACGCCGAGGACCCGCTTCTCCACTTCTCTGTTCAGCGTGCGGTTTCGCAGTGCTTCAAAGCCCGCATGTCCGAGTTCGGCCCGGAGGGCGTCCTCGCTTTTTTGTCTTCGCTCCGCCGCCTGAGCGCGAAGGGACTTGAGCAGCGCTTCCGCGTCCTTCAGAAAGGCGAGCACACGTCGCTGCGTCTCCCTGCCGTAGGATTCGGGAGAGAAGTCATCGCTTTCAAGGGGAACGGTGAGTCCCGTAAAGCGCTCCAGGTAGGCCAGTTCGTTCTTCAGCGCCGTCAGGCGACGGGAGATCTCGTGCCGTCTCTCCTCCGCCGTCTCCTCCGGGATGGGGGCAAAAGGATACGCGGCAAGTCCGCGAACCTCCGGGAGGTGGTTTCCAAGGAGGTAGTCCATCCATCGTCGGGTGTTCTCGTCGTCGAAGAAACGACGTTGAAAGGGACTGTTCCGGTAATGCTCGACCAGAAGCGCCTCGTATCCCCAGCGCGTGGGCATGAACTCCGCCACGAGGGGAACGTTGCGGCTGCCTGCGTCCTTCCGGAGAAGCTCGTCGTAGGGGATGGTCGGTCCTCCGAGCATGATCTGGGGAACGAGCAGCATGGGAATGAGAATGTAGACGGCCACGGAAGAGGTCACCGCGGCGGAGAGGTTGAGGCCGAGCATGCAGGCGCAGAAGGCGGCACTGAAGAGGATCGCCCAGGTGGCGAGTGTCATCTGGGGGATCTGAAGGAGCGCGTTTCCCGCCAGAACGTACAGCCCCGCCTGAAGAAAGGCGACGACGGCGAGGTATGTCGCCTTGGCGGCGATATAGCTTCCCCAGCTGAGATGAAGAAGGCGCTCCCGCTCCAGAACCTTCCGGTCCCGGACGATCTCGCCCGAACTGACGGAGAGCCCCAGAAACACGGCAATGACCACGCTCATGAAGAAATAACCGGGAATGTTTCCGTTGTCCCGGAAGACATACGGTGCGCCCCAGGATCCCCGGAAGAGGAACCCCGCCAGAAGTCCCAGAAACGGTGGCTCGAGGAGTGTGGTGCGCAGGTAGCTCCCGTTGGCCGTGCGGCTTCGAAAGGTGCGGCGGAGAAAGACCGCGAACTGACCGAGAGGCAACGGGCGCCAGAGACGACATTCCGGAAGGTCGATGCCGGAACCTGATTCCGGTCCGCTCTTTTCTTTTCCGCCCGTCTCCTCGCGGTGCGCCAGGTAACGTGCGTGCCATTCCTCCGGGGAGACGCGACGCGTTTTCGTGGCGAAGCCTCTATCGTCAACGGTCTTTTCCTCGATGATCTCGAAGAGCTGCTCCGGGTTCACGTTGCCGCAGTGTGGACAGGCATACTCCTCGTTTCCGGCCCGATAGGCGGCAGTGCGGAACGTCACGAGCGCATCCAGGGGGTTTCCGTCGAAGATGGGGCGTCCCCCCGTATCGAGAATCCACAGCCGGTCGAACATTTTGTACACGTCACTGGAGGGTTGATGGATCACCGCCACGACGAGGCGCCCCTTCATGGTCTGAGCCTTCAGGAGGGCCACCACGTTCTCCGCATCCGCCGAGGAGAGTCCGCTGGTCGGCTCGTCCACGAAGAGGACGGGCGGCTCACGGAGAAGTTCCAGAGCGATGTTCAGCCGTTTCCGCTGGCCGCCGCTGATGCACTTCTCCAGCGGCGTTCCTACCCGGAGCGAGGCGATGTCGGGCTGTTGCAGCTCTTCGAGCACCTCACGGCAGCGCCGGCGGATTTCCTCGTCGCTGCGGTCGGCAAGACAGAGCCTGGCGTTGTAATAGAGATTCTCGAAGACCGTGAGGTCCTCGAAAAGCAGATCGTCCTGGGGAACGTAGCCGAAAAGCCCCTCCAGCCCGGAGCGGTTGCCCGTCACCTCCGCTCCGTTGACGGAAAGACTCCCCGAGCATGGTGCGAGGCGCCCCGTGAGCACGCCGAGCAGGGTGGATTTTCCCGAGCCGCTCCCTCCCATGACCGCCACGAGTTCCCATCCGGAAAGGGAAAAGCTGAAGTCGTGCACTCCCGCGTCCGCGCTTCCGGGATGGCGGAACTCCAGATGTCTTCCTTCGAAGTGGAGCACCTCCCGGGGCTCTCCGAGCTCGGCAAAGACCGCGACGATTTCCGAAAAATGAAGGCGTTCCCCCTGGGCCGTGCCCAGTACCGATCCCGGCTTCAGGAAAGCGATGGCATGAGGTGGAAGAGGACTCCCGTCCAGGAAAAGGTCCGTGTCCAGGGAGCGGCAGAAGTAGCTCTCGCCTTGGCTGAACCGGAGGACAGCGAAGGAACGCGACATGCGACGACGGGCGGGAAGGTTCCTCCCCCGGCCTCGCCGTTCCTCCGGAGGAATTTCGGGGAGGTGGACCAGAAACTCCGGACCGGCATCCTCCTCCCTGAAGGGCCTGCCGCAGAAGAGGCGTACCGCATTGAGAAACGTGCCCTCAATGTGGAAGGACTCCGCCACGAGACCGTCGATGCGTTCTCCCGAAGCCACGCATCCGACTTTTTCGACGATTTCAACGAAATGCACCAGGGCAGCCACCTGTTCGCGCCAAGGAAGACGCTGCCGGAGTTCCTCCGTCACGCGCACCGCGTTCTCCCGGAGACTGGCGGGATCCTTTCCCTCCTGTATCTCCAGGGCCAGATCGAAGAGATCCAGGTAGGGCTCCGTTCGGGTCAGGCCGAGGTATTCCCCGAGATAGGCGGCCACCTTCTCCCGAAGGGCGGCGCGGGAGGGCGGAGCCAGGAGAGCCGCCTGAATGGCGAAGAGATTGAGAATCGCGTTCAAAAGGATTTCCGTCATGGGGGCCACCATTCGGGGAAACCGCCGCTCCGGGCGGAAACCCTCCGGAGCGGCGAAACGGGAGCGTTCAGTTGCAGGGAGCGACGAGAGGATTCCGCACCGTCTCGACGATGGCGAGGATATTCCGGAGGTCTTCCTCCGTGATGTTTCCCATCTTCTCCTTCACGATCGTCATGATGGAGGTCACCACGGCTTTGCGATTCTCCACGTAGAGAAGCTGCGCCAGTTCTCCGTCGCCCGAACAGGCGTCGAGCATGTCGAAGGTGATGCGCAGTTGGGGCAGATGGACATCCACCAGTTCGACGAATTCGGGAGTCACCCCGGCGGCGATACCGAGCTTGGAGAAGAGGTAGAAGAGTTCGAGGGTGCTTCCGTAGAACCCTCCGAGAAAGGTGTTGAGCAATACTGGATTCTTCTTGGACTCCTCGATCATCATCCGGAGGTACGCGATGGCGCCCTTTTTCTTCGCGTCGTGGTCGCTGTTGTCTTTCAGCCGGGGAATCGGAAGATCCCGAGGATAACCGATTCGCTCCTCGAGCTCCATTCTTGCGGCGAGAATCTCTTCTATTTTCTTTCCGAAAAGATTGGCGTAGGTGACGTCCAGCGCGTACATTCCCCACAGGACGTAGAGTTGGTCCGGCGTCTTGCAGGCGACGATTCCGGACCGGGGAACGGTGATCTCTCCGTTCCAGGAAAGCCCCGCATCCTTCATTTTCTCCAGGAGGCCGAAGAGCTGGGAAAGCTCCTCCTCGTCCACGATCTGCACAAGTCGTTCCGCCGCCGCTTCCAATGCTTCGGTGCGGCTCTTCGCCTCCGCGGCGACGGAAAAGGGAGCAACTCCCCCGAAAAGGAACAGCTCGAGAACAAGGGATACGATAAAAGCAAAAAACACGGCAGGTCGTTTCATTGTCCACGTCACTCCTTCGTCTCTCCGGATTCCCTTTTTCAAGAGGTGTCTCACCGTACGACATCGCATCGTCCGCCTGAACAACCGGAAGACTCACTCAAAGGGGACAGAAAAAGCTCCCGGAAAGGAGCGGAACGTCCTTACGCAGGAGCCGTTTCTCAGGCGTCTCCGAAGAGTTCCCGGAAAATTCCCTCCACTGTCTCAATGGAGGAACAGCGTGTCACGTTGTCTCCGCAGAAGAAGAGGCCCTCTTCCCAATCGCCGCGATAGGCGTCCACGAGGGCCTGGGCGATGCAGAAGGCCTTGCGTTCCTTCTTGTAGGAGCAGTGGGAAAGGCAGTTGGCGATGCAGGGTTTGCTCGTCACATCTCCTTCGAGGTACTTCGCGACGAAGGGGTTTTTGATAGCCCGTCCCGGAATGCCCACGGGGCTCATGATGACCACCACGTCCTCGTCCTTCGCGTCGAGATAGGCCTGCTTGAAACGGTCCGCGGCGTCGCACTCCTCGGTGCAGGCAAAGCGGGTCCCCATCTGGACGCCCCGGGCACCAAGGGCGAACGCACGCTGCATGTCCTCGCGATTCCAGATTCCTCCAGCGGCGATGACCGGGATATCCGCCTTCACTTCCTCCTCGAGATACGCCACCAGTTCGGGAACAACCACTCCGAGGGAAAATTCCTGGGCCGTCACGTGTTCCATCTTCGTCGCCCCAAGGTGTCCTCCCGCGTGAAGGGGCGTCTCCACCACGAATCCGTCGGGCAGCCTCCCGTAGGACTTCTCCCATTTTCGGAGCACGAGCTGTGCCGCCCTGGTGGAACTCACGATGGGCACAAGGGCGACCTGGGGAAAGTCCCTGGTGAGCTCCGGAAGCTTGAGCGGAAGTCCCGCTCCGGAGATGATCACGTCCGTGCCTCCTTCGCAGGCAGCCTGAACGTGGGTTTCGTAATCCGTGAGAGCCACCATGCAGTTCACCGCAAGAATGCCCTCCGGAGCGACCCGGCGGGCCTCCCGGAGGGCATCGTGCAACGCCAGCCGGTTCGCCTCGAAATAGTTCCTCCCGTTGTAATGCGGTGATGCACAGGCAACGCCGACGCTGGCGATGGTACCGATGCCTCCCGCCTTCGCCGCGGCGCCGGCAAGGCGGGGACCGGAGATCATGACGCCCATGCCTCCCTGGATCAGCGGAAACCTAGGGGTGTGCTTTCCCAGGGTGAGTGTCGGATTGGTCATTTTCGCTCCACTTCCTCCCGTGTAGGTGCCCGCGCTGCGGACGCGGTGCGTTTTCTGGAAACAGGGTTTCTATTGTACACTCTTTAGCGTTTCTTCTCCACGAAAAAACAAGGAAAAGGAGACGGCGACACCATTCCGGAAAAGGCGCGCTCTCAGCGAGGAGCGCCTCCCGTCCTTCCGGGAAAACGCTTCCGATACACCGCCATGAGCCTCGCCAGGGATTCCGCCACGTCGCCCCGCTCCACCTTCTCCGCGACGACATCGAGAGCGGCATGCACCTCTTCGGCCGGAACGGAGCCGAGGGGTCTGTCCTCGGGAAGTGCGCCCCCCCGCGGCGGTGGCGGAACTCGTCCCACCGACACGGTGATGCCGGAGACAAGGATGTGCCATTCCCTTTCCAGGTTCTTCACGATGCGCGCTCCCCGCATGACGAGTTCCTGGGCTGCCGCGGGGCTCTCCGCCACGACGAGGAGTTTTCCCTCCACGATCCGTTTCGGAGCGCTTCGCTTCGCCAGAAGCGGGCCCACCACGCTCTCCCAGTTCCGGGCACTTGCAGCAACCCGGATCCGGACTTTCGCCCCTTCTGGAAGGGAGTTCCAGAGCAGCTCCGAAAGAGGCTTCGCCGATCCCCTCCTCACGGTGCGTCTCATGACGATCCTTTCCTCCGGCGCCGTTCCAGAGCGATCCAGAGCAGCTGGAGATCCGCGGGGGTAACCCCGGAAATCCGCCCTGCCTGTCCCAGCGTTCTCGGATGCACCGATTCCAGCTTCTGGAGCGCCTCGGAGGAAAGACCCGAAACGCCGCGCCACTCGAAATCGGCAGGGACGTCGACCTTCTCCATACGGGCGAACCGCTCGCAGGCTCGTTCCTGTCTCTCCACGTATCCTGCGTACTTCACCTCGATCTCCACGCGCTCCCGGATTTCCTTCTCCAACGGCTCCCCGGAAGGAACGATGCGGGCGAGAAGTGCGTAGCCCGTCTCGGGACGGCGAAGCAACTCCTCCGCGGTGACGCTCTCCGAGAGAGGTGTGCTTCCGGCCTCCAAAAGGAGCCGATTCACCTCAGGCGAGGGAGGGATCCGAATCGAGCGAAGCCTTTCCAGTTCCTCTTCAAGAGTTTTCCATCTCCGAAGCAGGGCGTTCCAGCGGAAATCGTCCAGGAGCCCCAGCTTTCTCCCCAGGGGAGCAAGGCGGCGGTCTGCGTTGTCGTGCCGCAGAAGAAGACGGTGTTCACAGCGGCTGGTCAGCATGCGATAAGGTTCTCTCGTCCCCTTGGTGACCAGATCGTCCACGAGAACACCCGTATAGGCCTCGGAGCGACCCAAAACCACCGGGGACTCACCGCGAAGGGTGAGCACCGCGTTGATTCCGGCAAGGATTCCCTGAGCTCCCGCTTCTTCGTAGCCGGAGGTTCCATTGATCTGTCCCGCGCAGAAGAGTCCTTTCACTCCTTTCGTCTCGAGCCAGGGAGTAAGCTGCGTCGGAGGGAGATAGTCGTACTCGATGGCATAGGCGGGACGGAGAATATGAGCCTTTTCGCACCCTGGAAGGGAACGGACCATGCGCTCCTGGGCCCAAAGGGGAAGGCTCGACGAAAAATTCTGCATGTACACCTCGGCGCTGTCTCTGGCAGTGGGCTCGAGGAAGACCTGGTGACTCTCCTTGTCGGGAAAGCGCACCACTCGGTCCTCGATGGAGGGGCAATATCGCGGACCGATGCCCTCGATACGCCCCGTGAAGAGCGGCGACTCGCCGAGGGCTTCCCGGATTATCTCATGGGTCGCCGCAGTGGTTCTCGTGAGGTAACAGGCAAAGCCGTCGTGTACTTTTCCTTCGCTCCAATGGGAGAAGCAGAGGGGTTGCCTCTCGCTTTCCTGAGGAATGAGGGATTTCCAGTCCACCGTATCCGCATGGATTCGCGGCGGCGTCCCGGTCTTCAGACGCCCAACCTCGAATCCGTGCCGTCGCAGATCTTCCGTAAGCCCCTCCGCTGCAACCTGGCCAAGAGGTCCGGAGGGAAAATTGACCAGGCCGATGTGCACCTTTCCTCCGAGATAGGTTCCCGTGGTGAGAATGACCCGGGGCGCTCCGAACCGCACTTGTTCTCTGGTGACCACTCCTTCGACACGACCTCCGGAGACGAGGAGTCCCGTCACGAGGCCTTGAAAGACATCGAGGGAGGGAACGGATTCAAGAACATGCTTCATGAAGCGATGGTATTCCCCGAGATCGCATTGCGCACGCAGAGTACGTACTGCGGGACCCTTGGAAGTGTTCAGCACCCGGATGTGCAGCGTCGAGGCGTCCGTGGCCCGCCCCTGTTCTCCTCCAAGGGCATCCGTCTCTCTGAGGAGATGTCCCTTCGCGGGGCCTCCCATGGCGGGATTGCAGGCCATGAGAGCGGTATTGTCCAAAGAGAGATTCAAAAGCAGCGTGGAAGCGCCCATGCGAGCCGCCGCAAGAGCCGCTTCGGTCCCTGCATGACCTCCTCCCACAACGATTACATCGTAAAGTTCCTTCATCCTGCTTCGCCTTCCTCATTTCAAAGGAGAAATATACCCTTCGTGAACCCTCCATTCTTTTCCGGGCCACTCGTAGGGCGTTCCCTCCGCCGTTGCGGCAAATATCTGCCATCCCGTTGCGGCGAGAGAAGAGAAGAGAAGCCCCCTTCCCTCTCCGTCGAGTTCCGCCGCAACTTCATCGAGAAGAAGCAGAGGGCAACGCCGCAGACGGCGTTCCACCGCGTATCCTGCGGCGAGCATGAGAGCGACGGCGAGACGACGACGTTGTCCCCGACTCAACACGACCGAGGCCGTCTGTTCCTCCACTCCGAGGAAAAGGTCGTCCCGATGGGGACCCACAAGAGGAGAGCCGACGAGGCGTTCCCTTCTTTCCAGAAGAGAGAGAGATTTCCAGTATTCCTCTATGGGATTTCCCCCTCCGGTGCATCCTCCCCTGGAAAAAACAAGGGACACCTCCGCGGGAAGAAGTGTATGCATCGCGGAGAGTCCCTCCACAAGGAGACGAACGGCTATCTCCCGAGAACTCCAGAGCCATCCCGCAAGAGGTGCCAGGACTCTTGCGGTGAGCTCCACGTTCTTCCCCTGGCGCAAGAGAATGACCCTCGACCGAAGAGCCCGTTTGTACTCATGAAGTTTCAGTGCGTACAGAGGAAGCAGAAGAGCACAGAGCTGATCCAGAAACCGTCTCCGGATTCCCGGAGATCCCTCCACAAGAGCCAGATCCTCCGGAAGAAACGCGAGGGAGGGAACCCTTGGACGAAGATCCGCCGCACCACACCGTTTTCCGTTACATCCGAGCTGTGTGGCTCTGCCGACCACGGCCGCGGACACGACCCTTTCCTCCCCCTCGAACTCTCCCGACAGATATGCTTTCTCGTCCTTTCCCCAGGTCCTCATCTGGGAGGTTTTCCTTCCAGGAAAGGGACCCCATCCGGTCATCAGAGAAAGTGCCTCCAGAGCGTTCGTTTTTCCGGCCCCATTCGGACCCACGAGAAGATGAAGTCCTTCGCCCCATTCAATGCGCTGGACGGCGAGATTGCGAAATCCTCTCCATTCTGTTCGTTTACAGCGCATTCTCCCCCGAAAGAGCATCCTCCTCCGAAAGAGCGATGGGCATGGCCACATAGAGAAACGCGTCATCGTCGGGACGCGACATGGTCATCTGCCCTACGGAACCGTTGAAGGAAAGATGTACCAGAGTTCCGGAGACCGCCTTGAGACCGTCAAGGAGGAACCGCACGTTAAAGGCGATCCGGAGAGGCTCTCCGTCTATCTCCGCGTCGAGCTCCTCCACGGCGTCTCCCACCTCGGGAGCCTGGGCGGAAACATGAAGGCTCCCCGCAGGGGAAAGCTGGAGCACCACCATACGGGTGAAATCGCGAACGACAAGGTCCATCCTTTCCACTGCAGCAAGGAGTGTATCCTTGTCCATCACCATCCAGGTCGTTCGCTCCTTGGCGAGAAATTTCTCGTAGGCCGGAAATTTGGTATCAATACGCCTGACCGAAAACTCTCCTCCGGGAAACTGGAAGAAAGCCTGGGCTCCGTCGACGAGAATCCGCACAGGATCCTCGCTCTCGCAGGAGGAGAGAACCCGGCCAAGCTCCCGGAGACCGCGGATGGGAAGAACGAGTTGTGTCCCCTGAGTCCCTTCCCTCACCATCGTCCTGGAGAGAGAAAGCCGCCGCGTATCCGTGGCGGCCACGGTAAGCCGCCCTTCTTCAAGTTGCAGCGAAGCACCACTCAGATACTGAGGAAACTCGTCATTTACCGACCCGGAAATACTTCCTTCTCCAAGGACACGAAGCAGTTCTCCACAGGAAAGATCGCAGTAGTATTCCCCCGTGGCGGAAGAAGGAATCCGGGGAAATTCCTCCACTCTGTACGTTCCGAAACGATATTTGTTCCTTCCGGCAGTTATGAGAGCGCTTCCCTCGCTCACTTCTACAGTGAACTGCTTTGCCGGGATTTTCTTGAATATGTCCCCCACAACCTTGACGGGAAACACGGCGGATCCATTCCTTTCCACAGTGATTCCCTGGGCATTGCAGGTAAGACATGTCTTCAGATCCGTCGCCTGGAGCGTAATCTGACTTCCCTCGGCGGTACAGAGGACTCCGGTAAGAGTGTTCACGGCGCTGGAAGTGCCCACGTTCCGCTCGGCGAGTTGCCAGCTTTTGAGAAAAGGAACTTTGTCGATGGTAAGTCTCATCGGCGATCACATCCTTCCACAATTAGTACTACCTTTTGTCTCTTGAAGAATAGTCGTATAAGTAATAGAGGCTGTGTGAATTGTGGAAAAGTCCTGCGGCAACCTACAACAGAAGAGAAGAGCATGTGGAAAAGAGAAGAAGGGAATCCTCCTTGTTATCCACATTATCCACAGAACGATTGTGGAAATACCCTCCTCAGTTCGTTTTCCACAGCGCAATGCACCGGGAAATCACAGCTTTTTACGGATGTTATCCACAATGCTCGCCACGCGGATATTGGTCCTGACAAGTTCCTCTATTTTTCTACAGGCATGAAGCACCGTCGTATGATCTTTTTTGTTGTAGGCAAAACCTACCTGCTGCAGACTGGCTTCGGTGAGTTCTCTGCAGAGGTACATTCCCACCTGACGAGCCAGGGCTATTTCAGACGTTCGTTTAGCGCTCGAGAGATCTTCCACGCTGAGACCAAAGGCCTCCGCCGTGAGTTGTTGGATGAGGTTCACACTCACCGGGCCCCGGGAGACGTTTTTGATGATGTCCTTGAGCCATTCCGAGACGTTTTCCACGGTGATTGGTTCCATATTCAATTGGGAGCAAGCGACGACCCGATTGAGCGAACCCTCCAGTTCCCGAATGTTACTGGGAATGTTTTGGGCGAGAAAATAGATGACGTCTTCGGGGACGCTGTAACCGCGAAACTCCGCCTTTTTCTGGAGAATGGCGATGCGCGTCTCCAGGTCGGGAGGCTGTATGTCTGTGACGAGACCCCATTCGAAACGGCTTACCAGGCGTTCTTCAATGCGCTGAATTTCCTTCGGGGGGCGATCGGAACTGATGACAACCTGTTTTTTCGCATCATAAAGACTGTTGAAAGTGTGAAAGAATTCTTCCTGAGTGCTCTCTTTGTTTGCAAGAAACTGAATATCGTCAATGAGAAGAACATCTACATTGCGATACTTTGCCTTGAAATCCTGAGTACGGTTGTTTTGAATGGCGCTGATGAGTTCATTGGTGAACTTCTCGGAACTTACGTAGACAACTTTCGTGGAGGGATTGCTGTCCCACACGTAATGTCCGATGGCGTGCATGAGGTGTGTTTTTCCCAATCCCACTCCTCCCCAGATGAAAAGGGGGTTGTAGGCCACGCCGGGGGACTCTGCCACGGCAAGGCTGGATGCGTGTGCGAGACGATTCGCTTTTCCAACGACAAAGGAATCAAAGACATACATGGGGTTGAGTCCGCCCTTGTTTCCCTGGGGAGGTTGAGCGGCGCGCTCCGCACGCTTTTGCTCGTCACCTCGAACCTCTGTTCCCACCTGGAGGATCACGCTCTCGGCGATCTCGAGCTGTTGCGCGATCTTATCCAGAGACGGAAGGAATCTCGTTTGGATCTGCTCCTTCACGAACACGTTCGGGACGTCCAACACGAGTCGCCTTTCGCTGAGGGAGACAGGGAGGCAGGTCTTGAGCCAAATCTCTGCCGCTCCGGCAGGGAGGTCCTCTTTCGCCGCGGAGAGGAGAGCGGTCCAAAGGATATTCAGTTCGTCTGTCATAACAATCACTCCAGAGAAAAACGGCGATATGAGGAAAAAGGTTTTCCACAACGGTGCAGTCCATCTTACCATACAAGCCTCTTCGGGGATGATTTTTCGTGGAAAACCCGAAGGAAGCGCGTGGCCGAAAAATTGTGTATAAAGGTCCATTTCTGTTTGAATTCTTACTTTTTTTGTGGATATATACGCTCCCCATGTCTCCGGTTTTCCACAAAAGAGGAAATTCGGAGGAGAACTCTGTGGATGGAGTGGAAGAAGTTACGGGAAGGGACGAGAAAGTTGTCCACAAAAAATACCGTTTTTGATATCATCCCTAAGCCTTGAAAGCACGAAAAAGAAAGTTTATCCACACCCTTGTCCACATATGTGGATAACATACGTCATTTTTCCCCTCGATGCCGCCGTTTTTGTCTTTCTCCTTCGCGCTCTTCCTGAAAGATACGAGGAGAACTATACTTGGGGTGTGAAAACGACGATACGAGTGAAGGAGGATGGCTATGCAGCCCGTACTTCACATTGTCAGCCACACCGATATGGACGGAGTGACCGCCGCTGCCGTAGCATGGCACGCCCATTATCCGGAGAACGCACCCCTCCGAGTGAGCCTCACCGGGTACGGCGAGGTGGATGAGCTCATGCTGGAAACACTCCGGGGAGATGCGAGACTCCTGGTGCTCGATCTGTTCTGCCAGCGTCGGGAAACGGTGGACGAGGTGGACACCCTTTTTCCCGAGGGAGGCGAACCGTTGCTCTTCGACCATCACAAGACGACAGAGGAGCGTTTCGGCAACCGGAAATGGATGGTCATCGACACGAGTGTTTGCGCGGCCAAAGTGTATTACGACTGGGTTCTGAAGAGGGATCTTCCGGCCGCTCCGCGGCGGCGGCTCGAATCTCTTGCGGATCTCGTGGACATCGCCAACGACAGGGACCTCTGGCTCGGGAAAAGGGAGGAAAGCCGCCTGTGGCAGGCTTTAGTGACTCTCTGCGGCCCCTGGAGTGTCTTTGCCCGTCTCGTGGCGAGCCCTTCCTCCACGCTGACGGAGGAGGAAAGAGATGTGGCGGAGCGTTTCGTGGCCCGTCAGGAGGAACGATTCTCCCGGGCGAGGGAAAAGGTGATCCGCTCCGGGGACGCTCTCGTCTGGGTCGGAGCGGACCTCCTGGAGTACGGGGACGTGTCCGATTTCTGCGGTCTTCTTCTCGATCGCTCGGACGATCCCCCAAGACTGGTGGCGGTGGCGAACCGCAAGGTCTCCGGCGATTGGGCCATCTCCATGCGGAGCCGGGAAGGACTCGCGGGACGTCTCGTCGGACTGCTCAGGGATGGGCGGAAGGTCCGCGGCGGCGGTCACGGGGACGCGGCGGCGCTCTACTATCCCTCTTCGTACAAGGAAGGACAGATCCGGGACACGCTGCTCTCGGGAATCCGCACAGCCGATGACCAGGACCGCCCCATGGGACTTTCCCTGGGGGATCTTCTGCAGGCGAAGCTGGGAAAATGAAGGAAGGAAGACGGGCAATGAAGGAGCGACTTCGCAAGAGCTATGTGCTGCGCATCGCCGTGGTATGCGTTCTCTCCCTGCTTCTGGGGTTTCTGGCGGACCGGGCGGTATTCTCCCTCTGGTCCAGCGAGGGGACCTGGATCGTGCGCGTGGAGTCCATCGGCGCAAGAGAGCCGGTTCCCCTCGACATGCCGGAACCGCAGAACGGCGACCCCCAGGGCAACGAGTCCCTCGGAGAGTGGCAACAGGTCCGTATTCCCCTGGTGGTGCGCTTCCTTACGGGCGACCGGAGGGGTGAGCAGGAGCAGGTCGTGGTGGAGCAGCTCACCAACAGCGGCATTTCCCTGAATGACGGAGACCGCTATTTTCTGGGATGCGACACCTTCCCCGACGGCTCCATCCAATGCTACGTGAGCGATTTCTACCGGGTTCCCTGGGTGGTGGGATTCATCTCCCTCGCCGCGGGGGGCCTCGTTGCGAGTGCCGGCGTCGCGGGCATTCGGGCTCTTCTGGGGCTCGTCCTTTCTCTCGTGGCGCTCCTCGGGTGGTTCGTTCCGGCAGTGCACGACGGCGCGTCGCCCATTCCCTACTCGATCGCCGCAGTGGCTTTGGTGACGGCCTTCACGGTGCTTCTCGTGGTGCGACGCAAGCACTGGCGCCCCGTGGCCTTCCTCGGCGCCGTGGGCGGCGCCGTCACCGCCTCGGTCATCGGTTCCGTCATGGTCTGGTTCTGGAAACTCTCCGGCATGGCCGGAGAGGGAGGCGCTCTTCTGGCCTCCACACTTCCCGGGCTCTCTCTCAAGGGACTTCTGCTGGCATCGGTCATCGTCGGCTCCATCGGCGCCGTTCTGGACGTGGCCGTCTCGGTGACCTCCACCGTGGCGGAGCTCTCCACCTATGATCCGCAGATCACACCGACCCGTCTCTGGCAGGCGGGGCTCGGCGTGGGGCGCGAGGTGCTGGGGAGCATGGTGAACACCCTCATCCTGGCCTATCTCGGGGGATCCCTCCCCTTCGTGGTGCTCATCGCCGAAGCGGGTCCCACCTTCTTCGGTTTCTTCAACGATCCCAGCATCGCCGAAGAAATCGTCCGCAGCCTCGCGGGTACCATGGGGCTTCTGCTCACGGTACCCATTACGGCCTTCCTCGGCATGTGGTGGCACAGACGGGATCAGCGGATGGGAGGACAACAGGGCAAGCCGGGCATGCGCAGACCCTTTTCGAGCTGAGTTCGACGCCGCGTCGCCAGCGGGAGCAAGCCCGCAGCCGTTTTTTCCTCGGTCTTTGACTCTTGGGACGACATGGAAAAAGGGGGAAAAGGAATGCTTCTGAGACGGGAATTCTCCTTCGACGCGGCTCACCGGCTGGAACAGTACCACGGCAAGTGCGAGGCGCTGCACGGGCACACCTATCGTTTCGCCGTCACCCTCGAGGGCGACCCCGATGCCGAGGGCATGGTGCTTGATTTCGTGGAACTCAAACGCATCGTCTCCGAAAACGTCCTGGCTTCCCTGGATCACTCCTATCTCAACAACGTGATTCCCCAACCCACCGCGGAATACATCGCCCTCTGGATCTGGAGGCGGATCGAGCCATTCCTCCGGGAACGTGGCGCATTCCTTTTCGAGGTTCAGGTGTGGGAGACCGCCACCTGTTCCGTGATCCTCCGCAGGGAAGACCTGGAGAAGCTCTCGCCGTGACGCTCTGGGAGGAGACCTTCGCCCGGCCGGAGACCCTTCGCCGGAGGCTTGAGGAGATGGACTGCTCTCCGGAGGACATGGCCAGTTTGGAGTCAGTGGAGAGCGTTCTCGCCTTCCACCTCTTTCGGGCGCCGGAGGCCTTGCGGAACATCCTCTCCAGAGAGGCCGCCGCAGCGGGGGTCCGCACGGCATGGCACCGCCGGGGGGCGGGGACCGATTCCGGGGAAACTCTCCTCCTCGGCACGCCGAAACAGCTTGAAAGAGTTGCGACAAGCCTTGCTGCCGTTTCGGACGCGGAGGCGAGGACATGGGGAGAGCGGCTCCGGCGCGCTCTCGCGGGCAGAGCGCGCCGGCAATGGACGCTTCCGCTGCCCCGGGGACGGGAGCTGCGTCTGGGAGGGCGCACTCTGATCATGGGGATCCTCAACCTCACGGAGGATTCGTTCTTCGCCGAAAGCCGCGTGACCGGTTTCTCCTGCGTCGCCCGGGCTCTCTCCATGGTCGAGGAGGGGGCGGATATCCTCGATCTCGGCGCCGAGTCCACCCGACCGGGAGCGATTCCTGTCTCCGAAGAGGAAGAGACGGCTCGCCTCGTTCCCGCCCTGAGAGCGATTCGGGAACATCTCCCCGAGGCAGTGCTCTCCGTGGACACCACGAAGGCATCCGTGGCAAGGGCCTGCGTCGCCGCAGGAGCCGATCTGGTGAACGACATCTCCGGACTCGGTTTCGACCCGGATCTCGCCTCCGCCGTGGGAGAACTCGGCGTTCCTCTGGTGCTCATGCACATCCGCGGAACTCCCGAGACGATGCAGGACGATCCGCGTTACGGGAACCTGGCGGCGGAAATGAATGCGTATTTTGAAGAACGCCTCTCCAAGGCCGAAGCGGCGGGCATTCCGCGGGACAGGATCATCCTCGATCCCGGCATCGGCTTCGGCAAGACAACGGCCCACAATATGGCACTCCTGCACCATCCGGAGTTTTTCCGTTCCTTCGGAAGACCTCTTCTCGTGGGACATTCCAGAAAAAGCTCTTTCGGAAAGATCCTCCGTCTGCCGCGCCCGGAGAATCGGCTGGAGAGCACTCTGGCGGTCACCGCCCTCTGTGCCTGGCAGGGCGTGGAGATTCTCCGGGTCCACGACGTTCGGGAGAACGTGCGGGTGGTGCGCACCATCGAGGCGGTGAAGACCCTCGGCGCCTGACGGCGATCCGCCTGGAAGTGAGGTGTGTCCTCCGTCGGAAACTTCTTCTCCGGTATTTTCCCTTCAGAAACATGTTGTCCGGGTGCGGACCACCTGAACAAGCCGTCCCCTGCACGACAAGGATTCCTCACGCGGTTTTCGTAGCATCCCCTCCGTTTCGCCCTGTTTTCGGTAGTGTGCCTTTCCTCAGGTGGATTTACACACAGCAAACGCAACAAGCTCTGAGGGAAAAACAACAGCGCATCCTCTGGCATGCCCTGTAGTCCTTCGCGAAGAGGAGGTTTCCACAACAGCTGGCCGGGAGAGTCCAGATTGAAAATACATATTTTGCTTAAAAAAAGTGAAATTATCAAGAAAAATCACAAGGAAGTCCTTCGTTGACAAAATCTTTTGCATGCGTTAGTCTATGTTCGCTGATGTGTTTGCAGAGCACCCTGGTTTTTTGACACGCGGAGAATATATGGCTTTATTTCAGTTTTTGCACGGTGTCACTACTCTTCGCACTCTTCGATTCCCCTTGGATGCACTTCGAAAAAATCCTCCATTTTTTGTTGCCGCCGCTGGTTTTTGACGTAAAATCACTTTTTGTATGCAAAAAAACTCCTTAGAGATGAAAAAATTATAAAAACTCTTCTTTCTTCTTCGGGAGGGATCCTTGGGATCGGCAAAGCGTTTCCGAAGGAGGACGCGAGGGAGGTGAGCGTCGGGAGAAACGCGGAAGGAACGGACCTTTACGCGAGAAAGGGCGGCCCGGGAGGAACTGTGGTGGATTCATTGGGGGATTCGGAGGTGAAACAAGGATGTCGATCCACGAAAAGATGATCAAAGAGGCGGTCGGAGCGACGCGTTCCGTCTATGGCGTCATCAGGGAGAAACGGGGAGGCGTGTTCAAGCTGACGGATGCCAAGCCCTACGTGGACGCGGTCAACACCATGACCGCCGAAGGAGGGCAGTGCAAGGAGGTCATCGATCTCCACGTCAAGTCCGTGAACGCCCATTACGAGATTTTGTGCGGCCTCACCGACACGATTCGTCCCGAGGACGACCCCTTCGTCGAGCACTACCAGACTCCGGCGATCCTGGAAGTCCTCTACGAGAGCGATCCGGCGTTCAAGAAGTCCATGTGGCAGTTCATCGATGCCATCGCCGCGAACAAGGCCCTCATCGGCCTCGAGGCGGTACGGCGCTACGGTGGCATGTACGGTCCCACCTGCGTTGTGGACTTCGCCATGTCCGTGGGTTCCGTTCCGAACCTGGTGAACCGGATCCTTCGCAACATGGACATGCCGAAGGAGCACAAGAAGACCATTCTTGCCTCCAAGTCCTGGGGGATGAACACGTCCTACGGTCTCGGAGGCGCCTTCCGGGCGGCCCTTGAGGCGGGCAAAAGCGCCGCCGAGGCGGAACAGGCCGAGGTCGAGACGCTCCAGTTCATCTACCGGGAGCCCATCGCCGCCCAGACCCACCTCATGGCCACCCACAATCTCGGCGGCCACGGCGGCCATAGCTCCTTCGACGTGGCAAAATACATGAAGCAGTACAAGGACAGGATGCAGGGCTCCATCGAGGCTGCGATGAAGGCTGGAGTGCACTACGCGAACATCTGCGCCGTGCCCGCCTACTGTGTGGGCGACGTGGGACATCATATTGCCCAGTCCGCGTACAACATGTTCAAGGACGACATGGTCTTCGGCATCTACGAGTCGGTGATGGACGTCTTCGAGGCGACGCTCAAGAAGGGACTTGAGATGAAGGCCTTCAAGAGCGAGTGGGACGTTCTCGCGGTGGCCACGGGAGCGCCCGCGGCGGCGTCGGCCTACATTCTCTGGCTCGACAGTTTCACTGTTCCCATGGTGGTGGATCTCCTCACGAAGCGCTTCTACAACTATGCCGCCATGAATCCAAAGCGTGGCGAGGCGGACGAGCTGCACAACGTGGACTTCATGGATGTTCTGGCCAGGGGGGAACAGATTCTGGACATTTCCCCCATCGGCGCGGGAGCGAAGATCAAGGGAATTCCCCTCGATTTCTCCCCCATCGATAAGCATCCCGTGGTGTCCAATCCGCAGCGCTACACCTACCCCGCCTGTGCCATCACGCAGCGCTTCGCCGCCCTCATGAGCCTGGCGGATTTCCCCTGCTATCTCACTCCCGAGTGCACTACGGCGACGCTGATGACGAACATCATCGCCCTCAAGCCCGACAAACCCGGTGCACCCGTCCGGGCTTGCAAGGGATGCGCCGTGACGTCCCTGATCAAGCGGAACGTGCCCTACGTGAAGGGGTGCGGTCAGGGCGACAACGGCTACTGCGAGTGGCATCTGTCGGTCTAGGTTCGGTTCCGTCTTTGCGGGAGGCCGGAGCGTGCTCCGGTTCTCCCGCTTTGTTTCGGGAGGGAAGAGCATGAAAAAAGTACTACTGCAGCTCGACGCGGATGAACATCCCAGTGTGTTCGACGCGGTGACGGCCCTTGACGCGGAGGTGGATGTGCTGCTCCGCCACGGAAGCGTCCGAGCCGAGTCCGTCCAGCCCCTCATTCACGGGCTGCTCTTCACCCGCGGACCTGAGGAGCTCCATCACAGCGCCGTTTTCATCGGCGGATCCTCCGTCACCGCGGGAGAAGCGATTCTCGAGGCGGTGAAGGCCGCTTTCTTCGGTCCCTTTTGCGTCTCCGTCCTCTTCGACGCCAATGGCTGCAACACCACCGCGGCGGCGGCGACGGCGAAGATCGCCGCCGCCACCGGAGGGCTTGAGGGGAAGCACGCGGTGGTTCTCGGAGGAACCGGCCCGGTGGGATGTCGGGCCGCGGCACTTCTGGCGAAGGAGGGAGCACAGGTGCTGCTGGCGTCGCGAACCTTCTCCCGGGCGGAGGCAACGGCCCAATCACTGCGGGAGCGCTTCGGTGCCGCCGTTCGTCCCGTGACCGCCACATCACCGGAGGAGACGCGGCGCATCCTCGAAGGAGCGGAGGTGGTGCTCGCCGCAGGCGCCGCAGGAGTGACGCTCCTTCCGGAGTCGGTCTGGACGAGTCTTCCGGAGCTGAAGGTGCTGGCGGACTGCAATGCCGTTCCTCCCGCGGGCATCGAGGGCATCAAGCCCGGCTCGAATGGTCGGGAGCGGGAGGGGAAGATCCTCTTCGGCGCTCTTGGCATCGGGGAGTTGAAGATGCGGGTTCACAAGGCATGTCTGAAACGGCTCTTCGAGGCGGGAGACCGCATCTGGGACGCCGAGGAGGTCTTTGTGGAGGCAAGGGAGCACATGACAACGTGACCATCCTCCTGGTGGCCTACAGCGCCCGCTTTCTGGCGGAGTCCGCTCTCTCCGGAGGTTTTCAGGTCCGGGCGGCGGATTACTTCGGCGACAGGGATCTCCGGGAGCGGGTGGAGAGCGCCTCGGTCCTGAGGGACCTCGGGGAGGCCTTTTCTCCGGCGGGGCTCTTCGCCGCGGCGGAGCGGCTCGGCGGGGATGCCCTCGCCTACGCGGGAGGGCTGGAGAATCACCCCGCCCTCGTGGTCCGGCTCAGCCGGAGACGGGAGCTTCTGGGAAATCCGCCGGAGGTGCTTGTGGCGGTTCGCGACTGGAAACGCCTGGGGGAGGCTCTGCGGAAGGCGGACCTCCCCACGCCGGAGATGCGCTTCCCCGGAGAGGAAGGACGGGCGGAAAGCGGAGGACGGTGGCTCGTAAAACCCCGGCGGGGCGCCGCCGGCGCGGGAATCCACTTCTGGAGGGGGGAGGTTTTGCCCCGGGGGAACGTGCTCCAGGAATTTCTTCCGGGCCTCCCGGGGAGTTTCACCTTTCTCGCGGACGGACGGCGCGCCGTTCCGGTGGGATGTACGGAACAACTGATCGGAAGGAAGGAGTTCGGAGGGAAACCCTTTGCCTGGTGCGGCAACGTGGCGCCCCTTGCCTTCGCTCCGGACGGAGAGGAGGCGGAACGCACGGAGACGCTCCTCCGGCGGATGGCGGAGGTCTTGGCCGAGGCGTTTTCCCTTCGGGGTCTCAACACCGTGGATTTCGTTCTCGTCGGAAGGAAGGGAGAACGCCTTCCTGTCCCCGTGGAGATCAATCCGCGCCCCTCCGCATCGCTGGAGGTGCTTGAGGCGCTTTTGGGGCGGTCTCTCTTCGGAGAGCATGTCCGGGCCTGCCGTGGCGTACTTTCCGAAGAATCCTTCCGTCCGGAAAGCGGTTTTTTCGGAAAGGGAATCGTCTTTGCCAGGCGGAAGGTGACCGTTTCCGCCACCGGAGAATGGCGGGCGTCGGGGCGCGCCGACATTCCTCACGATGGAGAGGAGATCGCCCGGGGCAACCCCATCTGTACGGTCTTCGGACAGGGGAAAACCCGGGAGGAGTGTCTCGAAGCGCTTCGGGCGGCGGCGCTCCGGGTTCGCCGGGAGATCGGGGACCGGGTTTTTCACTGGGAGAGAGGGGAGGCGGAGCGATGGGATTGCGGCTCGTCCTCGTGACGGGAAGAACCCTGGAGCAGGCGGCAGGGATGCACAAGGGAAAGTGCTCCGAGGAGTACCGCGCTGCGGTCAGCCGGGGGGAGATCGCCCCGGAAAACCTGGCGGCCCTTTCCCTCGCCGAGGGAGGAGCGGCCCTTCTCCGCACGGAGCACGGCACGGCGGAGGTGCGGCTCTTTTCCGCGGACCTGCCGGCGGGACTCCTCTTTCTTCCTCTGGGGCCTTTCGCGAATACCCTCGTGGGCGATGAAACGGAGGGAACGGGCATGCCCTCCTTCAAGGGAATTCCCGTGGAGGTGGAGCCCCTGTGACGGAACGGACAGAACACGTGACCTGCACGTTCTGCGGTTGTCTCTGCGACGACATCACCGTGGAGCACGAGGACGGCCGCATTTCCTCGGTGAGCCGGGCCTGCCCGAACGGCAGGGCGCATTTCCTGGACTATGCCCCGGCACCCCACCTCCCCCGCATTCGGGGTGAGGAAGCATCCTGGGAGGAGGCCCTCGCCGAGGCGACGCGCATCCTGAACGCCGCTCGAAGCCCTCTTCTGTACGGCCTCTCCTCGGCCTCCACGGAGGCGATCCGGAAAGCGGTCTCCCTGGCGGATCGCCTGGGAGCCTTCGTGGACAGCACCTCCTCGGTCTGCCACGGCCCGACGGGCCTTGCCATGCAGGCCGTGGGAGAACCCACCTGCACGCTCGGCGAGGTGCGGAGCCGGGCGGATCTGCTCCTCTTCTGGGGGTGTAATCCGGCAGCCTCGCATCCGCGGCACTTCGCCCGCTATTCCACCACCGCGAAGGGGCGCTTCGTTCCCGAGGGACGCAAGGGAAGGACGGTGATCTTCGTCGATGTGCGCCTCACGCCGGGGGCGCGCAGCGCGGATCTCTTTCTCCGGGTCGATCCGGGGTGCGATTTCGAGGTGCTCACGACCCTTCGTGCCCTGGTCCGTGAAAAACCTCTCCGGGAGCAAGAGGGGGTCTGCTTGGGCGGCGTGTCTCTCGGGGTGCTTCGGGACGTGGCGACGCGGCTCAAAAGCTGTCGCTACGGAGTCGCCTTCATGGGCATGGGGCTCACCATGACCCGGGGGAGAGACGTGAACGTGGCGGAACTGTTCCGCCTCGTGGCGGAGCTGAACACCTACACTCGTTTTTCGGTGATCCCCATGCGGGGGCACGGCAACGTCACCGGCGCCGACCAGGTTCTCACCTGGCAGAGCGGCTTTCCCTTCGCGGTGAGCTACGCCAGGGGGTATCCCCGGTACGGTCCGGGGGAGTTCACCGCTGTGGACCTGCTTCGCCGGGGGGACGCGGATGCGGCGCTCATTCTCGCCTCCGATCCGGCGGCGCATTTTCCGAGCAGGGCGGCGGCGCGCCTCGCGTCGATACCGACGGTCGTCCTCGATCCTGAGGAGAGCCTCACCGCCCGGGGCGCCACGGTGTGGCTGCCCACGGGAAAGGCGGGCATCGACGTTCCCGGGAGCGCCTACCGGATGGATGGCGTTCCCCTGCGGCTTCGGCCGTTTCTCGCGCCTCGGCGCCCCTCCGACGAGGAGATCCTGGGGCGGTTGCTCGAGGAGGTGGCGCCATGATCCGCATACGGGGCGGGCGCGTCGTCGATCCCGCGAACGGCGTCGATGGAGAGGTCCGGGATCTGTGGATCCGGGAGGGGCGCATCGTGGCGCCACCTCCGGAGCCGGTACCGGATGTGGAGGTGCTCGACGCGGAGGGGATGGTGGTCCTTCCGGGAGGCGTGGACCTGCACAGCCACGTGGCGGGAGGCAAGGAGAATCTGGGGCGGAAGCTCCGTCCCGAGGACCATCGGGAGCACGTGCGCCCCCGGGAGGGATCTCTCCGCTCCGGGTCGGGGTTCACCGTTCCCTCCACCTTTCTCTCGGGCTATCTTTACGCCGAGATGGGCTACACCACGGTGATGGAGGCCGCGTCGGCGCCGCTCTTCGCCCGTCACGCCCAGGAGGAGCTGGAGGATCTCCCCATGGTGGACAAGGGGCTCTTCATCACCCTCGGGAACAACCACTTCGTTCTCGAATACCTCGCCCGGGGGGAGGAGGAGCTGCTCCGCAACTACGTGGCCTGGCTCCTCCGCGCCACCGGCGCCTACGCGGCGAAGGTCGTCAATCCGGGGGGTGTGGAGAACTGGAAATGGGGACGCAACGTGTCCTCCCTGGACGAGGAGGTGCTTTCCTTCGGCGTAACGCCCCGGAAAATTCTCTCCGGCCTCGCCGAGTCAGTGCGGAAGCTCGGCCTCCCCCATCCGCTGCACGTGCACGGCATCAACCTCGGACAGACCCGCAGCGCGGGCACCACCGTGGACACCGCGAAAACCCTCGACGGACTGGGAGGACACCTCTGCCATCTCCAGTTTCTGAGCTACGAGGAGGCCAGCGAGGGAAGCTCCCTCTTCCGCTCCGCTGCCTCCCGGGTGGCGACGGCCCTGGAGGCGACGACACTCTCCCTCGATGTGGGGCAGATCGTCTTCGGCGGGGCCACGACCATGACCTCCGACGGACCGCTGGAGTATGCTCTCCACCGCCTCACCGGGGCGAAGTGGATCAACGACGACGTGGAGGGAGAAGGCGGCGGCGGAGTTCTTCCTCTCTCCTACGACCGAAGGAGCCGTCTTTCCGCGGAACAGTGGATCACCGGTCTGGAACTCTTTCTCCTCCTCCGGGATCCCTGGCGGCTCGCTCTCACCACGGACCATCCCAACGGCGGCCCCTTTTTCTGCTATCCTCAGATCATGCGGCTCCTCATGGACCGGAGCTACCGGGAGGAGGTCATCGCCACCCTTCCGCCGAAGGTCCGCTCTGGAGCGCTCCTCCCCTCCCTGGACCGAGAGTATTCTCTCTCCGAGATCGCCGTGATCACCCGGGCGGCTCCGGCGAGAATTCTCGGCCTGCGGAACAAGGGACATCTCGGCATCGGGGCCGACGCCGACGTGGCGCTCTACGACCAGGTCTTCACCGACGGAACGCCCTGCCGTTGTGCGAAATATCCTTCCTGCCGCCGCGCTCTTTCCCGGGTTCGGCATCTGGTGAAGGGGGGCGAGGTGGTCATCCGGGACGGCAAAATCGTCAAAGAGGTCTCGGGGCGGAGGCTCTGCGTGATTCCGCCCTTCGACGAGAGCCTTGAGCCGCGACTCCGGAAACAGTTCTCCGAGACCTATTCCGTGGCCTTCGAGAACTATGCCCTGGAGGAGGGGGAATTTCCGCACCGGGAGGTGGTGCCGTGCTCGAAAACATGAACGTGAACGGGGACGAACGAATCTTTCTGAGTCTTGGGGCGAACCTCGGCGACCGACAGGGGAATCTCCTCCAGGCGTTGCAGTACCTGGGAGCCAGGACTACCGTGCGCCGTCTTTCCTCCTTCTACGAGACGGATCCCGTGGGGTGCGAGGGGGCGCCGCCCTTTCTCAACACCGTGTGCGAGGTGGCCACGGACCTGGAGCCCCGGGAACTGCTGGAATTTCTGCTGCGCATCGAAAAGCGCATGGGCCGCCTGCGCCCTTTCCGGAACGCGCCGCGTCCCATCGACATCGACCTGCTTTTCTACGGAAAGCGGTGCATCGATGAGACGGATCTGGTGGTGCCCCATCCCCGCATCGCCGAAAGGGGGTTCGTGCTGATTCCTCTGGCGGAAATTGCCCCGGAATTTCCGCATCCCCTTCTGGGGCGCTCCGCGGCGGAGCTGGCCGAGGCGGTGGGAACCCAAGGCGTGCGCAAAGTGGAGCGGAGCCTCCGGCTCCGCCTCTCCGGTGATCCTCAGCAATGCGCTCCCGAAGTGTCCGTGGGGCTTTCCCGGGTGGGGGTGACCAACCTGGAGCGGGTCATTCGCCTCGGAGGCTCGGAGCGGTCGGATCCCGCCCTGTTTCACGCCTGGCTCGACCTTTTCGCCGACCTCGGCCCGGAACAGGCGGGAGTGCACATGTCCCGCTTCTCCGACGCTCTGGAGGAACTGGTGGAAGAACTCACCACGAGCGCCTTTCCCGACGTGGAATCCCTGGCGGAGCGCCTCGCCCTCGCCGTCGCCCGGGCACAGAATGCCCGCTTCTCCCAGGTCAGCATTCGTGCGCGCTATCCCCTTACCCGGATCACTCCCATTTCGGGAAAGCGCGTGGAGGACATGGCTACCTTTCTGAGCATCGCCGCGAGCGACGGAGAGCGGACACGCCATCTCGTGGGCGTCGAGGTTGACGGTCTCACGGTCTGTCCCTGCGCCCAGGAGATGGTCCGCTCCTACGAACGGCAGCTTCTCCTGGACGAGGGCTTTCCGGAGGAACAGGCCGAGAAGATCCTGGACCTGCTCCCCATCGCCTCCCACAATCAGCGGGGACGGGGCACGCTTCTCATGGGAGGCGGCGAGGGCATCCGGGCGGAACACCTCGTGTCCATCGTGGAGGTCTCCATGAGCTCCGAGGTCTACGAACTCCTCAAGCGCCCCGACGAGTTCTTTCTGGTCAACAAGGCGCACCGCAACCCCCGCTTTGTGGAGGACGTGGTGCGGGAAATGCTCCGGAACCTGCTCCTCGTCTACGCGGATTTCCCCGGGAACACCTTCGTGCTCGCCCGGCAGGAGAATCTGGAGAGCATCCATCGCCACAACGCCTTTGCGGAATACCAGGGAACGCTCGCGGAGATCCGCGGAGAGATCGAGGAAGGGCGTCCGAGGGCGAAGCACACCTCCCTCGACGCGTGGCTTCGGGAGGGATGGCCGTGAGGGAGGGAACATGCACAGGGCGCATCGCCTGGTGCGTCACCGGGGCGGGACACTTTCTCGAGGATTCGCTCCGGATCGCCACATCCCGGGACGATGTGGACTTCTTTCTCTCCCGGGCGGCGGAGGAGGTGGTGCGGATGTACCGTCTCGGGGATCTCCTCTCGGGACGACCGGTGTTCCGGGACACCGCGGCGTCCGCGCCCCTCTCTGGGCGGTTCTCAGGGGGCCGCTACCGCCTTCTGGTGGTCGCCCCCGCGACATCCAACTCCGTGGCCAAGTTCGTCCTCGGCCTCTCGGACAGCCTTGTCTCCACCCTCTTCGCCCAGGCGGGGAAAGCCGGCGTCCCAGCCCTCGTCCTCCCCACGGATACCGTGACGGAAACCTGGTCTCTCACGCCCTCGGGCAACCGGGTGCGCATCCGGCCCCGGGCGGTGGACCTGGAGAATTCGCGCCGGCTCGCCTCCTTCGAGGACGTGACCGTCGCGGCCGATCCGGAGGAGTTCTCCCGATGGCTCGCACGCTTTTCGTGACGGGAACCCTCGCCGCGGAGTCCCTGGAAGAGATTCTCCGCGGCATGGAGAACGTGCCCTGGCGGATCGAGGTCATGCCCATCACCGTGGCGGCTCTCATGACCGTGGAGTGGATCGCGGAACGCCTTTCCGTGCCGGAAGAGTGCGACCGGGTCGTGCTTCCCGGCCTCGTCCGGGGCGATCCGGCAGTTCTGGCGGAGCGCCTGGGCGTTCCCGTGGAGCGGGGGCCCAGGGACCTGAAGGAGCTGCCCCGCCGCTTCGGACAGCGGATGGAACTGAGGGGTTACGGCACCTACCGCACCCGTATCCTGGCGGAGATCGTGGATGCCTGGACGAAGGGCGCGGCGGCCCTCCTCACCGCCGCCCGGATCCGGGCCGCGGCGGGAGCGGACATCATCGATCTGGGCGGTCCGCCGAAGGAGCCCTATCCCCGGGTGGGAGAAGCGGTGTCCCTGCTGAAGCGGGAGGGCTTTTGTGTCAGCGTCGACTCTCTGGACCCGGAGACGCTGAACGAGGCCTCCCGGGCCGGGGCGGACCTGCTTCTCTCGGTGCACGCGGGGACGCTCGACAGGGTTTCCCCGGACTGCCCCGTGGTGGTGATCCCCGAGCCTGAGACGGACATGACCTCCTTCCACCACTGTCTGGAGAGAGCCCTCGGACGGGGGCTCTCCGTTGTGGCGGACCCCGTGCTGGACCCCCTTCTCTTCGGTTTTTCCGAGTCCCTGATGCGCTTCACGGAGGTGCGACGTCGTTATCCCGGAATGCCCCTCCTGATGGGGGTCGGAAACGTGACGGAACTGGTGGAGGCGGACAGTGTGGGGATCAACGCCCTCCTCGCGGGGATCGCCGAGGAGCTGGAGGTGGACTACCTCCTGACGGTGGAAGAGATTTCCTGGACCGCAGGCAGCGTCCGGGAGCTCGATCTCGCCCGGCGCCTCATGCACTATGCCGGGAGCAGACGCATGCTTCCCAAGCACCTCGTGGGGAGTCTCGTGGTGGCCAAGGAGATCCCCTTCGAGGACTACACGGAGGAGGAGCTCCGGCGGATCGCCGCCAGGGTGCGGGACAAAAACTTCCGCATCTTCGTCGGAGAGGGGCGGATCCATGTGTTCAACGGCGAGCGCTTCGTCTCCGGGACGGAGGCGGGAGAACTTTTTCCGGCCCTGGGCGAGGTGGATGCCGCCCACGCCTTCTATCTGGGCCGGGAACTCGAACGGGCCGAGACGGCGCTGCGGCTGGGGAAACACTACGTCCAGGAAGAGCCGCTCCGTTTCGGCTATCGGAATGACCGCCATGATCCTTGAGGTCCTGCTCTCCACCCTGGACGAGGACGGATCCTCCCGCATCGTTCCTGCGGGGGCCCGCTGGGGAGAGACGCACCTGGAACTCCTCGCCTATCGGACGAGCCGGACCTGCGGCAATCTCCTCAAAGGGCGGGGCGCCGTGGCGAACCTCTGCGACGACGCGCTCCTCTTTGTCCGCTGCGCCCTTGACGAGGCGGCGAAGAAGGAACAACCCTGTCTCCCCTCCGGCAGAGTTCCCGGCGCCATTCTCGAACGGGCCTGCTCCTACCGGGAGCTGCGACTCCTCGCCGCCCTCGGCGAGGGAGAGCGGATCCGCTTTTCCTGCGAGGTCGTCGGAACGGGGACGATTCGGGAGTTTCTCGGGTTCAACCGTGCGGCGGGGGCACTTCTTGAGCTGGCGGTGGCGGCCACGCGCAGGACCTGGCTTCCCGAGGAGGCGTGGAAACCCCTGTGGAACCAGGCATGCCGTTGCGTGGAGCGCACCGGAGGTCCTCGGGAGCTGGAGGCGCTTTCGGTCCTCCAGGACTGTTTCTTCGGGGAGGAGGAAAAGGAGTGAAGGTTCGCGTCGAAACGGGCTCGAGACTCCATCTGGGGTTTCTGGATCTCGGAGGAGGGGTGAGGCGCCGCTACGGAAGCCTCGGTATCTCCCTGAACCGCCCCGGAGTGCATCTTGAGGCGGAGGGGGCTGCCGTCTGGGTCTACCAGGGGCCCGAAGCCTTCCGCGAACGAGTGGAGGAGGCTGCCGGAGCGGTGTCGCTCCTCGCGGGGAGAACGGAGGGGCTTCCACCGATCCGGCTCTGCCTTCGCAAGACCATCCCGCCCCACGTGGGGCTCGGTTCGGGAACGCAGGTCTCCCTCGCGGCGGGAACGGCCGTGGCGGAGCTTTTGGGCGTCCGGACGGGACCCCGGCAGCTGGCCGCCCTGCTCCGGCGGGGACGCCGCTCCGGAATCGGCGTGGAGGCCTTCGCCGGAGGAGGGTTTCTCCTCGACGGCGGGATCCGGGAGAACGGCGGCACGCCGCCGCTGCTCCTTCGGCGGTCTCTTCCGGCGTCGTGGCGTTTCCTCGTGGTGCTTCCCGAGACCGCGCCGGGCATCTCCGGAGCGGCGGAGGAGCAGGCTCTGGCCACGCTCCCTCCCGTCGAGTCCGCAGTGGTGGGGGAGCTCTGTCGCCTCGTTCTTCTGGACCTGCTGCCCTCCCTGGTAGAGGAGGACGGCGTCGCCTTCGGGCGGGCACTGACGGAGATCCAGCGCCTCGTGGGCTCCTGTTTCCTCGCCACCCAGGGGGGCATCTACTCCTCCCCTCTTTCGGAGCACCTGGTGACCCTTCTCCTGGAGATGGGAGCCCTGGGAGCGGGGCAGAGTTCCTGGGGGCCCGCAGTGTTCGGCTTCTTCGACGATCCCCTGATGGCGGAACAGGTGCGGAAGCGCCTCCTCGGATCCAGGGAGCTCGCGGGAGGAACGATTTTTGCGGCGGGGGGTGCGCGGGAGGGTGCCCGTATCCATTGCCGGAAGAACGCGGAAGAGGAGGAACGGTCGTGCGGTTCGCCGGAGTAGAGATCGAGGATACCTACGCGGAAGCCTTCAAGATGTGGGGGGCCCGGCTGCTCGTCACCGGAAGTTCCCCCGAGTGGGCACGGGCCGCCGCCGAGGCCGCGGCGGGTTTCGCCCACTCTGTGATCGGCTGCGGCTGCGAGGCCGGGGTGGAACGGTTTCTTTCTCCCGAAGAGACGCCCGACGGCAGGCCCGGTGCGACGGTGCTCCTCTTCGCCTCGTCCCGGAAGGACCTGGAGAAGCAGTTGCTCCTCCGGGTGGGACAGGCGGTCATGACCTGCCCCACCAGTGCCTGCTACAACGCTCTCGCCGGAGAGGAGGAACTCTCCGTGGGAGGAAAGCTCCGCTACTTCGGCGACGGCTGGCAGGGGAGCAAGGTGCTGGAGGGTGCCCGTTTCTGGCGGATTCCCGTCATGGACGGAGAATTTCTCGTGGAGGACCGCTTCGGCATCCGGCGGAGCATCGGAGGCGGCAATTTCCTCATCCTCGGCGCAGAGGCCCGGGCGGCCCTCGAGGCCGCCGAGGCCGCCGTCCGGGTCATGCGGCGCGTCCCCGGGGTCATTCTCCCCTTTCCCGGAGGGATCGTCCGGAGCGGCAGCAAGGTGGGATCCCGCTACAAGTTCCTCTCCGCCTCCACGAATACCTCCTACTGCCCTTCCCTGCGCCCTCTCGTGGAGTCGGCGCTGCCCGAGGGGACGAACTGTGTCTACGAGATCGTCGCGGACGGCCTGGAGGAAGACTCCCTTCGGCAGGCCCTCCGGGACGGCGTGAAGGCTGCCTGCCGCGAAGGGGTCTGCCGCATTTCCGCGGGGAATTACGGGGGGAAGCTCGGGCAGTACGTCTTCACTCTTCGGGATCTCCTGGGAGGTGACGCGCCGTGAAGGTGCTGCGGCCCCGGTGCGCCTTCGATGTTCCTGTGGAAGCGGAATGTCTTGTTCCGGAGCGGCTCGCGGAGATGACGACGGAAGCACTCCTCCGGCTGCCTCTGGCGTACGGACGGTTTTCCGTTCCTCTCGGAGAGCTTTTCGAAGTGGAGGCGGACGGCGCGGCGGATGCCGCGGTGGTGCTGGAGGGGGATTTTTCCCGGGTCAAGCGCATCGGGGAGAACATGGCCGGAGGCTCTCTTGAAATCCGTGGAAACGCGGGCATGCACCTGGGAGCGGGCATGTCCGGCGGGACGATCCGCGTTCTCGGCGATGTCGATGCCTGGGCAGGTGCTATGATGTCCGGAGGGTGCATCGAGATCACCGGCAATGCCGGTCCCTCCCTCGCGGGGGCCTACCCCGGGGAGACGCGGGGGATGCGGGGCGGCATGGTCCTTGTCCGGGGGGATACAGGGCTCCGGGCAGGCGAACGACTCCGCCGAGGTCTTGTCGTTGTGGGAGGTTGCACCGGCGATTTTCCGGGGCTCGGCATGCTCGCAGGGACTCTTGTGGCCTTCGGCACGCTGGGCATCCGCGCCGGGGCGGGCTCGAAACGAGGCACCCTCGTGGCGCTGGGCGGTGTCCGAGGAGAGATGCTTCCCACCTACCGGGAGGCCTGTGTCTATCGGCCCGTCTTTCTGGACCGGCTTCTGCGTTTTCTGGAGCGGGAGGGGTTTTCCGTCACTGCGGAGCACCGGAGCGGCCGATTTCGGCGCTGGGTGGGCGACGCGAACGAGTTGGGGAAGGGGGAGATTCTTGTCCATGAAAAAGACCTGCAATGAACGGAGCGTCGAAGTGGTCCGTCAGCTCGTGGAGGAAGCGGATGTCCTCGGCGTGGCGGTGCACCGCCTCGGAAACGGAACCCTGTGGATCGACTGCGGCATCGAGGTGGAAGGATCCCTGGAGGCGGGGAGACTCTACGCGCTCGCCTGCCTCGGAGGCATGGCAGACCTTCGGTTCGACACGTTCGACCTGGACGGAATCGCCTGGCCCTCCCTCTCCGTTTCCGTGTCCCGCCCTCTGCTGGCCTGCGTGGGATGCCAGTACGCGGGGTGGGACATCGAGGTGAAGGGGGCATCGGGGACGTACCGGGCCATGGGATCGGGTCCGGGCAGAATGCGCGGTTCCCGGGAGCCGCTGCTGGATCGGTTCGGCCTGAGGGAACGGACGGACGATGCGGTCCTCGCTCTGGAAACACGAACGCCCCCGGACGAGGAGACGGCCACGGCCATCGCCTTTTCCTGCGCGGTCTCGCCGGGGAAACTCGTGCTCCTCACGGCGCCCACGGCGAGTCTCGTGGGCTCGGTGCAGATCGCTTCCCGGGTGGTGGAGACGGGAATCCACAAGATGATCGAGGTGGACTTTCCCGTGGAGACGCTTTTCGCCGCAACGGGAACCTGTCCCATTCCACCCCTCTGCGCGGACGATACCGAGGCCATGGGACGCACCAACGACGCAGTCCTCTACGGAGGCTCCGCCTGGTACGCTCTGCGCTCCGGAGAGGATCTGTCCGTTCCGGCGGAACGACTTGCCTCGTCGAGTTCCCCCGACTTCGGTCTTCCCTTCCGGAAGATCGTCGAGCGCTACGAGGGGAATTTCTACAAGATGGATCCCCTGCTCTTCAGCCCCGCAGAGGTGGCGGTGAACGACCTGGCAACGGGAAGGACCTATTGCGCGGGACAGATTCGTGCGGATCTGCTCCGGAAGGAGTGGCTCGGGTCGTGAGAGCGGCCCTCGTGGGCAACCCCGAGGGATGGCACGCAACCCAACTGGAGGCGGCGCTGGAGAGACGGGGCGTCACGGTGAGCCGCTTTCCCGCCACGCGCCTCTCCGGTTCCATCGGCGCCTCTCCGGGCGCGTCCTCTCTCGGGACATCCCTTGCGGACCAGGATCTCGTCCTGGTCCGGGCGATTCCGTCGGGCTCCCTGGAACAGGTGATCTTCAGGCTCGACGTGCTGCACCTCCTCCGGCGCAGAGGCGTCCGGGTGGTCAACTCCCCGGAGGCGCTGGAGCGCTCGGTGGACAAGTTCGCCACCAGCGCTCTGCTGGAGGAGGCGGGGATCCCCACACCCCGCACGGAGGTGACGGAGACTCTCGACGAGGCACTGGCGTGCTTCCGCAGGCTCGGCGGCGACGTGGTGGTGAAACCCCTTTTCGGCTCCGAGGGGAAGGGGATCGTCCGCCTCCGTGATCCCGAGACAGCATGGATGACCTTCCGCGCCCTGGATCTGGGGCGCTCCGTGTTCTATCTTCAGCAGTTCGTGCCCCACGGTAACGAGGACTTTCGCCTCTTCGTCGTGGGCGAAGAGGTGACGGGCGCCATGGTCCGCCGCGGAGAGGACTGGCGAAGCAATCTCGCTCGGGGGGGCAGAGGAGAGCGCTTCGCTCCCGACGAGCATCTCCGGTCCCTGGCGGTGCGGGCTGCCCGCGCCGTGGGTGCCTTCTACGCCGGAGTGGACATTCTTCCCGGTCCTGACGGTCCCCTGGTGGGAGAGGTGAACGGCATTCCGGGGTGGAAGGGGCTTGAGTCCGCCCTGGGGGTGTGCATGGCGGAGCTGTTGGTGGAGCGTCTTCTCGGCGCTTCCTTCTCCGGGGACGTGTCATGAAGGACGGGCGGACCCGGAGGGAAGTGGTCCGCCACGTGGAGCTTGCCTGTCTCCTGGAGGTGGGGGCGCCCAAACCGGGTAACGTGAACCGCTTCGCCGACTTCTGCGACGCCACCCTGGAGGATTTTCTCGTGAGCGCCGTCGCCGTGGGCGAGACCTTCCGGCGGACCCGGCCCTGGTCCGTGGGGATGCTGGTGCTTCGGGGCGTCACTGCGACCCGGCGTCTTACGGGGACCAACACGAACCTGGGCATGCTCCTCCTGCTGGCTCCTCTCGCCATGGGGGCTCTCGCCTCTCCCCGGGGAGCCCTGCGACAGGGCGTTCGGGAGGTGCTGCGCGGAACGGACGCGGAGGATGCCCGGCAGGTCTACGAGGCCATCCGGCGAGCTTCGCCGGGGGGGCTCGGCAACGCTCCCCTCCACGACGTGACGGAAAAGACAACAGACCCTCCCGCGTTGTCAAAGGCCATGGAGGCCGCCGCGGAAAGGGATTCAGTCGCCAGGGAGTACTCCCGGGATTTCGAGTGCACCTTCGATCTCGTCCTGCCCGCGCTGCATGGATACCTCGCCGCCGGAGCGGACCTGAGCGACGCGGTGGTGCGCACCTTTCTCCGGGTGCTTGCGGCGGTTCCCGACACGCTCATCGCCCGAAAGGCCGGAGGCGAGGAGGCGCGGCGCATCTCCCGCCTGGCGGCGGAGCTGCTCGCCACTGCGCCCTCCGTTGGTGTCTCTCCGCTGGAGCGAAGGTTTCTCCGGGAGTTCGATGCCCTTCTCCGTTCCGGAGGGAACCGGACCAATCCCGGGACCACGGCGGACCTGGTCGCGGCGGGGCTCTTCTGTCTTCTCTCAGAGAACCCCGGTGGCCGGGACGAAACGGTGCTGCGCTTCCGCAGGAGCGCCGCAAAAGAGCAGTTCCTGCAGGTGCAATAAAAAAGCGCCCCCGCAGGAGAGCGCACATTGGAAAACGGACAGATCGCCCCGGTGTTTCGGAAGTCCTCGGGGTGGTTCATAAGACGCACGCGGAGTCGCCTCACGCGCCGGTGATGATCTGCAGAATCACCTCATCCGTGTCCTTCATGCCGGTGGTGCTGATGCGTCCGAGATGGCGGATGCTCTCCTCTGCGCTGGAGACGACGATGCCGTTCTTGCCGCTCATGGCCACGCCCTTTTCGGCGAGGAGCGCCGCGAGAAGGGCTTCGCCCGCGGAGGTGGCGATCTTCAGCGCGCAGTCGTGCTTGGCCCCGTCGCAAAGCAGCCCCGCGAGATTGCCGAGCATCATGTTGATCGCCGCGGCGATGGCGTCGTCGTCGCCGTCGAGCATCCAGGTCATTCCCGCGGCGGCTCCCGTTCCGGCGGCCACGGCGCAGCCGCAGACCGGCGAGAGGCGTCCCGTGAAGTTCTTGATGTAGAGCGTCACCAGGTGACTGAAGGCCAATCCCCTCAGGAGAATCTCCTCGCCCAACCCCCGGGCGTCCGCAAGGACCTTCAGCGGAACGACGGCGGTGATGCCGTGGTTGCCGCTTCCCGCGCTGCTCATCACCGGAAGGGGGATACCTCCCATGCGGGCGTCCGTGGCGGCGGCGGCGACCATGCGGACCTTGCAGAGCAGGCTGTCCTCGATGATTCCCTCGCGAAGCAGCTCCTGGAAGGACCGTCCGACGCCGAGCCCGGCCCCGAGGCGGAGTCCCTCTGCGGCCATGGCCATGTTCATGGTCACGCCCTCCAGCAGAAACCGCAGCTCCTCCGGAGGAATCTCCGCGATCTCCCGGCGGAGCTCCGCCAGGGAGAGGCACGTCACATCGAAGTCGTCTCCGGACGTGCCGGAGGCGCCGCTTTCCGCGCACCGAGCTGCCGCGAAGACGATCTCGCCGTTGTGCGTGATGCGCACCACCTCGTCGTGCTTGTTCGCGATGACCGCCTCGGCCGCGTCCGTGGCCGTCTCGACCGTGGCTGACACGTACACGCCGGTCTTGTCCCGGTCGAAACGCACCTCCACGAGGGGAAGCAGCTCCTCCGCCCGTTCGTAGTCCTCTTTCGAGCAGTTCTTCAGCACCTCCAGGCCGAGGTCCGGATTTCCCCCCGCGAAAGCGAGGGCCGCCGCGTAGGCGTTGCCCGTCTTGTCCGTTCCGGGGATGGTGACGCTGAAACCGTTCTTGTAGATGTTCGGGCTCACGACGACGAGAATCCGCTCCGGTTTCCCCCGGACGAATTTTCGTGCGTTCGCCGTCGCCAGAGCGACGGCGATGGGTTCCGTACAGCCCACGGCGGGTTTGACCTGTCTTCGCAGTGTCTGGAGCAGTTCCTCCCTGTACATGATGGGCGCTCTCTCCTCAAGGTGACAGAAATAGGCTTTCTCAGAAACATCGAAACTTCCGGATGCCTGGCATTGTTACATTGTTTCTTCGCGCTATCCTTCTTGCGGCTTGTTCGGACTTCTTGTCCGTAAAAGAGAATTTCTCTTCCCTTGCGGTTACAGTAGCACAGATAAAAAAGATGTTTCAAGGAGCAATTTTTTTCTTTTTGCGTGCTGGGGATTCCCACTAAAAATTCTCCAGAGTGATTCCCGGGAGTGGCTCTCGCATCTTTTGATCAAGAGCAAAGACCTTTACCTCGGCCCGGTGATCCCTTCGGTCATCCACAAGAGGAATGGTCTTGTCGTGCCGTTCGACGCCGTCCATGATCACACGCATCTCTTCAGCGTCGGCGAAATCTTGCAGGACGGTGATGTGTGTGACGGTCTCCCGGTATCGATAGTGTATCTTGATCTCTCTCCAAGCTTCGGGGAGGCACGGTGTTATGTGCAGTTTATCCACGTCGAGTCTGAGTCCCAGGAACGATTCCACAAGCAGCTGGTACATCCAGGCGGCTGAGCCCGTGTACCATGTCCAACCGCCGCGACCGGTATGCGGTGGCGCCGCATAGACATCGGCCGCTACGACGTAGGGTTCCACTTTGTAGGAGGCGATTTTTCCGGAGGAATTCGCATGATTCACCGGATTGATCAAGGTGAAGAGTTCCCATGCGCGTCGGTTGTGTCCCAAGCGAACAAAGGCCATTATCGCCCAGACGGCCGCATGCGTGTATTGTCCGCCGTTTTCTCTCACTCCGGGAGCGTATCCTTTGATGTAACCAGGATTCAGTGCCGATGTGTCGAAGGGTGGATCCAGAAGCTGAATCAGCCCGTGTTCCTGGTGAACAAGATGTGTGTCCACCGCATTCATGGCCACATGCGAACGTTCAGGGTCAGCCGCTCCTGAAAGAACGGACCAGCTTTGGACGACTGAATCGATACGACATTCGGTGTTCATGGATGATCCAAGGGGTGAGCCGTCGTCGAAATAGGCGCGTCGATACCATTTGCCATCCCAACCGTGTTTCTCGATATTACGACGCAGACGGGTCGCTTCTCTTTCGCATCGCTCGGCGAAGGAGGTATCGCCGTGTAGGCGGGCAATTTCTGGAAAACGCGTGAGTATTTCATAGAGGAAAAATCCCAGCCATACGCTCTCGCCTTTACCATGCTCACCCACCAGATCCATGCCGTCATTCCAGTCGCCGGAACCGATGAGCGGCAACCCATGTTCGCCGAATTTGAAGCCGTTCAGAATAGCTCGGACACAGTGCTCGTAAAGACTCGCCGTCTCTTCGGATTGACCGGGAAGATCGTAGTAGGAGTTTTCATCCTCGTTCAACAGACGACCCTGGAGAAAGTGTACGGATTCTTCCAACACGCCGGTGTCCCCGGTGGCAAGGACATAGCGGCTCGTTGCGAGGGGCAGCCAGAGGTAATCGTCCGAACAGCGTGTGCGTACACCTTGTCCTGTTGGAGGATGCCACCAGTGTTGAACATCCCCTTCCGGAAATTGGCGTGATGCGCACAGGAGGAGATGCTCGCGCACGAGGTGCGGCCTGGAGTGAATGAGCGCCATCACATCCTGCAACTGATCCCGGAAACCGAAGGCACCTCCCGATTGGTAGGTTGCGCTTCGCGCCCAAAGGCGACACGCGAGGGTTTGGTACAACAGCCAGCCATTGGCCAGCACATTGAAGGATGGATCGGGTGTTTCCACATGTACCGCACCGAGGATGTGGGTCCATTGTTGCCACACCGCGTCAAGTGTGTTGTGCGCAGCCGTCGGTCCCCGAAAGCGATTGACCAGACTTCTGGCGTCGTTGATGTCTTGTCCCAGGCCGAGCCTGAAGATGATTTCACGCTCTTGTCCAGCAGCCAGTTCAAAGCCTATTTGGATCGCCGCGCAGGGATCCAGGCATGCTCCCACTTTTCCGGAGAGACGCGTACGTTTCAGGGCCGCGGGAGCGCGGAGCGTACCGTTACGACCTAGAAATTCGGTTCGATCGCCGCATACTGTCCGAGCCGTGTCGTCCACGTCGAAAAAAGCGATCCGATGGGGAAATTCCGTGTTGTAGGGATTACGCGCGAAGAGCGCGCCGCTGTCCGCGTCGATTTCGGTGATCACATACATCGCCGATTTTGCGCGCAGGTCGCCGAGCACCCATTCCACATATCCGGTCGCTGAAAGCCGACGGGATCGATTCGATTCGTTGCGCACCTTGAGCACGGCAATCTTGACCGCCGCGTCCGGAGCTACGTAGATCCACAATTCGGAATGGATGTCATGCTCGGTGTGCTCAAAAACACTGTAGCCGAATCCGTGTCGAGTGACGTAGGGTGTTGTCCCCCGGCAGGGAAGGGGCGCCGGCGACCATAAGTGGCCGCGTTCCTCGTCTTGGAGGTAAAATACCTCACCGCCGGATTCGCTTACGGGATCGTTTCCCCAGGGCGTGAGGCGGAATTCATGGGCGTTCTCTCCCCACGTGTAGGCAAGACCGCTCTCCGAGATGACGGTGCCGAAGTGTGGATTGGCCAGCACATTCACCCAGGGAGCCGGAGTCAGCTGTCCATGTGCGGTGGTGATGACGTATTCGCGCCCATCAGGAGTGAATCCGCCCAGTCCGTTGAAGAAGGTAAGATCGTGACGGGGCAACGGTGCGGTTGCCACGGATTCGGGGCGGCTGGTTCTGGTCGGGACGAGGAGCGGCACGGCCGTTTCCGCAGGACTTCGATCTTTGATCTGGTCCTCCAGTGGTCCTCTGTGGTCGGTGACGACGACGCGAGCGACTGTCTGGATCAGGATGCGGTCTTCTTCTGCGATCTGGTGAGCGGACCTTACGAAAATGCCCCCGGGTCGAGCGGTTGCACTGGTTTCGATGCCCACGGCAACGAGTGCCATGATCTGGTCTTGGAGGAGTTGCCGGTACCCAGCACGGTCCTCGTTCCAGATCACGAGGTCCACGGCCAGCCCCTTCAAATGCCAGTACGCGTGGGCTTGCACAAGTTGACGTACCAGGTTGATATTGGCCGGATCTTCGATCTGCAGCAGCACGATCGGCAGATCTCCGGAAATGGCGTAGCCCCAGAGGCCCGATTGCCCGCGGCGATTTTTGAGGAGGACATCTGGACCTGCGCGCAACAAGGCATTGGAATAAATGATCGAACCGGCGAGGCGCCCGTAGAGCTGCGCATCTGATTCCGATGCGTTAATCTGTCGCAGCAGCACTTGGCCATGAGTCCATGCCAGATCGAAGACGCGATTTGCAAGACCTTGGTCATTGTATTTCTCCGTCAGGCCCAGGGCGATCTCACGGGTTTCTCCGATTCCAGTGACCATATCAATCGTGACCGATTCTTCCGGATCAAGGGTTATGCGGCAGCGGATGGCGACAATCGGATCGAGTACGGAACCCTCGCTGTTCGAGAGTTGCTCCGCGAAACCGCCGTCTACCCCGCTTATCGCCTGTGGTGCGGCGACGGTGTTGCCGTGGCCGATGAAAAGCAGTCGATCGGTTTCATAGGAAACGTCTCCGGTTTTTGCGCCATGCACGGACATCAAATGGAGCATCCAGGGTGTCTGATCGTTTCGAGAACGGGGCCGGCGGGAGCAGAGAATCGCTCGCTGCCGATGGATGATTTCGGTCTGCACGAAGAGATTGCTGAACGCCGGATGCAGTGCGTCTGCAGCAGGTGTTGTCAAAACCACTTCCGCGTAGCTGGTGACGTCTATTGTGCGACGTGTCCTGGAACGGTTGGTAATATGGACACGCCGCAGTTCAATGTCATCCTCGGGAGAAACGGCGATTTCGGTATGGGTGTCGTACTCGTGATCACGTCGCCGAAATTCGGCACGTCCTTCCGAAAAAATCGCCTCATAATACGTCGACGGCCTGCGCGTCGGCTGATACGCGGTTGACCAGAAATCTCCGCTGGCCACGTCGCGGATATAGCAGAACGTGCCCCAGTCGTCGCAAGTGCGGTCCTCGCGCCAACGGGTGACGGCGAGGTCCTTCCAGTGGCTGTACCCCCCTCCGGCGTTGGTGATCATCACGTGGTACCTTCCGTTCGAGAGCAACTGCACTTCCGGATTGGGCGTGTTCGGACTCGGAAAAACGCGAATGGGAGTCTCCGAAGCCCTGAGAGTGGAAAGGTGCTCGGAAAGCTCGGTGGTGTGCGCATAGAATGCGGTTGCTGCGGGAATTTTCTCCTGAAGCAGAAGCAAGGTCGCCTGGAACAGGGGAACTGACTCGAAACGCTTCTGCATAGGGTGGTCCAGAAGGAAAGAGGCCAGAGATAAAAGGCTCATTCCTTGATGATGGGCCATGAAAGATCGGACGACGGCGGTCGATTGTCCGCGCGGCAGACGGGACGGAGTGTAGTCGATCGCTTCGTAGAAGCCGTATCGGGCTTCAAAACCTTCCGCAGAGAGCTGTTCGAGATTTCGGCACGCTTCCTGGGGTGCTACCAATAGCGCCAGTGCCGAGGCATACGGCGCTATCACGAGATCCTCGACGAGTCCGCGCTTGAGTCCCAGTCCTGGTACGCCAAAGGCGCGGTATTGATAGTTAAGATGCACATCAATGGCATTGTAGCCACATTCCGAAACACCCCACGGTACGGAACGCTTCTTTCCATATTGAATCTGGTTAGCGACAGCCGCTCGGCAGGTCTGGTCAAGGAGTGAATTCTCGTATGTGGGCATTACCAGGAGGGGCATCAGATATTCGAACATCGAACCGCTCCAGGAAAGGAGAACTGGTTCTCCGGCAGCGGTAGTGAGCAAGCGTCCCAAGGCAAACCAGCTCTCCTGAGGCAGTTGTCCCTGTGCAATCGCCACAAAGCTGGAAAATCTCGCTTCCGAAGCCAGGAGATCGTAGCAGCCGGAGTCTCGGCGGTGTTCATCGACATTGTAGCCGATGGTCAGGAGATGACGTGTCTTGTCATACAAAAAATCGTATTCCATCCTGGCGAAGGTTTCGCACTGCACGACGAGTTCTTCAATAAGCGTAATTCTGGCGTTGGCGCGTTGTGCTGATGTTGTGACCAGACGCTTCAGTTCGTCGAGCTGAGCGTTTTTCTTCGGCCATGCGGTCGGGTCGATGCGGTGTGCGATCGCGGGAAGAAGCGTTGTCTCCATGTTGGTGAGTTCGCGCAGTGTCGGTATTTTGTTTAGATCTGGAAAGTCATCGAGAAAATTTGAAGAGGCGAGGAGTTCTCTCCAGGGAGCGAGAAACGACAATTCGTCGAGAGCATCCCGGCATTGCTCGGCGAAAGCACGAGCCCACCATTTCAATGGATTCTCTGGATCGGCATCAAGAGTCTCCGCATCAGCAACCACTCTTGCTGCTGACGCAGCCAGTGTATCGAGGTGCTGCCACGAGGCCATGAGTGTCCTCGGTTGGGAATGGGCCGCGGTCTCAAGGTTATGTCGGAGTTCCGCGAACCGGTCAGGTGCGCCACTTTCCGGAGCGGCGAGAATGGTGTCCATGAGGATGTCAAGGATATCGCTCAAACCCTCGAAAAATCGGTCTTCCAGGATTTTATGGTCGGGAAGCTCCGAAAGCCCAGGTTGCAATGTCAGCAGGTGGCCCGCAAGGTTTCCGCTGTCCACCGACGAAATGTAGCGAGGCGACAATGGCTTCAGAGACTGCGTGTCATACCAATTGAAGAAGTGGCCGTGATATCGTTCCAGGATGTTCATAGTTTGAAGTGTTTTCGTCGTACGCTCGATGCATTTCCCGGAAGAAATATAGCCGAAATCCCACGCGGACAGGTTCGCCAACAGCGCAAGACCCATATTGGTGGGTGATGTGCGATGCGCGATTGCGGCGACGGGATGCTCCTGATAGTTGTCGGGGGGCAGCCAATGGTCCTCCGGGCCGACGAAGGTCTCGAAGAATGCCCAGGTTTTCCGGGAAATCTTCCGCAGAAAGAGAGTCTGAGCCGAAATCAGTTGTTTGGGACGTTCATTGAACGGCCGGCCTGTCCACCAGGCAATGGCGGGGGAAGCGAACCAGATGCCCAGAATGGGAACGGCCAGGGCAAGTGCGGTTGTCCTCGAAGAAGCGACGAGTGTGATTGCCGTGAGCATGGCAATGAACGGTCCGATCCACATAGCCTGATACGAGCCGGCGAGATCCGTTCGGCTGTTGCGATTCTCTTTGCCCGATGGATTCCACTGGAGCAGTTGCTTGTGGGTGATCTGCATCCGCCAGATCGTGCGCACTATCGCATCGAGGCTGAAAAACGCTTCGTAGGGAAGACATGCGAGCGTGAACGCAGCCTGAATGAAGTGCCGGCGGGCACTGCTCGCAGAGGCGGCGAGGTGCTGTCCCAGCGTCGCATCGGCGGGTTTTCGGAGAACATCCAGTGCTGAAGCCATCAGGGAAGGAATCAGGAGAATTCCCAACACTCCCAGTGTCCAGAACCAAGCCGACGGCAGAATCATCCAACCCAGCAGCAACTGGAGCGTCAATGCCGGAGCCGTCAAGCTCCGCCGCAGGTTGTCGAAGACTTTCCAGCGGGAAAGTATTGATAGCGGATTCTTTCGCAGGAGCGTGTCGGAACCGGGAACATTCGGCATCACCCATTGTGCGATTTGCCAGTCGCCGCGGATCCAACGATGACGACGGTTCACATCCTCGCTGAAGCGAGACGGATACTCCTCATACAATTCCACATCGCTCAACAGTCCAGCCCGGGCGTAACACCCTTCCAGAAGATCGTGGCTGAGAATCCTGTTTTCCGGGAAGCGATCTCTCAGGGCTCGTTCGAACACGTCGATCTCGTAGATGCCTTTACCTATGAAGGAGCCTTCTCCGAAGAGATCCTGATACACGTCGGAAACGGTGCGCGTGTAAGGATCGATACCAAGTTCACCAGAGCACATGCGCGCATATTGTGAGCGATTCGTTCCGGAAAGACTTGAAGCCACCCTCGGCTGAAGAATGCCGTATCCCGCGACGACACGCTGCCGGTCCTCATCGTAGCGTGGACGATTCAACGGGTGCGACATGGCCCCCACAAACTGCCGTGCAGTGTCGCGTGCGAGTTGAGTATCGGTATCAAGGGTGATCACATATTTCACGTTCGAGAGAACTTCGTTTTCACCGACGACAAGCGCGAAACAATCTCTTGACCTGCCGCGCAAAAATCCGTTCAAATCCGCAAGTTTTCCCCGCTTCCGCTCGTACCCCATCCAGAGTCGTTCCTGGGGATTCCATCGACGCGGTCGATGGAACAGAAAAAACGCGTCGCTTCCCCGAGTGCGGTACTTCTCGTTCAAAGCCTTGATTTGCTGCTGGGCCGACTGCAACAGCGGTTCGTCCTCCGGCAGCGTTTCCTCGATGGCGTCGCAAAAATCCGTGAGGAGGCCGAAGTGGAGATGGTCATCCTGATTGGCGAGAAAGCGGACCTCCAATGCCTCGGCCAGATCCTTGAGGTTTTCGGGACTTGTGAGCATGGTAGGAACCACAACCAGAGTGCGCAATTCCTGGGGGATTCCTTTGGAAAAATCCATGCGTGGCAGCGGGTGAGGTGTTGTCAGCAACGTCGTCAGCCAGTTTGCAAGGGCTATTGCCAGATGACTGACGCAGAGGAGCAACAAAAGTCCGATTGCTCCAAGTTCCCAACCTCTCAAATCGTCGATGTAGGCCTTCGAGGTGAATCCGCCGGTGAGGATCGTCGTTGACAGCAAAATCGTTCCGAAATACAGCGACAAGGGAAATCGATGGCCGAGGTTGCGCAGGATATCGACGAACGACGAGTGTACGTTCGTTGTTTTTTTAAGCTGTTTCACTCCATTGTCGATCAGATAGAATCCAACGTGTGCCGTGGGGTCATCACTGCCTTTTCGAACCGCTCCCTCCTGTGCCAATAAAATCGCCGCACGTGCCACTTCTTCTTCGGAGAGAGAACTTCGTTTCGCTGTCTTTTCCACGACATGACGGTAGCGGTCTCGGGTGACAAAATCCATCTTACCGTAGACATCGGCGGGGTCTTCGCCCAGGGTTTGTTCGATGACGCTCATGGTCTCGACGAATTCGCGCCAGTCCATTTCGCCCAGAAAGCGGAGGCTGCCGATGCTGTTGCTCATCGAAACCTGGTTGACGGCCTGCTGTTGATGCTCGGAGCGTACCAACTGTGCACTGGTTAGACCAGCTTCGGAAAGCCTCTGCTCGATCCAGGTAAGCGGGAGAGCCAGGGCGGGACCCTGACCCTGGAGGCGGCGCGTGAGTTCCGCAACGAAGGAACTCACCATTGGGGGATTCGACCTCGCCATGTCGGCGATGACCAAAATAAGGCTTTTGGGATCCTTTGCGGCGCTCTCGATCATTTGGTCGGCCCAGTGATTGGCGCGATTTTTTTCGATCCTGTCGACAGCAAGCAGGGCGGCGACTCTACGAAGATTCTCGATCAGGGCAAGGCGCAGCATGATAGGGATGGCCCACAGTTCGCCGAGTTTCAAAGTGGTCACCGACTGGTAGGCTGCCAGGAAACCACAGAGACTTTCCGTATCCACCCGGCCGTCGCCGTGAGAGATCGTCTCCAAAGCGATGTCGTATACCCGAGGAAGTCCGGCCGACGGGCCATTTCGCAGGTACGGCAATTCGCGGCTGTACCCCTTGGGCAAGTGCCGTTTGGCAGTCCGGATCTCTTCTTCGATCAAGTAAAAGTTGTCGAGAAGCCATTCTCCGGCAGGTGTAATCCGCCGGTCGACTTTTACGGTCTCTGTCAGGAGGTTGTGAACCTCAAGCAGGATTTTCTCATTCTCGGCAAGTCGCCCCAGAAGGCGATCCAAAGAACGTCCGGTTTTCAACTGATGAATGCCCGCGAGAATCTTGCCGCGGTCTTTCATCTGATCAGCGCTGAATAATTCGGATCGAAAGGGTAGTTCATTTCCAAAAAACCATTGCGGAGATTCTTTTTCATTAAAAGACGTGCAGACATAAGAAAAGATTCCTCGAATGGTTTTATTGTTAATTTTCATTTATATTAACTCCTTCCAGCGAGTCGAAGACGCGTTTCGTGGACAACGAAAATGGGAATAAAAGGTGTTGAGATGCTCCATTGGAAGACCGCTTTTGATTTCACAAGGTGGTGTCGAGTCGAAGAGGGTTTCTGGAGGAGAGCGTCGGTTTGCAATGCTGCCTCAGAGTGCACATTGTTATCATTTTTTTGATTCGATATCGCAGGGGCAATAAGGCCAGTAGTGGTTCGGGCAATTTTGCTTACCACGGTTCTTTGGGTAGGCGAAGACATTATGCAAAAACGTTTTGTCGCCTGATTTTTTGTTGCGATCTTATTATATAGTAAAATCTCGCAGTGATGCAAGAGAAAAATACAAGTCTTATAGTATTGGAAGAACGTACGTTTGTCCCGTGGCAAGGAGTGAACATGTTTTTTGATGGGTTTCCACGAAGCGAAGAGGCCGACACCGTTTTTGGAGCAAAAGTGAAAAAAGCTCGAAGACACAGAGGATCAAGGTGTCCATCGAGCCATTTCATGTCGGTTTTTCGAGATGTGCCTCGTTTCGGAGAAAATGAAGGGAGTTAGGATCCTCCTGCGGCGGCGAAAGCCGGAATGGCTCTCTTCACCACCGTCGTCGCCGTTTCGAGATCGTCCAGGTTGAGCCGTTCCTGGTCCGTGTGGTCCAGTTTGCTGTCTCCGGGGCCGTAGGCCACGAGGGGGCATCCCCAGGCAGCGGCGAGATTGAAATCCGCCGTGCCCCCCTTGGCGAGCAGACGCGGAGCGGTGCCAAGCACGGAGCGCACCGCTGTGCGAAAGGCGAGCACGGCGGGGTCGTTCTTCGGGCGTTCCGCCGCGGCTACGTAGTCCAGGACCTCCAGCTCCACCTGCTGAAGCGTTGCGAGAATCTCCAGGTTCCGGAGCCATTCCTCCGGGTCCGCTCCGATGGGAAGGCGCAGGTCCAGCTCCACCAGTGCATGCCGCGCTCCCTCCTCCCGTCCTTCCATAAAGGCCACCGCGCCGGAGGTTCGGGCCACGAGAGGGGCCGTTTTGTCGTCCCGGAGTTCCACCTCGTCCAGAACGGCGGCGGCGGCCCGGAGGCAGGCCGTCAGAGGCCCGGAGGAACCGCTCCGGTGCGCGCCTCCGTCCCGGGCGGAAAGGCGCAGGAGGATCCGTCCCCGGTAGGCGAGGGTGACTCCGTCCGTTCCCGAGGGCTCGCCGATGACACATCCGCACGGGGTGTGTCGGGAGAGGCGGTGGCGCATACCCCGGGAATCCCGCTCCTCCCCCACGGCGCCCACGAAGGTGAGGCGCCATCCCTCGGGGAGGCGCGCACTCCCACCCCCCACGGCGAGAGCGCAGAGAGGTCCCTTTGCGTCCACGGTGCCGCGCCCCCAGAGGATCCGACCGTCCCGGCGCAGTGAAGGTCCCCCGGGGACGGTGTCCACGTGTCCCACCAACAGGAGTTCCCGTTCGCCCCGCCCTCTCGTGGCTACCACGTTTCCCGCCTCGTCCAGGAAAGCCTCTTCCCATCCTAGGGAGGGAAGGGTGTCCCGGAGATGGCGGCAGGCTCGCTCTTCCTGGCCTGAGACGCTCGGAACGCCCGCGAGTTCTTCGAGGAGCCGTTCTGCCGCGGACATGTCACGCCGCCGAGAGAAGGTCCGCGAGAGCGGCCACGGCGCGTCGGACGCTTTCCTCCGAGGCGGGAAGAGGCGGCAGAAAGCGCACCGCCTTGGGTCCCGAGGAAAGGGCGAGGATGCCCCGTTCCTGCAGGGCCGTCACGAGGGGGGCCGAAGGCTCGTCGAGAGACACCCCCACCAGAAGCCCCAGGCCGAGCACGTCGGTGATCCGGGGTGAAGAAATTGCCCCGAGGGCGTCGCGAAAGATCTTTCCCAGGGCATCCGCCCGTTCGGGCAGGCCTTCCTGGAGCAGGCCGAAGGCGGCGTGCCCCACCGCACAGACCAGCGGGTTGCCTCCGTAGGTGGATCCGTGCCCTCCCGGGGGGAAAGAGCCGAGCCGCCGGCGCCACAGAAGAGCTCCTGCGGGAAGTCCTCCCGCGAGCCCCTTGGCGAGGCAGACCAGATCGGGGTCGAGCCCTGTCCGGGAAGAGGCGAGGAGCGCACCGCAGCGCCCCCATCCGGTCTGGATCTCGTCGGCCACGAGAAGCGCGCCCCACCGGCGGCATGCCTCGGTGAGGGCCTTGCCCACTTCGGGGGAAAGGGTGGCCATGCCTCCCTCGCCCTGGACGGGCTCCACGAAGACCGCCGCCACGTGCTCGTCCACGGCGTCCGGAAGGTGTTCCGGCTCCAGATGCTCCACGGAAAGGAGCAGCTCCTTCCAGGGAGCGCGGTACCGTGGATTGAAGGTCAGCCCCAACGCTCCCAGAGTACGGCCGTGAAAGGCCCGGCGGAGAGCGAGAATGCGCCTCCGCCCGGGATGGATCACCCGGAGGAGCTTCAGCGCCGCCTCCACCGCCTCGGTGCCGCTGTTGCAGAGAAAGGCCCGGCTCTCCGGGAGCATCGACTCCAGATCCGCGAGGAAACGCTCCCGAAAGGGCGAGGCGAGTCCCGCGCCGATGGTCCAGGGAGATGCCGCGGCCTCCTCCAGCGCGAGGCGGAGGCGGGGATGGGCGTGCCCGAAGAGGGCCGCGCCGTGCCCGGCGAGAAAATCCACGTACTCCCGTCCCGTCGCGTCCGTCACCCGGTCTCCCGAGCCGGACAGGACGGTCAGCCCGCGAGAACCGTAGAGGAGGGACTGTTCCATAGATGCGTTCCCCTTCCTGAAAGGGCCGATTTCAGAGGACGCCGCACGCGACTGTCCCCGAGGATGACCCTCGCTACGCCCGCTTCGAGGGCTTCCCGGCAGGCCCGAAGCTTGCGTTTCATGTTTCCCTGCGCCGCATTCTCCAGGGAGTCCCACGTCTCCGGACTTCCCGAGGGGATGAGCGTCGCGGCGTCTCTCGGGTCCGCCAGAAGGCCCGGCACGTTGGAGAGGATGAGCAGCACCTCCGCGCCCAGGGCGCCCGCGAAGACCGCGGCGAGACGATCTCCGTCCACGTTGAGGTTTTTTCCGCTCTCCCGGTCCCGGGCGAGAGGAGGAAGGACGGGAAGCATTCCCTTCCGCCACGCCTCCTCGAGAAGCGTCGTCTCCACCCGTGTCACGGTGCCGCTCCAGTTTCCCCGGAGCAGCCGCACCCGACCGCCCTCCACGGAGCGGAGGATGTCCTTTCGCTCCGCCTCCGCCGTGTTCGCCAGGTCGGGAAAGAGCGCGACGCCCCGGACTCCCTCGGCGCCGAGGGCCCAGAGAAGATCCTGGGACACCCGGGACGCGGCGGTCTCGAAGAGTTCCCGCTCCACGTCGCCGACGAAGCGGCTCCGGTATCCCGAAGGGCTCGTCACATGCCGCAGCGGAACGCCCCGCTCCTCGCAGAGTATGTTCATGGCGCCCCCCGCGCCGTGGACGAGGAGCCACTCCTCACCCCGGCGCGTTCGCTCCGCCAGCTCCCGTACCAGCCCCTTGCACTCGTTGCCGCATGCGCCGCCGAGTTTGACCACGCCTCTCATGATGCATACCGCCCCTTTCGTTCGTTTTTTCGTTGCGGCCGCTTCGCGCGGCTGTTGTTCCGCTAGGCCGGGAAGACCGGCATCATGTCCAGACCGAGGGTTTCGTCGAAGCCCACCATGAGGTTCGCGGACTGCAGCGCGCTTCCCGCGGCGCCCTTCATCAGATTGTCCAGGGCACATCCCGCGAGAAGCCGCCTGCTGCCGGGGTGTCGTTCGAAGCCCACCAGCACCCGGTTGCTCCCAAGGACGTAGCGCGGATCGGGAAGGCGCAGATGGGCCGGTTTCGCGGCAGTGCACTGCACGAAGGGCTCGTTTCTGTAGGTGTTCCGGTAGAGACTCCAGATCTCCCCCTCGCTCAGCGGAGCGGAAAGGCGCACCGAGGCGAGGAGTTGCACGCCCCGGACAAGTTCCACCGCCGTGAGGGAGAGGGAAAGGCACTCCTCGGGAAGCGCCAGTTCCTGGGCGATCTCCGCCAGATGCCGGTGGAAGAAGGGTGTGACCACCCGCAGGCTGCGGCTCCGGATGGGATGATGGCTCCCCGGAGAGGGCTCGGCTCCGCCCTCGGAGGAGCCCACCCGCAGGTCGAGATGGACCTCCTCCACCACTCCTGCCCGGGCCAGGGGAAGCAGGCCGAGAATGGCGCAGGTGGCGTTGCATCCCACTCCGGAGACGCACCGGGCCTGCCGCAGCTCCTCCCGGTGCAGTTCGGGAAGGCCGTAGACCCGTTCCGAGAGCAGCTCCGGCGCCTCGTGGGGATGACCGTACCACCGGGCGTAACGCTCGGGGTCGGCGAGGCGGAGGTCCGCCGAGAGATCCACCACGCGGACCCTGCGGGAAAGGCAGTTCTGCACCACCGGAAGGGACGTGCCGTGGGGAAGGGCCAGAAACGCCAGATCCGGCGTGTCTTTCTCGGCGTCTTCCGGACCGGAGAAACGGAGATCGTCGTAGGTGCCCCGGAGATGGGAATGGACGCTCGTCACGGGATGGCCCGCACGGCTCCGGGAGATAACCCGGCTCACTCGAAATCCGGGATGGCGCGCAAGAAGGCGCAGCAGCTCGCCTCCGGTCATGCCCGCGCCGCCCCAGACGGCCACGGTCAGTACGTTTTGCATGGTTCGACCTCCTCTTCGGGAGTAGGGAAAAAGAAAAGACCCGCGCTCCTTCGAGCCGCGGGTCGCCGGGAAACTCCTTCCGGTATGGAAGAGAACCGAAGCTCCGGTTCTTCCTCCGCCTCCGCCCACGACCCGTCTGCGGCGCTTCGCTTGGAAGCCCGCTTACAACGCTTGTTCCGTCTCGTTTTTGTCCGTGTTCGAGAAATGTTCTCCATCACGGAAGATCCTTTTCCGGGCTGCTAGGCCGCCGCCGCCGCAAGACTCCAGGCGTGGCGCACCACTGCGCCGGGAATGTCCACGCCGGTGGGTTCGATGGAATTGCGGAATTCCGCGCTGTCGTTCACCTCGTTCACGAGCCATCCCCGGGGGGAGGCGAAGAGATCCACCGCGAGGAAATCGCCTCCGATCGCTTTCTGGACCTGCCGCAGCAGGGTTTCGAGTGTCGCGTCGAGAGGGTGGTTTTCCGCCCGTCCTCCCCGGGCGGTGTTGGTGATCCAGTGGTCGCTCCGTCGCCGGATGGCGCAGAGCGGCTCTCCACCCACCACGAAGGCCCGCAGGTCGTATCCCTCCGCTTTGTCCACGTATTCCTGAAGGTAGAACAGCCCGTGCCGTCCCCCGAGATGTTCCTTGTGCTCCACCAGAGCCTCCGCGGCGTCCCGGTCGTTCACCTTCGCCAGAAGGCGTCCCCAGCTTCCCGAGACGGGTTTCATCACCAGGGGATAGCCCAGTTCGTCCGCGGCGGCGAGGGCTCCCTCCGCGGAAAAGGCCACGCGGTACGCGGGCTGTGGCACTCCGGCCCGCTCCAGGGCTAGAGTCGTGGCGAGCTTGTCTCCGCAGAGCCGCATCACCGCCGAGGGGTTCATCACCCGTGCGCCCCGGGTCTCCAGAAAGGCCGCGAGGGATTCGTTGTGCCCGTGGGCGATGCATCGTGCCAGCACGACATCACCAGAAAGAGTCCGCGAGGGATCTCCCCAGGCGTCGTCCGTCACGTCCTCCAAAAGAACGGGAATGTCCAGGCGCCGGGCCGCCTCGGCAAGGAGCTTCTCCTCCGCACGGAGGCGGGAATGAAAGATCCGGAGGGATCGTGCCTGCCCCATCCTACTCACCCCAGTCTTCCTGAACCTGGGGGGCTTCCTCCACCGCCACCGGGTCCAGGGACACCACCTCAAGCTCGGTGCCGCAGTCCCCGCAGAGGAGGATTTCCCCCACCAGCACATTTTCGGGAAGCGCCACGTTTCCCTCGCAGACCACACAGACCGCCCGTCGTTCCGATTCCGCCATCGTGCTCTCTCCTTTCTTTTTGTCGCCGCTCTCCACCGCACATCCTCCGGTTCGGTTCTTCGTCCGTCGCCCGGAAAAGCGGTTTTCACCGGTTCCGTGCATACAAAAAGGCCCGTCCCCTCTCAGGGACGGGCCTTGAACCCGCGGTACCACCCTGCTTGAGCGCACACATGTGCACTCCCGCTCTCGGCCTGTCACGGCGGCCGAACTCCGGGACGCGTACTCCGGGAAAACCCCTTTCCGCTCCGGCTCCGCGAGCTTTCGGCATTCTCGAAACATTCCCGAAGGCGCCTCGCAGCCGGTAAGCGCCTCTCTCTGGCGGGATTTTTCCGTGCCTCTCGCTTCATCGCCATTGCCTTTCCGCTCTGTTCCGATCCCATCCCCACGAAAAAAAGCGCTTTCGTGATCGCGAGTTTCCTCCGGAGGGACCCTGTGGAAATTCTGTTTGCGAAGAATCTTACACGACGATCCAAAAATGTCAAGAGGAACGAAGCAGACTTGAAACGAGGCAGGGAGAATGTCATCCCTAAGGAACCTCTGAAAAATGCCACGCCGATCTCGGAAAAACGTGATGCGATTCGAGAGAGGAGCAATTCCTGCCTGATCAGAGCGTCCCTAAAACGGGACAGGGACAATGTCGTCTGTTCTTCTCTGCGGACGATGAGGAGCCAGTGTTTCCTGAGCCTGACGGAAGCGACCAAAGCGGCGGTGAGTTGTGTGCGTCACGTGGTGTAGAAAGGTTTTCATGGTGTTCGGCGGCGAGTCGGCAATGTTCCGGCACGAAAGAACCCGAGAAAGGGCTCAGTCACTTTTCCCCAGGCTGCGGGAGAGCGTCTCCGCAGCGGTTTTCAACCCCTCCGCAAGTTCGGGAAAACGCTCTTCGGAAAAACGGAAGGTGGGGCCTGAAATGGCCAGGCAGGCCACCATGGCACCGCTTCCGTCGAAGATGGGCGCCGCCGCGGAGAAGACCCCCTCTTCTCGTTCGGCGACGCTGACGGCATAGCCGTTCGCACGCACGTTTTCCAGGCGTGATCGTATGACGGCGGGGTCGGTGATGGTGTTCGCCGTGAGGGGTTTCGCCTCGGCGATGATCTGTTCCGCTTCGTCCGGATCGGAGAACGCCAAAAAACACCGTCCGGACGCCCCTGCCCACAGGGGAAATCTCGAGCCGAGCTGGGCGGAGCGTTTCAGCGTGTGGAGGCTTTCCACCTGTTCGTAGCAGACGCGGTATTTCCCCTGCTTGATGTAGAGGTTCACCGTTTCTCCGAAGAGATTCCGGAGCGCCACCATGACGGGAAGCGCATATTTGCGCAGGTTCAGGGACTCCTTTGCGAGTGCTCCGAGATAGATCAGGCGTGTTCCGAGACGGAAAGTCTTTGTCTCCGGATCGCGGTCGAGGAAGTGCTCCTCCACCAGGGATCCCAGAATCCGGGACGTTGTGGAAAGAGGGAGGTCCAGCTTTCTGGAGAGCTCCGTCATGCTCCATTCCGGAGCTTTTCTGGAGAAGCACAGCAATACCGCGAGAGCTTTCTTGATCGAGGTGTTTCCGGCCTCGATCTCCCGTTCTTCGTGAGGCATGGTTCGTTCCTCCTCGTCAAAGAATCTTTCGCCTCCCCGGAGTGCGGGAGTCGTGTTTCTCCAGGGCTGTCGAAAGCACTGGATACCTCGAGTGTTCAAAAAATCTTGACAAGGAACTTCGAAAAGCTATACTTACGCCAAGCTTCCATATTTTAGCATATAACTTCCATATTGTGGAATTTTGTTGGACCGGAAACAGCGTTTCGCACGAGAGGGCTTTTTTCGGAAAACGATGCAGAAGGGAGGGGGAAAGGAAGGACCACGCGGAGGAGTTGAGGCATGGGTGGCCGGCGCCGCAGTCTGACGCGACAAGGGAGACGGAAAGGTTCTTCTGTCCGCGAGCGCTATGGGGATGTTGTGAGACGTTCTGGGTTGTTTGATGTTTTTCGAGAGGGTATGGGAGGTGTTCTTCGTGAAGAAATGTGCGATTCTTCTCAGTCTGATGATGCTCCTCGTTCTCTCCGCCTGTGCCGGTGCGGAGGAATTCGTCCGGATCGGCACGAGCAGTGTGGGAGGCGGCTTCTATCAGATAGGCAACGTCATCGCCCAGCTTGGCGCGAAAGTCATGCCCGAGGTGAATTTCACCGCCGTCACGGGAGGCTCCATCAAAAACTGCATCAACCTGGACAAGAAAGAGGTCGAGCTCGGCATCGTCCAATCGGGAACACTGCTCGAGGCCGTTCAGGGCGTCGGCTCCTTCGAGGGGAAGCCGATCACGTCGCTCCGGTACATTACGGCCATCTATCCCATGCCCTGCCATATTTTGGTGAACCTCGACGCGGGAATCACCTCCGTAGCGGACATGAGGGGGAAACGCATCGACTTCGGTCCCGTAGGGGGCGGTATCGAGGTGAACACGGCCCAGATTCTCGACATTTTCGGCATCACGCCCAAGGACGTGAAGGTGGAGCGTTTCGGCAGATCCGAAGTTGCGGAGGCCATGAAGACGGGCACGTCGGACGCGCACATCTGGGCCACGAACGCGCCGAATGCGGAGGTGACGGACATGATCACCTCCGGCAAGGTGGGGCTCATCGGCATCGAGCCGGAGAAAATCAACGAGATCGTGCAGAAATATCCGTCCTTCGCCGCGGACATGATCCCCGCGAAGAGCTATGCGGGACAGGACGGGGACCTCTTCACCGTTGCCGCCGTGGGTGCTCTCGTGGCAGGCGCGGACATGAGCGACGAACTGGCCTACAAAATCACGAAAATGCTCTATGAAAACGAGGCGTTCCTGAAGGAGCGGCACAAGTATTTCGCGAACTTCTCTCTTCAGAAGGCCCTCGACGGGCGATGCATTCCCATCCATCCCGGCGCGGAGAAATTCTACCGCGAGAAGGGGCTTCTGAAGTAGCGACGACGGCTTGGGAGGGATACATGTCGCTGCCGACGCGGGGCGGGGCGGAACTCCTTTTCCGTCTCTCCGGTTTCACCCGCTCCGTCCGTTTCTGTAGGATGTCATGGAGGAATGAACGATGATCGGAACGCCAAACGACGGTTCCGCGCAAACGGTCTCTTCGGAAAAAAAACCGGGGCGGAGGAAGCGCTCCTTCGCCGGGCCCGTGAAGTACGTGGTCACTGCGCTCACGGTGCTTCTCGCCGTCTTCCATCTCTACACGGCGTTCTTCGGGCTCTTTCCTTCGATGCAGCAACGGAGCTTCCACATCGCCTTCGTGCTGGCGCTGATTTTTCTCCTGTATCCGGCGACCTCCCGTTCTCCCATGGAGCGGCCTTCGCCGCTCGACTGGATCTGTGCCGGCCTCGGGGCGTTCTGTTCTCTCTACGTGTTCTTCAACTACGACGCCATCGCCTCCAGGGCGGGCATGTATCTGGACTACGAGATCTATCTGGGGATCGTGTTCACGGCGCTCGTCTTCGAGGCGGCCCGAAGAACCCTGGGTAATGTCATGCCCGTCTTCTGCAGTCTGTTCCTGCTCTTCGCCTATTTCGGAAGGTCTCTGCCGGGACCGCTCCGGCACTTCGGGCTCTCCATCCCCCGCATCGTGGAGGAACTCTACCTCACCACGGACGGACTTTTCGGCCTCGTGGCGGGCGTGTCGGCCACGTACATCTTTCTCTTCATCCTCTTCGGGGCCTTTCTGGACTCCACGAAGACGTCCACGTTCTTCAACGATTTCTCCATGGCTCTCACAGGGCACATGAAGGGCGGTCCCGCACGGATCGCCGTACTGGCCAGCGCACTCATGGGGACCATCAGCGGCAGCACCTCCGCGAACGTGGCCACCACGGGGGCCTTCACCATTCCCCTGATGAAACGGGTGGGTTTTCAACCTCACTACGCAGGAGCGGTCGAGGCCGCGGCCTCGACGGGAGGACAGATCATGCCTCCCGTCATGGGGGCGGCGGCGTTCATCATCGCCGATGCTCTGGGGGTTCCCTACATGAAGGTTCTCCTGGCGGCCATCGTGCCGGCACTGCTCTACTTCTGGGGTATCTGGTGTGCGCTGGGTATCGAGGCGGACAAGCTGGGAATCAGGGGCCTGGACCGTTCCCAGCTCCCACGGCTGCGGGACGTGCTTTTTCGGGACGGCTACAAGGCGATTCCTTTGGCGGTGATCATCTATTTTCTGCTCCGTGGCTACAATCCCCTTTACGCTGCCTGTTGGGGCATCGGTGCCGCCGTGGTCTTCAGCTATGTGCGAAAGGAGAGCCGTCTCGATCTGAAGGGGTTGGTGGCGACGCTCGAAGCGGGATCGAAAACGGCCCTTTCCGTTGCCATCGCCTGTACCATCGTGGGTGTGGTCATCGGCATGATGGGTGCCACGGGGGTGGCCCTCAAGATCGGCGACGTGGTACTCGCCGTGACGCAGGGACGGTTCTTCCCCACCCTGGTGGTCACCATGATTCTCGCGGTGATCTTCGGCATGGGCATGCCCACAACGGCGAGCTACGTCATGACCAGTGCGGTGGCCGCTCCGGCTCTCATCCTGCTTGGGTCGGAACCTCTGGACGTGCACATGTTCGTGTTCTATTTCGCCGCCCTTTCCTCCATCACGCCCCCGGTCTGCGTCGGAGCCTACACCGCGGCGGGCATTGCCGGATCGGATCCCAACAGAACGGCGTTCACGTCGGTGAAGCTGGCACTCACAGGATTTCTGATTCCCTTCATTTTCATGTACTCCCCGGAGATTTTGCTCACCAATGTTGCCTCTCCGTGGGTCACCGGGCTCGCGGTGTTGAGCGCCTTCGCGGGGGTGTACGTTCTTGCCGTCGCCACCGAGGGATACCTGTTCTCCCCTCTGCTTTTCGTGGAGCGCCTGTGTTGTTTTGCCGCGGCGTTGTTCCTTCTTATGCCCGGATCCGCCACCGACGTGGTTGGTGTGGCGCTTTTCGGAGGAATTTTCATGTTTCAGAAATGGCGTGCGCGAAAAGGGGGCGAAAGCGGACGAGCCTGACCCGGGCAATTCCGCAGGTCTTTTTTCGCAAGGTTTTTCGAGGGCCGTGCCACATTCGGGACGTGCTCCATTCTCTCTGACGGAGGAGATTTCTCATGAAGACATCGACGAAACTCAAGGCACTCATTCAGCAGCGGAAGGCCCTGGTTGTTCCCGGAGCACACGATGTGATCTCCGCAAAGCTCATCGAAAAGACCGGTTTCGAGGCGCTCCAGGTCAGCGGCTTCGGCCTGGCCGCCACGTATCTCGGCCTGCCCGACATGGCTTTCATCACGTTCAGCGAAGTTCAGGCGTTCACGTTCAACATCATCAAGGCCGTGAAGATTCCCGTCATGGCCGATGCCGACACCGGATACGGCAACAGCATCAACGCCATGTTCGTCACCGAGGGCTTCATTCGCATCGGCGCGGCGGGCATGAACATCGAGGACCAGTATTTTCCCAAGCGGTGCGGCCATATGGAGGGAAAGCAGATCATCCCCACGGAGGAGATGGTTCTCAAAATCAAGGCCTGCGCGAAAGTGCGGAACGAACTCGATCCGGATTTCGTCATCAACGCCCGTACCGATGCCATCGCCGTCTCCGGCATCGACGAAGCGATCCGTCGGGGAAATGCCTATGCGAATGCCGGAGCGGACATGATCTTCGTCGAGGCTCCCAGAACCCGGGAGGATATCGTCAAGGCCGTGAAGGAGATCAAGGCTCCCGTGAGCATCAATCTCTTCGACAATGTGGAGGGAGGCAAGACTCCCCTTATTCCCGTGGAGGAGCTGCGCGAGATGGGAGTCGCCCGGGTGAGCATTCCCGTGGGCACGACCTTCGCCGCCTTCCGCGGCGTGGAGCGCTACCTTGAGGCCATCAAGGGCGGAGCGCTCGCGCCGGGACGGACCGATCTCGTCTCCTCCTTCGCGGAGTTCAAGGAGGTTGCGGGATACACTACCTTCCGGACCCTCGAAAAGGAGTTCCTTCCCAAGTTCGTGGACTGAGCGCAGACCGTCGCCCAGAGCGAGGGCGACACGCATTCCCACCGGTGACGCAGACGGCAGGCGGAGAGGAAGTCCCTCTCCGCCTGCCGTTTCGCTGGCGCGCTGTTCCCTCGCTTTCCAGAGCTTCGAAATTCCAGGATCCCCCCCTTGCCGTCACAGGATCCATTTGCGGCGGATGTTCCGAAGGCTCGCCGCGAAGAGCCCGATGCAGAAGGCGCCGAGGATGGTGAAGTCCAGCGAATAGGACATGGTGTTGGTTCCCGAGACGGCACCATGGAGAAGATCCGCACCGTAAGTGAGGGGAAGTGCGTAGGACAGGGGGCGGAGAAAAAGGGGCAACCGCTCCAGGGGAACGAAGAGACCGCAGAGGAAGAGCATGGGAAAACGGAAAAAGTTGGAAAAAGTCTGGGCCTCGAAGACCTCTCGCACGGCAACGGCGATGAAGAGCCCGAAGAAGGTGGAGACCACGGCGAGAAGGAGTACTGTGGGAGCGAAGATGCCCCACGCGACGGGGGGGAGAGTGATGAAAAAGCCCGCGAGAAGCACGGGGACGAAGGCACCCGCCACGCCGAAGAGGACCGCCCCTGCTGTCTTGGCGAGCATGAGCAGCTCAAGGGAGATGGGCGCCAGAAGGAGCCGGTCGAAGGCGCGCTCTTTCTTTTCGAAGGTCACCGTCACGGCCAGCATGGAGGTGCTGCCGAAGAGAACGGACACGGCCACGACGCCGGGCAGGACGGAGGGGAGATCCTCCATGCCCCTGCCGGAGCGCAGGAAGAACATGCCCGTCCAGGCGAGAGGAAAGAGAATTCCCCAGCTGATGTTGGGCGGTTTCAGGTAATAGGCCCGCATGTCCTTGACGAGGATGTTCCAGAAGGCGATCCACTGCTTCATGACGTTCCCCCCTTCGCTCCCGATTTCTCCTTTTCCCGGTGCAGTGCATCCGCCTCGATGCCCGTGATCTCCACGAAGACATCCTCAAGGGAGGGGCGGAGCCGTACCGCTTCGAGCACCTGGGCGCCGTGTTCTTCCAGAAGGCGCACGAGGGGACCGATGGCAACGGGCTGGTCCGCCTCGACGAGAAGCATGTCCTCGGCGGGACAGGAAAAGGTCAGATCGGGAAAGACTGGTGGAAGGATGTCGACAACCTCTCCGGAAAGACCGCCGCAGCAAACCCGCAGGCGATGCCGCTTTTGGAGAGGCGTGAGGAGGTGCTCCACCGAGTCGATGCGGATGATGCGCCCTTTTACCAGAAAGGCGATGCGGTCGCAGAGGCGCTCCGCCTCCTCGATGTAGTGGGTTGTGAGAAAAAGGGTCGTTCCGTCGCGATGGAGATCCGCCAGAATGCGACGGATCTGCCGGGCGCTGGCTACGTCGATTCCCGTGGTGGGTTCGTCGAGAAAGAGGATTTTCGGTTTGTGGAGAAGCCCCGCAGCGATGGTGAGTTTGCGTTTCATTCCTTTGGAATAGCCTCCGAAGAGGCGATGCCCCGCCTCGGCGAGGCCGAAGATCTCCAGGAGCTCTCCGGCACGGTGTCGGCGCTCCGTCTTGCCCATGCCGTAGAGCGCACCGCAGAAGGCGAGGTTGTCGAATCCGGACAGTTCCGGATAGAGATTGCTCTCGTCGGAGACGACGCCGAGAAGGTGCTGGGCGGCCTTGGGGTTTCGTGTACAGTCGAGTCCGCCCACTCGGATCGTTCCGGCGTCAGGGCGCGCAAGCCCCGTGAGAAGGTTGATGGTGGTCGTCTTTCCCGCTCCGTTGGGGCCGAGGAAGCCGAAAAATTCACCCCGGCGGACCGAGAAGGACACGTCCGCCAGGGCCTGTACGTCTCCGAATCGCTTGCGCAGCCCTGAGGCGACCAGAACGTCCGTCATCACGAAAGGGGCTTTTCGTCCTCGTTGCAGATACAGGGATGGGGCTTTTCGTCGCCGTGACACTCCCGTATCCGTTCGGGCGAACATTCTCCGGGCTTGCCCTTCAGATGCTCAGGTTTTCTGCAGCAGCATTCCTTCTCACACATGGTCATTCTCCTTTCCCGAGGGGGTTGCCCTCATCAAGTGCTTTTTGCGCCGTTGAGACGGCGATGCCGTAATGTCCCTCTTCCGGAGGAGCTGCGCCGAAAAGTTCGAGTGCCGTGCCCCGCCATGCCGCTAGCGTCTCCTCGTTGATGGCGTAATGGACGAAATAGCCGCGCTTGTCCGCCCGGACGAGCGCAGCGGCCCGAAGGATCCGCAGATGTTGGGACACCGCCGCGGGGGTGATGGACAAAGCTCGGGCGAGGGCGTTGACGCAGAGCGGACGCTGTCTGAGAAGGGCGATCATCCGCACCCTTGTCTCCACGGAAAGCACTTTGAAAAGAGCGGCCAATTCCTCCGGAGTCGTCATGGTGCCTCCTTTTTATTTAAGTATCAACGCAGATACTTTAAATCTCCTCTCTTCATCTGTCAAGGAGGGTGATGAGGTTCGCATTCGCGCTCTTCCCAATTGAAGGACGCACAGAAACCGTTTTTTTACGAACGAACCGAGAGAGTCAAGCAAAAAGGCCCCGAGGCCGGAAAGCCCGGGCTCGGAGCCTGCGTTCATCTCCATGTGGACACGTAAAATTTCTTGAGCGCTTCGGAAGACCAAGGATAGATCGATAACACACAAGATCTCTCGCACAAGTGCGAGGAGCGGATCAAAGGGACTTGATCGTCCCCCCTCATTTTTTGCATGTCATGCCTTCCGAGAGAAGAAGGAAGAAGGTGCGTCTCATCGTTGCCGGACGAACAACATACGGCTGCGGTCTGGCTCGGCTCGAATTCCGGCGTTCATCGCTTCAGCAGCCGCGACACGGCGTCCCGGATCTCCTGAACTTCCTTTCCAGATTCCACCGCCAACTCCTTGAGCGGACGGTCGAGGGAGGATTCTTGCGGCCAGTGTGCCTCGGCGAGGATGGCTGCGGGGTCGAGTCCGAAGGTGGACCCTACGTCGAGAAGGGTCATGGAACCCCGGATGCTGTCAGGGCTTGACGGAGGAGTGGAGGTACTTCCGGGTTGTCCCGTAGTTTGTCCCTGCGAGGTTTCCCTGGACTCCAGGGAGGTGAAATAGGCGACGAGAGCATTCTTGACGGCCTCGTCGTTCACGCCGTCGAGTTTTTTCATGGACACGTCCCTGGGAGTGTCGTCGGGAAGTTCCGCTAGGGCGAGAACCTGTTCCACCGGCAGTCCGACGGTTTTTGCCGCCTGCTCGAAGGTCATCCAGCCGAAGACGCCCTCCACGGAACGGACCCCCGTGAGTGTACCCTCCGGCGGCGCGTAGAAGGTCGCCCAGTGTCCCGTCACTTTTGCGGTGCCGTAGGCACCAAAGAAAAAGAAAAGCCCCACGAGTCCCACCGTCAGGGTGGAAAAACGGCAGGGCGGTTTTTCCGGCTTTCCGGGAGCGGCGAATTCTAGCGTGCGCGGAACAGGACAGGCGGCGATGCAGCGCCCGCAGGCAATGCATTCGCTGCTCACAGTTCGGACCGTTGTCATCGGATCGAGACGCACCGGGCAGGTCCACGTGCAGGCGGCGCAGGAGATGCATGTCGTCTCGTTCCGCTGGATCTTGGCGAGTCCGAGTTTCTGGAGCGGAGCCAGGAGTGCGCCGAGGGGACAGAGGTAGCGGCACCAGAAACGCTCGATCCAAAGAGAGGCGAGGAGCACGGCTCCGAAGAGGACTCCGTAGGCCCAGGGGCGCTCGAGAACACCCACCCACCCTTCCGTGGCATGCATGGCCGCCACCCAGGGATCGACATCGCGCCAGGCGAGCGATCCTGTGCGCCAGGCAAGTCCCACCACGACCGCGAGAACAAGGTATTTCAGCGCACGCAGTGAACGATCCACTGCCTCGGGAAGTTCCCTGCGCCGGATGCCCAGTTTGCTTCCCAGGGTCGCGCTCCACTCTCCCAGGGTGCCGAGGGGGCAGATCCAGCCGCAGAAGACGCGCCCCACGAGAAGTCCTCCCAGCACGATTCCCGCGAGGAGGACCAAGGTGCTCGGGGCAGTGCGGCGGAGCCAGTCTCCGGAGGTAAAAACACTGTACAGGCTCTCGACGAAGCCGAGGGGGCAGTAGGCATCCACACTCCCCACTCCCTGGGGGCCACCCCCCAGAACCTGATGACGCCATCCAATCCACATGAGAAAGGCGAAAAAGCTCCCCTGTACGGCGTAGCGAAGCCATTGGGTCCGTTTCTCCGTCATTGTCGTTTTCCTCCTCTCAATGTTTCTTCTTATCAGCACTATGCTATTTCGGAGGTAATACATGCCTTTGTTTTTAAGCATACTCCTCTGGGAAACGCGAGAACAGGGGGAAACACTCTAATTCCGTGTTACAATAAATGATATTCCATATCATTTGACGTGCGGCGAGGTGACGCTCCATGGCGATCTATCTGAACAATGCGGCCACCACCTGGCCCAAGCCACCCGAAGTGGCCGAGGCCGTGACGGCTTTTCTCGTCGAAGGGGGGGCGAATTTGGCGAGGGGAAGTGCCTCCAAGCGCGATCTGGGCACACTGGATCTGGTGACTACCTGCCGCGAGGAGCTGGCTTCCTTTTTCGGCGGCTACGAAAAGGGCGATCCGCGGTACGTGACCTTCACGGGAAACGTGACGGAAGCCCTGAATCTGGTTCTCAAGGGGTTCTGCAAGCCTGGCATGACGGTGCTCACCACTTCCATGGAGCACAACGCGGTGATCCGCCCTCTGCGACGGCTTCAGGAGGAGCGCGGCCTGGAGGTGAACGTCCTTCCCTGCGACGACGAGGGATTTCTTCGCCTCGAAGAGCTGGAGTACCGCCTCGGCGAGGGGGCGGACCTGATGGTGCTGAGTCACGCGAGCAACGTCTGCGGCGCCGTGCAGGACCTGGAGGAGGTGGCATCCCTCTGTTTCCGGAACGGAGTGCCTCTGGTGCTCGATGCGGCCCAGACGGGGGGCGAAACTCCCCTTTCGGCGTCGTCGCTGAACCTGGCGGCTCTCTGTTTTACCGGACACAAGAGTCTGTTGGGACCTCCGGGCATCGGGGGTGTGGTCTGGCGACCGAACTTCGCCCGGGAAGTCCTTCCCCTGCTGGACGGAGGAACGGGGAGCTTCTCCGCGGAGGAGCGGCAGCCCCTTGTGCTTCCGGACAAGTTCGAGGCGGGAACGCCGAACCTGCTGGGGGTGGCGGGGCTTCTCGCGGCGCTGCGGGAGGTACGGGGCGATGCCATGGCGGCCCGGAGGGCCCGGAAGAAAGACCTCGGAGAGATGCTGCGGCAGGAGCTGACGCGGATTCCCGGATGCCGCATCGCCGGAGGCGGGAACGACCCGGAGCGGCGGTTGTCCGTGGTGGCCCTCAACGTGGACGGATGGGACAACGGCACCCTCGCCTTCGAGCTCGCGGAGCGGTGGGGCATCGAAACCCGTCCCGGTCTCCACTGCGCTCCCCTGGCGCATCGGACGCTGGGGACCTTTCCGGGAGGGGCATTGCGCCTCTCCCCGGGGGTCTTTACCGAGAAGAGGGAGCTGCGGGTCTGCCTTGAGGGGCTGGCGACTCTTGCGAAGGAGCGACGCTGACGGAGTGGAACTGCAAAGGAGGTTTTCTCCGGAAAGCGGATTCCGATCCTGGAAAAAAGAGGAAGCGCAGTGCACACATCCCGTCCGGGGAGATCTTTCCGGACGGGATGTGTCTTTTCAGCAGTTTTCCAGGACGTAGCGCTCCAGAGCGAGGGCGACGCCGTCCTCGTCATTGGATGTCGTCACCGCGTCGGCGGCATCTTTGAGGGATTGTCTGGCGTTGTCCATGGCCACGCGGAACCCCGCGGCCTCGAAGAGTTGCAGGTCGTTCTCCGAATCGCCGATGGCAAGGGTTTCCTCCCGGGAGACGCCGAGGCGTTTGGCGAGGAGTGCCAGGGATTTTCCTTTGTTCACCTCCGGGGAGGCCATGTCCAGGAAGAGCGGGTTGGAAATGGCCGCGAAGAGGCGATCCCCGAAATGGGCCTTCACGCTGTCCCGCATGAGAAGGATCTGCTCCTCGTCGTCGGCGATGGCCAGGAGCTTTGTGGGTGCATCCTGGGGAACATAAAGTTCGAAGCCGAGGGGAACCGGGTCGGTGAAGGCGAGGTTGCCATAATACCGGGATTTGTCGTTCTCCGTGTCCACGTAGAGCACGTCCCGGATGTAGCTTTGGATGTACCAGTGCCGCTCCCGGAAAAAGCGAAGGACTTCCTTGGCCAGATCGAGATCCATGGGATGATGGAAGATGGTTTCTCCCGTTCGGGCCGTGCGGATCAGTGCGCCGTTGTAGGTGATGAGCGGCGCGTCGAGCCCGAGAGTCTCCGCCACGGGCGAGGTGGAACGGAACATGCGCCCCGTGGCGATGGTGAGCGTGACTCCCGCCTCGCCGCAGGCCCGGGCGGCGGCGAGGGTACGGGAGGAGACGGTATTGTCCGACCGGAGGAGCGTACCGTCCAGATCGATGGCGACAAGTTTGTACTTTTGGGATGTGCATGCGTGGGTCATGAAAGTCCTCCTTGGATCGCGTCGACGCCCTTTCCGGATGCACACACACCGCCGCTCCGGTGAAACCTCACCGGAGCGGCGGTGGACGAGAGAAGGGGTTCTCGTCGAACGCGGACCGAAATGATTACATCAAGTGTACTCTTTTTTCGTTCATAACTCCAGTACAGCCCCGCGGGCACCGCTGGTGACGAAATGACGGTAGCGGTTGAGGAAGGGGCTGTCCACGGGCTGCAGCTTCGGTGTCCAGGATGTCCTGCGGACGGCGAGTTCTTCTTCGGAGACGAGTAGCTCCAGCGTTCTCGCCGGAATGTCGATCCGGATGCGGTCTCCGTCCTTCACGAGGGCGATGGGACCGCCCGCCGCCGCTTCGGGGGAGATGTGCCCGGTGCAGGAACCCCGGGTGGCGCCGGAAAAGCGTCCGTCGGTGAGAAGGGCCACGCTCTTGTCGAGTCCCATGCCCGCCAGGGCGGAGGTGGGGGTGAGCATCTCCCGCATGCCCGGCCCTCCCTTGGGGCCTTCGCAGCGGATGACCACCACGTCGCCGGAGCGGATCTCCCCTTTCAGAATCGCCTGCGTGACCTCGTCCTCGGAGTCGAAGACCCGGGCGGGGCCCTCGTGGCGGAGCATTTCCGGGGCCACGGCGGACTGCTTCACCACCGCGCCGTCGGGGGCGAGGTTCCCCTTGAGGATGGCGATGCCCCCCTCGGCGTGATAGGGGTCGCTCAGGGGGCGGATCACCGTGGGATCCAGCACCCGTGCGTTCACCACGTTTTCGCCGCAGGTGCGCCCCGTGACGGTGAGGCATTCGCCGGAGATCTTTCCCGCCGCGAGGAGCTGTGCCATGACCGCCTGGACTCCTCCCGCGGCGGCGAGGTCCTGAATGTGATGGGATCCGCCGGGGCTCATGCTGCAGATGTGGGGGACGATGCGGCCGATCTCGTCGAAGCGTTCGAGAGGAAGGGTCACATCCGCAGCCCAGGCGATGGCGGGAAGGTGCAGCGCCGTGTTCGTGGAGCCTCCGAGGGCCATATCCACGGCGACGGCATTGTCGAAGGCATCTTTTGTCAGAATGTCCCTGGGGCGGATATTCCGCTCCACCAGCGTCATGACGGCGAGCCCCGCATCCTTGGCGAGGCGCTCCCGGGCGGCGGTGACGGCGGGAATGGTGCCGTTGTCGGGAAGGGCGAGCCCCAGTGCCTCCATCATGCAGTTCATGGTGTTGGCGGTGAACATGCCCGCGCAGGAACCGCATCCGGGGCAGGCGCAGTTCTCGATCTCTTCCAGCTCTTCGGCGGTCATGCGTCCCGCCGCGTGCTTACCCACGGCCTCGAAGACGTTGGAGAGGTCGATGTCGCGCCCGCCGTGGCGTCCCGCCATCATGGGGCCGCCGCTCACGATGAGGGAGGGAATGTTGAGTTTCGCTGCCGCCATGGCCATGCCGGGAATGATCTTGTCGCAGTTCGTGACCATCACGAGGGCGTCCAGAGCGTGTCCCTGCACCATCACCTCGATGGAATCCATGATGAGTTCCCGGCTCGCCAGGGAGAATTTCATTCCGATGTGGTTCATGGCGATGCCGTCGCAGACGCCGATCACGGGGAATTCGAGAGGAAGCCCGCCTGCGGCGTAGACACCGGCCTTGACGGCCTCGACGAGACGTTCCAGGTGAACGTGGCCGGGAATGATGGAGTTGTAGGCGTTCACCACCCCGATCCAGGGACGGCGGATTTCCCAGTCCGTGTAGCCCGCCGCCTTCATGAGCGAGCGGTGCGGTGCCCGATGGGGCCCTTGTTTTGCGAGATCACTGCGCATGTCCGTTTCCCCCTTTGCAATGTGTAGAACGAGATTCCCCCAAGCCCCTGCCGCCCGTGCAGCCCCTGCCTTTTCCGCGAAAGAATGAGCGGTTGCCTCCTCCGGACTGCGCGGTCAGAGAAGCAGCCGGGGAAGAAGGAGCGTGATTCCCGGCAGGTAGGTGACGAGAAAGAGCACCGCCACGAGGATGAGCACCATGGGCACGATGGCCCGGCTGATCTGCTCCAGAGTGAGTCCCGTGATGGCGCTGGCCACGTAGATGTTGATCGCCACGGGAGGTGTGGCCATGCCGATGGCCAGGCCGATGACGAGAATGAGCCCGAAGTGGATGGGGTCCACGCCGATCTTCTGAATGGTGGGCAGAAAGAGGGGCGTGAGGATGATGAGCGCCGACGCGGTCTCCATGAACATCCCCGCCAGGAGGATGATGATGTTCACCATGAGAAGGATCAGCAGAGGGCGGTTGCCCGCCAGGTTCATGAGTGTTCCCGCCACGGCCTCGGGGATTTGGTAGAAGGCCAGTCCCCAGCCGAAGAGCTTCGCCGTGGCGATGATGAACATGATCAGGGACGAGGTGATCCCCGCGCCCACGACGATGCGGTAGAACTGTTTCCACGTGAGGCTCCGGTAGATGAGGAAGGCCACGAGAAGCGTGTAGTCCACGGCGATGGCCGCCGCCTCGGAGGGGGTGAAGATCCCCGAGAAGATACCCCCGAGGATGATCACCGGAGTCAGCAGTCCCCACAGGGCGTTGCGGAAACGGCGCCACTTCTCCGCTCCCGGCACGGGGTCGCCCAGGGGATAGTCGTGCCGGTGGGCGATCCAGATGGCGTAGGCGATGAGCCCCGTTCCCATGAGCGCCCCGGGAAGGAAACCGCCGAGAAAGAGCTTCGCCACGGATTCTCCGGCGATGACCGCGTAGAGCACCATGGGAACGCTGGGAGGGATGACCACGCCGGTGGTGCCTGCGCTGGCGATGAGCGCCGAGGAGAAGCAGAGGTCGTAACCCTTGCGCTTGAGCGAAGGGAGCAGAGCCGAGCCAACCGCCGCCGTGGTGGCCGCGCCGGAGCCGGAGATGGCGGCGATGAACATGGAGGCGATGGTGGAGACGATGGAGAGCCCTCCCTTGATGCGTCCCAGGCCGCTTTCCGCAAAGGCCACGATGCGCTCCGAAATGCCGCCGCCGGCGAGGATGTCTCCGGCGAGGACGAAGAAGGGCACCGCCACGAGGGCGAAGGAGTTGTTTCCCTCGAAGAGGGTCTGGGGCACCATTTCCAGGGGAAAGCCGCTCGCCACGAAGGAGGCCAGCGCGGCGAGGCCGATGGAGAGTCCGATGGGAACGCCCAGGAGCATGAGCAGAAGGAAACTGCCGCCGAGAAGAAGTCCCATGGTCATTCCTCCTGGGGGAGGCGTTTCGCCTTCCACAATGTCAGAAGTCCCGAGAGAAGATGAAGGATGATGATGCTGCCGAAAAGGGGGTACATGAGATAGACCCAGCTCATGGAGATGCCCAGGGCCGGCGTGGTCTGGGAGCCCTCGGAGCGGACCAGCGCGGCGCCGTACCAGGCCACCACGGCGAAGAAGGTCACGCCCAGAATGTGCACGAGCAGGGCGAGGAGTTTCTGGAGCCCCTGGGGAAGGCGCTGCACCAGGAAGTTCACGGCCATGTGACTTCCCCTTTTGAAGGCGCAGGCAGCTCCGACGAGGGATGCCAGAACGAGGAGAAAGCAGGTGAGTTCCTCCGACCAGGCGAGGGCGGTGAAGAAGAAACGGCAGACCACCTGAAGCGTGGTGACGGCGATCATGAGGAGCATGAGGAAGAAGAGGAAACACTCGCTCGCGTCGTTGATGCGGTCGCTGAGAAGAAGGAGGAGGGGGCGAGGCCCCTCCTCCCGGTTCGTCGCTGCGGTCATGACGCCCCTACTTGGTGTCCAGGATCTTCCGGATCAGTTCTTCGCCGAACTGGGGCCCGTACTGCGCGTACACGGATTCCACGGCCATACGGAAGGCCTCCGTGTCGGGGGTGGTGACTTCCATGCCGTTTTGCTTCACCAGCTCCAGCCATTCCGCCTCGCTCTTGTTGTTCGACGCACGCTCGAACTCCGCGGCTTCCTGAGCGGCGCTCTTCACGAGTTCCTTCTGGGCGTCGGAGAGCTTGTTCCAGGTCTTCAGGCTCATGATGAAGGGTGCGGGGGCATAGGCGTGGCGCGTGAGCGCCAGGTGTTTCTGGGTCTCGTAGAGCTTGAAGGCCACGATGACGTTCAGAGGATTCTCCTGTCCGTCCACGGTTCCCTGCTGAAGTGCCGTAAGGGCCTCCGTCCAGGCCATGGGGACCGCGTTGGCGCCGAGGGCCTTGAAGGAATCCACGTAGACGGGGTTCTGCATGACCCGGATCTTGAGATCCTTCACGTCCGCGGGAGCGTTGACGGGCCTCTTGCTGTTCGTCAGGTTCCGGAAGCCCCGTTCCGCGAAGGCGAGTCCCTTCCATCCCTGGGGTTCCAGAGCGGCGAGGAGTTCCTGACCGATGGGGCCGTCCAGGACCTTGTAGGCATGCTCGGGATCCCGGAACAGGAAGGGCAGGTCGATGGCGCCGAAGGTGGGCACGAAGTTGATGATGGGACCGTTGGTGATGATGCCCATGTCCACCACGCCCATCTTCATGCGCTCCAGCAGGGTCCGCTCGTCGCCGAGCGTGGCGTTGGGGAAGAGCGTCACGGAGAGTTCTCCGCCGGAGCCCTTCTCCACAAGTTCCTTGAACTTCTCCGCCGCCAGGTGGAACGCGTCCTTCTCGTTCACCACGTGGGCGAGCTTGATCTCCGTCGCCGCGAGGGCGTTCCCCGCGAGGGCGAGCAGGAGACACGCGACGGTGCACAACAGCAGAAGACGTTTCATATCCCTACACCTCCTGAAAGATGAATGACCCCCGACCGCAAGAGAGGAGGAAGGCGCACTTCTTCGAAAGCCGCCTTCCCCCGCGAGCGGTGCATTTTCTATACCTCATCATCGTAGTGCCGTCAATGGAGAGTTCCGTTGATTTTTCTCCCGGGACATCCCCGGGAAAGAATGCGACGGTCCGGCGGAAAAGCCGCGCATCGAAAGGATTCCGTTCGGTGTCGCTCCCTAGGCGATGGTGTGGAGAAATTCGTCCAGAGCCGCTCCGGCGGGGACCATGGGAAGGACCAGGTCCTTCTGGGGAATGCGGAAATCCGCCACGGCAGGTCCCTCGGTGTCGAAGAGCCACGAGGCGGTCTCGGCCAGATCCGCATTCGAGTCCACCCGCCGGGCGGGGATGTCGAAGGCGCCGGCCAGTTTTTCCACGTCGTACCCCTCGGTGCGGGTGAAACTGTACCGCTCGTTCCAGAAAAGCTGCTGCCACTGTCGGACCATCCCCAGGGAGGAATTGTTGAACAGGGCGATCTTCACGGGCAGTCCGTAGCGGGCGATGGTGTCCAGTTCCTGGCAGTTCATAAGGAAGCTGCCGTCTCCGGCGATGCACACCACCGGCGCGGGTCCCCGGGGTGTGCTCCGGGCGAGGGAGATGCCCACCGCAGCGGGAAGGCCGAAGCCCATGGTGCCGAGACCGCCCGAGGTGATGAAATTTCTGGGGATCTCGGTCGTCCAGTGTTGGGCGGCCCACATCTGATGCTGTCCTACCTCGGTGACCACCGGCATGTCCTTTCCAGCCCGCTCCCGAAGGGCCGCGAGAATGTCCCAGGGGGCGAGTTCCTCCCGGGGGAACGTGGACTGCAGTGGGTAGGCCCGGCGCCACTCCGCGATGGCGGCGTGCCACGCCTCCCGCCCCGCCTTCGTCCGTTCCCGGCATTTTCCCTTCGTTCCTTCCAGAAGCAGGTCGAGCACTTTTTTCGCGTCTCCCACCAGGCGGTACGTGGCGGGAATGTTCTTGTCGATCTCCGCGGGATCCCGGTCGATGTGGAGAATCCGCGCCTTCGGGGCGTAGCGGTCCTTGCGTCCCGTGCTGCGTTCGCAGAACCGGGTTCCGACGCCGATCACAAGATCCGCGCCCGAGACGGCCAGGTTCGCCCAGGGCATGCCGTGCATTCCCACGAGCCCCAGGGAAAGGGGATGTGTCTCGGGGAACGCTCCTTTGCCCATGAGGGAGTTGACCACGGGAATACCCTGCTCCTCCGCCAGACGAAGGAGAGAGTCCCAGGCACCGCCGAGGATGACGCCGCCTCCCGCGATGAGAACGGGTCGGGACGCGGAGAGCAGTGCGTCCAGGGCGAGGTCGAGATCGGCGAGATTCTCTTTACCCTTGGGGTCGTAGCCGGGGAAAGAGACCTCCGGCGGATAGGCGAAGGTACCGGAGGCGCGCTGCACGTCCGCGGGGATGTCCACGAGGACCGGTCCGGGGCGCCCCGACCCCGCGATGTGAAAGGCCCCCCGAATGGCCCGCTGGAGGTCCTCCGTATTCTTCACGAAGAAGCTGTGCTTCACCATGGGAAGCGTGGCGCCGAAGATGTCCGCCTCCTGAAAGGCATCGGTGCCGATGAGGCTCGTCAGGACCTGCCCGGTGAGCACCACGAGAGGAACGGAGTCCATGGCGGCGTTGGCGATGCCCGTGACGAGATTCGTCGCGCCGGGGCCAGAGGTGGCGATGCAGACTCCGGTTTTTCCCGAGGCGCGGGCGTATCCGTCGGCGGCGTGGCAGGCGGCCTGTTCGTGTCGTACGAGGACGTGTTTGAACTGTGCGTCGTAGAGCGCGTCGTAGAGTGTCACCACGGTGCCTCCGGGAATGCCGAAGGCCACCTCCACTCCTTCCGCCTCAAGAGCCTTCACCACCATTCGGGCTCCGGTCATCGTCATGATCGTCTCTCCTCTCTTTTTCTCTGGAGCGTTTTTCGGAGCTTTTCGCGGATCGTCTCCGTTCCGGCTACACTGCCGCCGCCACGGCGTCCCCGACGGCACTGCAAGTGGCGCCGCCGCCGAACTCCGCGGGAAGCGTGGCCTTGTCGGCCTTGCCGAGGACGTTTTCCACGGCGCTCTCGATCTTCGCCGCCGCTTCGGTCTCGCCGAGGGAGAAGAGCATGAGTCCCGCGGAGAGAATCGCCGCGAGCGGATTGGCCCTTCCCGTTCCGGCGATGTCCGGCGCGGAGCCGTGGACGGGCTCGAACATGCCGAGGCCCTTGCCGATGTTCGCCCCCGCGGCGACGCCCAGTCCTCCCGCGATGCCCGCCAGGAGGTCGCTCACGATGTCGCCGAACATGTTGGGACAGAGAATGGTGTTGTACTTCCAGGGATTCCGCACCAGGTGATAGCAGAGGGCGTCCA